>Ga0209811_10000007_pt1 | contig 108651 bp, 94 predicted proteins | sample Coa_R1_6_FD_187161 | JGI IMG/M metagenome (GOLD analysis project Ga0209811, IMG submission 187161) | Surface soil microbial communities from Centralia Pennsylvania, which are recovering from an underground coalmine fire. - Coalmine... | ecosystem: Environmental > Terrestrial > Soil >... | reverse complement strand
AGCGCCGAGCCGATCGTCACGGCGGCGACGAGCGCGATCCCGTTGAACAGCCCGTGCACGACCATGCCCGGGTAGACGCTGTTCGTCCGGCTCCGGAGCCAGGCCAGGTGGTCTCCGCCCAGACCGCGCACGTAGGCCGCGGGGTTGGCGAAGTAGGTGGCGTCGCCCAGGTCGCCCCACCCGCGGAACGTCGTCACGTCGTAGTTGCCCGACATGCCGAGCGCGAGCGGGGCCAGGTCGGCGCGCTGGAGCGCGAAGTGGACTGCGTGGTAGGCACCCATCGACACCCCGGTCGTCAGGAGCTCCTGCGGGCCGCCGCACTGGTCGAAGATCCATGGCACGACGACGTCGGTCAGCCAGGCGTAGTAGGCGCCCTGCCGACGTGCGCGCTCCTCGGTCTCGATCCCGTTGTCGGACCAGGTCCAGCGGTCGGCGGAGTCGACGCAGAAGAGGCTGACCCGCCCGTCGCGGACCAGGTCGCCGACGGCGTCGACCATCCCGTTGTTGGCGTAGTCGACGGCTCGGCCCGCCTCGCTGGGGAAGACGAGGACCGGTCGGCCGTAGTGGCCGTGCCGGACGACGTGGAGCCACGCGTCGGTCCCGGGGACCTGCAGGTACGCCTCGGCATCGGCCATGGGGTTAGCCAACCACACCGGCGCCCGCTGCGTCGGCTGTCACCAGCAGGACGCGAGCAGGTCGGTCAGGTCGGGGTCCAGGGCGTCCCGCCACGCGGTGTAGCTGTGCAGGTCAGCGACCTCGCGATAGGTCACCGAGTGCCCGGCCCGGCGCAGCGCCGCGGCCATGTCGCGGTTGTTGGCGGCGTTCTCCTCCAGCGCCCCGCAGGTCATCGCGATGCGCAGCGGATGGTCGGTGTGGGTGGTGTCGAGGACCTGTTGGACGGCCCGGGTGATCCGGCCGAAGTACCGGTACCTCGCCTCGGACTCGTCACGCCGGACCGAGAAGAACGACCCGCTCTGGGAGAAGACCCCGCCGACGGTTCCGAAGCCGCTCGCCGACAGCAGCCCGACGAGCAGGGACGTGAGCCCACCGAGGCTGGCGCCCATGACGACGACCGGTCCACGGATCGCGAACCGCTCGGCGAGGTGGGTCAGCCCGGCGCCGGCCGCGCTGCGCAGGTATGCCGGAGAGCCCGAGTACCAGGCGTCGCGCAGCACCGGTTGGGCGAGGGCGACCCGGTGCGCAGGCACCCGACCGGCGGCGATCATCGCGCCGGAGAACGTGGTGAGCCCGGCGAGCGTGTCGTACTCCGGACCGTCGTGCGCGAGCAGCATCGGCAGCGGCTCGGAGTCGGGCACTCCTGCCGGTGACCACACCGTCAGGGGCACCGGCTGGGCCGTCTCCCCTGTCAGCGCCAGCTCGGTGCGGGTGCCGGGAATGGAAGGAGCGGCCAGCCAGCCGGGGGCGGCATACGTCGGCAGCTGCATGACCGACCGCGGCCCGAAGGCGGTCTCCACCATGACCGGGTTGCCCGGGTCGAGGACCGTCGTCCGCGCGCCGCCGGCCGTGACGTCGAGCCGGTACTCGAAACGCTGCACCCCGGGCCGCGGCAGGTCCAGCCGCCACCTCGTCGACCCGTCCGGGAAGAAGCCCGGGACGGGCGCGAAGTCGCGTGCCCCACGCAGGCCCGGATCGAGGGCCAGCCGCACACCGGAGACGACGGCGCCGTCCACGGCGGGCAGGGTCAGGTCGAACCGGACGGTGTCGGCCAGCAGCCGCGGTGGGGTCACGTCAGTGCCGCGTGGAGTCGGAGACGGCGCGTCTCAGAACAGGGCGCTCATCAGCGCGGTGCGGCCCTTCTTGACCCGCTCGTCGTGGTTCCCGACGACGGCGAAGAGGCCGACGAGGTGGGTCCGGACCCGGTCGCGGTCCTCCCCGGAGGAGCTCCGGACGAGGTCCAGCAGCCGGCCGAAGGCGTCCTCGACGTGACCGCCGAGAACGTCGAGGTCGGCCACGGTCAGGGCGGCGTCGATGTCGGTCGGGTCGGCCGCCGCAGCCGCCCGGGCCTGCTGGAGGTCGATACCGGCGGTCCGCCGGAGCAGCCCGACCTGGGCCAGGCCGAGCTGCGCCTCGTGGTCCGTCGGGTTCTCCCGGATCGCCTGCTCGTATGCCGCGGCGGCGCCGTCGAAGTCGCCCTCCTCGATGGCCTCGAACGCCTGCTGGTGCAGCGGCGGCAGCTCGTCGGACTCGGCGTCGTCGTCGCCCTCGACCGGCCCGAGGTCGAGTCGACCGGCCACGCCGTGCTGGACGGCCAGCTGGAGCAGCTCGTCGAGGGTGGCCCGGACCTCGGCCTCGGGCAGTGCCCCGGCGAAGAGCGGGACCGGCTGGCCCTGGACCAGACCGATCGTCACCGGCACCGACTGCACCTGAAAGGCCCGGAGCAGCGCCGGGTTGGCGTCGGCGTCGACGGTGACCACCTGGAGCCGACCGTCGAGGCCCGCGGCGATGCGCACGACGAGGTCGACGTAGTCGGCGGACTGGGGCAGGCGGGGCGACCACAGGACGATGACCGAGGGCACCCGCAGCGAGCCGTTGACGATCGAGCTGAACGTCGCGTCGGTCGCCTCGACGACGAGGCCGGCCGGCACACCGCGGGATCCGGTGCCGCTGGGAGCCGAGCCTCCGCCACCGGTCGTGGACAGCCCGGACAGGTCGACGGCGCCGCGGCCGGCCGAGCCGGAGATGGGTTCTTGGGTCATGCCGGCAATTCTGTCAAACCTGCGAGGGGTCTGGTCACGAGCCCTTGGCCGAGGCGAGCTGCTCTGCAGCACCGATGACGGTCGCGTTCCCGGTCGCCGGGACCACGAACACCACGCTCTCCACGGAGGTCACGGTCACCGTCTTGGTGATCCGGGACTTGCGCAGGAGGGCGGCCACCTCGGCCGGCACGGTCACGGCCTTGGCACCGGAGGTGGCCGTGATCGTGTCGGTCCGGGTCAGCTCCCCGAAGACCAGGGCGCCACCGCCCGCGAGCCGGAAGGACGTCGGGGTGCCATCGACCTTCTGCCTCTGGGCGAGGGTCGCCAGCTTGCCGAAGGTCTTGGCCTGGGAGACGGCGCTGCCCCTCAGGCTCGTGGAGAGGACGTCGGTCAGGTCGATGTGATCGGCTGCCGCCGGCTTGGGATAGGCCAGCGCACCGGCATACTCCGTGAGGATCTCCGCCGGTGCCGCGACGAGCCCGGTGCCGTCCCGGACGGTGTCCACCCCCTCGGGAACCGGTCCGATGGCAGGGACGCTCGCCCCGGCCAGCATCGGCACCGACGCCGAGAGGACGAACGGCGAGGTCGGCGAGGCCGAGGTGAGGACGTGGAGGTACTGGGTTGTCGAGGCCGCATCCAGGGTGGTCGCCAGAATCGTTCGCGGCCAGGTCCGGCCCTTGACGATGGCGAGCACCTTGGGGACGTCCGGGGTGGCGAGCGGGTCGGGAGCGACGACCTTGGTCCGGCTCGACACCGCCGCCTCAGCCAGGTCCAGGGCCGAGCCGGTGAGGACGGCCTTGCGGGCCCGCTCGCCCGAGCTCCCGGTCGCGGCGCGCGCTGCCTCGGCCTGGGCGACGACCCGCGAGACGATCGCGCCGGCGGTCTCCTCGTTGAGTGGTGCGCCACCCACCTGCTCGGTGGGCGCGGGATGCAGGCCGACGACACGGTCAGCGAGGCCGCAGCCGGTCAGCAGGGCAGCCGCCGCAGCCCCGACGACGGCGAGGGTGGCTCGACGCCGGATGCCGCTCATGACCTCTCCCCTCGACCGGAGCGAAGGCCGGCCACCAAGGCGCCGGAGCCCACGGCCGCGAGCAGCAGGCCGACGAACGCCAGGACGAGCGACTGGTAGAACCACGTCCTGTGCCGCCAGGTCACGGTCACGCTCTGGAGCGGCGACTTCTCCCCCCGTACGACGATCGACTCCGGCGCGGTGCGCTGGTCGACCGCGATGGTCACCGCTCCCGAGGTCGTAGATCGTGTCCGCCAGATCTCTGCGTCTGCGACCGACGCCGGCGTGCCGCTCCCGGTCGCCCGGGCGAGGACCGACCACGGCCGCAGGGCGACCCGGGTGAGCCGGGTGGCGGGTGTCGTACCGATCGCGGCGTCGACGTCGGACGGAGCACCGATGCCGGTCCACACGCTGTCACCGGCGGCGGGCGTCACCTTGACGGTGAGCGGCTCGTCGACACGGTTGATCAGGCTCGGTTGCAGGACAACGGGACTGGTGCCGCTCGCGGTCCACCGGAAGGTCGCGTCGCCGCTGGTTCCGAGATGGGTCGCGAACCAGAGCCCGGTGACCAGCAGGACGAGTCCGACGATCGCGAGGGCAAGGCTCAGCAGCTTCTTGGCTATGGCCACGAGGGGGTGTTCCTTCCAGAATCGGCCTCCACCATGACAAAGCCCGGACCGCAACAACAAATCCGCACCGTATGCCGGTGACTCGCCCGGCCGTGTGCGGCCAGCCGCTGCCTCAGAAGCGGGCGGGTTCGCGGTAGGTTCCCCACTCCTCGCGCAGCGCGTCACAGATCTCACCCAGAGTGGCCTCGGCGCGGGCCGCCTCGAGCATCGCCGGGATCATGTTGGCTCCGGAACGGGCCGCCGCCACGAGGGCGGCCAGGCCGTCCCGGACGCGGGCGTCATCGCGAGCCGCCTTGCGAGCGGCCAGGACCGACACCTGCTCGACCTCGACGTCGTGACTGACCCGCAGGATCTCCAGGTCGTGGCTGACCGACTCGGTGTGGACGTTGACACCGACGACGCGCTTGTCACCCTTCTCCAGGGCGATCTGGTACTGGAAGGCGGCATCGGCGATCTCGGACATGAACCAGCCGTCCTCGATGCCGCGCAGGATCCCGGCCGTCATCGGCCACTGCTCGACCGGCATACCCTCCTTGTCCTTCGTCGCTGCGGCGAGGCCGGCGTGGTCTGCCGCACGCAGCGCGGAGCCGCCCATGGCAAGGATCCGGTCGAAGATGGCCTCGGCCTCGGCCTCGATCTGGTCGGTGAGGGCCTCGACGTACCAGCTCCCGCCGAGCGGGTCGGCGACGTTGGTGACGCCGGTCTCCTCCATGAGCACCTGCTGGGTCCGCAGGGCGATCTCGGCGGACTGCTCGGTCGGCAGGGCGAGGGTCTCGTCCAGGGCGTTGGTGTGCAGCGAGTTGGTCCCCCCGAGGACCGCGGCGAGCGCCTCGACGGCGGTGCGGACGACGTTGTTGTAGGGCTGCTGGGCAGTGAGTGACACCCCGGCGGTCTGGGTGTGGAAGCGCAGCCACTGGGCCCTGGCGGTCTTGGCGCCGTAGACGTCGCGCAGCCACCGGGCCCAGATCCGGCGGGCGGCGCGGAACTTGGCGATCTCCTCGAAGAAGTCGACATGGCTGTCGAAGAAGAACGAGAGCCCCGGCGCGAAGGTCTCGATGTCCAGGCCCCGGGAGAGACCGAGCTCGACGTAGCCGAAGCCGTCGGCGAGGGTGAACGCGAGCTCCTGCGCGGCCGTGCTCCCGGCCTCGCGGATGTGGTAGCCGGAGACCGAGAGCGGCTTGTAGTCGGGGATCTTCTCGTTGCAGTAGGCCATCAGGTCGCCGATGAGGCGCAGGTGCGGCTCGGGGGCGAAGAGCCACTCCTTCTGGGCGATGTACTCCTTGAAGATGTCGGTCTGCAGGGTCCCGTTGAGGACACCCGGGTCCACGCCCTGGCGTTCGGCGGCCACGAGGTACATGCAGAACACCGGCACGGCCGGGCCGCTGATCGTCATCGACGTCGTGATCTCGCCGAGCGGAATGTCGCGGAACAGCACATCCATGTCGGCGGCGCTGTCGATGGCCACGCCGCAGTGGCCGACCTCGCCGAGCGACAGGCTGCTGTCCGAGTCGTGACCCATCAGGGTGGGCATGTCGAAGGCGACGCTCAACCCGCCGCCGCCGCGGCCGAGGATCATCCGGTAGCGCTCGTTGGTCTGCTCGGCGTTGCCGAAGCCGGCGAACTGACGGATCGTCCACGGCCGGCCGCGGTAGCCGGTCGGGTAGAGACCGCGGGTGTAGGGGAACTCCCCCGGCCAGCCGACCCGCTCCACCGGGTCGGCGCCGTCTGCCGGCCCGTAGGCCGGCTCGACGGTCATTCCGGACAGGGTCGTGAAGTCGGCGTCCCGGACCTGGCCGCGGGCCTCGGCGGCGTCGTATGCCGCCCGCCAGCGACTCTCCCCGAGGGTGTTGGCCGGCTTGGACCAGCCCTGGGCGGGGTGCGTGCGGGGAGTCTGCTCGGCCATGCCAGGCAGCATACGCCGCTTTACTAGGACTTCCTACTACCTGCTGCGTCTGCGAATCTGAGGGTTGCCGCCGCAGCGCCGCGCAGACGCAACGAGCGCTCCCCCGCGCTACGTCCGCGTCCGTCAGCGAGGAGAGCCCGCAGATCCGCAGACGCAAGGGTCAGGAGTCGAAGTCCTGCGCCGCCACCCGGATCTTGCGCAGGATCCGGAACAGCTGCTCGTGCTCCTCCCCTGTCAGCATCCCCAGCCCGAACCGCACCCCGACCAGGTCGCGCGTCGCGGCCTCCATCGCCTCCCGGCCGGCCGGCGTGATGACGGCCAGCGTCCCGCGACCGTCGTCGGGGTTGGGGACCCGCTCCACGAAACCCTGGGCGGCCAGCCGCTGGACGATGTTCGTCGCGCTCGTCGGATGCACCATGAGCCGCTGGCCGATCTTGGTCATCCCCAGCCGTCCCTCGCGGCTGAAGGCGAGCAGGACGAGCGCCTCGTAGCGCGCGAACGACAGCTGGTGCCGCGCGCAGATCGCGTCGTAGTCGGTGAGCAGCAGCTGCTGGACCCGCATGACCGAGGTCGCCGTGGCCATCGGCACCGACTCCGCCCCCTTGCCCCACCGCTGCACCCACAGCTGGGCAGCCCTGGTGATCGGGTCGAAGGGCAGGCGGACGAACGGAGGCACGCTGCCACGGTAGCGACCACCGCGACGCCTTCCCGAGTGCGTCCGCAGTGCGGCAGCGCCGCCTATGCTCGTGCGGTGAGCGAGCGGCATACCGACGGGGTCGGGGCGGTTCGCCGCTACCTGCTGGACGCGGCCGGGCCGGACCGGACCGAGCGCGCCAACCGGCACCTCGCCGTCCTCCTCGCCCTCATCGCTGGCATGCTGAACTCGGTCGGCTTCGTCGCGGTCTCGGTCTACACCTCGCACATGACCGGGCTCGTCGCCTCGGTCGCCGACCACCTCGTCCTCGGGTCGTATGCCGTGGTGCGGGTGGGCATCGCGGCGATCGTCGCGTTCGTCACGGGAGCCGGCGTCTGCGCCATCCTCTTCAACTGGGCGCGCCGGCGCGAGCTGCGGAGCCGGTACGCCAACGTCCTCGTCCTCGAGGCGGTGCTCGTCCTCGTCTTCGGCGGCCTCGCGGGGCGGCTCACCTGGTCGCACCGGACGTGGGTCTACATCACCGTTCTCGGCTTCACGATGGGCCTGCAGAACGCGATCATCACCAAGATCTCCCAGGCGCAGATCCGCACGACCCACGTGACCGGGATGATCACCGACATCGGGATCGAGCTCGGCAAGCTCGTCTACCGCAACCGCCTCACCGGCGTCGATCCGGTGCGGGCCGACCTCGGCAAGCTGCGCATGCTCTCGTCGATCGTCGGAGCCTTCTTCGCCGGCAGCCTGCTGGGAGCGGGCGGCTACCTGCGCTTCGGCTTCCCGGTGCTCGTGGCCCCTTCGCTGCTGCTCCTCGTCGCGGCGGCGCCCACTGTGATCGCCGACGTCCGTGGGGACCACTCAGCCCCCTCGACACAGCGCTGACTGTCAGCGCCGGGTCATCCGCATCTCAAGGCAGCCGCTGGCCTCGTGGATCTTCTCGGCGCCGTCGGGGAGGTAGCCCTCCTTGGCATAGAACGCCCGGGCCCGCGGGTTGTCCACGAGCACCCACAGATGGTTCGGCCGGTCTCCTGTGACGGCGGCGACGAGGTCGTGCCCGAGACCGGTTCCGTATGCCGCGCTCACGACGTTGACGGCGTACAGCTCCCACGGTAGCGGCGGGTCGTTGTCGCGCGAAGGACCCCCACTGGCAAACCCCAGCACTTCGCCAGACGTCGAGACTCCTACTGCGACAACGCCTTCCGGCTCATCCATCTCCAGACGGACCCGCCAGGTCTCGGCTAGCCGGGACTCGGAGCGGCCGTCAAGGTAGTCGTCCGGCATGACCCCACGGTAGGCCTCCCGCCACGCCAGCCAGTGCGCCCGGGCGATGCCCGGCGCGTCCTGCGGGAGAGGTGGGCGCACGGCATACGACAGCTGAGGCTCAGCCATCCCCGAGGGCCGACTCGATCCGCTCGACCTTGGCGGTCAGCTGCCCGGTGTACCCGGGGCGGATGTCGGCCTTGAGAACGAGCGAGACGCGGGGGCCGTGCTGTGCCATCGCGTCACAGCACGCTTTCACGACGGTCAGGCACTCGTCCCACTCCCCCTCGATCGTCGTGAACATCGCGTCGGTCCGGTTGGGCAGGCCCGAGTCGCGGACGATGCGGACCGCCTCGGCGACGGCCCGGTGGACCGAGCCGTCCTCATCGGACAGGGACGGGGCGACGGAGAAGGCAAGAAGCATTGAACCAATGTATGCCGTGACGAAGTGACCCAATTGTTCCGGTAGTCACCGTGACTACCGGAACAATTGGGTCACTTCGTCACGAGGTGGGGACAGGGGCCGGCGCGAGGTGGGCGTGGACCAGCGGCACGACTGCAGCGCCCTCGCCGCTCGCCGAGGCAACGCGCTTCATCGACCCGCACCGGATGTCGCCCGCGACGAAGACCCCCGGGACCGTCGTCGCGTTGGGAGCCGGCGGACGCCCGCCGACCCACGACTGCCACGGCGTGTCCGCGCCGGAGAGGACGAAGCCCTTCTCGTCCCTGGCCACCGCCGTGGGTAGCCAGTCACAGGTCGGCTCCGCGCCGAGGAGCAGGTAGAGCCCCTTGGCGGGGACGTCCTCCTCGGCTCCGGTGTTGAGGTCACGCAGGGTCAGCCGTTGCAGGTGTCCCTCCCCACCGCCCCCGACCACGATCGTGCAGGGACGCACCGTGATGCGCGGGTTCCCGTCGATCTCCCGGATCAGGTAGTCGGACATCGTCTCGGCCAGGGCAGGGCGTCGGATGAGGATCGTGACCGACGAGGCGAACCGAGCCAGGTGGACTGCTGCCTGGCCGGCGCTGTTGCCACCACCGACGACGAAGACCGGCTTGTGCTTCATCTCCCGAGCGGTACTGGTCGCCGCGCCGTACTGGACCCCGCGCCCGACGAGGTCCTCGATCGACGGCACCCCGAGCCGCCGGTAGTCGACACCGGTCGCGATGAGGACAGTGCGGGCGGCCAGGGCCGTGTCGCCCAACAGGACCTGGTGCGGCTCGCCGCCACTCCCCGGCACCAGGCCGGTGACCTCCCAGCCGCTCAGGAAGCGCGCCCCGAACCGGGTGGCCTGAACGCGCGCGCGCTGAGCCAGGCGCATCCCGGAGATTCCCCGGGGGAAGCCGAGGTAGTTCCGGATCATCGAGCTGGTCCCGGCCTGTCCCCCGACCGGGCCGGAGTCGATGACGAGCGTGTCCAGTCCCTCGCTCGCGCCATAGACCGCCGCGGCGAGCCCGGCCGGGCCGGACCCGACGATGACCAGGTCACAGATGGCCCCTTCGCCGATGTCCTGGGGCGTGCCGTACATGAACGAGCCCAGCTGGGAGTTCGACGGGTTGGAGACCACGACCTCGACCTGCGGCGAGTGCACGAGCGGCAGGGCGGCATCCGGGCCGGCCAACGCGATGACCTCGCGGCCGGCCTCGCTGTCTGGCGGGTACGTCCGGTTCGGCAGGCCCATCCGGTCGAGGAAGTCGCGGATCCGAGCCAGGTCCGCGCTCGGACCGTCGGCGATGATCCGTGTCCCGTCGATCTCGGACAGGTTCACCGACTGGCCCCAGTCCGAGAGCATCTCGCAGATCGCCGTGTGGAACTCCTCGTCGCGGGGGCCCTGCGGCAGCATGAGATACGCGTCGATCCCGCCACTGGCCAGGCTCTCCCGCATCGCCGGGACGGCGTCCCGGAACCGCTCGGCCGGCACCAGGACGACCCGTCGGGCGCTCGGCACGAACCTCTGCAGCTTGGCGATGACGTGGGTGGCCTTCTCCCCGTCCTGGAAGTACTCGCAGGCCACCATCGCGATCGGCACGCGCCGCTCCTGCCACCCGGTCAGGGTGTCGAGGACCTCGGCCGCCGTCGCCGGGGCCACGACGTCGTAGTCGCGTCCGTACCGAGCGCTCAGCTCCTCCAGCATCTGGTCTCGGAAGTCGGCGCCGAGGACGACGATCACTGGGGTGGGTCGGATGCCGTTCTCCATCACCTGCCCACCGTATGCGGCGACGCGGGTTCCTGCATACGCTCTGTCCTCGTGCCAAACCCTTTGCAGAACTTCGACTGGAACCTGCGCTCCTGCGGGCTGCGCGGTCACGTCACCTATGCACCGACCGAGGAGGCCCTCCGGGACCGCCTGCACGTCGTGACACCCGCCGGCGAGGCGTGGCGGTGCCTTCGCTGCGGGACGTATGCCGTGGGCGCACCGAACGCGTCCGGGGCAGCCGACGCGGCACCACGGGTGTTGCGCGGCAAGGCGCTTCGCGACGCCTTCATCCTCCGCTTGCTTGCCGTCGAGCGCGGCATACGGGGGCTCGGGCTCGCCCTCATCGCGATCGGCATCCTGAAGTTCTCCTCCTCCCACGACGTGCTGCAGCAGATGCTCGACACCTACCTGCCCCTCGTGCGGCCGATCGCCGACCGGGTCGGCTACGACCTGGAGACGTCGGGCGTGGTGCGGCTCATCCATGAGGCGCTCAACCTCAAGCACACGACCGTCCTGTGGGCGGCCGCCGGGATCGGGGCGTATGCCGCGCTGGAGCTCGTCGAGGCGGTCGGCCTGTGGCTCATGAAGCGGTGGGGCGAGTACGTCGCCGTCGTCGGAACGGCCGTGTTCATCCCGCTGGAGGTCTACGAGCTGATCGACAAGGCATCGGTGCTCAAGGCGGTCGCCCTGCTCGTCAACGTCGGCGCGGTCGTCTACATCCTGGTGACTAAGCGGCTGTTCGGACTGCGCGGGGGTCACGCGGCGTTCGAGGCGGAGCGGCACGGTGAGTCGCTGCTCGAGGTCGAGGCCGCCGCGGCCGGCGAGCACCCGGGACGCCACCACTCCCCGACCCCCTGACCTCCGACGCGTCGAGTCGCGTCGAGATTTTCTGCGCCACGGCGCAGACGCCGACCACCGGCTCAGAGATCTCTGCGCCGGTGGTCGCGATCTGCGGCATGGCGCAGATTCGGGCTCGGCCGGGCTCGGCCGCCAAGGTCAGGTGAGCGCCTCGACGATGGCATCGGCGGCGGCGTACGGGTCGGTCCGGCCGTCGACCACCCGACCGGCCTGGTCGGCCACGCCCCGACCCGAGCGCAGGTCGCCCATCCGAGCCCGCAGCTGACGCACGGCGATCGCCTCGATCTCGTCGGCCGCCCGACGCATCCGACGCTCCCGCAGCCCGCCGTGCTCGGCCAGCCAGGCCCAGTGCTTGTCGATCGCCTCCAGCATCTCGTCGATGCCGATCCCCTGTGCCGCAACGGTTTTCACGACCGGTGGCCGCCACAGGTTGGGAGCGGTCCGGTCGCCGAGCGAGATCATGTGCCGGATGTCGCGAACGGTCGCGTCGGCGCCGTCGCGGTCGGCCTTGTTGACGACGAACACGTCGCCGACCTCGAGGATGCCGGCCTTGGCCGCCTGGATCCCGTCACCCATCCCGGGCGCGAGCAGGACGATCGTCGTGTCCGCCAGCCCGGCCACCTCGACCTCGGACTGCCCCACGCCGACCGTCTCGACGAGGACCACGTCGCACCCGGCGGCGTCGAGAACCCGGATCGCCTGCGGCGTGGTCCACGACAGCCCGCCCAGGTGGCCGCGGGAGGCCATCGACCGGATGTAGACGTCAGGGTCGAGCGCGTGGTCCTGCATCCGCACCCGGTCACCGAGCAGCGCGCCGCCGGAGAACGGTGACGACGGATCCACTGCCAGCACCCCGACCCGAAGCCCACGGGCCCGGTATGCCGCGACGAGGGCGTTCGTCGACGTCGACTTCCCGACCCCGGGCGAGCCGGTGATACCGATGACGTGGGCGTGACCGGCATACGGGACGAGTGCTGCCATGACCGAGCGCAGGGCCGGGTGCTCGTCCTCGACGAGGGAGATGAGGCGCGCGACAGCTCGGGGAGAGCCATCCCGCGCCGCGGCGACGAGCGCCGGGACGTCGACGGGTCGAGCCATCGGGGGCCGGTCAGGCCTTCGGGACGCGGACGACGAGGGCATCGCCCTGACCGCCCCCGCCGCACAGGGCCGCCGCACCCACACCGCCGCCGCGCCGCTTGAGCTCCTGGGCGAGGGTGAGGACGACCCGGGCGCCGGACATACCGAGCGGGTGGCCCAGGGCGATGGCGCCGCCGTTGGGGTTGACGATCTCGGGGTCGATCCCGAGCAGCTTGGTCGACGCCAGGCCGACGGCCGCGAACGCCTCGTTGATCTCGACGACGTCGAGGTCGGCGGGCGTCAGGCCCTCCTTGGCGAGCGCGGCGTTGATCGCGTTGGCGGGCTGGGCCTGCAGGGTCGAGTCGGGGCCGGCGACGACGCCGTGGGCGCCGATCTCGGCCAGCCACGGCAGCCCGAGTGACTCGGCCTTGGACTTCTTCATGACGACGACGGCGGCGGCGCCGTCGGAGATCTGCGAGGCCGAGCCCGCGGTGATGGTGCCGTTCTTGGCGAAGGCCGGCCGGAGCGCGGACAGTGACTCCACCGTGGTGTCACCGCGGATCCCCTCGTCGGCGCGGAACTCGATGGGGTCGCCCTTGCGCTGCGGGATCTGGACGGTGATGACCTCCTCGTCGAAGTAGCCGTCCTTCCAGGCGCGAGCAGCCAGCTGGTGGGACCGCGCGGCGAAGGCGTCCTGCTCCTCGCGGGTGAACCTCTGCTCGTCGACGTTGGCCGACTCCGTGAGCGAGCCCATCGCCTGACCGGTGAGGATGTCCCAGAGGCCGTCGAAGGCCAGGTGGTCGTGCAGGGTCACGTCGCCGTACTTGAAGCCGTCGCGGCTCTTCTCCAGCAGGTGTGGAGCGTTGGTCATCGACTCCTGGCCGCCGGCGACGACGATCTCGAACTCCCCCGCGCGGATGAGCTGGTCGGCGAGCGCGATGGCGTCCAGGCCGGAGAGACAGACCTTGTTGACGGTCAGCGCCGGGACCGAGAGCGGGATCCCGGCCTTGGCAGCTGCCTGTCGCGCAGGGACCTGTCCCTCACCCGCCGTGAGCACCTGACCCATGATCACGTAGTCGACGGCGTCGGGTGCGACCCCAGCCTTCTCCAGTGCCCCCTTGATGGCGAAGCCGCCGAGATCGGATCCACTGAACCCCTTGAGCGACCCGCTCATCCGCCCCATCGGGGTTCGCGCGCCGGCGACGATGACAGTGGGATCGGTGGACATGCAGGCCTCCAACATCGGTGTTCGGGAACGCTGTCGACTCTACTTCCGTCGCCCGTATGCCGGACCCGCCCCGAGCCGTGTGCCTCACCACACCAGGTGGCCCGGTGGCGAGCCCACGGCATACGGTCCAGTCATGAGCACGCCGACCGCAGACCTGTTCACCGCCATCGACCACGTGGGGGTCGCGGTGGCCGACCTCGACGAGGCGATCGCGTTCTACGAGGCCGCCTACGGCATGCGCCTCCTCCATGAGGAGACCAACGAGGAGCAGGGTGTCCGCGAGGCGATGATGGCCGTCGGCGAGAGCGGGTCGTGCATCCAGCTCCTCGCGCCGCTCTCCCCCGCCTCGACGATCGCCAAGTTCCTCGACCGCAGCGGCCCGGGGATCCAGCAGCTCGCCTACCGTGTCACCGACCTCGACGCCGTATGCCGCACGCTCCGGGAGCGCGGCCTGCGCCTCCTCTACGACGCTCCCAGGCGCGGCACGAGCGACAGCAGGGTCAACTTCATCCACCCCAGGGACGCGGGCGGGATCCTCGTCGAGCTGGTCGAGCCGGCCGCGAGTGCCCCGCACTGACGGTTACGGGCGACGGTCCAGCTCGTATGCCGTGAGGATGACGAGCGCGTCGGTCCAGGCCAGGGGCGCGGGTCCGGCGAGCCGGCCGTCGGCCATGACCTTCTCGGGCAGGGCGCCCCACGGTGTGCGGTGGGCCTGGAGCCAGTCCATCCACCGGCGGGCGATGACCGGGCGACCGCTGGCGGCCGCCGAGTAGGCCACCAGTGCCGTCTCCGGTGTCCACGACTCTCCGTGGTTGTACCAGCCGGTCCCGGGAGCCAGTCCGCCCGCGGCACGCACGGCACCCTGCTGGTAGTCCAGCCAGGCCGACGCGACGACCCGCGCCGTCGGACCGGCACCGAGTGCACCACCGGTGACGAAGGGGGGCAGGAGCATCGACAGGGCCGCGTCGCGACCGCCCCAGTCGCCGAAGCGCTGGAACGAGGGTCCGAAGGCATGGGCGACGACGGCGCTGAGCCGGCCCGCCGCCTGCCGGGCCTGCGTGGCACGCGCCGTGTCTCCGAGCCGGGCGTAGAGGCGCGACGCCGACTCCAGACCGGCGACCATGGGGGCCACCTCCCCCAGGGTGAGCTGGCTGGTCGGGACCTCCCAGTAGTCCGGAGTCGGGGGCGGCAGGTGCGCCCCACTCCGCGTCGAGGTGAGGATGCGGGACAGGCACCGGTCGGCGAGGCCTCGGACGTCGGCAGGCAGGCGGACCCGGTCGACCTGCTCCCAGTCCCTGCCCCCGGTGGAACCGACGGACCCGTCGACGAGCTGCTCGACGGCCCACAGCATCCAGCCGGGGCCATCGGCCTGGGCCGCGCGGTCGTCGGGGACGCCGCCGCCGTCGAGCCGGTAGCGCGCCGCGAGCACGCCGCCGGGCGCGGGCTGGGCGGCCAGATAGCTCAGCATCCGCAGCGCGTCGTCGTGGTGGCCCGTGCGGTCCAGGGCCACCGCGACGAAGGCCGTGTCCCTCGGCCAGTCGTAGCTCCACCGGGCCGCGGCTCCCGCGGCCATCGCGCCGTTGGGTGAGGAGAGGCGGCGCAGGTCGAGGATCGCGGCGCGGACCATGGGCTCGTATGCCGTGCCGGTGCCGGGGACCGAGCCCTGGCGCACCCACTCCAGGTTGTCGGCGTTGGTCCGTCCGGCGGCCTCGTCCCGGGCGACGTACCAGTCGGGCTGGGTGTGCATCACCGGCACGCCGGCGGCGCTGCCGGAGTTGGTGGCCCCGGGGACGACCTGGCCGATGAGGGCGGCGAACAGGCACGCGGCACCGGCCACGAGGACTGCGCGCCTCGACGCCATGTGCACCCCCTGAGCCGTTCGCTGTACGCGCGCATCCTGTCACGCCGCTGTGTCCAGTCCATGAGTTCGGGAAGTTCTCGTGCCGGTCGCCTACCATCTGCGGCGTGCGGATGAACAGGCGGACGGCTCTCGTCGCCCTCGGCGGTGCCGTCGTCGGGGCCACGGCCACCGGGGCCGGGGTGGAGGTGACCCAGGCCGCCACCCGACCCGGACCCCACGACCCGCTCCCCTTCTACGGCGGGTTCGCGTCGGCGATCCGGCCCGACCTGGGTCGGCCCGGCCGCGCCGGCAGCGGCATCGTCTGGCGGGCCGACCGCGCCGACCGGGCCGTGGCCCTCACCTTCGATGACGGGCCTCGTCCCGACTGGACGCCTCGGGTGCTCGAGGCCCTCGCCGCCGAGGAGGTTCCGGCCACCTTCTTCGTCAAGGGCGTCAACGTCCGCGACCACGGTGCCCTCCACAAGGACTCGATCGGGCACCACGAGATCGGCAACCACACGTGGGACCACCCCGACCTGGCCCGCCTCGACCTCGCGGCCTGCACCGACCAGATCACCCGTACGACCGAGGCGATCCACGCGGCATACGGGATCCTTCCGGTCCTGTTCCGTCCGCCGTACGGCCACGTCGGCGGGTCGGCGGTGCTCGCCGCCGCGCAGGCCGGCCTCACCACCGTCTTCTGGAGCGCCCAGTTCCGGGAGGACCGCTACACCGACCACCCCGCAGGCATCGTGGACGACGTCGCCGACACGGTCCACCCCGGAGCGATCGTCCTCGGCCACGACACCGGCCCCACCGTCCGACTCGTCGCGATCGACAACCTGCGCGGCATCATCGGCCGGCTCAAGGGCATGGGCTACTCCTTCCACACCGTCTCCGAGCTGCTCTCGGGCGCCCGACCGACCCCGGGGGGCTGAGCCGCCATGTCGAGGAGACCGGTGGCGACCAGGCCGACGCTCGCGGGCATCGGGCTGCTCCTCGTCATCGCCGCGGGCGTCGTGGCGATGGCCTGGGACCTGGACGCGGTCGGCTGGGGGAACCAGTACTACGCCGCCGTCGCGCAGTCCGGAGCCGTCAGCGAGTGGGGCTTCTTCCACGCGAGCCCGGACCTCGCGGCCGTCACCGGGACCGACAAGCCGCCGCTCGCCTTCTGGCCGATGGCGGTCGCGGTGTGGCTGTTCGGGTTGCACGGCTGGGCCATCACGCTGCCGCAGGTCATCGAGTCGGCGGCAACGGTCGCGCTCCTGGCACTCATCGTCCGGCGGGTCGCGGGCCCGGTGGGCGCCGTCGTCGCGTCCGCGGTGCTGGCGTCCACCCCGATCTTCTTCGTCCTGGCCCGGTTCGACGACCCCGACACCCTCCTCACGCTGTGCGTCACCGCCGCGGCGTATGCCGCTCTCCGGGCCTGTGAGGCCCCCGCGGCCAGGCGGTGGCTCGTCCTGCTCGGGGCCGCGCTGGGCCTGGCCTTCCTCAGCAAGTGGCTCACGGCCGCGATCCCTGCCCCAGCGATCGTCGGGGCCGTGATGTGGTCACGTCGAACACCCGGGTCGGGGCCTCTGGCCGGTCTCGTGACGCGACCGTCGCGCTCCGCTGCCCTCTGGATCGGCGTCACGGCCGCTGTGGTCGGCCTGCCCTGGGTGCTCGCCCAGTGGTTCGTCCCGGCGGCTCACCGGACCCAGCTGGACTCACCGAGCAACAGCATCCTGGACCTGATCACGAGCCAGAACGGCGTCGACCGCTTCGCCGCATCTCCGCATGACCGGGCCTCGGTGGCGATCCAGGGCGTCGCCGGACCGCTGCGCCTGGTGACCGCGCCGTTCGCCGGCCAGGTCGGCTGGCTGCTGCCCGCCGCCGCCGTGATGGTCGGCCTGGCGATCGTCCGGGTCCGCCGCGGCTCGGCTCCCAGCCCGGCCTGGCTCGTTCTCGGGGGCTGGTTGGCCCTGCCGACGGTCGTGTTCAGCGTCATGGGCGGCTACCTGCATCCCTACTACACCGCGCTCATCGCCCCGGCCCTCGCCGGTGTGATCAGCCTCGGCGCCGACTGGGCCTGGCGCCGACGGGAGAGGTTGCTCCGACAGGCTCGGTGGCGGATCGGGCTGGCGGCCCTGCTGGCCGGGACGTCCCTGTATGCCGCGAGCATCCTGGCCGCGTACCCCACCCTCACCCGGTGGCGGTGGCCCGTTCTCCTCGCCGCCGGGTCGGCCGGTCTGGGGGTCCTCGCAGCCCCATGGGTCGCCGTCCGGATGCGGTCCGGGCTGGCCACCGCCGTGATCGTGTCAGCCGCGGTCGCAGGGCTGGCCGGCCCGACGGTCTTCACGGCCTCGACCTTCGGGCACCAGGTCGTGGGCGCCAACCCGATCGCCGGACCGGTCTCCGGCAGTGGCGACCAGGAGGACTACCCCGCCGCTCTCGTGGGCTACCTGTCCGCGCGGCGGCCCCGAGGCGGGTGGCTGGCGGCCGCGGTGACCTCGACGGCGGCCAGCCAGCTCCAGCTCCAGACCGGTCAGGCGGTGCTGCCACTCGGCGGCTTCACCGGGCACGCGGCCGGGCCCGCGGTGGGCGCGGTCAGCCGATGGGTGGCGCAGGGCCGGCTGCGCTACCTGGTCCTCACCGGCCCCTACTACCGCGGGCTCAAGACCCCGGCGGGCCTGGAGGGCACGCCGCTCGCGACGGTGATGGCGTGGGCAGCCACACACGGCTGCAAGGCGCCGGTCCCGACCAGCCGATACGTCGTGCTCGACCTGGCCTGCCATCCGGGCGCGTCACCCGGGTGAGCCACGTCACGCCGTGAGCGATCTGACACCGTGCCGTCACCCGGCATACGGGTCGGTAGTTTTCGGGGCAACCGCGTTCCCCCACCGCCGCGAGGAGCCCTCCGATGCAGCAGATCCGCGACGCCATCCTGTCCGGTGACCGTAGTCCCGAGACGTATGCCGCCCTCCCGGTCCCGGACTCCTACCGCGGGGCGACCGTCCACAAGGACGAGACGGCGATGTTCGAGGGCCTCGCCACCCGGGACAAGGACCCCCGCAAGAGCCTGCACATCGACGAGGTGCCCGTCCCCGAGCTCGCGCCGGGCGAGGCGCTCGTCGCCGTCATGGCGAGCGCGATCAACTACAACACGGTGTGGACCAGCATCTTCGAGCCGCTGCCCACGTTCGGGTTCCTCGAGCGCTACGGGCGCACGAGTAAGTTCGCCAAGCGCCACGACCTGCCCTACCACGTCGTCGGGTCGGACCTGTCGGGCATCGTGCTCAGGACCGGCCCCGGCGTCACCAAGTGGAAGCCCGGCACCGAGGTCGTCGCCCACTGCCTCTCGGTGGAGCTCGAGGACGCCGACGGCCACAACGACACGATGATGGACCCCCAGCAGCGGATCTGGGGTTTCGAGACCAACTTCGGCGGGCTCGCCGAGCTGGCCATCGTCAAGGCCAACCAGCTGATGCCCAAGGCGTCGCACCTGACCTGGGAGGAGGCCGCCTCCCCCGGCCTGGTCAACTCCACGGCATACCGGCAGCTCATCTCCAGGAACGGCGCGGCCATGAAGCTCGGCGACCGCGTCCTGATCTGGGGGGCGAGCGGCGGGCTCGGCTCGTATGCCACGCAGATGGCGCTCGCCGGTGGCGCGACCCCGGTCTGCGTCGTCTCCTCCCCCGACAAGGCCGACATCTGCCGGGCCATGGGCGCCGAGCTGGTCATCGACCGCAATGCCGAGGGCTACCGGTTCTGGAACGAGGACGGCACCGCGCAGGACCCCAAGGAGTGGCAGCGGCTCGGCAAGAAGATCCGCGAGCTGACCGGCGGCCACGACGTCGACATCGTCTTCGAGCACCCCGGCCGGGAGACCTTCGGGGCCTCGGTCTACGTCGCGCGCAAGGGCGGGACCATCGTCACCTGCGCCTCGACGTCGGGGTTCATGCACGAGTACGACAACCGCTACCTCTGGATGAACCTCAAGCGGATCATCTCCAGCCACTTCGCCAACTACCGCGAGTCGTGGGAGGCCAACGAGCTGATCGGCCGTGGCCTGATCCACCCGACCCTGTCCAAGACCTACGCCCTGGAGGACGTCGGCCAGGCGGCTCTGGACGTCCACCGCAACGCCCACCAGGGCAAGGTCGGCGTGCTCACCCTCGCGCCGGAGCCGGGGCTCGGAGTGAGCGACCCGGAGAAGCGCGCCTCGTTCGAGACCGCGATCAACCGGTTCCGCGACGCCTGAGCAGGTGCCGCCGACACCCGCGCGGCGCCAACCCGGACCGACCCGGACCGTCACCTAGGGTGGGGCGCGGAGGTGGAACATGTTGGATCGTTGGAGCGAGTTCAGGCGGCGGCAGCGCGCCAGCCTGATCGCGAGCAACCATCCCCGCCGCGACCCCGGTGCCTCCGACGGGGCGCCCGGACCGGCCCCGGTCGACCCGGAGGCAGCGCAGACAGCCCACCCTGCGCAAGCTCCCGGAGCAGCCGAGACCGCCGACGCCGCTGACGCCGGACCACCCCAGCTGGCAGCCATCGCAACCGACCCCGACGACAACGACGACGACCACCTCCGCTACGGCCGGATCGGCAAGCCGATGAACCGGCAGTCGCCGTTCTACATCGGCTTCCTCGGCGCCCTCGGTGCACTCATCGCCATCGGCCTGTGGCACTCGGTCGGACGGCTCACGACGACCCTGACCATCCTGGTCATCGCCCTCTTCCTCACCCTGGCCCTCAACCCGATCGTCGAATGGTTCACCCGCCGCGGGATGAAGCGCGGCCTCGCCGTGCTGTCCGTGTTCATGGGTCTGATCGCCGTCTTCGTGCTGCTCGGCTTCGTCGTCGTGCCCCCGGTCGTCAGCCAGGCGACCGCCCTCACCCAGGCCGCCCCGACCTACCTCCAGCAGATCCTCGACGCCGACTGGGTCAAGGACCTCGACAAGAGCTACCACGTCATCGAGAAGATCCAGACCGAGTTCACCAAGAAGGTCCAGGACCCCAACTTCCTCTCCCAGGTCTTCGGCGGCGTCCTCGGCGCCGGCCGGGCGGTGGCCTCGGGCGTCTTCGAGGGCTTCACCGTCCTCATCCTGACCCTCTACTTCCTCTCCTCGCTCCCCCGGGTCAAGCAGGCGGCATACGAGATGGTCCCGGCGACGCGTCGGCCTCGGGTCATCTCGCTGTCGGAGGAGATCATGCGGCGGGTCGGCTCGTACGCCATCGGCCAGGTCGCCGTCGCCGGCGTCAATGCCACCGCTTCCTGGATCATGATGACGATCGTCGGGATCCCGTATGCCGCGGTGCTGGCCGTCGCGGTCGGCTTCCTTGGGCTGGTGCCGATGGTCGGCGCGACCCTGGGAGCCGTCGTCGTGAGCACGGTGGCGTTCTTCGACGAGCCGCGCAAGGCGATCATCGCGATCGGCTACTACGTCATCTACCAGCAGCTGGAGAACTACGTCGTCGCGCCGCGGATCATGCAGCGGACGGTCTCGGTGCCCGGAGCGGTGACCGTCGTCGCCGCGCTGGCCGGGGGCACGCTGCTCGGGATGCTCGGTGCCCTGTTGGCGATCCCCGTGGCGGCGGGGCTGCTGCTGCTCTACGAAGAAGTACTCGTCCCGCGCCAGCGCCAGCACTGACCCGCCGCTGTCGGCCGGTGACTCTGCCGCTGGCGGCCCAGGTCGGTCAGCGGATCGGGCCGAGCGGCCGGCGTCGCTCGCGGTGCTGCCAGCAGGCGCTGTGCCAGTGCCTTCGGTGGTCGACACCGCCGACTCCGTCCGCCGGCCACACGACGACATGGGCGGTGGCCGGCGGGATCGTCTGGTCGCACCCGGGACAGCGGTAGCCGCGGTCGGACGTCGCGCCGGAGAGCGGGCGGACGAACCACCGGCCCCCGGCATACGACACCGTCATGGGTTGCCGGCCGGCGACCGACGTGGGTCGCTGGCGTCCTCGACGGTTCGCCCTGGGCATGGGGCCCAGTCTCCCACCGGGTCGGTGGGGTGGTTCCGGGTGGTGGGCCGGCCACCCCCTGCAGTGACCGGCCCACCGGCGCCAACGGACGCCCCTCCTCACCCGTTCACTCCCTAGACGTCGCAGACCCACCAATTGGTTGCGCCAATCTCGAAGTTTTCTCCGCAGTTTCGGTGACCCGCTGGACTGCGGCAGGCGTAGCTGCGGAAGGCGCGACCGCGACGTGGCCGATGTCGCGACGACTGGGCAGGTTCTGTAGTATCTGCGCATGAACGCAGATAGTCAGGTTGCCCGGGTTCTCCCGGCCGAGCAGGCCGACCTGGCGGCGGAGGTCTTCCGGATGCTCGCCGACAGCACCCGGGTGCGACTGTTGTGGGCGCTGCTCGCGGACGAGATGTCGGTCAACGAGCTCGCGGACGTCGTCGACAAGCCCGGCCCATCGGTGTCCCAGCACCTGGCCAAGCTGCGCATGGCCCGGCTGGTCCGAACCCGGCGCGAGGGCACCCAGGTGTTCTACCGGGTCGACAACGACCACGTCGCCAGGCTGGTCCGGGACGCCGTCTACAACGCCGAGCACGCCGGACCGGACCTGCCGTTGCACCACCACGGGGACGCGGCGGCGCTGCGTCCGGCCGGTCAGGGGGCCCGCGCATGACCCACCGGGACGCCGACCACGGCGAGCACGACCACGACCACGACCACCCCTCAGGAGCCCACGACCACTCGCTCCGGGAACGGCTGGCCCACCTGCTGCGCCCGCACTCCCATGACTCGGCCGACTCGGTGGATGCCGCGCTGGAGGCCAGCGCCGATGGCATCCGCGCCGTGAAGACCAGCCTGTTCGCGCTTGCCGTCACCGCACTGGCCCAGCTGGCCGTGGTGGCCTTCTCCGGGTCCGTGGCGCTGCTGGCCGACACGATTCACAACTTCTCCGACGCCCTCACCGCCCTGCCCCTGTGGCTGGCCTTCGCGATCGGTCGACGTGCACCGTCCCGGCGCTACACCTACGGCTACGGACGAGCCGAGGACCTGGCCGGCCTGTTCGTCGTGGCCATGATCGCGGCCTCCGCAGCAGCCGCCGGATACGAGGCCGTCGGCCGGCTGCTGCACCCGGCGCCGGTGAGCCACCTGGGATGGGTCGCGACCGCAGGTCTGGTCGGCTTCGTCGGCAATGAGGCCGTCGCGATCCACCGGATCCGCGTCGGTCGCCGAATCGGGTCCGCGGCCCTGGTGGCCGACGGCCTCCACGCCCGCACCGACGGCCTGACCTCGCTGGCGGTCGTGGTCGGGGCCGGCGGCGTCGCGGCCGGCTGGCCGCTGGCCGACCCGGTCGTCGGACTGGCCATCACCGTGGCGATCCTGGCCCTCCTGCGCACTGCGGCCCGCGACATCCTCCGGCGGCTCATGGACGGGATCGACCCTGCGCTGGTCGACGCCGCCGAGCACAGCCTCCAGGCCATTCCAGGCGTCGTCGCCGTCCGCGGCGTCCGGATGCGCTGGGTCGGTCATGCGATCCACGCCGAGGCTGATCTCGACATCGACCCGCACAGCTCGCTGATCGAAGCCCACCGGCTCGCCCACCTGGCCGAGCACGAGCTGACCCATGCGGTCCCCAAGCTGACCGGAGCGGTCGTCCATGCCTACCCCGACGGCGCACACGACACCGGGAGGGTCGCGTGAGCCAGGACCTCACCCACGACGGTCACGGGGGGCACGCCCACGACAGTCACGGCGGGCACTCGCACGCGGTCAGCGCCGATGCCGATCGACGCCAGCTGTGGGTCGCGCTGCTGCTGCTGCTCGCGTTCATGGTCGGCGAAGTCATCGTCGCCGTGGCCTCCGGGTCACTGGCCCTGCTCTCCGATGCCGGGCACATGCTGTCCGACGTCGGGGCGATCGGGGCCTCCCTCTGGGCGATCCGGCTCGCGGCCCGACCGGCCACCGGGGCGTGGACGTTCGGCTGGAAGCGCGCCGAGATCCTGTCCGCAGCAGCCAACGGGATCACCCTGCTCGTCGTGTCCGGGATCGTCGGTATCGAAGCCATCCGCCGGCTCATCGACCCGCCTCCGGTGGACGGCGGGCCGGTCCTGGTCGTGGCGCTCGTCGGGGTGCTGGTCAACATCGTCGCCGCGTGGGTGCTGGCCAAGGCGAACCGGTCCAGCCTGAACGTCGACGGCGCCTACCAACACATCCTCACCGACCTGTACGGGTTCATCGGCACGGTCGTCGCGGGCATCGTCATCCTGACCACCGGCTACAACCGGGCGGACGCGATCGCCTCCCTGGTCGTCGTCGCCCTGATGCTCAAGGCCGCCTGGGGACTTCTGCGCGACAGCGGCAGGGTCCTGTTGGAAGCGGCACCCGAAGGGATCGACCTGGACCAGGTCCGGGGACACCTGCTGGAGAACGAGCACGTCCATGACGTCCACGACCTGCACGTCTGGACGGTCACCTCGAACCTGCCGACGCTGTCGGCACATGTCGTCATCGACGACTCCTGTTTCACCGACGGCCACGCACCGCAGCTGCTCGACACGCTCCAGGCCTGCCTCGGCGACCACTTCGACGTCGAACACTCCACCTTCCAGCTCGAGCCGGCCAGCCACGCCGGCCACGAGGGCCTCACCCACTGACCCTCGACGCCCGCCGCTGCGGGGGCCGCGCCCGGGCTCGGCTCAGGCGTAGGTGCGGAAGCCGCGCCCCGTCTTGCGGCCGAGGTAGCCCGCGGTGACGAGGTGCTCCAGCAGCGGAGCCGGCGCGAAACCCGGCTCACGGAACTCCAGGTACAGCTCGCGCTGGATGGCGAGGGACACGTCGAGGCCGACGACGTCGAGCAGCTCGAACGGCCCCATGGGCAGGCCACAGCCGGTCTTCATCGCCGTGTCGATGTCGTCTGCGCTCGCGTAGTTGCTGGAGAACATCTTGATCGCGTCGTTGAGGTAGGGGAAGAGCAGCGCGTTGACGATGAAGCCGCTGCGGTCACCACACGTCACGGCCTGCTTCCCGACCGTGGCGCAGAGGTCCTGGACGGTCGCGATCACGTCATCGGCCGTCGAGACGGTGTGCACCACCTCGACGAGCCGCATGATCTGGGCCGGGTTGAAGAAGTGCATCCCGACGACGTCCTCCGGGCGGGAGGTCACCTTGGCGCAGTCGACGATGGGCAGCGAGCTGGTCGTCGTCGCGAGGATGGCACCCGGCTTGCAGATCTTGTCCAGGTCGGTGAACAGCTCCTGCTTGAGCGTCAGGTCCTCGGCGATCGCCTCGACGACGATGTCGACATCGGCCAGGGCAGTGCGCTCGGTAGCCCCGGTGAGGCGGGCCAAGAGAGCGTCGGCGTCCTCCCGCGTGGTCTTGCCCCGCTCGATCGCCTTGGCCTGGGACCTCTCGATCGCGGCCCGGACGCCGTCGACCTTGTCCTGGCTCCGCGCGACAAAGGTGACCGGGAGGCCGGCGTTGGCGAAGACCTCGATGATGCCCGTCGCCATCGTCCCCGAGCCGACGACACCGACCGTCCTGACCTCGCGCGTCGCCCGCGCGGCGGCCACGTCGGCGGACGGGGTGTGCGCGTCGGCGACGACCTGGGAGCTGCCCGGCGCGGCATACGAGTAGAAGCCGTGACCGGTCTTGCGGCCCTTGAGCCCGGCACTGACCATCTGCTTGATGATCGGGCTGGGGGCGTGCAGCCGGTCGCGCCCCTGCTTGTACATCGTGTCGAGGATCTCGTATGCCGTGTCCAGGCCGATGAGGTCCATCAGGGCGAGCGGTCCCATCGGGTAGCCGCAGCCGAACCGCATGGCCGCGTCGATGTCCTCGCGGCTGGCGTACTTGGTCTCGTACATCGACACGGCGTGGTTGAGGTAGCCGAAGAGGAGTGCGTTGGCGATGAACCCGGCCTTGTCGCCGACGACGACCGGCTTCTTGTCCAGCCGCTCGGCGAGCGCCTTGACGTCCTCGAAGACGTCGTCGGCGGTGATGACCGTCTTGATCACCTCGACGAACTGGAGGACCGGCGCCGGGTTGAAGAAGTGCATGCCGACGACCCGCTTGGGGTTGGCGGTGGCGACGGCGATCTCGGTGACGGGCAGCGAGGAGGTGTTCGTCGCGAGGACGGCGTCCGGACCGACGATGGCGTCGACCTTGGCGAAGGTCGCCTCCTTCAGCTCCAGGTTCTCCGGGACGGCCTCGACGACGAGCTGACAGTCCTTGAGCTGTCCGAGGTCGGCAGTGAACCGCACCCGCCCGATGAGCGCGTCGGCCGCTTCCTGGCTGATCTTGCCGCGGTCGACCGCCCGGCTCGTGGACTTGGTGAGGAAGCCCTTGCCGCGCTCCACCCCGGCCTCGTCGACCTCGACCGCGACCACGTCGATTCCGTTGCGGGCGAACACTTCGACGATCCCAGCACCCATCGTGCCGAGACCGATCACACCGACGTTGGTGAACTCACGAGCCATGCCGCGAGTCTGGCAGAGCCGGTATGCCGCACCTAGCCGCCGACGGCGTGAGCCTCACCACGCCTCGTTCACAACTCTCCAGTTGCTACCGTGCGCACCGCAGCAATTGGAGAGTTATGAACGTGGGGACGCCGGCGGACGGTCGCGCCGGCGGGTGAGGAAGGCTCGCTCGGCCGGGTTGGTCGTCAGGTCCAGGGCCCGGTCGTATGCCGCCCTCGCCTCCTCCGTGCGGTCCAGACGCCACAGCAGGTCGGCCCGGGTGACGTGGAACGGGTGGTATCCCCCGAGCCGGTCGGCGAGCGTGTCGACGTCGCGAAGCCCGATGACGGGGCCCTGCACCTCGGCCACGGCGACCGCCCGGTTGAGGGCCACGACGGGGGTCGGCGCGATGGTGAGGAGCCGGTCGTAGAGCGTGAGCACCTGGGACCAGTCGGTCTCGGCGGCTGAGCCCGCGTCGGTGTGGACGGCCTGGATGGCCGCCTGCAGCTGGTAGACACCGGGTCGGTTGCGCCGGAGGCACCAGCGGACCAGGTCGTGGCCCTCGGTGATCTCGGACCGGTCCCAGCGGGTGCGGTCCTGCTCCGGGAGGGCCACGAAGGCGCCCCCCTCGACTCGCGCCGCCCGCCGGGCATCGGTGAGCAGCATGAGGGCGAGCAGCCCGGCCACCTCGCCCTCGTCGGGCATCAGCCGACGAAGGATCCGGCCGAGCCGGATCGCCTCGGCGCTGAGGTCCTCACGCATCGGCGCCTCGCCGGAGCTGGCCAGGTAGCCCTCGTTGAAGACGAGGTAGACGGTGGCGAGGACACCCCGCAGGCGGGCCGGGAGCTCGGCATCGGTCGGGACCCGGTAGGGAATGTGGGCAGCCGCGATCTTGGCCTTGGCACGGGTGACCCGCTGCGCCATGGTGCGCTCCGGGACGAGGAACGCGGTCGCGATCTCGGGCACCGTCAGCCCGCCGAGCAGCCGCAGGGTGAGCGCGACCTGGACGTCGGTGGCCAGCGAGGGGTGGCAGCAGGTGAAGAGCAGGCGCAGCCGGTCGTCCTCGACCGTGCTGTCGGCCCCGAACGGGTCGCCGGGATCGTCGGAGGACTGCTCGTGCAGCATGAGCGCCTCCTCCTCTCGGGCGTCACGGGTGGACTCGCGGCGGATCCGGTCGATGCCGCGGTTGCGGGCGGTGACCATCAACCACCCACCGGGGTTGGGCGGTGTTCCGTCGCGCGGCCACCGCCGGACCGCCTCGAGGAACGCCTCCTGGGCCAGGTCCTCGGCGAGGTCGATGCTGCCGAACCGGCGGGTCAGCGCGGCGACGAGCCGGCCGTACTCCTCACGGAAGACCCGCTCGACCGCCCCGGCGCCACCCGCAGGAGCGGCGCCGGGGTCGGGGTCGGGAGCACCCGGCATACTCAGGTGCCTTGGAACGGCCGCACCTCGACCTTGGCCCGGCAGGCCTTGGACCCTTCTGCCGCCAGGGCCAGGGCGGCGTCCAGGTCGGGGGCCTCGATGATCCAGAAGCCGCCGAGGACCTCCTTGGCCTCACTGAACGGCCCGTCGGTCGTCACGACGTCGGCTCCACGCCCGTCGACGACGGTCGCCGTGCTCGCCTCGTGCAGGCCGCCGGCGAAGACCCAGGCGCCGTTGCGCCGGAGCTCCTCGTTGAAGACGCCGGTCGCGGCATACGAGGCCTGGGCCTCCTCATCGCTCAGGCCGGGGTTCCCGTCGACGTGCCACACGGACATCAGGTACTGGGTCATGGTCTCTGCTCCTCGTTCGGGGTTCGGGACCGGCCGGTATGCCGTGTCCTCATCATCTCCACGAACACCGGCACTGCGATGCGACAGTTCGGCTCATCGACTTTCCGGTATCTCTCGGGCGTCGGGGTGCAGGGCCAGCCAGCGCTTCCGTCGGGTGACGTTCGCGCGCGCCAGCCAGGCGTCCTCGATGGTCTCGGCGAGGACCTCGACCGGGAGCTCGACGATCCGGCTGGTGCGCAGGAGCACGGCGCGATAGCCGTCGAAGTGCGGGGTGGTGAAGAACGGGAGATCGGGATCCTGGACGAGGGTCTCCTTGTCCTCCAAGGTCTGGGTCCAGATGGCGACGACGTCGGTGTAGCGCTCCCCCGTCACCGGGTCGACCGCGTCCGGTCTGGGGTTGCGGAAGAAGACGAAGGACTTGCCGGCGACGCTGAACACGGGGTTGCCGTCGGAGCCCTCCTCCCGGACGACGTCAGGCATGGCCAGGGCCAGCCGCTCGATGTCGGCCACCGTTGCCCGGCGTGCTCGTCCGCCCACGGTTCGAGCCTAACGCCGTGGAGCTAGACCTTGAGGTCTGCCGGGACCGCGTCCAGAGCGACGTGGATGGCATCGGCGAGGGCAAGTGCTGCTTCGGCGGTCAGTTCGAGGGCGACCCGGTCGCCGGGGGCACCTTCGTGCGGCGCGAGGTCGATGTTGAGGGTGTGGTCGGCCAGTGCGTGCACCGGATGGTCGAAGTAGACCGTCGCCGTGTCCAGCCGGGTCCAGCGGGCCGGGCCCTTGCCGCTCCCGCTGACCGTGGCGCGCTCGGTCGTGTACGTGCACATCAGCGGCCCCAGCCCTGCGGCTGGCCGAGGTGCTCGTGGTAGAAGTCCGCGATCCGCTGCCAGCCGTCGACCGCCGCGGCGACGCGGTATGCCGGTCGGTCGACCGCGAAGAAGGCGTGCCCGGCGCCGTCGTAGGAGACGAAGGTGTGCTCGGTGCCCTGAGCGGTGAGGATGGCGTCGAGCTCGGCGACCTCGGCCGGCGACGGGTAGGAGTCCTCGGCCCCGAACAGGCCGAGGACCGGCGCGGTCAAGGACGACAGCCGGTCACGGATGGTCATCGACGGCCGGTTCATCTCGGCCGGCGGGTCGGCCAGCACGAAGGCGCCGTAGCAGTCGACGACCGCGTCGACAGGCAGACCGGTCCCGGCCAGCAGGCTCTGTCGGCCGCCGGAGCAGAACCCGATCGTGCCCACGGTGCCGTTGCTTCCGGAAACGGCACGGAGGTGGTCGACCGCCCCCGAGACGTCACCGAGCAGCTGCTCGTCGCTCACCCCACCGGCCGCCCGGTTGGCGGCGGCGGCGTCGTCGGAGGCCGCGCCGGGCGCGTCCCGGTGGTGCAGGTTGGGTGCGACCGCGGCATACCCCCACGACGCGAAGCGGCGGACGATCTCCTTGGTCGCCTCGTCGAAGCCCGGCATGTGGTGGATGACGACCACGCCCCCGGCGCCGGTCGGAGCCACCGGCGTTGCGGCATACGCCTCGATGACGTCGCCACCGTTGCCGACGACCGTCGTTGTGCCGCAAAGGAACTCGTCAGGCATTCGAAGTACCCTCCTGGGAAGCCACCGTGTCGTTGAGGCGGAAGTCGGCCAGCTTGCGCAGGATGGGGACCGCCGCGGCGAGGGTGTCCCGCTCCCGGTCGGTCAGCAGGCCCATGTCGTCGAGCAGCTGACGGGTGCCCACGTCACGGACGTTGGCGAGGGTCTGCTCACCAGTCTCCGTGAGCCGCAGGACATACGCACGGGCGTCGGCCGGGTCACGCTCCCGGGAGACCCAGGCGGGCTCGATGAGGAGCTCGGCCAGGCGCGTCATGCTCGGGGGGCTCATCCCCATCAGGGCGGCCAGGTCGCCTTGGCGCAGGCCGTCCGGGTGCTTGGCGAGTGCCCCCAGGGCGGCCAGCCGGGTCGGCGTGACACCGGACCGGGTCGCCGGCGTGCGCAGGTGGTAGGCCAGCCGGTTCACCTCGGTGCGCAGGGCACCGGCCAGGTCCAACCCGGCCGGAGCCTCGGCCACCGTCGCGGCCCGGGACGTCATCGGACCAGGATCTCGACGGCGTCGGCCTCGGCCTTCTGCGTCTCCGCGTCCGGCAGCTCGCCCTCCTCGACGTGGACGTACTTGCCACCCCGCAGCCACGAGGCGCCGGCCGCCACGAGGCAGGCCGCGATGGCGAAGCCGAAGGCCACGGTGAGCCCGTCGTGGAACGGCTGGGAGATCAGGCTCGGGAAGAACGACCGGCCGGTGAGGTAGGCCGCGTCGTGGGCCGGGAGCTGGTGCAGGACCGTCGGGCCGAGCAGCGACTGGATCGGGTTGTAGCCGAGCAGCGAGGCGAAGAGAACCGCGACGGGCGGAAGAGCCGCGAGCTGGGTGGCGGCGGCCGCCGGGACGCCGTGGGCGGTCAACCCCGACGACATCGCCTGTGGCAGCGAGGACGAGAGGCCGACGATCATCAGGCTGAAGAAGATGCCGATCGACAGCACCATGGAGGTGTTCTGGAAGGTCGTGCTCATCCCGCCGCCGACGCCGCGCTGGGCTGCTGGCAGGGCGTTCATGATCCCGGCCCGGTTGGGCGAGGCGAACAGGCCCATCCCGAAGCCGCTGAGGAACAGCGCGCCGGCAAACGACCAGTAGGAGAAGTTGACCGGCAGCACGAGCAGCCACACGAAGGACAGGGCGGCGATGAGCATCCCGCCGGTGGCGAACGGGCGGGCGCCGTAGTGGTCGGAGAGCCAGCCCGACAACGGACCCGCGACGAGGAAGCCCACCGTCATGGGCAGCATGAAGATGCCGGCCCAGAGCGGTGTCCGTTCGAAGGAGTACCCGTGCTGGGGCAGCCAGATGCCCTGCAGCCAGATGATCAGGATGAACATGAGCCCGCCGCGGCCCAGGCCGGAGAGCAGGCTGGCCAGGTTGCCGGCGCTGAACGCGCGGATTCTGAACAGGTCGACGTGGAACATCGGGTCCTTGACCTTCGTCTCGACGACGCAGAACACGGCGAGCAGGACGGCACCACCGATCAGGCCGGTGAGGACCCAGGGGCTGGTCCACCCCATCGTGTGACCGGCATACGGCTGGATCCCGTAGGTGATGGCGACGAGGATCGCGATCAGGCCGACCCCGAAGGTGAGGTTGCCCCACCAGTCCATCTTCCCGTGCCGTCGCGCGGAGATGTCGTGCAGCTTCGCGTAGCCCCAGATCGTGCCGGCGAGGCTGAACGGCACCGACACCAGGAACACCCAGCGCCAGTGGACCGGCGCCAACACGCCACCGACCACGAGACCGAGGAACGACCCGGCGATCCCCGCGACCATCGACAGCCCGAGCGCCATGCCGCGCTTGTTGGCCGGGAAGGCGTCGGTGATGATCGCCGTCGAGTTGGCCATGATGAGGGCGCCGCCGATGCCTTGCAGCACCCGGATGATGATGATCCACATCGCGCCGGGTGTGCCCGTCAGCCAGGTGACCGACAGCAGCACCGAGAAGACCGTGAAGATGGCAAAACCCGCGTTGTACATGCGAATGCGCCCGTACATGTCGCCGAGCCGGCCGAACGTCACGACGAGCACGGCCGTGACGACCATGTAGCCCATCATCATCCAGAGCAGCAGGCTGGAGTTGCCCGGGGCGAGCGGGTTGATCTTCAGCCCGCGGAAGATGTCGGGCAGCGCGATCATGAGGATCGAGGAGTTGACCGTCGCGATGAGCACACCGAGCGTGGTGTTTCCGAGGACGGTCCATCGGTAGTGGGGGCCTGGTTGCGTATTCATTTGCTTCAAGCGTACTAACCATTTTCCGGTCCTGGCAAGCCGGTCCCCGCCCCGTCCGCCGGGCCTCGTCCAGCCGGCCCCGCTAGCGTTCGGTCAGTGAGTCTCATCGGAGTGCTGCTGGCCGCCGTGGCCTACGGGATCGCGACGGTCGCCCAGGCGATCGGCGTCCGTCGGCTCGCCGCGCTCCCCCGCCCGCGACGAATCGCGGATGTCGTCCGCGCCGTCTGGCCGTATGCCGCGGGGCTGGGTCTGGACACCCTGGGCTTCCTCGCGTCCATCGCCGCCCTGCGCCGGTTGCCGCTGTTCCTCGTCCAGAGCGCCATCGCCTCCAGCGTCGCCGTGACTGCCCTGGCCAGCGCGATCGTCCTCGGGACCCGGCTGACCCGTCGAGAGCGGCTTGCCGTGGCGGGCGTCGTCCTGGGCCTGGCCCTGCTCGCCGTGACCGCCGTCCAGGGTCCCGCGGTTCGGCCGGGGCGTGGCTTCGGGTCGGCCGTGATGGGCGCACTGGTCCTCGTGGCGGCACTCCTCGGCTGGGGCCTGGCCCGGCGCGGGCACCAGACCTCGGTGCCCGCCCTGGCTGCCGCGGCCGGGCTCGGCTTCGGCATCGTCGGGGTCGCCGCGCGCACCCTGGTCGTCCCCGACCCGTTGTGGCACGTGCTGCTGCACCGCCACGTGTGGATCCTCGTCGCGGCCGGGATCCTCGGGACCATCGCGTATGCCGCAGCGCTGGAGAGCGGGTCGGTCACCTCGGTGGCCGCGATCTGCTTCTCGGTGGAGACCCTCATCCCGGCGGCCGTCGGGCTGGCGTGGCTGGGCGACCGGGTCCATGCGGGGTGGTGGCCGCTCGCCGGGCTCGGCTTCCTGGTGGCGCTCGGCGGCTGCCTAAGCCTGGCCGGCCGGGCCGAACCCCCACCCGCGCCGGACGGGAGCGGCGAACCCGGCTCTACCAGTCGTGTCCGCGCAGGGTGAGGAGCGACTCCAGCTCGAAGCGCTGCCGCTTGGTCAGCCCGCGAACGCCGGGTGGGGTGGGGATGTCGACGCTGCGCGAGTACTCACGCAGGGCGTAGTCGTAGGCCAGGGTGCACGAGGCGATCCGCTCGGCCTTGGACGGCTGGACGGTGTCCTCGACGGCCCGCAGCTCCTCGGCGAGGCGTCGCAGCTCCAGGGCCAGGAGCACCGGCGGCATGGGTTCCCGCTTGGGCCGCGTCCGCTCGAAGACCACCTCGATCCGGTGGACCACCGGAGTGACGACCTTGGGCGGGCGACCCGTCGTCCACCAGCGCACGCCGAGGAGCATCGTCGTGATGAGCGCGGCAAAGCCGGCCGCGTTGACGAGTGCGACTTCCATGGCGCGGGACCTCCTGCCGTCCAGTGTGCGCCGGGAATCCGCACCTCGCAACGGCCGTTAGAGTGACCCCTCGTGCGAGTGGTGATTGCGACGTGCAGCGTCGACTACGACGGCCGGCTGACCGCCCACCTCCCCCTCGCCAACAGGCTGCTCCTGGTCAAGGCCGACGGGTCGGTCCTCATCCACAGTGACGGCGGCTCGTACAAGCCGCTCAACTGGATGTCGCCGCCGTGCGCGATGGCCGAGGTCGAGCCGGACGAAGCCGAGGCCGCCGACGGGGTGACCGGGGTCTGGGTCGTCCAGCACGCCAAGAGCGAGGACAGGCTCCGGGTCCGGCTGCACGAGGTGCACCACGACAGCGCCCACGACCTCGGCGTCGACCCCGGCCTGGTCAAGGACGGCGTCGAGGCCCACCTCCAGAAGCTGCTCGCCGAGCACATCACCACGCTGGGCGACGGCTTCACCCTGACCCGGCGCGAGTACATGACCCCGATCGGCCCGGTGGACATCCTCTGCCGCGACGCGAGCGGGGGCAGTGTCGCGGTCGAGATCAAGCGACGCGGCGAGATCGACGGCGTCGAGCAGCTGACCCGCTACCTCGAGCTGATGAACCGCGACCCGGCGCTGCGACCCGTCACCGGCATCTTCGCCGCCCAGCAGATCAAGCCGCAGGCGCGGACCCTCGCCGAGGACCGCGGCATCCGGTGCGTCGTCCTCGACTACGACGAGCTCAAGGGCATCGACAACAGCGACCACCGCCTGTTCTAGGGTCAGACCGATGCCGCGTCGGCCGAGCCGGGCCAGGACAGGACCCGCCAGCCCTCGTCACCCACCTCGACGACCGCGGGCACGGCGTTGGGGATGAACTTCCTGTGGGCCAGGTCGTCGGCGGTGTTCGCGGCGAGCCGAGGGATGGCGAACGACATCACGCCGCCATGGCTGAAGAGGAGCACTTGCTCGCCGCGGTACCGATCGGCGATCGACTCCACGGCGTCGCGGAACCGCGCGATCACCTCAGCGCCCGTCTCGCCCCCGGGTACCCGCGCGTGCAGGTCGCCGGCCATCCACGCGTCGTAGACGGACTGGAGCGAGGGGTCACCCCACGGCTTGCCCGCGCAGTCGCCGACCGAGATCTCGGCCAGCCCGGGCGCGACCTCGACGGCCACGGACAGGATCGGCGCGGCGATCTCACCGGACTGCACGGCCCGGTCGAGGGGACTGGTGTGAACCGCGGCGATCCGGTCCGCCGTGAGCGCGGCCGCGCACGACTGCACCTGTTCGCGACCCTTCCCGGTCAGCCAGCCACCGTCGTCGGACATGACGTGGGCATGGGCGTAGCCGGCGTCACCGTGGCGGGCGATGAAGAACCTCGTCGGGCAGTGCAACGGCATACCGGGAGTATGCCGCGGCGTCAGCCGGTCGCCGGCTCGGCGGTCAGGACAACGGTCGCGCGCAGTCGCTCGACGACGGCGGGGTCGACGATGCCGGCCGTGGGTTCGAGGACCGACGCAGCCGACCAGGCCACCGCGTCGGCGAGCAGCTGGACTCCGGAACGGCCCTCGGCGAGACCCGCCGCAAGGGCGGCCACCGCGGCATCTCCCGCGCCAGTTGCATTGCCGCGCAGTGCGTCTGGCAGGGACGCGCGGACCGCCAAGCCGTCGTCGACGAGCACCAGGCCGCGCGGGCCGCAGGACACGACGACTTGGTTGGCGCCGCGCTCTCGCAGCCGGGCAGCACCGGTCACCGGGTCCGTGGTACCGACGACTTCGGCGAGCTCGTGGTGGTTGGGCTTGACCAGGTCGGGACCGACCCCGAGCACACCGGCCAGGGCCTCCCGAGCCGCGTCGACGATGACGACGCAGCCGTGCGCACGTCCGATCGCGACCAGCGCGGACAGCCCGTCGACCGGCATACCGGGCGGGACACTTCCGGAGATGACGAGAACGGCGGGGCGGACCGCCCCGAGGGTCCGGGTCACCAGAGCGCGGAGTGTGTCGGCGGCCTGCGCCGTCCAGCGCGGTCCGGGCTCGTTGAACGCAGTGGCCTCACCGTCCCCGGACGACACCACGGTGACGGTGCGCCGAACCGTCCCGTCGACTCGACCCAGCGAATGGCGTATGCCGCGCGCGGCCAGGTCCTCGGCGATCGCCTCTCCCCCGGCACCCACGAGGCCGAGCGCCATCACCTCCCGGCCCATCGCGGTGAGGACGCCGGCGACGTTGAGCCCCTTGCCGCCGGCCACCTCGCGGACCTCGCGGACCCGATGGCTCCGGCCGAGCGCCACCCTGTCCACGGCGTACGTCACATCGAGCGCGGGGTTCGGCGTCACGGTCACGATCACGCGAGTCCCCTTGCCAGACAGGCAGCCCCGAGACATCCGGCCCGGTCGCCGAGGGCGGCTCGCACGAACGCGGGACGGCGCTGGAAGGTCAGCGACCCGGCCACCCGGGCGGCCAGCGGCCCCAGGAGCAGGTCCCCGCTCTCAGCCAGCCCGCCCCCCAGGACGACGAGGTCGATCCCGGTCAGCGTGACGACCGCCGTCACAGCGGTTGCCAGTGCCTCGACCGCACGGCCCCAGACCGCCACGGCAGCCGGCTCCGCTGCCGCGACCCGACGCGCAACGACCTCGGCCGTCACCGACTCCCCGAGCTGCTCCGACCCAGCCCGGGCCGCGGTATATGCCCGTTCGATCGCCGCGGCCGAGGCGACCACCTCCAGGCAGCCGTTGCCCCCGCACGCACATCGCGGACCGCCCGGCTCGACGACGACGTGGCCGAGCTCACCGGCATACCCCTCACCGGAGAGGACCCGGCCGTCCACGAGCAGGGCACCTGCGATCCCGGTGCCGATGGCGACGAACAGCGCGTTCCTGGCACCGCGGGCGGCACCGAACCCCACCTCGGCGAGCAGCCCCGCCCGGACGTCGTGGCCGAGCGCCACCCGCAGACCGGTGCGCTCCGCGAGCGGTCCGGCGAGCGGCAGGTCGCGCCAGCCGAGGTTGCCCGACCACCGGGCGACGCCGGCGACGTCGTCCACGATCCCGGGGACGACGACTCCGCAGGCCTGCACGGCAGTGCCCGGCGTCGAGCGGACCAGGTCGTCGACCACCGAGGCCACGGTGTCGACGAGGACGCCCGGTCGGTCCAGGCCGGTCGGCGTCGGGAGGGTACGCGAAACCCGTTCCACGCCAAGGGAGTCCACGAGGGCAGCCTTGATGCGGGTACCCCCGACGTCGACGGCGGCCACCAGCTCGGACGCGGTCACGGTGTCACACCACCTCGACGGTGAGCCCGGCCTCGCGCAGTCCGCGAACGGACTCCTCCGACGCCGACCGGTCGGTCACCACGGTGTCGATCCGGTTCGGTGCGCAGATCTTGGCGAAGGCCCGACGGCCGACCTTGGCCCCGGTGGCCACGACGATGACCCGGTCGGACCGCTCGACCATGTGGGCGTTGACCCCCGCCTCGCCCTCGTGCCGACAGGTGGCGCCGGCCTCCGCGGAGAGGGCGTCGACCCCGAGGAACAGCGTGTCGAGCCAGAGCTGGTCCAGGACCATCGTCGCGAGCGGCCCGGCCAGCTCGTAGGACTCCGGTCGCGCGACGCCTCCCAGCGAGACACAGCGCACGAACGGCCGAAGCACCATCTCGGCCGCGATGTTGAGGGCGTTCGTCACGACTGTGAGCGCCGGACGTTCGCTGGAGAGAGCCAGGTCGGACCGGGCAGCCACGGCACGGGCCACGGCACTGGTCGTGGTGCCTCCGTTGAAGCCGACCACCGAGCCGACCGCGACCAGTCCCGCTGCCCGCGCGGCGATCCGCTCCTTGGCGGTGTCGCGTCCCGCCTGCCGGTACCGTGCCGGCAGGTCGTAGGCGACGGCCGTGGCGGTCACCCCTCCGTGGGTGCGGGTGACCAGCTGCTGGGCCGCGAGCTCGCCGAAGTCGCGGCGGACGGTGGCCTCGCTCACGCCCAGCTCGGTGACCACCTCGGCCACTCCCAGCCGACCGCGCTCGGCGAGCAGGGCGAGCATGGCGTTCCAGCGCGCACCTCGGTCGCCCACGTGCCCGTCGCGGGTCGTCGTCACTTGACCGACCCCGCGGTGAGACCGCCGACGAGGTGTCGCTCGATGACGGCGAAGAGGATGACGACCGGCACGATGGCGATGATCGATGCGCCGAACAGCTGGTCCCAGTTCTGCTCGTAGCCGGTGACGTAGGAGTTGATCCCGACGGTGAGCGGCTTCTTGGTGTCGTCCAGCATCAGGGTCAGGGCGACGACGTACTCGTTCCACGCCGCGATGAACGTGAACACGGTCGCCGTCACCAGCCCGGGCAGGGTGAGCGGCAGCATCACCCGTCGCAGGGTCGCGAACCGGCCGCACCCGTCCAGCTCGGCCGCCTCCTCCAGCTCGACCGGGATCGAGGAGAAGAAGCCGTGCAGGATCCAGATGGCGAAGGCCAGGTTGAACGCCGCGTTGGTGAGGATGAGCGCGAGATAGGTGTTGACCAGGTTGAGCGAGAAGAACTCCCGGTAGATGCCGACGACGAGCGACGTCGGCGAGAACATCTGGGTCACGAGGACGACGAAGAGGAATGCCATCCGGCCGGGGAAGCGGAAGCGGGCCGTCGCGTATGCCGCGGGCACGGCCACGAGGACGACAATCGCCGTCGAGGCGACGGACACCAGCAACGAGGTCTTCAGCCAGGCGAGGAACCGCTCGTCACCGAGCACCTCACCGAAGGTCGACCACTTCCACACCCGCGGCAGCAGGGACGGCGGGGTCTGGACGACGTCCTCCGACGGTCGGAAGGCATCGAGGAGCATGACGAGGTAGGGCCAGAGGAACGCCAGACCGACGGCGAGGCCGACGACCGGCAGCGCCCACGGCCGGGACCGGCGCCAGCTGATGGCAGGGGCGCTCACTGCTCCTCCTGATCACGCCAGCGGGTGACCCGGAGGTAGACGAGGACCGCGACGAGGATGATGACGACGTTGAAGAGCCCGGCCGCGGCCGACTGGCCGACGTCCTTTTCGGCGCTCTTGAACGCCAGCTTGTACATGAAGGTGATCGTCGTGTCGTGCGAGAAGCCCGGGTTGGACTCGTTCAGCGTGTAGACGATCGGGAAGCTGTTGAAGACGTAGATCATGTTCATGACCGACGCGACGAGGATCGCCGGGCGCAGCAGCGGCAAGGTGATGTGCCGCCAGATCTGCCACGGGCTGCCGCCGTCGATCCGCGCCGCCTCGTGCACCTCGGTGGGGATGGCGCCCAGTCCGGCGACGAAGACGTATGCCGTGAACGGGATCGACACGAAGACGCCGACGGCGATCATCGAGGGCATGATCAGCTTGTCGCTGCCGAGGAAGTCGATGGGGGTCGTGATGAGGTGCAGGTCGAGCAGCACGGCGTTGATCGAGCCGTAGTAGTACGAGTAGATCAGCGTGAACAGGCGGGCCGTGATCACGAGCGAGGCGGCCCACGGCACGATGACGGCCCACCGGACGAAGCGCCGGCCCCAGAAGTCCTTGGTGAGGAACTGGGCCACGCCGAGGCTGATCGCGATGGTGAGCGCGACGACGGCGATGACCCAGATGACCGTGTTGGTGAGCACGGTGCCGAGGGAGTCGTTGGCGAGGACGTTGCGGAAGTTGTCCCACCCCGCCGGTCCCTTGCGCAGCCCGGTGATCGAGTAGCGCGACCGCGAGGCGCGAACCAGCTCCACTGCCGGCCAGAGCACGACCCCCACGATGAGCAGGAGGGCCGGGGCCAGCCAGACCAGGGCGGCGAGGGGCGAGATCGCCCCCCGGCCCCGGACCGTGGCTCGTCGGCGGCCCCGAGGTCGGGCCCCGACGGGGGCGGCCGGCTTGCCGGTCGCCCCCGTCATCGTGGTGCTGGGTTGGCTCACCCCGGTCAGCCGCCGTTCTCCGCGGACTGCTGCAGCTTGTCGAGCACAGCCTTGGGGTCGCCCGTCATGGCGGTGCCCAGGTTCTGCTGGACGGCCAGCTTGACCTTGTCCCACGTGGGGTCGTCGGTCGGGGTGAGGTGCGCGTTGGGCAGGGTGTCCAGGTAGGTCTTGAGCTTGGGGTCGCTCGCGAAGGCGGCAATGCCCGTCGTCGTGACCGGCAGGAAGCCCTCGGCCTTGATGAAGGTGTTGACCTGGTCCGGCTGGTAGTACAGGTCGTAGAACGCCTTCACCGCCGCCTGGTTGCCCGGCTTCTTGAACGCCATCAGGTAGTCGGTGACGCCGAAGGTCTGCGGCGTCCCACCGTCAGCCTTGGTGGGCATCGGCGCCACCCCGTAGTCGACCTTGCCGGCCTTGTCCAGCGTGCCGGCGAGCGGGGAGAAGCCGACGACCATGCCGACCTTGCCCGACGCGAAGAGGTCGAAGGCGTCCTGCCGGTTGGTCTTGCCGGGGTTGTTCTGGGTGAGCTTCTGGGTCGCCAGCGACTTCAGGAAGGTGAGCGTCTCGACGTTCTGCGGGCTGTTGATCGTCCACTTGCCGTCGGTCTTCCAGTCACCGCCGTTGTTGAACAGCCAGATCGAGAACTCGCCCTGGGCCTCCTCAGGCCCGAGTGGCAGCCCGTAGCCGATGTCCCCGCCGCCGAGGGCGGTGATCTTCTTGGCGTCGGCCTCGAACTCGGCCCAGGTCTTCGGGGGAGCCGCGATGCCGGCCTTGGTGAAGAGGGTCTTGTTGTAGAACATCGCCCGCGCCGAGGACAGGTCGGGCATCCCGTACATCTTGCCCTGGTAGCTGCCGGACTTGACGAACGCCGGGAGCAGGTCGGACTTCACGCTGGCGGAAAGCACGTCGTCGGAGCTGTAGAGCAGGTTGTCCTTGGCGTAGCTCGCGTAGGCGTTGAGGTTGAGGATGTCCGGCGGGTTGTTGTTCTGGACCATCGTCGAGCTCTGCTGGTCGATGTCGTCCCAGCTGACGATCTGGACCTGGAGGGTGTTGCCCGTCTTGGCCTTGTAGTCGGTCGCGAACTTGTCCCAGAAGGCCTTGGTGTGGTCCTTGGAGTACTCGGCCGCGACGAGCTTGATCGTCGTCGGGCCGCTGGCGCTGCCCGACGAGCTGTTGCCACCGGCGGAACCGGCGCCGGATCCGCCGGAGCACCCGGCGAGGGCGATCGACGCACCGAGCCCCACCGCCGCGACGCGCCATGCACGTGATCGTCTGGTCATACTCGCTGAACCTCATTCTGGAGAGTGATGGTGATCGGAAGGCATCTGAACCGATCCGGTTCGCTCACATCGGCGACCTTGATGCCACAGAGTGCACCGTCCTGAGCGGGCCCGTCAAGGGTCTAGACCAATATTGTTATCTGTCGTAGGGTGAGATCGTTCGACTGTGTGTGACCGACCACCCCATATTTCGCTCAGAACCAATCACGAGGAGCACGTACCATGGCGGAACCCGCCCTCCATCTCACCGCAGAGATCGCCACCCAGCCCGATGACTGGGCCCGGGTCCTCTCCCGCCTCCCCGAGGCGCTGCAGGTGCTCCCCCGGCACGGTGAGACGGTCGCCGTCGTCGGCTGCGGCACCTCGTTCTACATGGCCCAGGCGTATGCCGCGCTGCGCGAGGCCGCCGGCCACGGCCTCACCGAGGCCCACGCCGCCAGCGAGTACCCGACGACCCGCTCCTTCGACCGGGTCGTGGCCATCTCCCGCTCCGGGACGACGACCGAGGTCATCGACCTGCTCGAGCGGCTGCGTGGCGCCGGCCAGCGCACGACGGCGATCGTGGCGACAGAGGGCACCCCGGTCCCCCGGCTGGCGACCGAGGCGCTCCTGCTGCCCGAGGTCGATGAGCGGTCGGTCGTCCAGACCCGGTTCGCCACGACGACCCTTGCTCTGCTGCGCGCCGGTCTGGGCGAGGACCTCCAGGCCGCGATCGCCGACGCCCGCGCCGTCCTCGCCGAGCCCGAGGAGCAGGCGCTGGCTGACCTCTCCGACATCGGACAGGTCACCTTCGTCGGTCGAGGCTGGACCGTGGGCCTGGCCAACGAGGCGGCGCTCAAGCTGCGCGAGTCGGCCCAGTTCTGGACCGAGTCCTACCCCGCGATGGAGTACCGCCACGGCCCGATCAGCATCGCCACGGCCGGGCGGGCGACCTGGGCCTTCGGCGAGGTGCCCGAGGGCCTCGCCGACGAGGTCCGGGCGACGGGCGCCCACTTCGAGCACCGCGACATCGACCCGCTGGCCGACCTGGTCCGGCTGCACCGGTTGTGCCTCGTCCTGGCCCGACGCGCCGGCGTGGATCCCGACCAGCCGCGGCACCTCTCCCGCTCGATCATCCTCACCTGAGCCCTGCTGCGCCCTGGCCGTTCAGTCGACACCTTCGGTCCGGTAACACATCGGGCAGCCCGCGCGCGTCGGCGTGTGGGGTATGCCGCGCCGCGCGGAGGTCGCGTGGCGACGCGTGATGTCGGCACCAACGGGCGGATTGCCGGACTGGCGGCTGTTGAAGCCCACCGGCCAGCGGACATATCGATGGCCAGTGTCGCCGGAGGTCGGCCAGTCAGCGAGGGGTCGGCTGGCCTGCAGAGCGTTCGCTGGCCGGTGGTACCTGACGCCGACCAGATGGGCCGCCCGAGCACGGCGGCCCCTGCGCCGAGCCCGGTTACCGAGCTGGTTACCGAACCGAAAGTGTTGTGACCACGACACCTTCGGTTCGGTAACACGTCGGGTAACCCGCGCTCGTCGGCGTGTGGGGGTGTGCCGCTCCGCGCGGAGGTCGCGTGGCGACTGGTGATGTCGGCACCAACGGGCGGATCGCCGGACCGGTCGCTGTCGTACTCCACTGGCCAGCGGACACGTCGATGGCCGGTGTCGCCGGAGGTCGGCCAGTCAGCGAGGGGTCGGCTGGCCTGCAGAGCCTTCGCTGGTCGGTGGTACCTGACGTCGACCAGTGGGCTGCCCGGCCGCGGCGGCCCTTGTGCCGAGCACCCATCGCGGCCGCCCGCTGGCGAGGCTCGTGCCGAGCCGGTTACCGAGCTGGTTACCGAACCGAAAGTGTTGTGACCACAACACCTTCGGTTCGGTAACACGTCGGGTAACCCGCGCTCGGTGGCGTGTGGGATATGCCGTGCCGCGCGGAGGTCGCGTGGCAACTGGTGACGTCGGCACCGGCGGGCGGACCGGCGCACTGGCGGCTGTTGCAGCCCACCGGCCAACGGACACATCGATGGCCAGTTGGATCTGCGCCCGCTGGCGAGGCTCGCGCCGAGCCCGGGTACCGAGCTGGTCACCGCGCCAAGAGTGCGGTGACCACCACGGGCCAGACAGGACGCCCATGAGCCCTGCCGCGCGGCAGGGGCTCATGGGCCGGGCCAGGGTCTCAGCTCACCCGCAGGGTGATGCTCGCCGAGGTCGACGGGTTGTAGACGCCTGAGCCGTTGTAGGTCGCCTTGATGACGTGCGACCCACGACCGAGGACCGGCGCCCTGAACGTCGCCTTGCCACCCCTGAGCTTCACCGTGCCGAGGACCTTGGTCCCGTCCCGGAAGGTGACCGTCCCGGTCGCCGCGGACGGCGACAGCTTCGCGGTGAGTGTCGGCCGACCGCCGTGGCGGTAGGACGTGGCGCTCGAGGTCAGCTTGGTGGTGCTCTTGAGCCCCTTGACCGTGACCTTCACCGCACCAGAGGCGCTCGCGTCGTTGCGACCGTCACCGGCATACGACGCGGTGACCGTGTGGACACCGCGGGTCTGGCCGATGGCCGTCCAGGTCGCCTTCCCTCCGGAGAGGGCCACCGTCTTGACCACCTTGCCGTTGTCGCGGAAGGTGACCGACCCGGTGGCCGTCGACGGGGTCACCTTCGCGGTGAAGACCGGCTTGCCGCCATAGGTGTAGGACGCCACGTTCGCAGCCAGCGTGGTCGACGTCGGTGACTTGACCGCAACCACCTCGGCCCGGGAGCCGTCGGTGTTGAGGTGGTGCAGCAGCAGCAGCCCCGCCGGCTTGTCGGTGCCCAGCGCGGCGTCGTTGCGCACGACGTCGAGCGAGGTCCCCGGCAGGTCGGTGTTGAGGATCGTGCCGTAGTCGCCGTATGCCGCGACGGCGGGTGCGGCGACGGTGATCCTCATCGGGGCGGCAGCCGACCCGATGCTGTCCACGAGCCCGGCCTCGGCCGAGAAGGTGGTGACCCAGTAGCCGATGGTCTTGGTCGAGTCGGCATAGAGACCGCTGGCACGCAGGGCGCCCAGTGCGACGGGCAGGACCAGCGAGTCGCTGTTGAACAGGTCTGTGTCGAAGGACCCGTCGACGTTGTTGACCAGCTCGTCGTCAACGACGACCGGGGTGGCACCCCGGATGTCGACGAGCTCGGAGAGGAAGTAGTCGTAGTCGTCGGTGGCGGAGGAGGCCCTGGTGTTGTAGACCACCGCGTCCGGCCCGGCGTGGGTCGGGTCGGTCTCCAGGGTGACGTCGAACTCGGCGTAGGAGGCCGGCGTGCGCCACGGACCCTGGGTGTTGATCCCGAAGGACAACCACTGGGCGTCGGGTTCGGGCTGGATCGCGGCGTCCGTTGCGGCTCCGACGTACTTCAGGTCGGCCGAGCGGTCGTCCGGGAAGGCGATGCACGAGACGACCACGGTCGCCGAGCAGCCGGCGATCTTGGGGCTGGTGCCCTGCAGCTCGAACGTGGACACGGTCGACAGGTAGTCGGTGTCGACGCCGGTGCCCGTGAGCGCGAGCGATCCGGTCTTCGTGCCGCCCGAACCGGTCACGACCGCCTTGGTGGCCGAGCCCATCGTCGAGGCCGCGCGCGGCGCCGACCAGACCGGCACCCGCAGGGCCGAGCCCGGGGTGCCACCCACCGGCGTGAGGACCATGCGGCCGCTGGCGTCGGTCCGGAAGCTCCGGTCGATCTGCAGGCCGAGCGGGTCGGTCTCGGTCGTCGGGTCGACGACGGGCGAGAGCGAGGCCCGGGTGAACGTCGCCGTCACCTTGACGTCTGCCGAACCCGCCGCCGGAAGCGAGATCTGGTTCGGGCTGAAGGTGTAGGTGACACCGGGCGTCGGGTGCGCTGCGGCATACGAGATCGCGTATGCCGCACCGGTGGTCGGCCGGGTGTTGACCACGTGGACCGTCTTGGACACCGACTGGGTGCCCTTGGAGACGGCGACCGGTCCGAACGAGACGCTCACGACGCCCGGGTCGTCCTTGACGTAGGCGAGAGTCGTGGTGGCGACGGCGTCGGCCACCTTGACCCGGCCCGAGCCGACCCGCTCCGGGCCGTAGACGTCGCCCGTGTGGTTCGGGCCGACGAAGACGTCCTGGGTGGCGGTGTTCATGATGGCGGCCTTGACCTGCTCGACCGTCCAGCCGGGGTGCGCCCGGCGGACGAGTGCTGCCTCACCGGCGACGTGCGGCGATGCCATCGAGGTGCCGCTCTCGGCGATCCCCTCGTTGCCGGAGCCGGCGGCGGCCGAGAAGGTCGTGACCCCGGGGGCCGTGACGTCGGGCTTGACGTCACCGGCGACGCCGATGCCCCGCGAGGAGAACGACGCGAGCTGGTCGACCGCGCCGGGGTTGATGATGCTGACCGTGTTGCGCAGGTCGTTGGTCATCGTCACCTTGACGTCAGTGCCGGCGGCGAGCGCGGTGTTGATGGCGACGGTGGCCTGGTTGACCGTGACCATCACCGGGATGCCCGTGTCACCGGTGATGCCGGCCGAGAAGGTGTTCACGTCGCTGCCGAGGATCGCCCCGGCTGCGCCGCCGAGGCGGGCATTGCCGCCGCGGCCCGCGGAGCCACAGCGTCGGCCGGTGCCGTCCAGCCAGTAGAGCATGACGACCTTGCCCGCAGCCTTGGCCTTGTCGGCGTCGCTGAACGCCGTGCAGCCGTCGGTGTTGTTTGTCTCCGACGGCGGCTGGCTCCAGTCCCCGAGGGTCACGACGGAGGTGTCGGTGACTCCGGGCCCGGTGGTCCAGGGGTAGGCGACCGAGCGCAGCGCGGCGAAGACGTTGTCCGGTGTGCCGTCGACGGTGTCGGCCGGCTCCAGGCCGGCCGGGGTGTCGACCTTGAGGCCGTCGACGACGTCGTTGCCGTCGTCGGACGCCGCAACGCCGAGCACGCGCTTGGCGTTGCCCGGGGAGCCGCCCACCTCGTAGACGTCGCCGGAGTTGCCGATCGAGGCGACGACAACGGTGCCGAGGGCAGCCAGGTTGTCGGCGGCCACGGCGTCGGGGTCGTCTGGCGATCCGTAGCTCGAGCCGAGCGACATGTTGACGACGTCGAGGTGGTCGGAGACGTCACCGTCACCGTTGGGGTCGGCCGCCCAGTCCAGTGCCTCGCCGACTGCGTTGGTCGAGCCGGTGCAGCCGAACACCTTGAGCGCATAGAGCTTGGCACCTGGCGCGACACCGGGGCCGACGGCCATCGTCGCGGGGTCGATGTCGTGGTCGTAGCCGCCGGTGTAGGTGGCGCCGGCCTTGGTCACCCCGAGGCCGCCCGTGGTGCCCGAGACGTGCGAGCCGTGGCCCTCACAGTCCAGCGGGTTGGGGTCCGGCGACGGAACCGGGTTGTAGCCGGCGGTGTTCGGGTCGGCCTGGTACCTGTCGCCGACGAAGTCATGGCCGCCGACGACCTTGGCGGTCGGGGTGAACGTGTTGGTCGCCTTCGCGGCGTCGTATGCCGCGACCGTGCCGGGGCCCCCGAAGTCGGCGTGGGTGTAGTCGATGCCGGTGTCGATGATGCCGACCCGGACGTTCTGCCCGGTGTCCCCCCGGGACTTCCACACCTCGGGTGCGCCGATGAGCGGGACCGAGCTGGAGTTGGAGATGGTCTTGGGCGTGAGGCGGTGGATCGCCTTGACACCCGGCAGGGTGGCGAGCGCCTTCAGCCGGCTCGCGTCGGTCTGCACCGCGACGCCGGAGTAGACGGCGTGCGACCGGTAGAGGGTGCGGGCGCGGGTGGCGCTCGCCGAGAAGTGCGACTCGACCGAGGCCTGGGCGCCGCGAATCGTGCGAACCTGGGCCAGGCCTGCCGCCTTGGCCGCAGCGTTGCCGCGCGAGTGCGCCTGGTTGAACGCCGTCGACGCCGGCACGGCGTCCAGCTCGATCATGACGGAGACCGGACCGCTGGCGCCGGTGAGGCTGCGGTCGATCTTGTCCTCCCTCGAGCGGAGGGTGCCCAGCCCGAAGGAGCCGGCCGACGTGGTGCCGGCCGGCAGGTGGGCGACCTTGCCCCGGGTGTGCGGGACCGGGTGGGTGGCGGCCTGGGCGGCCGATGTGCCCAGGGCGGCGGCGGCGATGACCGCCACCGTTCCGACCCCGGCGACGGCGATGCGTCGTCGTCGAGGCGTGGGTGAGTGCAACACCTTTACTCCCTTGAGACGGTCTCGACGCCCTGACCCGGACTGGTAAGCCCCCGGTCGGTGGGTAAGCCCGCGCCCCCCACGGACTGACCGCGCTCGCGAAGATATGACAACCAGGGCTCGCCGCGCCAGACTTTGGCGCATTGTGCCGGTGTGAGGTTTGCCCGGGCGGGCCAGTCGGCGCGCGTCCGGCCGGTGGTCAGGCCGGTGCGAGCGTCACGTCGAGCGTCGGCAGACCGCGGGCGGCGCGGATGATGTCGACGAAGCGGGCCATGATCTCGTTGAGCCCGAAGTCCTTGGGGGTGAAGACCCCTGCCACGCCGAGGTCCAGCAGCTTGGCCGCGTCGGACTCCGGGATGATCCCGCCGACGACGACGGGCACGTCGCCCGCCCCGGCATCGCGCATCCGGTCCAGTACCTCCGGGATGAGCTCCATGTGCGACCCGGAGAGGATCGAGATCCCGACGAGGTGGACGTCCTCGGCGACCGCAGCCGCCACGATCTGCTCGGGAGTCAGCCGGATCCCCTGGTAGACGACCTCGAAGCCGGCGTCGCGGGCGCGCACCGCGATCTGCTCGGCACCGTTGGAGTGCCCGTCCAGGCCGGGCTTCCCGACGAGGATCCGCAGCCGGCCACCGAGCTCTCCGCTCGTCGCGACCACCGAGCGCCGAACCGCGGCGAGCTGGGCGTTGTCGGCCGAGGAGACGCCGACGGACCCGGAGACCCCGGTGGGAGCCCGGAACTCGCCGAAGACGTCCCGCAGGGCCTGGGCCCACTCCCCCGTCGTCACCTCGGCACGAGCGCACTCGAGCGAGGCCGCCATCAGGTTGGTGGAGGTCTGCGCGTGGGCCTTGAGGCGGGCCAGGGCTGCGGCGGCGCGGTCTCGCTTGTCCGGATCGCTGTCCCGCGTCGACCGCCACTCCCGCACGCCAGCCGCGGCAGCCGCCTCGACGCCCGGGTCGACGCTCTGGATGGCCGCGTCGAGGTCGGCGGTCAGCGGGTTCGGAGCGGTCGTCGTGAACCGGTTGACGCCGACGATGACGTCCTCACCCGCTTCGATCCGCTGACGCCGCAACGCGTGCGAGCCGACGAGCGCCGACTTCATGTAGCCGCTCTCGACGGCCGGCACCGCCCCGCCCAGCTCCTGGACGCGCGCGATCTCGGCCGTGGCGCCGGCGACGAGCGAGGCGACCTTGGCCTCGACGACCTCGGACCCGTTGAACAGGTCGTCGTACTCGAGCAGGTCGGACTCGAAGGCCAGCACCTGCTGGATCCGCAGCGACCACTGCTGGTCCCAGGGCCGCGGCAGACCGAGCGCCTCGTTCCAGGCGGGCAGCTGCACGGCCCGGGCCCGGGCGTCCTTGGAGAGCGTGACCGCCAGCATCTCCAGCACGATCCGCTGGACGTTGTTCTCCGGCTGGGCCTCGGTGAGGCCGAGCGAGTTGACCTGCACGCCATACCGGAACCGGCGCTGCTTGGCATCGGTCACGCCGTAGCGCTCTCGCGTCAGCTCGTCCCACAGCTGCACGAACGCGCGCATCTTGCACATCTCCTCGACGAACCGCACGCCCGCGTTGACGAAGAACGAGATCCGCGCGACGACCTCGCCGAACCGCTCGGCGGGCACCTGGCCCGAGTCTCGCACCGCGTCCAGGACCGCGATGGCCGTGCACATGGCATACGCGATCTCCTGGACGGGCGTGGCCCCGGCCTCCTGGAGGTGGTAGCTGCAGATGTTGGTCGGGTTCCACTTGGGGATCTCGCCGACCGTGTAGTTGACCATGTCGGTGATCAGCCGCAGCGACGGGCCCGGCGCGAAGACGTAGGTCCCCCGCGACAAGTACTCCTTGATGATGTCGTTCTGGGTGGTCCCGGCCAGCTTGGTGATGTCGGCACCCTGCTCCTCGGCGACGACCTGGTACATCGCGAGCAGCCACATGGCCGTCGCGTTGATCGTCATCGAGGTGTTCATCTCCTCCAGCGGGATCTGGTCGAAGAGGGCACGCATGTCGCCGATGTGGCTGATCGGCACGCCGACCTTGCCGACCTCGCCACGAGCGAGGACGTGGTCGGGGTCGTAGCCGGTCTGGGTCGGCAGGTCGAAGGCGACCGACAGCCCGGTCTGCCCCTTGGCCAGGTTGGTCCGGTAGAGCGCGTTGCTCGCCGCGGCACTGGAGTGACCGGCATACGTCCGCATGACCCACGGCCGATCCCGCTCGGGGCGCGCAGGGGCCACGGCGTCGGTCACGGGAGCGTCATCGGTCATGGCTCGGACGGTACCCGCGGGGGTGCGTGGCCCGGGAGGCCCACGCACGGTGAGAGTGCCCACACCGAGCACGCCGTATGCCGCGAGTCACACCGCGGGCGGGCGCCGATCGGGTCGGCTCGCCGGGATCAGACGGTGGCGGCCGGCGACGGCGGGTGCAGGCGGACCGCGCGCAACAGCCGCGCACCCCGCTCGCAGACGTTGTCGAAGACCATCATCCGGCCAGCCCGGCGGCTGCGCCGGTGGCACTCCACGAGCATGCCCAGGGCCACGGCGTCGCCGATCTCCGCATCCAGGAGGTCGAGGATGAGCAGGCCGTCGGAGCTGTCGATCAGCCGGTGCAGGGCGAGGCGGAGGTCAGCCACCGTGTGCACGTCGATCCGACCCTCGAGAACGGCGCGCTGACCGCGCGCCTCCTCCACGACGTGGACCACGACCACCTGGGCCTGGTCCTGAACCTCAACTGTCATGACTCGTGCTCCCCTGACTGACATCGCCGTGAGTCTTCGATCATTAGACGCCACGCGACTTGTCAGGGTTGTCTTCGCCGCGCAAAGGTTTGGTCAAGATATGGCAAATATGTGCTGGTCGGAGGCCTGTGGTGAGCTCCGCGGCCGGGACCGGGCTCGGTGTGGGCGGGCCGGCTGTCCGTGGAGCGTCCCCCGTTACCGCACCGGTTACGGCACTGGTTACCCCGCCTAAGGTGCTGCGGGTACAGCCACTTCGGCGGGGTAACCAGTCGGGTAACCCGTACCCTGCCGGCGGCAAGCTCCCCCTGAGCATGTGGCACTGGTCCGGCCTGTGGTCGACCGGCCAGCGCACGCTCACCTGGCCAGTGGTAGCCACGCCTCGTCTGGGAGTCTTGGGGCATGGTCAACCTCACCCGGATCTACACGCGCACCGGAGACGACGGCACGACCGCGCTCGGGGACTTCAGCCGCACCCGCAAGACCGACGCGCGCCTCGCGGCATACGCCGACACCAACGAGGCGAACGCCTTCGTGGGAGTCGCGGTCGCCGGCGGCAGTCTCCGCGACGACGTCGTGGTCGTCCTGACCCGGGTCCAGAATGACCTCTTCGACGTGGGCGCCGACCTGTGCACCCCGTTGCAGGAGACCTACGAGTACCCGCCGTTGCGCGTCCTGCCCGAGTGGGTCGACGAGCTGGAGGCTGACTGCGACCGCTACCTCGGCGAGGTCGAGAAGCTGCGCTCGTTCATCCTGCCCGGCGGGACGATCGGGTCGGCGCACCTGCACGTGGCGACGACGGTGGTCCGCCGGGCCGAGCGTTCGGCGTGGGCGGCGATCGAGGCCTATGGGACCGAGCCCGGGGCCGGGAAGGGCGAGGGCGGGGTCAACCCGCTCACGGCGACCTATCTCAACCGGCTCTCGGACCTGCTGTTCATCCTCGCCCGGGTCGCCAACCTGCCGATCGGTGGAGACGTCCTGTGGCAGCCCGGCGGCGGCCGCGAGGCACCAGAGGGCTCGGTGCGTGGGCCATCGAAGACCCCGCCGGAGCAGTAGCCTCGCCTAGGCTCCGCTCGCCTTGAGCCTGGACATCGCCGCGTCGGTGCCGAAGTAGGCCTTGGCGCCGTCCCCCACGCGGACCCAGCCTGCGACGCCGTCCGGGGGTCCCAGGTTCAGGATGAGCGACTCGCGGCTCGGTGTCGGGCCGTTGGTGTCCCCGCGGACCATCCCCCCGACCTCTGGGATGTTCGCGCCAGCGCCGGCGCCAACGCGAACGCCAGCGCCATCGGTGAGCGAGCGGAGGTCCAGCAGCACCCCGGTGAGGTCGCAGGCCGAGTAGCGGGACAGGTCATCGACCGCGACCGTCGTGGTCGGGCATACGCCGGCCGTGGCGCCGGCCGACGGGTCCCCGCTCGCTGCCCCACACCCGGTCACGACGACGGCCAAGGCCGCACCACACGCCCACGCCCTCGTCATGGCGGCTCCCAGTACTCGTGCTCGTGCATTCCCGTAGTCGGGGTTCGCACAACGCTAGCCCGAGGAGCACAAACGTGGCAACGCATCACCGGAGGCAGGTGCGGCATCTCCTTCACATGCGCGAGCTTCACGCCACAATGAGTAGGTGCCAGAGGAGACGGTGCGTGACGACGACCCAGCGGTCAGCGTGGCCGAGCTGCTCACGGCTGCGGCCGGGGGCGACCAGACGGCCTGGGACACCCTCGTCGCGCGGTATGCCGGTCTCGTCTGGTCGGTGGCCCGGGGCTACCGGCTCCAGGTCGGCGAGACCGATGATGCCGTCCAGAACGCCTGGTTGCGCCTCGTGGAGAACCTCGGCCGGATCCACGACCCCGCGCACCTCGGCAGCTGGCTGGCGACGACCATCCGCCGCGAGTGCCTCCAGGTGCTGCGCCGTCGGGGGCGGACCGGCTACCCGACCGAGGACGTCGAGACCGATGCGGCCGTCGACCCCGCGCCCGCTCTGGATGCCGGCCTGCTCCAGGACGAGCGTTCAGCGGCGTTGTGGGCTGCGGTCAACACTCTCCCGCAGCGGTGCTGGGGCCTTCTGCGAGTCCTCATGGCCTCGCCACCACCCTCGTATGCCGAGGTGTCGGCCGCACTCGGTATCCCCGTGGGCAGCATCGGCCCGACCCGGCAACGCTGCTTGGACCAGCTGCGCGCCCGAGTCATCGGAGACCCGCTCCTCGACGACTCCGTCACCTCCGACCCTGCCGAGGAGGCGACATGACCATTGACCCGGACGAGCAGCTGCTCGACGAGCTGCGTGCGATCGTCGCACGGACCGACCCCGTCCCTGCCCACGTCGACGAGGCGGCCCGAGCTGCGTTCGGGATGCGTTCGCTGGACGAGCTCGCACGGCTGCTCCTGGACTCGGAGACCGCGGCCGACTCCGGAATGCGTGGAACCGGCGAGACCCGGATGCTGTCGTTCGGCGCCGGTGAGGTCGGCCTCGAGCTGCAGGTCGACGTGGACCGGGCGACGGCGACGTTGCGCGGACTGCTGCGGGGTGCCGCCGGTCCGGTCACGGTCGAGGGAGCGGACGGCATACGGCACGACACCGACCCCGATGAACAGGGATGGTTCGTCGTCCGGGAGGTGGCTCTTGGCCGGACCCGGCTCCGCGTCGCCTCCGCGTCGGTCATCACCGAGTGGTTCGTGCTCTGACGGCGCCTTCCGGTTGGAAGTCAGCGGAGCAGCTTGCCGCTCTCGCCGGGGAAGGTCTCGGCCTCGTCGAGGACCATCGCCGCCGCCCATGCCCCGGAGACGCCGCGCTCGATGGCGGTCCGCGCGATGATTCCGGACACCGTGGCCGCAGCGAACGACGTCCCGCTCCACCGGGCCCAGCCCTCGAAGACCGGCGCCGACACCCCGCCCGAGCCCAGGGCATCGGGTCGCAGGTCCGGCTGGGTCTGGTCGATGAAGGGCCCCTCGACGTCGACGCCGGGTGCGTATGCCGTGACCCACGACCCGCGGTTGCTGAAGTCGGCGACCACGGGCTCCTCCGGCTCATGCCCCGCCGGGAGGTACGGCGCGCGGTGGTCGAACGCACCCACGGAGATGACCCCGTCGAAGGCCGCCGGCCACACCCGGGCGTGACCACCCTCGTTGCCCGCCGCCGCGACGACGGCCACCCGGTCGAAGTCGACGTCGGCGAGGGCCGCGTGCAGCAGCTCGGGCGGCTCGTACCCCTCCGCGAACACACCACCGCCGAAGGACAGGTTGATGACCTGGACCCGCGGGTTGACGGCCAGCGCCCGGATCGCGGCGGCCACCACCCGGTCCTCGGCAGCGCCGAGACCGTCCGGCCCGACCTGGGAGACATCGAGGGCGCCCATCATCCGGACGCGTGCCAGCGGGGCCTCGCGCAGGATGAGCCCGGCCACGAAGGTCCCGTGCCCATCCGCCGGCCCGAGCCCCGGCCAGCCGTCGGCCGAGCCGAAGTCGTCGACGTCGTCCTCCGGACAGAGCGAGAGCCGGTCGGCGATGAACGGGTGCGCCGTGCCGCCCTCCCACGTCAGCAGGGCGCCGGTGTCGACGACGCCGACCGTGAAGTCCGTCCCCGGTCCGTGGTCGGGCCAGCCGTCGGGTCGCGGCACGGGCACGGGGTGGAGCACGCCGCCCGGCGTGCGGCCGACACTCGTCGGTGTGCGTCCGACACTCGTCGGGGTGCGTCCGACACCGGCCGGGGTTCGCCCGCTGAGCGGACGCAGCCCGCCCCGTTGCGTGATGATGTCCATGTGTCTGTTCCTCCGGGTCGCCGCGGGTCTGGTACTGGCGTGATGCCGGCGCCGGGCCACCTGATACACCCGTCACGCTAGGCCGTGCGGTGGGCTCGGGACCAGCGGTCGGGCCGACTCCCCTCGCCGATGCCCTGAGCGCGACCCGTTCGGCCTACAGCGAGCCAGGACGCGCCGCGGCGCTGGCGACCGGTGCCATCGCCCGCGCCCCCCGGGATGCCGAGGTCGCGGCCGTGGCCGGGCGGGCCCTGGGCATGGCGGCCTGCGCCCGCGGAGACCTCACCGAGGCGACCCGTCGCCTGCGAACAACCATCGCGTATGCCGCCCGCTCGGGTTTCCCCGTCCGCGCGGCCGAGGCGCGCGGTTCGCTGGCCTACGTCCTCGTTCTCACCGGCCGGGGGGCGGCCGCCCTCCGGGAGCTGGACGCCGCCGAGGCGGCGATTCCCGAGGGCGTGTCCGGTGCCCGGCTGCGGATGCAGCGGGGGCTGGTCCTCAGCGAGCTGCGTCGCGTTGAGGAGGCGCGGGTCGCCCTGGAGCAGGCCCTCGAGGTCCTTCACCGGGCCGGACACGACGACGTCACCGAAGCCGACATCCGCAACAACCTGGCCATCGTCTCGATGGCCCGGCTGGACTGGGGCCAGGTCGGTGCCCAGCTGGACCGGGCCGAGGAGCTTTTCACCCGGGCCGGCCTGGCGGGCCGCACCGCGATGGTCTGGCACAACCGGGCCATCGCCCTCGGGCTGCAGGGTGCGGTCCCGGCTGCCCTGGCCGCCTTCGACGAGTCCGATCGCCGGTACCGTGCGGCCGGCATGACCACCGGAGCCCTGTCGATCGACCGGGCCGAGGCGCTCCTCGCCGCGGGCCTGGTCGCTGAGGCGCGTACGGAGGCCCAGGCCGCGGCCACCGTCTTCGCCGAGCGCGACAACCGGGTCGACCTGGTCCAGGCGAGGGTGCTGCTCGCCGAGGCCTGCCTGCTCGACGGTGACCCGGCCGCAGCCCGGGCCGCGGCAGCCGAGGCGCGGCGGGCCGCCATCGGTCAGGGCCGGCCGGGCTGGGCAGCCCTTGCCGCGTTCGCCCTGCTGCGCGCTCGCGAGGTCGCCGGTGACCCGCCCAGACGGCTGCTCGCACCAGGACGCCGGGTCGCCGCCGACCTGGCCACCGCCGGCTGGCAGCCCCAGGCGATGGACGCGCTGGTTCTCGTGGCTCGTAGCGCGACGCGGTGCGGCCGCGCTGCCGAAGCCCGCCAGGCCCTGGACACCGTCCGTCGGGCACGCGCCCGAGGCCCGGCGGCGACCCGGATCCGTGCCTGGCACGCCGAGGCGATGTACCGCGCGGCGACCGGGGACTCTTCCGCAGCCGCTTCGGCCGTCCGGGCCGGGTTGCGGGTCGTCGAGGACTTCCGGGCCTCGCTCGGCGCGACCGACCTGCGCGCCCACGTCTCGTTCATCGCCGCCGACCTGGCCGCCCTCCGACTCCGAGCGGCCATCGACTCCGGTCGCCCGCCGGCGGTGCTTGCGGCGAGCGAGGACTTCCGCGCGGCCCACCTGTGGCTGCGACCCGTGGCGCCGCCGGGGGACGCCGAACTCGCCGACGACCTTGCGGCACTTCGTCGCCTCGACGCCGAGCGCCGAGCCGGCGAGGTCAGCCCGCGCGCTGCCCTGGCTGCGCAGCTCACCCTCGAGCGCACCATCCGGGACCGGGCCCGCCATGCAGTCGGCACGGTTCCCCCCACGACACCGTCCCGCAAAGACGCGCTAGGACGGGATCTCCACGGCCTGCGAGGTGTCCTCGGCGGCCGCACGCTCCTCGACTACGTCACCGTGGACGGAGGCCTCCACGCGGTGGTCGTCGGACCGACGTCCAGTCGGCTCACGGCCCTCGGCCCGGTGGCCGGGCTGCTCGACGACGTCGAGAGCCTGCGGTCCGGGCTGCGTTGGATGGGCCAACCGACCCTCGACGCCCGGTCGCACCTGGCCGCCCGAGCCCTGGTCGACGCCGCCGCCTCCCGCCTCCACGGCCGGCTGCTGGGTCCACTCGGCGACCTCGGCGGCGACTCACCGCTGGTCGTCGTGCCCACCGCCGAGCTCACGGCCCTGCCCTGGACTGCGCTGCCCGGCCTGACGGAGCGGGCGGTTGCGGTGACGCCCTCGGCCGGGCTGTGGCTGGCCGCGACCACCGCAGCTCGCGACGGACGAGCCGACAGGGGACCGGTCGTCCTCGCGAGCGGACCCGACCTGGCCGAGGCGGCCCAGGAGATCACCGAGCTCGTCACGGCATACGGGACCGCGGAGGGGCTGACCGGACCGGAGGCGACCGTCGAGGCCGTTCTCGCCGCACTCGAGGGAGCCGCAGTGGCGCACCTGGCAGCGCACGGACGGTTTCGCGCCGACAACCCGATGTTCTCCTCGCTCCGCCTCGCCGACGGTCCGCTGACCGTGCACGACCTGGAACGACTCCGGCAGGCGCCGGCTCTCGTCGTGCTGGCGGCCTGCGACTCCGCCGTGGGAGCCATGCACGCCGGGGACGAGGTGCTCGGCCTGGCGGCCAGCCTGCTCGCCCTCGGCACGAGGACGCTCATCGCTCCCTTGCTGCCCGTGCCGGACGAGGCGACCGGCCGGCTGATGGTCGGACTCCACGAGCACCTTCGCGCCGGCCGGCCTCCGGGCACCGCGCTGGCCCTCGCGCGCCGCGCCGCCCTGGCGACCGGGCGCGCCGACGACGCCGCCGCGGCCGTCTCGTTCAGCTGTCTCGGCGCCGGTTGAGTCGCATGCTCAGGCGACGAGGAGCACCTGGCCGACGAAGATGAGGTCGGGGTTCGCGATGTGGTTGAGCTGGACGAGCCGGCCCACCGTCGTCCCGAACTCGGCGGCGATCACCGACAGGTTCTCACCGGACTCGACGACGTGCTTCTTGGGTGCGACCGCGACCTGGTGGGCGGGCGCCGGTGTCGGCAACCGGAGGATCTGACCCACGACGATCACATCCGCGTCGGCCATGTGGTTGAGCTCGACGAGGTGGGCGACGGTGGTGTGGAAGGCCTGGGCGATCCCGCTGAGGGTCTCGCCGGGGCGCACCACGTGGACGGTGCCACCGCCGTCGACGGCGAGGAGCGCTCCGCCGGCCAGGACAGTGCGCCGGGCCAGGACATCGGTCGAGTAGTCCTTGCCCGTCGTCACACTGTCGACGGAGCGGCCGGCCTGGAGAGCCTTCGAGACCGCCCCCGCGCCGGCGTTGTATGCCGCCGTCGCCGCGTCCCACCGCCCGAACCGGGCGAAGTTGGACGCGAGCAGCCCACCGGCGTCCTCGGCCTGCTTCGGGACGTCATCGAGATAGCTCATCCCCACGCCGAAGGCACCGGAGTCCCGCTGCCACACCCCGAAGCCGTGGAAGCGCTTGCTGCTCTCACCGGGTCGCTGGCTGAAGTCGCCGGCGATGTTGCGCAGGTTGCTCTCGCGGGAGCCGACGGCGTAGAGCAGGAACGCGGGCAGGCCGTGCTGCTGCTCGGCCGCGTCGATGAACGGGAAGTCGGACCTGGCCCGGGTGAGCTGGGCCCGGAGGTCGCTGATGCTGATGTCCATGGGGTGGATCCCTTCGTCGCACGTGACCGAGCTGGCCACGTCGACGAGATGCCACCCGTCACTCCACTGATACGGGACGGACAGACCCGGCCGCAGCTGTCAGGCGACGTTGACGTTGAAGCCGGGCGGCGAGCTCTCCAACCAGGCCCGGAGCACCGTGCCGCCGCTACGTGGCAGGGCGAGGTCGAGGGCGGCGCCGGCGGCGGTGCCGTTGACGGCATACGGCTCGGGCAGGCCGGGGATGTGGTCGGTGAGCCGGCGCGGCGCCCCGAAGTCCAGCTCGTGCCGACCCCAGGACAGCTCGGGGCGGGTCGTGGCGCCGACGACGCTGAACCAGTCGAGGCGCTCCTCGCTCAGCCGGACCAGGCCGAGCCGCCATCGTGGCTCGGCCGGGGTACGCAGTGCGCAGACGATCAGTGGGCCACCGGCGGCGATCCGGCGCCGGCGCAGCCAGACGAGCGCCACGACGACGACGGCCAGGACGACGAGCACGACGACGACCGCTTCCACGCTGAGGAGGATCGACGTCATGGGCTGGCTCTGCGCAGAGGGTGCCTAGGCGCTCTGGACGCTGACGTGCTCGGCGACGATGGTGACCGTGTTGCGGTCGACCGAGAGGAAGCCGGCGTCGATCGTCGCCGTGCGGGTCGACCCGTCCTCGGCCTTGATGCTGACATCGCCGGCCGCGAGGATGGTGAGGATCGGCTCGTGCCCGGGCAGGACACCGAGTTCACCGTCGACCGAGCGAGCGTTGACCTGCCGGGCCTCGCCCTCCCAGACCAGGCGGTCGGCGGCGACCAGTTCGACCTTGAGCGAGCTCACGATGTGTCCTCCGGAACTTCTTGACGTGTGGTCAGTCTAGCGATGGTCCGTATGCCGGACCGGCCCGTTCGGCAGGAACGGGCCGGTCCCGCGGCATACGGGATGGAACCTCGGTCAGAGGCTCTTCTGGATCTCGGCGTTCTGGCGCTCGACGTCGTCGAGGCCACCGCACATGAAGAACGCCTGCTCGGGGAAGTGGTCGTACTCGCCGTCGGCGATCTTGGTGAACGCCTCGATCGAGTCCGCGAGCGGGACCGTCGAGCCCTCGAGGCCGGTGAACTGCTTGGCCACGTAGGTGTTCTGCGACAGGAAGCGCTGGATCCGACGGGCCCGGTTGACGAGGATCTTGTCCTCTTCGGAGAGCTCGTCGATGCCGAGGATGGCGATGATGTCCTGCAGCTCCTTGTTGCGCTGGAGGATCTGCTTGATCCGGACCGCGGTGTCGTAGTGCGCAGCGGAGATGTAGCGTCGGTCGAGGATCCGCGACGTCGAGGTCAGCGGGTCGACGGCCGGGTAGATGCCGAGCGAGGCGATCTCACGGGACAGCTCGGTCGTCGCGTCCAGGTGGGCGAACGTCGTGGCCGGGGCCGGGTCGGTGTAGTCGTCGGCCGGGACGTAGATCGCCTGCATCGAGGTGATCGAGTGGCCACGGGTGGAGGTGATCCGCTCCTGGAGCACACCCATCTCGTCGGCGAGGGTCGGCTGGTAACCCACGGCGGACGGCATCCGACCAAGCAGGGTCGAGACCTCCGAGCCGGCCTGGGTGAACCGGAAGATGTTGTCGATGAACAGGAGTACGTCCTGGTTCTGGACGTCGCGGAAGTACTCGGCCATGGTGAGCGCCGAGAGGGCGACGCGCAGGCGGGTGCCCGGCGGCTCGTCCATCTGACCGAACACCAGCGCGGTCTGACCGAGCACGCCGGCCTCGTCCATCTCGACCATCAGGTCGTTGCCCTCACGGGTGCGCTCGCCGACACCGGCGAACACCGACACACCACCGTGGTCGCGGGCGACGCGGGCGATCATCTCCTGGATGAGCACCGTCTTGCCCACACCGGCGCCACCGAACAGGCCGATCTTGCCACCCTGGACGTAGGGGGTGAGCAGGTCGATGACCTTGATGCCGGTCTCGAACATCTGGGTCTTGGACTCCAGCTGGTCGAAGGCCGGGGCGCCGCGGTGGATGCCCCAGCGCTCCTTGACATCGAGGGTCTCGCCCGGCTCGAGGTTGAGGCAGACGCCGGTGGTGTTGAAGACGTGCCCGAGGGTCACGTCGCCGACGGGGACCGTGATCGGGCCGCCCGTGTCCTGGACCTTGGACCCGCGGACCAGACCGTCGGTCGGCTGGAGGGAGATGGCCCGGACCATGTTGTCGCCGATGTGCTGGGCGACCTCGAGGTTGAGCTCCTTGGTCTCCCCGGCGATCTCGACCGAGGTGGTGAGCAGGTTGTACTGCTCGGGCATCCCGTCGCCGGGGAACTCGACGTCGACGACGGGGCCGATGATCCGGGAGACCCGGCCGACGGCGCCCGGGGTGGTGCCCTGGGTGGCTTCGGTGGCAGTGGCAGTCATGATGTCTTCTCTACCTTCTTACTTGGCGTCTGCGAGGGCGCTGGCGCCGCCGACGATTTCGCTGATCTCTTGGGTGATCTCGGCCTGGCGGGCCTGGTTGGCCAGCCGGGTGTAAGTCTTGACGAGCTTGTCCGCGTTGTCCGTCGCGGACTTCATGGCCCGCTGTCGGGCGGCGAGCTCGGACGCGGCCGCCGACAGCAGGCAGGACCACACCCGCGCGGTGACGTAGCGAGGAAGCATCGCGTCGAGGACCTCTTCGGCGCTGGGCTCGAACCGGTAGAGCGGCGCCACGTCGCTGGGCTGGGGCGGCTCGGTGCCCTCGACGACCTCCAGCGGGACGATCCGGATCACCCAGGGCTCCTGGGTGACCATGTTCTTGAACCGGGTGTAGACCACGTGGACCTCGTCGAGGCCGCCCTCGGCCGGGTCCTTGAGGTAGTCCTCGATGAGCCGGTCGGAGATCTCACGGGCCGCCTCGATGGTCGGCTGGTCGGTGAACCCGGCCCACTCCGCGGCCGACGTCCGACGACGGAACTTGTAGAACGCGATCGCCTTGCGGCCGACGAGGTAGGGGATGACCTCCTTGCCGTCGGCGCGCAGGTGCTCGGCGAGCCGCTCGGACTCCTTGAGGGCAGCCGATGAGTACGCGCCGGCGAGGCCCCGGTCGCTGGCGATGACGAGCATCCCGGCGCGCTTGGGGTTCTCGACCTCGGTCGTGAGCGGGTGCTCGGTGTTGGAGTGGGTCGCGAGTGCGGACAGGCTCTTGGTCAGTGCCTGCGCGTACGGTCGCGCCTCCTCGACCCGCTGGCGTGCCTTGACCACCCGCGAGGCTGCGATGAGCTCCATCGCCCGGGTGATCTTCTTGGTCGCCTGGACGGACCGGATGCGCTGGCGGTAGACCCGCTGCTGCGCTCCCATATGGTTCCCGCCTCTCTTGTCGGTCTCGTGGTTCGGAAGTGTTTCGTATGCCGTGTGCCGGAGTGGCCGCGCTCCTCACCGGAGCCGGCCACCCGGCATACGGGAGATCAGTGCTGCTTGACGATCTTGTCGTGCTCGACGTCGTGCTCGAGCGCACCGGCCTCGGGCTCGTGACCGACCGGGACGTTGTCCTTGCCGGAGCCGTCGAACTCGGTCTTGAACTTGTCGATCGCCTTCTGCAGCTCGGCCTCGGTGCTGTCCTCGAACTTGCCGGTCTCCCGGATCGCGTCGAGGATGCCCTTGTTGTTGCGGCGCAGGTCATCGAGGAACTCGGTCTCGAAGCGGCTGATGTCCTCGACCGGGACCGAGTCGAGCTGACCGGTGGTGCCGGCCCAGATCGAGACGACCTGCTCCTCGACGGGGAAGGGGTTGGACTGCTTCTGCTTGAGCAGCTCGACGAGCCGGGCGCCCTTGGCCAGCTGGGCCCGGGACGCTGCGTCCAGGTCGGAGGCGAACATGGCGAACGCCTCCATGGCACGGAACTGGGCCAGGTCGAGCTTGAGACGACCCGAGACCCCCTTCATCGCCTTGATCTGGGCAGCCCCGCCGACGCGGGAGACGGAGACACCCACGTCGATGGCCGGACGGACGTTGGCGTTGAACAGGTCGGCCTGCAGGTAGATCTGGCCGTCGGTGATCGAGATGACGTTGGTCGGGATGTAGGCCGACACGTCACCGGCCTTGGTCTCGATGATCGGCAGGCCGGTCATCGAGCCGGCGCCGAGGTCGTCGGAGAGCTTGGCGCAACGCTCGAGCAGCCGGCTGTGCAGGTAGAACACGTCGCCGGGGTAGGCCTCGCGGCCCGGCGGGCGCCGAAGGAGAAGGGACACGGCGCGGTAGGCCTCGGCCTGCTTGGACAGGTCGTCGAAGACGATGAGGACGTGCTTGCCCTGGTACATCCAGTGCTGGCCGATGGCCGAGCCGGTGTAGGGGGCGAGGTACTTGAAGCCTGCGGCGTCGGAGGCGGGGGCCGCGACGATGGTGGTGTACTCCATCGCGCCGGCCTCTTCGAGGGTGCCCTTGACCGCAGCGATCGTCGAGCCCTTCTGGCCGATGGCGACGTAGATGCAGCGGACCTGCTTCTCCGGGTCGCCGGTCGCCCAGAACTCCTTCTGGTTGATGATCGTGTCGACCGCGACCGTGGTCTTGCCGGTCTGGCGGTCGCCGATGATGAGCTGGCGCTGGCCGCGACCGATGGGGGTCATGGCGTCGACGGCCTTCAGGCCGGTCTGCAGCGGCTCGTGCACCGACTTGCGCTGGACGACCGAGGGGGCCTGGATCTCCAGGGCGCGCCGCTCGGTGGTCTCGATGTCACCGAGCCCGTCGATCGGCTGGCCGAGCGGGTTGACGACGCGGCCGAGGAACGCGTCGCCGACCGGCACGGAGAGCACCTCGCCGGTCCGCTTGACCTCCTGGCCCTCCTCGATCTTGGAGAAGTCACCGAGGATGACGACACCGATGTCGGCGACGTCGAGGTTGAGCGCGAGACCGAGGGTGCCGTCCTCGAACTGGAGCAGCTCGTTGGTCATCGCCGAGGGCAGGCCCTCGATGTGGGCGATGCCGTCACCGGCATCGGCGACGCGGCCGACCTCTTCGCGGGAGGCCGCGCCGGGCTCGTAGGACTGGACATAGCTGTCCAGCGCGTCCCGGATCTCCTCCGGACGGATCGAAAGCTCCGTCATGTCAGTTCTTCTCCTCGGTTGCCGGCCCTGTCGTTGGGCCGAAGTTCGGATGTGCAGTTGGTCGTGCGGGTCGTGCGTCGTATGCCGGGTGACCGGCCGGTCGTTCAGCTGCCCGAGACGTGCCGGCGGGCCCCGTCCAGGCGTCGGAGGATCGTCCCGTCGACGACCTCGTCGCCGACCTGGACGTGGATGCCGCCCATGACGTCGGGGTCGATGACGGTCTGCAGGTTGATCGACTTGCCGTAGACACCCTCCAGCGCCGAGACGAGCCGGGCACTCTGCTGCTCGGTGAGGTCGAAGGCCGCCGTGACCACGGCCGTCAGCTGGTCGCGCCGGGTGGCGGCGAGGGCGAGGTAGGCGTCCAGCGTGCGGTCCAGCCGTCGCCCACGAGGAGCCGACACGGCCTGCTGTGCCAGCCGCACCGTCTCCGGTGCCGCCCTACCTTCGAGCAGTCGCCCGACGAGGCCGGACTTGCCGGCCGCGTCGGTGTTGCGCCCCGAGAGGGTGTCGCGCAGCGCGGCGTTGCCGGCGACCGTGCGCTCGAACCGGAAGAGCTCGTCCTCGACGGCGTCGATCCGTCCGTCGCGCTCGGCCTGGGCCAGAACGGTCTGGACGGCGAGGGCCTCCACCGTGTCGGAGAGGTCACGATCCTCCGACCAGCGCTGGCTGGCCAACGCCGTGATGACCGATGTCGCGGCGACCCCGACCTTGCCACCGAACAGCCGCGCGGCGAGGTCCCGCTTGACGTCGCCCTCACGGGAGGGGTCGGCGAGCGCGCGCCGCAGGCTGGCACTGCGGTCCAGAGCCCCGACGATGCCGAAGAGGTCCTCGGCCAGGACGTTCCAGTCCGCACCGGGGACGAGCGCGGCGTCGAGCGCCGCCTGTCCCTTGGCAGCCGCGACGCGGGACGACCCGTGCATCAGGACCCCTGGGTGAACGTCGTGTCGGCGGTCGGGTCGTCTGATCCGGCGGCCGAGCCCTGGGCGACGCTGGCTGAGCCCACCTTCTCGGGCTTGATGTCACCGGACTCGAGCTCGGCGAGGAACCGGTCGACGATCCCGGACTGGCGCGCCTCGTCGTGGAGGGACTCCCCCACGATCCGGCTGGCCAGCTCGGTCGACATCGCGCCGACCTGCGAGCGGAGCGACACGACGGCGGACTGCCGCTCGGCGTCGATCTGCTTCTTGGCCGCCTCGGTGATCCGGGTCGACTCCGCCTGGGCCTGGCCACGCATCTCGGTGACGATCGACGCACCCTGGGCGCGCGCGTCCTCACGGATCTTGTTGGCCTCGGCCCGGGCCTCGTGGAGCTGGGCGTTGTACTGGTCGAGCGCTGCCTGGGCCGCGGCCTGGGCCTCCTCGGCCTGCTTCATGCCGCCCTCGATGGCCGCCGAGCGCTCGGCATACAGCTCCTCCATGCGCGGCACGACCTTGGTGCTGTACAGCCAGTAGAGGATCGCGAAGGCGACAACGCCGACGATGATCTCTCCCGGGTGCGGGAGCAGTGGCAGCTGGTCTGGCCAGCCAACGCCTTCGGCTGCTACGGATGCGAGATGCACGTCGCTTCCTTATCTCTTGGGCGAACTGAACGGGCGTGTGGAGGGGCTGTAGGCCGGCTCGATCACTTGAAGACGAACGCGAAGACGAGACCGAGGATGGCGAGCGCCTCGGTGAGTGCCATGCCGGTGAAGGCGATGGTCTGGAGCATGCCGCGAGCCTCGGGCTGGCGGGCTACGCCGTTGATGTAGGCAGCGAAGATCAGGCCGATGCCGATACCGGGGCCGATGGCCGCGAGACCGTAGCCGAGGTAGGTGATGGAGCCGGACATTGGTTGATTCCTTTCGGTGGCACCGGTTTCCCGGTGTCGGTCGGTGTATTCAGTTGGTCCGTACGGCTGGGCCGTCAGGTCCGTGGTGCTCGGACATCAGTGGTGCTCGGACACCGCGTCCGACAGGTAGAGCGCGGTGAGCATGGTGAAGATGAACGCCTGCAGGAACTCGATGAGCAGCTCGAAGAAGGTCATGACGATCGAGAACGCGAAGGACAGCACGCCCGCGCCACCGAGGGCGATGCTCCCGGAGTGCAGCAGGAGGTACTCCCCGCCGACGATGAAGACGAGCAGCATGAGGTGACCGGCCATCATGTTGCCGAAGAGTCGAAGGGCCAGGGTGAGCGGCCGGACGAAGAAGTACGTCAGTACCTCGAGGATGAACATGATCGGGCGCAGCCAGCCGGGCAGGCCCGGAGGGACGAGGGACTTCAGGTAGCCGAAGACGCCGCCCTTCCGGCGGATCGCCACGACGTGGTAGGTCACGTAGACCACGAGGGTCAGGATGATCGGGAAGGCGATCCGGCTCGTCGTGGGGTACTGGACGAACGGGATGACGCCGGCGACGTTGTTGAACAGGATGAGCGTGAACATCGTGAACAGCAGCGGCAGGAACGGCTTGAAGTCCTTGGCGCCGATGACGTCGCGCCCGATCCCGTTGCGGACGAAGTCGTAGACCTGCTCGGCCAGCCACTGCCGCTTGCTCGGGACGACGGACAGCCGGCTGGACACCGAGACGAAGAACCAGCCCAGGACGACCACCGAGATGAGCATGACCAGGGAGGGCCGGGTGAAGGCGAAGTTGTTGTGGTCGCCGCCGATGAGGGGCCACCAGAAGTCGTTGGTCGACGGCGTCTGGAACCCACCGCCATCGGTGGCCACGCCGGCCATGAGTGGTACGGACAACACGGTCAGACTCCCTGCCTCTCCTCGAAACTCACGGCTCTTGACCCAGCCTCCGGGTGCATGGAGAGACCGGATCGAACCCGGCTCTGGTGCACTCCTCTGGGAACCTGCCCGTACCCTACTGGACAAGGGGTTACGGCTGCGACAGGGCTGGAAATCGCGGCATACCGGCTCATTTCGGCTCCCCCGCGGCCTCGTCGTAGACCGGCACCCGGGCCTTGCGCAGTGCCCGCATGGCGCAGCCCTGCCAGACGACCGTCACCACGAGGGCGACGATCCCAAGGGCGGTCCCGTCGATCCAGTCGGCGTGGAGGAACACCATGAGGAAGACGAGCAGCACGAGGACCTGGCCGAGATAGACCGCCAACGCGACAGCGGCGAAGGCCCCCGGGCTGGTGCTTCGGACGAGACGTGACATCAGGGCGAAACCGCTGGCGAAGAAGAGCACCGGGATGGCGAAGCCCAGCGCGGCGCCGGCCAGGGCGTCGGTCCCGCGGATGACGGTCACGACGAGGACCGTCAGGGCGCCGACCGCGACCGTCGGGATCATCGCACCGCGCGCCATGGCACCGAACGGCGCGCCGGGGGCGGCCGAGGGGTGCGTCATTGCGGTCATGCTTCCCTGCCTGTCGTGGGGCTCGAGCTCGGGTCTCGCGAGGGTCTTGGGTGCTTGTGAAAAGTATCACAAGCGTTCGAAAGGCCTCAACATCGGTCCGGCTGGTGGACGTCGCACACACCGGCGCAGAACCCGCACGGCCGGTGCGAGGTCGCTCAGCGGCGGCATGTATCGACACCATCTCAGCGCCGCGGTGCTCATCGTGCCTGGCGGCGTCGACATGTGGACGCCCCTCGTCAGCCTCCGCGGCGAGGCGCTGCCTCGGCGTCGGCCGCCGAGCGCATTGTGGTCGGCCGATGCTCACCTGGACGCCGGCGGCGTCCGAGCTCTCGTATGCCCTGGGAGAGCCGATACTCACGTAGACCGTGGCGCACCTCCTGGGTCGAGCCGGGCACGCGGCATACCAGCTGGACGCGGAACCACGGGTTACGGCACCGGCTACCCTGCCGTAGGTTGCGTGCGCGCAACACCTGCGCTGGGGTGAAGCGACGGGTGACCGCACCTGTGGACCGACCCGCGTTCGGGCGCCGTTTCGCTCTTCTCCGCAGGAGAGTCAGTGACCGGTTGGGTGCCCCGGTCGGCGGAACAGCCGCCGAATCGTGCTGAACGTGCCGAGTGCGGCGAACACGACGTAGAAGCCCAGGTCCTTGCCATAGGAGGAGATCACCTCGGGCCGGAAGATGGTGTGGAGGATGAACGACGTGCGGGAGACGTCGGAGCCCGGCCCGCCGTTGGCCGACCAGTAGTCGGACGCGTCGACCGCCATGTTGGCGAGGAACGCGAGCGCCACCCCGACGAAGATGAGGAGCACGACGGGCACCAGACCCTTGCGCGGCGTCGTCCCTGCACCCCGGACGTACAACCACACAGCTCCCGCGGCGAGGGCGAAGGACACGATCGACGCCACGAAGCCGAGCTTCCAGACCACGGCCGACAACACCATCGCCACCGGGATCGCGGCGACGGCGAAGAGCAGGCCCCGCCCGACGTTCTCCGTCGCGGCCAACGAGTTCGTCGGGCTCAGGTGGCTCGGCAGCCCGACCCCCTGCGGGGCGGGCAGGGCCGGCTCGCTGGGGACGGGGGTCTGAGCCACGCCGGGCTCGGGTAGGACTGACTCGTTGCTCATGGGTTCCCTCCCGTGGTGATGGCGCCCCGGCCAACAGCGGCGGGCGACCGGCGCCAAGAGTAGTGCCTTGGGGGTCCGACTCTCACCCGATGTTGTGAGGTCGGTGGCCCGCGACACCGATGCGCGGCAGCAGGGCGGTGAGCAGGCCGACGACGACCACTCCCCCACCGGTGAGCGCAACGGCGACCGACGGCCGCAGGAAGACGAACGAGACCGACCCGAGGGCGGCGACAGCCGCCCAGCTCCACAGGAGCAGCACGGCACGGCGGTGACCGTGGCCGAGCTGCAGCATCCGGTGGTGGAGGTGCTGGGCATCGGGCTGCCAGGGTCGCCGCCCGGCCCGGGTGCGGCGAACGACGGCGAGCAGCAGGTCGGCCACCGGCAGCAGGAAGATGGCGATGGGGACGAGCAGCGGGAGCACCGTGGCGGCCACCGGGCTGGTCGACAGGTCGGCACCGTAGACCGAGCCCGTCACCGAGATCATCGCGGCGGCGAGCAGCAGCCCGAGGAGCAGTGCCCCACTGTCGCCCATGAAGATCCGCGCCGGATGGAAGTTGTGCGGCAGGAACCCCAGACAGCAGCCCAGGATGGCGGCCGAGATGAACGCCGCCGTCGTGAAGACGTTGGCCGGGTTGTAGTTCTGGCCCACGAGGTAGGAGTAGACGAAGAAGCTGATCGCCGAGATCCCGACGACGCCGGCCGCCAGCCCGTCCAGGCCGTCGACGAAGTTGACGGCGTTGGTCGAGAAGACGACGGCGACGACGGTGAGGGCGACGAGGATCGGGGCGGGCAGCACCGTCGTCTCCCCCAGCGGCAGGGAGAACAGCTGGACCCCCTCGAACGCCATCACGCCGGCCGCGATCAGCTGGCCCGCGAGCTTGGTCAGCGCCCCGAGCTCACGGACGTCGTCGATGGCCCCGACCAGGCAGACGAGGGCCGCACCGGCGAGGACCCCCCAGACCTCGCCGGTGCCGAACACCTGCCGGAGGAAGGGCAGCTGATGGGCGACGAGCACCGCCGACCCGAAGCCGAGGAACATCGCCACGCCACCGAGCCGCGGGATGGGCACCCGGTGGACGTCCCGGTCCCGGACCGGGGTGAAGGCCTTGAGCCGGATGGCGAGGGACCGCATGAGGGGCGTCGCGGCATACGTGATGATGGCCGCGACCATGACGACGAAGAGGTACTCCCTCATCCGGCCTCCCCGCCCCTTAGGCGATCAGCGGGGGTATGCCGGGAAGCGACCGACGAGGTCACTCACCTGGCCGCGGACCTCCTTGGAGACGGCGTGCTCGGGGTCGGCGTCACCCTTGGTGACCGCGGTCGCGATGAGGTCGGCGATGGTCTGCATCTCGGCGGTGCCCATGCCTTGGGTCGTCACGCAGGGGGTGCCGACCCGGATGCCGGAGGCGATGTTCGGCTTCTGCGGGTCGAACGGGATGGCGTTCTTGTTGAGGGTGATGCCGGCCGCGTCGCAACGGGCTTCGGCGTCGACACCGGTGACCAGCACGGGCTGGAGGTCGTGGAGCGACAGGTGGGTGTCGGTGCCACCGGTCGTCGGCCGGATGCCGTGCTCCCCGAGGGCCGTCGCGAGGGTCTTGGCGTTGTCGATGACCTGGGCGGCATACGCCTGGTACTCCGGCGTCGCGCACTCCTTGAAGTTGACCGCCTTGGCCGCGACCGTGTGCATCTGCGGACCGCCCTGCATCATCGGGAAGACGGCCTTGTCGATGGCGGCCTTGTGCTCTTCCTTGCAGACGATGGCGCCCGAGCGCGGGCCGCGGAGAACCTTGTGCGTCGTGAACGAGACGACATCGGCATACGGGACCGGGCTCGGGATCGCCTGTCCCGCAACGAGACCGATGAAGTGCGCCGCGTCGACCCAGAAGATCGCGCCGATCTCGTCGGCGACGCGGCGGAAGAACTCGAAGTCGATCAGCCGCGGGATCGCCGAGCCGCCGGCAAGGATCACCTTGGGCCGGTGCTCCTTGGCCAGCTGCTCGACCTGGTCGTAGTCGATGTCCTCGGTGTCCTTGTCGACGCCGTAGTGGACCGCGTTGAACCACTTGCCCGAGAAGCTCACCTTGGTGCCGTGGGTGAGGTGGCCGCCGTGCGGCAGGCTCATCGCCAGGATGGTCTCGCCGGGCTGCAGGAACGCGCCGTAGACGGCCTGGTTGGCGCTCGCGCCCGAGTGCGGCTGGACGTTTGCGTGGTCGGCGCCGAACAGGGACTTGCAGCGCTCGATGGCGAGGTTCTCGGCCTTGTCGACCTCCGAGCAGCCGCCGTAGTAGCGCCGTCCGGGGTAGCCCTCGGCGTACTTGTTGGACAATGTCGACCCCAGGGAGGTGAGGACGGCCGGGGAGCTCATGTTCTCGCTGGCGATCAGCTGCAGGCCTCCCCGCAGGCGGGCCAGCTCGGAGAGCAGCACCCCCGCGATGTCGGGGTCGAAGGACTCCAGGGAGTCGAAGTCGGAGCCGTAGAAGGTGTCACTCATCGCGGTGGGTCTCCTGCACGTCGTCGTGATGGCCCGGCGACTCGGCGTCGTCGGTGGACGGGGTGGTCTGGGTAGAGAGTAGGGCGTCGGGCAGCTCGGCCGCGAGGACCGGCGCCAGGTCGTCCTCGCCGAGCGCGCCGATGCGCAGGACGTTGGGCTCATCGCCGGTACAGTCGACGATCGTCGACGGCAGGCCGCCCCGGACCCGCCCGCTGTCGAGGTAGACCTGCACGGATGCGCCGAGCTGGGTGGCCGCGTCGAGGATGTCGCGGGCCGCGGGGTAGCCGGTGCGGTTGGCACTGCTCACCGCCATCGGCCCGATCGTCCGGAGCAGCTCCAGGGCCAGCTCGTCGTCGGGCATCCGGACGGCGACCGTGCCGTTGGTGTCGCCGAGGTCCCAGTGCAGAGACGGCTGGGCCTTGAGGACGATGGTCAGCGGGCCCGGCCAGAACGCCTCGATGAGTGCACGCGCGTAGGCCGGGACGTCGATGGCGAGCCCGTCGACGGTCCTCGCGTCGGGTACGAGCACGGGCGGGGGCATCTCCCGGCCGCGGCCCTTGGCCGTGAGCAGGTCGGAGACCGCGCCGGCGTCGAACGCGTCGCACCCGATCCCGTAGAGGGTGTCGGTCGGTAGGACGACGAGCCGGCCGGCCCGCACCGCGTCGGCGGCCCTTGCGACGCCTTCCCGGCGACCGTCGTCGGTGGTGCAGTCGAACACGGGACTCATGGGCGCAGAGCCTACGCGTCGCCCCTCCGCCGAATTATCGGGTCCTCGGACTTGTTCTCTCCTCACCCGAGAAGTCTTCTCGGGTGAGGAGAGAACTTGTCGGGTGCGGTGGCGCAATCACGGGGAGCGGTACGCGACGGTCGCCCGAGGACGGCCGGTGAGGTCCACCTCGTCCCGGACGTCGACCCACTGGCCCGTATGCCGCAGCGCCGCCGGGAGCGTCTCGCCCTGGCTGTCCGCGTGCTCCATGACGAGCACTCCCCCGGGCCTGAGCAACGCTGCCGCCCGCGCCGCGACGGCGAGCGGGATGGCCAGCCCGTCGGCACTGCCGCCGTAGAGCGCCACCTCGGGGTCGTGGTCGCGGACCTCCGGGTCGACCGGCTCCATCCCGACCGGGATGTACGGCGGGTTGGACACGACGACGTCGACGCCACCCTCGAGGTCGGCGAACTCCGTCGTCGCGTCACCGAGACGGAGGTCGACGTCAAGACCGAGCGCGTCCCGGTTGGCCGTCGCCCAACCGACCGCGAGGTCGGAGATCTCGACGGCGTGGACCTCGGCGGCGGGCACCTCGTCCTTGATGGCGAGGGCAATGGCGCCGGAGCCGGTGCACAGGTCGACGACGACCGGCCGCTGCGGCGGGTGGAGGTGTTCGACCGCGTCCGGGCGCGCCGGCATACCTCCACTCACGAGTGCCTCGACCGTCTCGATCGCCAGGCCGGCAACCAGCTCGGTCTCCGGCCGCGGGACGAAGACGCCGGGGCCGACACGCAGCTCGAGGTTGCGGAAGCCGGCGCGACCGGTCAGGTGCTGCAACGGAACTCGCGCCGCCCGCTCGTCGATGAGGCCTTCGTATGTCGCGGGCTCGGGGAGGCCGAGGACCATCGCCTTGTGGACGCCGGGAAGGTCGAGACCAGCGGCGTGAGCTGCCAGCACGAGGGCGTCGATCTCGGGGCTCGGGACGCCGGCCTCGCGCAACCGAACTGTCGCCGCCCGGACCGCTGCCCGCAGTCCTCCCCTAGCGTCTGCGTCGTTGGGGGTCATGGCCCGCACTTACGCAGACGCATTGAGGCGGGCGGCCTCGTCGGCGTCGACGGCAGACTGGAGAACCGGGTCGAGGTCACCGTCGAGGACGGCGTCCAGGTTGTAGGCCTTGTAGCCGGTGCGGTGGTCGCTGATCCGGTTCTCGGGGAAGTTGTAGGTGCGGATCCGCTCGGAGCGGTCGACCGTGCGGACCTGGCTCTTGCGGGCCGCGTTGGCCTCGGCGTCGGCCTCGTCCTGCTTGATCTGGTGCAGGCGGGCACGCAGCACGCGCATCGCCGACTCGCGGTTCTGCAGCTGGGACTTCTCGTTCTGGCAGGAGACGACCAACCCGGTGGGAAGGTGCGTGATCCGGACCGCGGAGTCGGTCGTGTTGACCGACTGCCCGCCCGGACCGGAGGACCGGTAGACGTCGATCCGCAGGTCGTTCGGGTCGATGGTCACCTCGACCTCCTCGGCCTCCGGCATGACCCACACGCCGGCGGCCGAGGTGTGGATGCGGCCCTGGCTCTCGGTGACCGGCACCCGCTGGACCCGGTGAACGCCGCCCTCGTACTTGAGCCGAGCCCACGGGGCCTCGCCCGGCTCGGGCGTGCCCTTGCTCTTGATGGCGACCTGGACGTCCTTGTAGCCGCCGAGGTCGGACTCCGTCGCGTCGATGACCTCGGTCTTCCAACCGCGCCGCTCGGCGTGCCGGAGGTACATCCGCACCAGGTCGCCGGCGAACAGGGCCGACTCCTCGCCGCCCTCTCCCGCCTTGACCTCGAGGATGACGTCGCGGTCGTCGTCGGGGTCGCGCGGCACGAGGAGCCGGCGGAGCTTCTCGGCCGCGGCGTCAACGGTTGCTTCCATGGAAGGAATCTCGTCGGCGAACGAGGGGTCCTCCGTGGCCAGGTCCCGGGCGGCGGTCAGGTCGCCGGTCGCGGACTGCCAGGCGGCGTATGCCGCGACGGTCGGCGCGAGCGCGGCATACCGCTTGGACACCTCACGGAGCCGGTCGGGGTCGCCGGCGACCGCCGGGTCGGCCAGCTGGGCCTCCAGGGCGGCATGCTCCGCCACGAGGGCAGCAGCGGACTCGAACAACGGGACTCCTCAGGCAAGCGGCATACGGACCAAAAGCAAGGCGCCGACCCTGGACCTCCGGGAGGTCTGGGTCGGCGCCTGCGGGGAAGCTACTTGGCGGCAGCGGTCTTCTTGCCGTAGCGGGCCTCGAAGCGGGCCACGCGGCCACCGGTGTCGAGGATCTTCTGCTTGCCCGTGTAGAACGGGTGGCAGTTGCTGCAGACCTCGGCGTGGATCTGGCCGGACTTGGCCGTGCTGCGCGTGGTGAACGTGTTGCCACAGGTGCAGGTCACCGTGGTCTCGACGTACTCGGGGTGGATGTCCTTCTTCAACTTCGCTCCTTGGATCTCATCCGGGTCGGCGGGCCCATCGACGGTGGTGTCGATGCGAGACCCTGCGCGGGGCGTGCCGTGAACCGGTCCAACGGTCAAGTGTGCCAGAGGTTGGCGCACCTTCCCTAAACGGCTGTCCCGTATGCGGCATTCCCGGGCTCAGCCCCGGCTCGCCCCGGTGAGGTCCTCCGTGCGCTGCTGCCGGCTCACCGTGGAGCCGACCGGTTGGCGGGCCAGCCGACTGGGCCACCAGATGACGCCGCCGAGGTCGAGGTTGATCGCCGTGACGAGGACCGAGCGGACGACGAGGGTGTCGAGGAGCACGCCGAGGGCGACGGCCACCCCGATCTCGACGAACGCCACGAGGGGCAGGGTCCCGAGGACGAGGAAGGTGGCTGCGAGGACCGCGCCGGCGGAGGTGATCACTCCACCGGTCGCCGCGAGAGCGACGAGCGACCCCTCTCGGGTGCCCCGAGTGGCCGCCTCCTCGCGCACCCGGGTCATCAGGAAGATGTTGTAGTCGATGCCGAGCGCCACGAGGAACACGAAGACGAACAGCGGCAGCGACGGGTCCGCGCCGGGGAAGCCGAACACGTGCCGGAAGAGCAGCGCCGACAGCCCGAGCGCCGCGCCGAACGACAACACGACGGTGGCGACGAGGATCAGCGGAGCGACCACGGCACGGAGGAGCAGCATGAGGATGACCAGCACGACGAGCAGCACCGCCGGGAGGACCAGCTTGTTGTCATGGCTGGACGCCTCCCTGGTGTCCAGGACGATGGCCGAGGTCCCGCCCACGAGGGCGTGAGCACCCGGCACGGCATGCACAGCGACCCGGGCATCCCGGACCGTGTCGAACGCCTTGGACGACGTCGCGTCCGACGCCAACGCCGCTGACACGAAGGACACGCCCCCCTTGGTCACCGGCTCGGAGACCTGACCCAGACCGGTGACACCGCCGAGGGCCCGGGCCACCGCGGCGCCCTGGCCGCCGTCGGCCACGACGAGCACGGGGTTGGACTGGTCGGCAAGTCCATGGGCGGCGAGCACCTGCTCGCCGACGACGGAGTCGAAGGTCTTCGTGTACGACTGCTGGGTGGTCAGGCCGTTGGCGTTCAGGTTGAAGAGCCCGATGCAGGCCAGTGCGAGCAGGACGCTCGTCACCACCCAGACCCGTCGTGGTGCCCGCCCGATCCGCCGGCCGACCCTGGCCCACAGGCCGGTGCTCGTCGGCTCGACCGAGCCCAGACTCGGGCGCGAGGGCCAGAAGACCCAGCGACCGCAGACCACGAGCAGGGCCGGAAGCAGCGTGACCATGACGAGGAGTCCGACGGCGATGCCGATGGCGGCGACCGGCCCAAGGCCGGCCGTCGAGTTCATCGATGCCAGGAGGAGGCACAACATGCCGAGGATGACGGTTGCCCCGCTCGCGAGGATGGCCGGCGCGGCCCGGTGCAGGGCGAAGGCCATCGCCTCGTGCCGGTCCTCGTGCCGTCGCAGCTCCTCGCGGTAGCGGGCGACGAGGAGGAGGGCGTAGTCGGTGCCGGCCCCGAACACGAGGACCGTCAGGATGCCCTGGCTCTGGCCGTTGACGGTCAGGCCGAAGTGCGTGGCCGCGAGGTAGATGACCCCCTGGGCCGTCGTGAGGGCCACGCCGGCACTGATGACGGGGAGCAGCCACAGGATCGGGCTCCGGTAGGTGACCAGCAGGATGAGGATGACGACGCCCGCGGTCGCGAACAGCAGGGTCGAGTCCAGCCCGGCGAAGGCATCGGCCGAGTCGGCCGCCTGTCCCCCGGCCCCGGCGACGTGGACGCTCAGTCCGTCACCTGAGGGCGCCACCGCCCGGATCTGCGTGACGATGTCGGGCATCTTGTTCCAGCCGTCCTTGCCCAGGTTGAACGTGACGATCGTCTGCATCGCCTTGTGGTCCGCGGACGGGATCGGCCCGATGACCTTGCCCTGCACCCCCTGCAGCGCCTGCAAGCGGCTCGCCTGCGCGCTCGCTGCGGACAGGTCCTGTGGGGTGAGGCCGCTGCTGCGCTCGTAGACCACGACGGTGGGGACCGCGTTGGGGTCGCGGAACGCCGAGAGCTTGTCCAGCGCCTTGGTCGACTCGGCGCTCGCGGGCAGCCACGAGGAGGCCTCGTTGTTCTGGGCCGAGCTGAGCTTGCCGGCATACCCACCGGCGACGGCGAGGATCGCGACCCAGAAGGCGACGACGACCCACTTGCTCACCCGGCCGGTGAGCCGGCCTGCGTAGCGCATGTGGGCGGCGGAGTGCTGAGCCATGGGGAACCTCTCTGAGCGTCCAGGTCGACCTGGACCCGACTGGCGAACTTCGCGATATATCGCGAACTTAGATCACGATATATCGCGAACTGACGAACGCGCAATCCTGCGATCCCACGTCGACCCGATCAGGACCAACGCTCGCAGGCCGACCGGGTCCACACCATGGGGGTCAACCCTGAACCGACCCCGAGCCGGTCCACCCCGAAGCCGGACCGCAGCGCACCCGATGAGCCCTCACCCCGGTGGGCCCAGCTCGACCCGGCGGCGGATCTCCTGGACCCCGGCGGGTCCCTCCTCGACGTCCCACCAGCTCTCCATCCACCACGTCGCGCCGGCGTCGGCCCACGGCTGCGGCGCACCGTGGACGTTGCCGAAGTCGCCGTGCGAGTCGCCCTCGACGACGACGTCGTAGCCCTCCCATGGGAGCCCGAGGCCATCTCGTATGCCGTGCAGCCGGCTGACGATCTCGGCCAGCGCGTCGAGGGTCAGCCCGGAGCTGCCCTCCTGCCCGGCGGCGACCGCGGGGAAGATGCCCTGCCACCGGGCGGCCCGCTCCAGCGACGGCTGCCGCTCGCGGCCGGGCACCCAGGCGCCGACGAGCCACACCGGCGGGTGTGGCTGCTGCACGGGAGGGGGTGGGGCGAGCTCGGTGACCTCGCGCGCGGTCCAGAACTCACCGGCATACGAGAAGGGTTGTCCCGCAAGGAGACCGGACCAGATGGCCAGGCCCTCGTCGAGCTGCCGGGCCCGGACGGCGCGACCCTTGTCGGGCTCGAAGGCCAGCCAGTTGGCGTTCATCGCTCCCAGGCCGGCGCCGAGGACGACGCGGCCGCCGGACAGCCGGTCGACCGTCGCGGCGTTGGCGGCGAGGTCCCACGGCCGGTAGCGCGGAACCGGCGTGATGAGGGTGCCCAGGCGCACCCGCTCGGTGACCATGGCCGCCGCGGCGAGCGTCGGCCAGGCGGCATGGCGGTAGGCGGCCTCCCAGGTGAAGACCCCGTCCCAGCCCCGGGCCTCCCCCAGGGCGGCCAACTCGGCGAACTCACGCTCGCTGGCGAAGGGGACGACGAATCCGTAGCGCATCCCCCGACCCTACGACCGCCCTCCGACAGTGGTCCTCGCGTCACGGAGCTACTTGCTGTCGTCGTCCTCCAGGCGGATGCTGCTCGTCTGCTGGACCTGGGTGAGGAACTCGTAGTTGGTCTTGGTCTTGCGGAGCCGGTCGAGGAGGAGCTCGATGCCCTGCTGGGAGTCCAGAGCCGCGAGGACGCGACGCAGCTTCCACATGATCCGCAGCTCCTCGGTCGCGAGGAGGATCTCCTCGCGACGGGTGCCCGAGTTGTTGACGTCGACCGCGGGGAAGATCCGGCGGTTGGACAGACCCCGGTCCAGCTTGAGCTCCATGTTGCCGGTGCCCTTGAACTCCTCGAAGATGACCTCGTCCATGCGGGACCCGGTCTCGACGAGGGCCGTCGCCAGGATGGTCAGGGACCCCCCGTGCTCGATGTTGCGGGCCGCACCGAAGAACTTCTTCGGCGGGTAGAGGGCGGCCGAGTCGACGCCACCGGACAGGATCCGGCCGGACGCCGGGGCCGCCAGGTTGTAGGCGCGTCCCAGCTTGGTGATCGAGTCGAGCAGCACGACGACGTCGTGACCCAGCTCGACGAGCCGCTTGGCCCGCTCGATGGACAGCTCGGCGACCGTCGTGTGGTCCTCGGCCGGCCGGTCGAAGGTCGAGGCGATGACCTCACCCTTGACCGCGCGCTGCATGTCGGTGACCTCTTCGGGCCGCTCGTCGACGAGGACGACCATGAGGTGGACCTCTGGGTTGTTGGTCGTGATCGCGTTGGCGATGGCCTGCATGACCATCGTCTTGCCGGCCTTGGCCGGGGCCACGATCAGGCCGCGCTGGCCCTTGCCGATGGGGGCGACGAGGTCGATGATCCGGGTCGTCAGGATGTTGGGCTCGGTCTCCAGGCGCAGCCGCTCCTGCGGGTACAGCGGCGTCAGCTTGCCGAACTCGGGGCGCTTGCGGGCCTCCTCGATCGACATCCCGTTGACCGAGTCCAGGCGGACGAGCGGGTTGAACTTCTGCCGGTTTCCCTGCTGCTGCTGGGGCTGCTCGTTGTCGCGCGGGGCACGGACGGCGCCGGTGACGGCGTCGCCCTTGCGCAGGCCCGACTTCTTGACCATGCCGAGCGGGACGTAGACGTCACCGGCACCGGGCAGGTAGCCGCTCGTCCGGACGAACGCATAGTTGTCGAGCACGTCGAGGATGCCGGCCACCGGGAGCAGGACGTCGTCCTCGTGGATCGGGGTGTCGTCCTGCGACTCGATCTCACCGAACTCCCGGCCCCCGCGACGCTTGTCCCGGTTGCGGTTGCGGTTGCGGCGACGCCGTCCGCCGCGACCGTCAGCATCGTCGTCGAAGCCACCCTGGGCATTGTTCTGCTGGCTGCCCTGGCCCTGCTGGCCCTGGCCCTGCTGGGTCTGCGGGTTCTGCTGGCCTTGCTGGCGTTGGGGCTGCTGACCCGGCTGGCGGTCGCCCTGCTGACGATCGGTGTGCTGGCGGTCGTCCTGCTGACGACTGCGGTCCTGCTGGCGGTCGCTGTAGGTGCGCTCACCCTGCTCACGGTCCTCCCGCGGCTGGCGCTCGGCCTGCTGGCGGCTGTCCCGCGGCGGGCGCTCGGCCTGCTGGCGCTCCGCCTGCTGGCGGTCTGCCTGCTGGCGGTCCTCGCGTGCCGGGCGTTCGCCGTCACCGTCGAAGCGGACGGGCACGTCGACCGACGCGTTCGGGCTCGCCTCTCCGGCTGGGCGGGCGGCCCGACGGTTGCGTCGCTCCCCCTGCACCGGTCCGGAGGTCCGGGCAGCGTCGCCGGCCGCCGGTCGATCGATCGATCCAGCCTCGGTCCGGTCAGCCTGCTCCGGGCTCGACGCGCTCGCCGGGCGCTCAGTGCGATCCGTGCGCTCGGGTCGATCGGCGCGGACCACCGGAGCGGCACCGGCGCCACCCTGTCGGGCCTTGATCGCCTCGACGAGGTCGTTCTTGCGCATCTTGGCGGTGCCGGAGATGCCCATGCTCGAGGCCAGCCCCTGGAGCTCGGCCAGCTTGAGAGCCGTGAGCGATCCAGAACGCCGCGGTGCGGCGGAGGCGGTTTCGAGAGTGGTGGTGTCGGTCACGAAGGATCCTTCCCCTCGTCTGCGGTTCGCACCCAGAAACGACGAACCGGTGGTTGACGGCCAGTGGTCTTGGCCTACGGGGTCACGTGAGGCTGGTCGCCTACATACCTGTGGAGGTGGCGGGTGGCCACGACAGGGCGAGGAACTCGGCTCACATGGGGGTGATGTCGCCGGCTGGCATCGGGCGCGTGGCCCGGAATCGGCTGCGACAACACCGTCAATGTAGCACTCGCGTCGCCCCGCATCCGTATGCCGATCCCAATGTGATCTGCCCGTGTCCAGTCCACGAACCGTCGGTATGCCGGGCTGGCCCCGGGCGCGCGGGTCACTGCACGAGGTGGGCCCCGACCGTCGGTATGCCGGGTCGCAGCACCCGCCATCCGGGGCCGCCGTAGCCGGTGACGTCGGCCGCGGCATCCCCGGTGGTGAGGACGAGGACGGACGGCCCGGCCCCCGAGATGACGGCCGCGTGCCCGGCGGCGCGCAGCGAGTCCACGAGAGCCATCGACGCGGCATACGACTCGCGACGAGGCTCCTGGTGGAGCCACTCGCGGGTCGCCGGCAGGAGCAACGAGGGGTCGGTCGTCACGGCATGGACGAGCAGGGCGGCGCGCCCGGAGTTGGCGGCCGCGTCGGCGAGTCGTACCTGCGCGGGGAGGACCGAGCGAGCCTTGGCGGTGGACAGCTGGGCATCGGGGACGAAGACCACGGCATCGAGGTCGGGGTGCAGCGACGGCCGCACCGTGCGCGTCGCACCCGGCTCCCCCAGCCGGTCCGACCACGACAGGGTCAGTCCGCCGAAGACACTGGCCGAGGCATTGTCGGGGTGGCCCTCGAGCCGCGCGGCCAGGTCGTTGACCGCAGCCAGGTCGACCGGCTGACCATCGGGAGAGTCGGCCCAAAGTGCCTGTGCCACAACAATTCCCATCACGATGGCGGTCGCGGACGACCCCATCCCGCGCCCGTGTGGAACGGCGTTGGTGCACTCCAGTCGAAGGCCCGTGGGCCGCTCGACACCCAGGTCACGCCAAGCCGTCCGCATGGTCCGCGCGACGAGATGCGAGCCATCGAGCGGGACCTCATCGGCTCCCTCCCCCGCAACGAGCACGACAAGCCCCGGCTCGTCGGTGACGGTGGCGGTGCACTCGTCCCACAGGCCGAGGGCCAGGCCGATCGAGTCGAAGCCAGGCCCGAGGTTGGCACTGCTCGCCGGCACCCGGACGGTCACCGACGTGCCCGGCGGGAGCGGTGAGCCGCCCGGCATACGGGTCAGCTCTCGAGCCCGAGGGCGCGCGCCACGGACACGACGTCGACCGACACCCGCGTCGGGACGACCTCGACGCCGTCGGCCCCCTTGAGCGCCCACTGCGGGTCCTTCAGACCGTGGCCGGTGACCGTGCAGACGATGGTCGCGCCGGCAGGCACGAGCCCCGCCTCGTGGGCCTTGAGCAGACCGGCGATCGAGGCCGCCGACCCCGGCTCGACGAAGATGCCTTCCGTGGAAGACAACAGTCGGTGGGCGGCAAGGATCTGCTCGTCGGTGACCGAGTCGATGAGGCCACCGGACTCGTCGCGCGCGGCGATGGCCTGTGTCCACGATGCGGGATTCCCGATCCGGATGGCGGTCGCGATGGTCTCCGGCTGGTCGACCGGGTGGCCGAGGACGAGCGGCGCGGCGCCCGCGGCCTGGTAGCCCCACATCCGCGGCCGCCGCGTCGCCGGACCCGGCTCGTCGGAGCCGGTGACGTACTCGCTGTAGCCGCGCCAGTAGGCCGTGATGTTGCCGGCGTTGCCGACGGGCAGGACGTGGATGTCGGGGGCGTCACCGAGGGCGTCGACCACCTCGAAGGCAGCGGTCTTCTGACCCTCGATCCGCGCCGGGTTGACCGAGTTGACGAGCTCGATCGGATAGACCTCGTCGAGCTTGCGGGCGATCGTCAGGCAGTCGTCGAAGTTGCCCTCGACCTGGACGATCTCGGCGCCGTGCGCGATCGCCTGGGACAGCTTGCCCATGGCGATCTTGCCGTCGGGAACCAAGACGGCACAACGCATTCCGGCCTTCGTCGCGTATGCCGCGGCGCTCGCCGAGGTGTTGCCGGTCGAGGCACAGACGACGATCTCGGCGCCCTGACCCGCGGCATACGAGATGGCCGTCGTCATGCCCCGGTCCTTGAACGACCCCGTGGGGTTGAGCCCTTCGTACTTGACCCAGACCTGGGCACCGATCCGCTCGGAGAGCCGCTCCGCCGGGATGAGCGGGGTGCCGCCCTCCTGCAGGGTCACCACGGGAGAGTCGGCGAGCATCGGCAGACGCGCGGCGTACTCGCGGATCACGCCGCGCCACAGCTGAGCCATCAGGAGCCCTCCACGCGCATGACCGAGGTGACCGCCGTGACGATGTCGAGCGCGGCGAGGGCGTCGACCGTTGCCGACAACGCCGCGTCGGGAGCGGTGTGGGTGACCACGATGAGGTTGGCGCGACCGTTGTCGGTGATCTGTTGGCGCACCGTCTCGATCGACACGTCGTGCTCGGCGAAGGCGGTGGCGACCTGGGCCAGAACGCCCGGACGGTCGGCTACATCGAGGCTGATGTGGTACCTCGTACGGGCCTGGCCCATAGCCCGGACGGGAAGGTCGGCGTATGCCGACTCGCCGGGTCCGCGGCCGCCGCCCACCTTGTGCCGGGCCACGGCGACGACGTCGCCGAGGACCGCGCTGGCCGTCGGGTCGCCACCGGCGCCCTTGCCGTAGAACATCAGCTCGCCGGCTGCGGCGGCCTCGACGAAGACGGCGTTGTAGGCCTCGCGGACGCTGGCCAGCGGGTGGCTGCGGGGGATCATCGCCGGGTGGACGCGGACACTGACACCCACGTCGTCGCCCTCACCGGTCTTCTCGCAGATGGCGAGCAGCTTGACGACACAGTCCATGTCCTTGGCGGCCTGGATGTCGGCGGCGGTCACCTCGGTGATGCCCTCGCGGTGGACGTCGGCGCTGGACACCCGGGTGTGGAAAGCCAGTGAGGCGAGGATCGCCGCCTTGGCCGCCGCGTCGAACCCCTCGACGTCGGCGGTGGGGTCGGCCTCGGCGTAGCCGAGGGCCTGGGCCTCCTCGACGACCTCGGCGAAGCCGGCGCCGGTGGTGTCCATCTTGTCCAGGACGAAGTTGGTCGTGCCGTTGACGATGCCCAGCACCTTGCGGACGTCGTCACCGGCGAGGCTCTCCCGGATCGGCCGCAGGATGGGGATCGCACCCGCGACAGCGGCCTCGTAGTACAGGTCGGCGCCGGCCGCGTCGGCCGCGGCATACAGGGTCGGGCCGTCCTCGGCGAGCAGCGCCTTGTTGGCCGTGACGACCGAGGCACCGTGCTTGAGAGCGGAGAGGATGAGGTCGCGGGCCGGGTCGATGCCACCGATCACCTCGATGACGACGTCGGCGCGGGTGACCAGCTCGGCGGCGTCGGTCGTGAAGAGCGCGGGGTCGACCGGGAGCTCGGACCGGTCCTTGCCGGCGCGACGGACGGCGATCCCCACCAGTTCAAGCGGTCGACCGACCCTGGCCGCGAGGTCGGCGGCGTGGGTGGTGAGCATCGTGGCCACACTGGACCCGACGACACCGCACCCCAGCAGGGCAACCCGGATGGGGCCCTCAGCGAGCCGCTTGTCAGTCATGCCGTCATCCTCACCAATGTCCACGGACTGGACGTCTGTGTGTTCGTCATCCGGACGCCGCGCTCGTGCTGGGGCGCCATGGTTCAGCCGACATCGAGGGCCAGCAGGTCCTCGATCGTCTCGCGCCGCACCAGTGTCCTCACAACCCCGTCCCGGACCGAGACGACCGGGGGCCGCGGCGTGTGGTTGTACTGGCTGGACAGGCTGCGGCAGTAGGCGCCGGTGGCCGGGACCGCGATGAGGTCGCCGAGCCGGAGGTCGGCGGGGAGGTACTCGTCCATGACGATGACATCGCCGCTCTCGCAGTGCCTCCCCACGACGCGGGACAGCCGCGGCGGGGCGTCGCTCGCGCGGCTCGCCAGCGTGCACGAGTAGTCGGCCTCGTAGAGGGCAGGGCGGACGTTGTCGCTCATCCCGCCGTCGACGCTCACGTAGGTCCGCGAGTGCCCGTCGCCGAGGTCGACCTCCTTGATCGTGCCCACCTCATAGAGGGTGAAGGTGCTCGGCCCGACGATCGCGCGACCCGGCTCGATCGAGACCCTGGGCCACTGCGCAGGGTCCTCCGAGATCGCCTTGAACTCGCGCTCGACGATGTCGGCCAGCTGGCTACCGAGGTGCGCGGGGTCGAGCGGGGTGTGCTGGCTGGTGTAGGCGATCCCGAAGCCGCCGCCCAGGTCGATCTCGGGCATCCGGATGCCGTTGGCCCGGCAGATCTCGGCGTGCAGCTGGACCAGGCGGCGGGCCGAGAGCTCGAAGCCGCTCGTGTCGAAGATCTGGGAGCCGATGTGGGAGTGCAGCCCGCGCAGGTCGAGGACCCCGCGGCGGCGCAGGATGGCCTCGGCGGCCGCAGCCGCCTGGCCGCTCTGGAGCGAGAAGCCGAACTTCTGGTCCTCGTGGCCGGTGGCGATGAACTCGTGGGTGTGCGCCTCGACGCCGACGGTCACCCGGATCATGACCGGCGCGACGACGCCGAGCCGGTCGGCGACCGAGGCGATCCGGTCGATCTCGTCGAAGGAGTCCACGACGATCCGGCCGACCCCGTAGGACAGGGCCTGCTCGATCTCCGCGAGGCTCTTGTTGTTGCCGTGCAAGCCGATTCGGTCACCGGGGAAGCCGGCGCGCTGCGCCACAGCCAGCTCCCCACCGGTGCACACGTCGAGGTTGAGCCCCTCCTCCGCCACCCAGCGGGCGACCGCGGTGCAGAGGAACGCCTTGCCCGCATAGAACACGTCGGCACCACCGCCGATGGAGGCGAACGGCCGGGTGAACTCGTCGCGGTAGGCCCTGCACCGCATACGGAAGTCCTCCTCGTCCAGGACGTATGCCGCCGTGCCCACGTCCGCGGCGAGGCTCACGACGTCGACACCGCCGACGGTGAGGCGCCCCGCCTGGTCACGGCGGACGGTGCTGGACCAGAGCTCGGGCGTCAGCTCCATGACGTCCATGGGGTAGGGCAGCCAGATCGGGGGGCCGCCGTAGCCCTCGGCGTGGAGGGCGCCGGCCTCGTGTGCGCGCATCGGTCAGCGTGTCCCTTACATCCGGTCGGGGGCCGAAACCCCAAGCAGGGCAAGGCCGTTGGCGAGCACCTGACGCGTCGCGTCGTTGAGCCAGAGCCGGGTGCGGTGGGTGTCGGTGACGGCCTCGTCGGCGTTGACCGGGCGCACGCGGCAGGTGTCGTACCACTTGTGGAAGCGGCCGGCGAGGTCCTCGAGGTAGCGGGCGACCCGGTGCGGCTCACGCAAGGTGGCGGCCTGGGCAACCACCCGCGGGTAGTCACCGAGGATCGCCAGCAGGGCCGCCTCGGTCGGGTCGACGAGCAGCGAGGGGTCGAAGCCGTCCTCGCGGTGGACCCCGTCCTCCCCCGCCAACCGGGCGACGTTGGCGGTCCGGGCGTGGGCGTACTGGACGTAGTAGACCGGGTTCTCGTTGCTGTGCTTGGTGAGCAGGTCCAGGTCGATGTCCATCGGGCTGTCGGTCGAGGACCGGGTGAGGGCGTACCGGGCGGCGTCCTTGCCGACCGCGTCGACGAGGTCCTCCAGGACGACGACGGTGCCGGCCCGCTTGGACATCCGCACGGGCTGGCCGTCCTTGACCAGGTTGACCATCTGGCCGATGAGCACCTCGAGGTTCTCGTGCGGCTGGTCACCGAACGCCTCGGCCATCGCCATGAGCCGGCCGACGTAGCCGTGGTGGTCGGCGCCGAGCAGGATGAACACCCGGTCGAAGCCGCGCTCACGCTTGTTGAGGTAGTAGGCGAGATCAGCTGAGAAATAAGCAGGTTCGCCATTCGAGCGAATGACGACACGGTCCTTGTCGTCACCGTAGGCCGAGGTCCGCAGCCACAGCGCGCCGTCGAGCTCGAACATCTCGCCGCGCTCGGTGAGGCGGGCGATCGCCTTGTCGACCGCGCCCTCCTCGTGGAGGTGGTTCTCGTGGAAGTAGGTGTCGAAGTCGACGCCGAAGTCGTGGAGTGACTTCTTGATCTCGGTGAACATCAGGTCGACTCCGATCGCCCGGAAGCGTTCCTGCGCCTCGTCGTCGGGCAGCTCTCGGATCCCCGGCTCCATGGCGATCACCCGGTTTGCGATGTCGAGGATGTAGTCGCCGGCATACCCGTCCTCCGGCGCCGCCTCGCCCTTGGCGGCCGCCAGCAGCGACCGGGAGAACCGGTCGATCTGGGCCCCGTGGTCGTTGAAGTAGTACTCGCGCGACACGTCACCGCCGTTGGCCTGCAGGATGCGGGCGAGGCTGTCGCCCACCGCGGCCCAGCGGGTGCCGCCCAGGTGGATCGGTCCGGTCGGGTTCGCGGAGACGAACTCGAGGTTGGTCCGCTTGCCCTTCTCCGAGTCGTTCCTCCCGTATGCCGTGCCGGCCTCGACGATGGTCCGGGCCAGCTCGCCGGCGCTCGCCGCGTCGAGGGTGATGTTGAGGAAGCCGGGGCCCGCGACCTCGACGGCGCCGACGCCGGAGACCTGGCCGATCCGCTCGGCGAGGATGGTCGCGACGTCTCGCGGCGGCATACCGGCGCCCTTGGCCAGCTGGAGGGCGACGTTGGTGGCCCAGTCTCCGTGACCCTGCTGGCGCGGACGCTCGACCCGGATCTCGGCGGGGACGTCGACCGTCAGCTGGCCGGCGTCGACGGCTGCCACGAGGGCAGTGCGGATCGCGGTGGAGAGTTCGTCGGGGGTCACCCGGGGATTCTACGGGGAGCCCCGACAGCCGGGTTCGGGTATTCCGCCCGCGCCCGCGGTACCCGCCTCCCCTCCCCTCCCGGCGCCTCCCCGCACGTGCGGGCTTATTCAGGTCGCGCGGCGCGAGCGGGCGTAACAACCCCGCACGTGCGGGCTCAGTCAGGTCGCGCGGCGCGGGCGGCCTGAACAACCCCGCACGTGCGGGCTCAGTCAGGTCGCGCGGCGCGAGCGGGCGTAACAACCCCGCACGTGCGGGGGCGCCCGGGCACCACGCCGGGGCCAGGGCTGCCTCCTCATCGACCTGCCCGCGTGAGTCGGCGGCAGTGCTCCTCTGCTAACCTCTGCGGGCGCGGTTGATCCGTCATCCGCCCCCGTAGCTCAGGGGATAGAGCACCGCCCTCCGGAGGCGGGGGCGTAGGTTCGAATCCTACCGGGGGCACGCATCGCCTTGGCCCCTCACCAGGGCCCGGCCGGCATCGCGAGCCGGCCCACCAACCCGGCACCCGTGGCTCAGGCGGGCTCGCGGAGCCGCTCGAGGCTGGTCCGGCGGATCGTCCACATCGCCATCGTGGTGGCCGTCCCGACGAGCAGGAGCAGCGCGACGAGAGTTGCCGCCACCACCGGCCCGGTCGCCAGCCCGAGGTCGATCTCCATCGTCCGCGGCGGCCGGGTGAAGAGCGGCACCAGACGGAGCGTGGTCACGCTGCCGACGAGCCCGGCAGCCAGCCCGACGAGGACGCCGAGCGCCGTCAGGGGCACGATCTCGCGGATCGCCATCGCCCGGACCGACGCCGGGCGTACCCCTGCCAACCGCATCGAGGCGAGGTCCCACGTCCGCCCACGTCGCGAGTTGGCAACCAGCACAACGAGTCCCAGTACGGCCACGAGCAGCGCGAGGACCGCCGTGCCGAGCGCGAGTGAGAGCGACAGGGCTGCGGCGCTCGACCGGTAGAACGCCGTCTGGGTCGCAGCGGTCGTCGTCGACAGCACCGGGATCCCGCGGGCGGTCAGTACCGCGGTCGTCCGGTCCACCAGGCCCGGGTCGTTGCGCGCGAAGTAGACGTATGCCGTGGTGTTGGCCGACAGGTGGGTCAGCGAGTCCAGCTGTCGGCTCAGGTCGACGAGGACCGCGGACAGCGGAGCGCCGGGCACCGCGGAGATGGTTCCCTCGGGCGTCACCGGCAGGTTGTGGTCGGCGGTGTCGGTCGCGAGCACCCGGCCCTGGTCGGCGGAGGCCATCGCGGTCGGCGTGACCAGGGCTGCCGTCGCTCCCCCGAGAGCGGCAGCCCGCAGGGCGAAGGGGCTCGTCCCGGCGTTGGCGATCGTCAGGACCATCGACGACTGGTCGGCCATCGTCACACCGAAGGCTGCCGGGTCCACGGTGACCGGAGTCCACGTGCCGGCTGTGCCGAGGTCGGCCGGGTGGCCATCGACCGCGAGCCCGGACAGCGCGACGACCGCCCTGAGGTCCGTGGCCGAGGACGTCGTCAGGACGTCGATCGCCTGCACCTGGCAGCCGCCGCCACACGGCACGTAGACCGAGAACGTCCGCTTGGTGGTGCCCTCCAGGGAAAGACTCCCGAGCGTGACCCGGACCTGTGACCCGTCGCCGGTGAGCAGCTCCAGGCCGAGGTCGTATGCCGCGCCGGGCCTTCCGCGCAGGTCACGGGTGGCCGCGGTGCCGGTGAGGGTGCGCCCGCTCAGTCGCGCGACCGGCGGTGCCTGGGTGGACAGTGCTGCCCACCCGGGAAGATCCCGATCCCGCGGAGCCAGGCTCGCCACCTGCCGGAACGACGGAGCGAGGACCGCCACCGTCGTCGGCGCACTCGACAGCTGCGGGGCGACGCTGACCACCGGCGTCACCTCGCGGCCGGTCGGGTCGGCGACCCGCAGCGCCTCGACCAGGCCGCGCGCGTCGGTCGCGTCGACCCGCGCGACGACGGCCGCGCCGGTGTCCAGGCGCCCGGCGAGCTCCTGGTTGCGCTGGCCCACCGCGGCGGCGTTGACCCCGAAGGCGAGCGACGCGGTGGCCAGCCCGGTGATCGGCAGCAGCCAGCGGGCCGTGGGCCGGCGCGACGCCTCGAGGTTGGCCACGGCCGCCACTGCACGCCCGCGCCGCATCGCCCGTCGACCCAGGACGGCGAAGAGCGGCGCCACGGCCTTGGCCGCGACGATCCCCAACGAGGCGGCCAGCAGCGCCGGGACGCCCAGGGCGACCGGACCGGTGACCTGTCCGGTGAGAACGGCGACGTATGCCGTGATCCCCACCGCGACGACGAGGGCCTCCAGCGTCCCGACGGCCGCGCCGCGCACCCGCGCCGGAACGGTCCGGAGCAGGCTGGCTATCGGCTGCCGCGAAGGTCGCAGCACGGACATCGAGGTCAGCGCGAGGATGACGAGGACGGCAGCGGCGAGGGCCCAGCCGTCGGCAGGGGCGACCGAGAACCCGGGCGAACCGCTGAGCCAGAAGTGGCGCGCGGCATACGAGCCGGCCGTCGCCAGGACGACCCCCGCCAGCGCGCCCAGCACGACGATCGGGACGGTCTCGGCGAGCAGCAGCTGGCGGGTGAGGGCCGGGCTCCGCCCGCGCAGTCGGGCGACGGCGATCTCCGGGCGGCGTTGCTCGCTCAGGGCGACGAGCACGAGCCACAGCACGCACAGCAGGAGGAATACGACCTGACCCATGACCACGGCGACCGTGACGCGCGACTGGTGCCGGGCGACGGTCAGGTCCGAGGCGATGTCGGTCAGCCCGGTGTAGGCGCTGTAGACCCGCAGCTCCTCGCCGGCGGCCTGGTCGGGGTGCAGCGAGCCTCGCGGGTTGGTGAGGAACGCGGGCAGGGCCGCGGTCCGACGCAGGAAGTCGCTGACCCGCACCTCACCCGGCCGGACGGCATACGTGAGCGCGGCGTTGGTGAGGAGCTGCACCGTCGCGCCGTGCGCGTCGACGACACCCCTGGCCATCGTGGCCCGCGGCGTGAGAACGGCGTCCAGGACCGGATCGGTCGACTGCGCGCCACCCGACGACAGGACCGTCCCTGCCCAGTAGGGGTCAGGGACCTGGACGTAGCTGCCGACCACCGTCAGCGACACGGCGACGTGGGCGGCCGGGTCCACGAGGGAGAACCGGGCGCCGTCGCCCCATCCTCGAGCCTTGGCATCGGAGGACGACACGAGCGCCTCCCCGTCCGCGGTGGGGCAGCGACCCGCGACGATCCGCACGTGCTGGCACATCCCGTCGCGGTAGAGCAGCCGACCGGCCGGCGCCGGACGCTGACGCGTGGCCAGCTCGACCGAGACTCCGAGCTGCTCCACCGGAGCAGCGAGAAGCGCCCGGACGTCCATCGGCACGAGGGCGTCGACCGCCCTCGGGTCAGGTGGTGGCGAGTCGACCGGGTCTGCCGAGGAGACGGTGACGATGAGCCCGGCCTGGGGTGGGTGCTCGGTCTTCAGCACGGTGTTGAGGACCGACTGCTCGATCGCCCGTTGGAGAGCCGGTCCGAGGGTCGCGCACGCGCAGACCAACGCGACGAGCCCGGCGATGACCAGGGCCTCGGTCCGCCGATAGCGTGCCGCCGCGTTCATGCCTCCGTCCTCAGTCCCCGGCCCAGGCCCCGACCACGCTCACCGAGCGCGGCTCAGGTGCCCTTCGTCGAGGTGCCACTCGGCGTCGGCCTGGTCGGCGCACCACTGGTCGTGTGTCGCCATCAGGACGATGGCGCCGGCGTCGGCCTGGGCGGCCAGGAGCGCGACGATCGTCTCGCGGGTGCCCGCGTCCAGGTCGCTCGTCGGCTCGTCGGCAAGCAGCACCTTGGGCCGCAGCGCGAGAGCGCGGGCGATCGCCACCCGCTGCTGCTGACCGCCGGAGAACTCCTCGACGAGGTGGTTGGTCGAGTCGCCGAGCCCGACCTGCTCCAGCGCGGACTCGGCCCGCAGACGCGCCTCGGCCGGTCGTATGCCGTGTGCCAGCAGTGGGACGACGATGTTCTCCAGCCCGGTCATCGGGGTGGCCAGCGCATTCCCCTGAGCGATGATCCCGATGCCGTCGGCGGCCGCTCGGGCCCGGTCGGTCACCGGTTGTCCGGCGAAGGTGACCGTGCCCGAGGTCGGGGCCAGCGCCCCGGCGAGCACCCAGATGAGCGTCGACTTGCCCGCACCAGAGGGCCCGGTGAGCGCGGTGAACGTCCCCGGATCGAGGTCGAGCCACACGTCGTCGAGGGCCAGCATCGTCCCGCGGTCGACGGTGATGCCTTGGGCCGACACCGGCCCGCCGACGTCCCGGAGGTCGTCCCGCAGGTCGTCCCGGAGGTCGCGTGCGCGCTGGTCCTCGGACGTGGTCACGTAGAAGCCCTCGGCGTTCACCATTCGTTCTCCTCGACGAGTACCTCTTCACGGGGCGCATGGCGAGGCACCCAGTGCTCGTGCGCGCCACCGGGGGTGTCCCCGGCGTGCAGCTGCGGGATGAGCCGGTACTCCGTCCCGTTCTTCTCCAGCCGGACGAGCGTCCCGGGTCGCAGGTCGTCGCGGGCGTGCGCCGGCAGGGGCAGGAAGCCGTCGGCCGTCACCACGGCATACTCCTCGCCGCTGCGCCCCTCTCCCCCGATCTTGCCGTCGCGGATGGTCACCGTCCGCGGGAGCTTGGCCGCCACCTCCGGGTCGTGCGTGACGACGACGATGGTCGTCCCCTGCTCGTGGTTGATCCGCAACATCGCGTCGAGGATCCGCTCGCGCGAGACATGGTCCAGTGCACTGGTCGGCTCGTCGGCCAGGAGCACCCCGGGAGCAGGTGCGATCGACACAGCGAGGGCGACCATCTGCAGCTGCCCCTGGGACAGGTGGCCGAGCGGGGAGTCGGCGAGCGTGGTGATGCCCACCGTCTGCAGGACATGGCCGACATCAGGCACGTCGGCGCCGTAGCGCCGGGCCGCCTCCTGGGCGAACGCGACGTTCTCGCGGGCCGTGAGGTACGGGATCAGGTTGCGCCGCGCGCCCTGGAGCATGAGCGAGGTCTCCCGGGCATGGAACTCGTCGAGCTCGGCCGGGGTGAGCACGGACAGTTCGCGGTCGCCCACGAAGATCTTGCCGGCGCTCGGCCGGAAGAGCCCACCGACGAGCGACAGCAACGTCGACTTGCCCGAGCCGCTCGGCCCGAGCAGCCCGACGACCTCACCCGCCGAGACCGCCAGGTCGACACCGGACAGCGCCGCCACGTCATGACCCTCGGAGCGGTAGATGTGCACGAGGCCGACGGTCGTGATGGGTTCTCCGCGGGTCATACCGTGTCCCTCAATCGGTCGAAGGTCGAGCGCTGGGCGACCCAGCGGCTGGCGATGGTGCCGACGAGGACGAGGACGACGAGGCCCACGACGGCAGCGACGAGGCTGGGCCCCCACGCGGATCCGAGGTTGATCGGCCAGGTCGGCGGCGGGCTCGGGAAGAGCGGAACGACCGGCAGGGCCGCGTGGGCGGCGAAGAGCCCGGCGAGGACGCCGACGACCCCACTCGCGGCGATGGCCGGGACGGTCTCGATGACGGCGATCGCAGCCACCCGCCGGCGGGTCAGGCCGGCCAGTCGCAGGCCGGCGTAGTCACGGCTGCGAGCCCGCCACGACGTCGCGACGAGGACGACGAGAGCGACAGCGGCGACGAGGAGCGCCATCAGCCCGACGACGAGCGCCAGCTGCAGGCTCCACGCAGCTGCCGTCGCGGCATACAGGCGTTCCCTGTCCCCGGGGTGGCTGGTGGTCGTGACCCGAACTCCCTTGTCCCCCAAAGCTTTGGTGACAGATGAGACGTATGCCGGGTCGGTCGTGTCGAGGTACGCCTCCATCGTCGTCGCACCCCTTCCCTGCCATCCTCGGGCGAGCAGGTTGGCGAGGTTGACCAGACTGACGTTGGGGGTTCCGCCCGGCACGAAGGGGACCCGGCCGGCATCGGTCACCTCGAAGGACTCGCCGTCGACGAGCGCCGCCGGATAGGTGGGGGTCGCGCCGTTGCGGCTCGAGCCGGCCACCGCCGCCGCGGTGAGCAGGGCCGGCGCCTGGGTCGGGATGGACGCGTGGCTGACGAAGAACTGGGTCTGCCCGCCGCTGGTGAAGTTGAGCGTCGTGCCCGCGGGCAAGGAGTCGAGCCGGATCGCAGCGGGGTTCTCCGCATCCGAGGGGTCCGGGTCCGAGACGCCCCGCCACCGGTCACTCGCCCCCAGGTCGACCGGCTGCCCGTCGACGGTGAGGCCGGAGATGGTCGCGATGCCCGAGATGCTCGGAGCTCCAGGCTGGGAGAGCAGCCCGATGCCGGCGATGCGGCAGCCCGCCTCGCAGGTCACGGTCGCGGACTGGCGGCCCTTGACGCCCTTGGTCGGCAGCGGCGCCAGCGGCAGTGCGTCGACGGTGCCGTCCGGTCGGACCACCTGGAGCCCCAGCCTCAACGGCTCGGGGTCGAGCACCACTCGGGAGCCCTGGGGGCTCAGGTCGGTCGTCGTGAGCGGTATCGAGGTCACGTCGTAGGACACCCTGCTGCCCTTGATCTCGACCGGCGCCACGGTCGGTCCGGTGAGACTCCCCCACGGCAGCTTCGCGACGTCGACGCCGGGCCACAGGGCGATCCGCCGGAAGGCCGCAGGGTCCACGCCGATCGTCGAGGGCGCCTCGGGGTTCGGGGGCCGGACCACGGCGACCGGGGTCACGTGGCGGCCGGTCGGGTCGAGGGACCTCAGGGTGGAGGCGACGAGGTTGGCGTCGGCCGAGCTGAGCGTCAGGACGGTCGGGGCGCCCACCTCGGCCTCGGCCCGGCCGGTGCGGTTCCGGTCTCCGACGGCGAGGGCGTCGACGGCGAAGACGACGAGGCACAGGGCCACGGTCACCACGGGGACGAGCCACCTCGTGGTGCCGCGACGTCCGGCCTGGAGCAGGGCGGCACCACTCGATGCCCGCCCCCCGGCCAGCAGTCGACGGCCCAGCGCGGTGAACACCGGCGGGACGACCCGCGAGCCGACCACCCCAACCGCCACGGCGAGCAGGGTGGGCGCGGCCAGGCCGACCGGCCCCTTGACCGACCCGGTGGCCAGCGCGACGAACGCGACCGCCGAGGCGGCCACCAGCATCGCCTCGACCACACCCAGCGCGAAGCCGGTGGCGCGGGCCGACACGCTCCGGACCAGGCTGGCGACCGGCTCCTTGGACACCCGCCGCACGGACAGGAAGGCAAGCCCGGTCATCCCGACGACGGCCGCGGCGAGCGCGGCATACGTGAGGCGGGGCACCTCGAACGGCGGCGAGGTGGGCAGCACGACGTGCCGCGCCACGGCCGACAGCCCGACCGCGAGGAGGGCCCCCACCGGGATGCCGAGCAGGACGGGGGGCAGAGTCTCCCCGAGCAGGAGGCGCCGAGCACCCGCCGAACCGCGTCCGCGCAGCTTGGCGACAGCCACCTCGGCGCGGCGCTGGTCGGTCGCTGCGACGAGAACGAGCCACAGGACACAGGCGAGCAGCAGTGCGAGCTGGGCAACGAGCAGCGGCACGGTCACCTCGGCCTGGTCCCGGCCGGCCGCCATGTCTGCGGCGATGAGCGGCAGCCCACTCGCGCCGAAGACGGCAAGTGAGGCGTTGAGCTCCTCGGCGTTCCTGGCGGTCGGGGCCCACGGCACCTGGACGAACGTGTTGACCTCCGGGCCGAGCGGGATGATCTGGTCGATCCCCGTCGTCGTCGTTCGCAGCGGCAGGTCGGCGAGGTTGTGGACCTCCTCCAGCGGTGCGGTCAGCCGCATCGGCCCGCCAGTGGACGCCGTGAACGTCGACTCCGGAGTGAGCATCGCATCGAGGTCGCCGGACTCGGTCCGCCCGGTCAGCAGCGTCCCGAACCAGTACGGCTCATTCGTGGGCTGGGTGTAGACGCCGACGATCGTGGCCGTGAGCCGGGGCGCCTCGGCAACCTGGGTGACCGCGTCGTCCCACTCCCCGAGGCGCAGCTGGACGCCGGGCTGCCACGTCGGGTGGGTCTGCTGCTGCCCCGCCGAGATGGCGATCTCGCCGGGCCGGGTCGGACAGGTGCCGGCCACGATCCGGATGTTGCTGCAGAACCCCTCGCGCCAGACCAGCTGGCCGTCGGGACGGTTGACGAGCGGGTCCTCCCGCACCACGACGTAGCGCCCGCGGATGGGCGGCTGGTAGTGGCTCGAGAGCGAGGGCGGCACGAAGTCGGCGAGCTGGTCCGGGGAACGCACAGTGGCCTGGTTGACCGCGCTGTACGAGGTGAGGGACAGGCCGCTGGACTGCGCCGGTTCGGCCTGCAGCCGCGCCGTGACCATGGCCTGCTGCAGGGCCCGGTTGTACATGGGGGCGAAGACGACGCACGCGGTGACGAGCGAGGACAGGACGAGCACCACGAGCGCCTGGGCGCGCCGGTACCTCGTCGCGTGCAGCATCAGCCGGTCGCCCTCCTTTCCCCGACCGGACGGTACCCCCGCTCCCTGCGGCAGCCGACCCGTCGCGCGCAACGATCCGGTCACGAGCCCTTCGGACACGTCGTATGCCGTACGCGCGGCATACGCGGAAAGGTTGCGGCTAGGCCGGCTCCCGAGCACCCGGCCCCCACGATTTCTGCGCCACGGCGCAGGACCTGACGACCGGCGCTGAGATGCCAGCGCCCCTGGTCGCAGTCAGCGCCATGGCGCAGAAACGAGAGGGAGTGCGCCGCCCACCCTCAGCGCTGCTCGGTATCCCGGACCTCGCCGACGAGCTCCTCCAGCACGTCCTCGAGGAACACGATGCCGGCCACCGTGCCGTCGGGCTCGACGACGCGGGCCAGGTGCGACCCGGTGCCCTGCATGGTCCGCAGCACCGACTCGACGCCGTCATCCGGGCGGACTGTCGCGAGGCGGCGGACCCGCTTGCGCGGGATCGGCTCGGACCGCTCCTGCTCGTCGGCGTAGAGGATGTCCTTGAGGTGCAGGTAGCCGACGAGGGAGCCGGCGTCGTCGGTCATCGGGTAGCGCGAGAAGCCGTGCTTGGCCACGAGGTGCTCGATGTCGTCGGGAGTGCTGGCCGGCTTCACCGTGACGAGGTCACCGACCGGCACCGCCACGTCGGCCGCGTCCTTGTCGCTGAACTCCAGTGCCGCCCCGAGCCGCCCCAGGGTGTCGTCCTCGACGAGCCCCTCGCGGTGCGACTCCTCGATGATGTGGTGGACCTCCTCGGCGGTGAACTCGTCCTGCAGCTCGTCCTTGGGCTCGATGCCCGCGAGCCGCACGAGTCCCTTGGCGAGGAACTCCATGCCGGCGATGACCGGGCGCAGCACGCGGGTGATGGCGAGCAGCAGCGGCACGAGGAGCAGCGCCGCGCGGTCCGGCCCGGCGAGCGCGAGGTTCTTGGGGATCATCTCGCCGACCACGACGTGCAGGTAGACGACGACGAGCAGGGCGAGCGCGAGGGCGAGACCATCGGTGACACCGGACGGCATACCGAGTCGTTCGAGCGGCCCGGCGAACAGGTGGTGCAGGGCGGCCTCGGAGAAGGCGCCCAGAAGCACCGAGCACACGGTGATCCCGAGCTGGGCGCAGGCGAGCATCGAGCCCATCCGCTCCATCCCGGCCAGGGTGCTGCGGGCGCGGATCGAGCCCTGCGCCGCGAGCGGCTCCAGCTGCGAGCGGCGAGCGGCCATCGCGGCGAACTCGGCGCCGACGAAGAAGGCGTTGATGAGCAACAGCACGAGGGTGACCCAGACGACGATCACGTGGCCGCACCGTCCTCGGCGTCGCCTGCGGCCCGGACGTCGGCCGGGTCGGGGTCGGGATGCCGGGTGAACCGGAGCCGGTCGACGCGCAGCCCGTCCATGTCGACGACCTCGACGGTCCAGCGCGGTACGTCCACCGTGTCGCCGACGCGGGGCACCCTGCCGAGGGCGGCCATGACGAAGCCGCCGGTCGTCTCGTATGCCGGCCCGTCGGGTATGGGTGCACCGATCCGGTCGCGAACCTCGTCGGGGCGCCAGAGGCCGGGGACCGACCAGGTGCCGGTGGAGACCTCGCGGCCGGTGGTCATCGCCCGGTCGTGCTCGTCGGTCACGTCGCCGACGATCTCCTCCACCACGTCCTCGAGGGTGACCACTCCGGAGGTGCCGCCGTACTCGTCGACGACGACGGCGAGCTGCATCCCGGCTCCGCGGAGGAGGACGAGGAGCGGGTCGAGCCGGATCGTCTCGGGGACCAGGAGTGGCGCGACCATGAGGGCCGACACCGGCACGTCGGGGCGCCGCTCGTGCGGGACGGCCATCGCGCGCTTGACGTGGACCATGCCGTCGATGTCGTCCCAGTCCTCACCGAGGACCGGGAAGCGGGAGTGGCCGGTCGACCGGGCCAGGGCGAGGACGTCCTCGGCACTGGCCGTCCGGTCGATGGCGGTGGCGCGGACGCGGGGGCTCATGACGTCGGCCGCCGTCCGCTCGCCGAAGCCGAGGCTGGCCGTGACCAGCCGGGCCGTGCCCTCCCCCAGCGTGCCGGCGTCGGCGCTGCGGCGGACCAGACTGGCCAGCTCCTGCGGCGTGCGCGCACCGGACAGCTCCTCCCGTGGCTCGACACCGACCCCGCGGAGGAAACCGTTGGCCGAGCCGTTGAGGATCGCGATGAGGGGGCGGGCGACGACGGCGAACATCCGGACCGGACCGGCCACCACCTCGGCGGTACCCATCGATGCCGAGATCCCGAGGAACTGGGGCAGCAGCTCGCCGAAGAGCATGGAGAACAAGGTGACGAGCACGAGCGCCAGGACGCTGGCTACCGTGTCACGTGTCGACCCGTGCAGGCCGAGGGCGCCGAGGGGCGCATGCAGCAGCTTGCCGACGGCCGGTGTCGTGAGGAACCCGAGGATCAAGGTGGTGAGCGTGATCCCCACCTGGGCTGCCGACAGCTGCGTCGACAGCTTCTTGAGCGAGGCGAGGACCGAGCCGGCCTTCACGTCGCCGTTGTCCGCGGCCTTCTGCACCGCCGACCGGTCGAGGGCGACGAGGCTGAACTCGGTCGCGACGAACAGGGCGGTCCCCGCCGTCAGCACGAGGCCGGCGAGGACCATCAACCAGTCGGTCATAGTGCGTCGATCCTAAGCGGGCCCGGCGGACCGGGCCGACCCAGCGACTCTCAGAGACGACCGGTGACGTCCCTCCCGGGGCGGAGAAGGTTCAGCCCCCCGGTTGACCCTCACCCGGCGTGAGCCCCTGACAATGGGGGGCATGAGCCAGAAGACGACTCCACGATGACGACGACGGAAGCGGCTGGGGCCCGCATCGAGATCCGCAACCTGACCAAGACCTTCGGCACCTTCAAGGCCGTCGACGACCTCTCCTTCGACGTCGAGCCCGGCCGGATCACCGGCTTCCTGGGGCCGAACGGCGCCGGCAAGACCACGACTCTCCGTATGCTGCTCGGTCTGGTCCGCCCGACCGGCGGCACTGCGACGATCGGCGGCCGGACCTACCAACACATCCCGCACCCGATCACGGCCGTCGGTGCCGCGCTCGAGGCGACGAACTTCCACCCGGGCCGCAGTGGACGTGACCACCTGCGTGTGCTGGCCGACACCGCCGGCATTCCGGTGGCGCGTGTCGACGAGATGCTCGAGCTGACCGGCATACCGGCTGCTGCACGCAAGCGGGCCGGGGGCTACTCGATGGGCATGCGCCAGCGGCTCGGGCTCGCGGCCGCGATGCTCGGCGACCCGCAGGCGCTCATCCTCGACGAGCCGGCCAACGGGCTGGACCCCGAGGGGATCCGCTGGCTGCGCGGGTTCCTGCGCCACCTGGCCGGGCAGGGCAAGACGATCCTCATCTCCAGCCACATGCTGCAGGAGGTCGAGCAGACCGTCGACGAGGTCGTCATCATCACCAACGGCCGGCTCGTGAAGGCCGGCCCGATGGCCGAGCTGCACGGCAAGGCCACCACCTTCGTCCGGACCTCCGAGCCGGAGCGGCTCGCGGGCGCGCTCCGGGTCGCCGACCTCACCGCGCGGCCGGACCAGGACGGGGCGTTGCTCGTCGACACCGCCGACCTGCGCCTCGTCGGCGACGTCGCCCTCCGCGCCGGCCTGCCCGTCTGGGAGCTCCGCCAGCAGGGCAGTGACCTGGAGGACCTCTTCTTCGAGCTCACCGAAGGCACCAACCGCAACCTCGGCGACGGTGTCGGAGCTGTCGCACCGCCCGAGCGAGATGCCATCACCGGTGGCGAAAGGAGCAACGGCTGATGCTGGGCGCTATCAGGTCAGAGGTCCGCAAGGTGTTCACGACGCGGCTGTGGTGGGGGCTGCTGCTCGCCGTCGTCGTGCTGGACGGCCTCATCTCCTTCGGGTTCGCCTTCCTCGTCGGCCGTGACTTCGGCGGCGGCCAGGGCGGGTCGGACCAGTCCCCCTTCCTGCACCCCAACGCCGGCACCATCCAGGCGGTGTTCTCGGCCGGGTTCATCTACTACCTCACGCCGCTCATCCCGCTCACCCTGGGCGTGCTGCTCATCACGAGCGAGTTCCGGCACAAGACGATCTCGGCGACCTTCCTCGCCGAGCCGGTGCGCTGGACCGTCGTCGTGGCCAAGCTGGTCGCCGTCGTCATCACCGGCGCGATGTATGCCGTCGTGCACGACCTCGCGGTCGTCGGCGCCGGTGGCGGAGTGCTCGCGTTGCGCAACCAGCCGACCTTCCTCGGCGACGGTCAGGTCTGGCAGACCCTCGGGATCAGCCTGCTCGCGTTCGTCTGCTGGGCGCTGCTCGGGTTCGGCTTCGGCATGATCATCCAGAACCAGGTGGCCGCGATCCTCGCCGGCATCGGGGTCGGGTTCCTCGCCCAGATCATCCTCGGCATCGTGTTCGGGATCCTGCACTGGGGCAGCGCGAGCCGGTGGCTGCCGGGCAACCTCTCTGTCGGGATGCTCATCACCCAGGACCCGACCGGGGGCCAGTCCACCGGGCCGAGTCCCTACTTCTCCTGGTGGGTGTGCGCCCTGCTCCTCACGGCCTACGGGTTGACGCTGTCGGGTGTCGGCTCGTGGCTGGCAGCGCGTCGCGACATCAGCTGAGTTCGCTTGTCCGGTGGGAGGTTCGCCCACTCTGGTTTATCGGGTTACCCGATAAACCAGAGTGGTACAGAGTTGCGAAGTCTGTGGTCGTCCACGTTATCGGGTCACCCGATAAACCCGGCCGGCGGGACCTCCCACTGCTGTCGTATGCCGGCCGCGAAGGTGTCGTAGGCGGCGACCATGTCGACGTTGTCGCGGTCCTGCAACCACTGGACCTGCAGCCCGTCCATGACCGCGATCACGAGGCGGGCGATGGTGTCCGCCGGCGCGTCGGCTCGGACGACGCCGGCCGCGACTCCGGCTTCGACTGCCTCGACGACGTCCTGCCAGGCCTGTTCGTGGTGCTCGGCAAGCCACTGGTGACCGGGGTTGTCGCCGCGGCGGGCCGGGTCGTCGGCCTCGCCGAGGACCATGGTGAAGAGCCGGACCAGGGTGGGTCGCCCGGTGTTGGCGACGACGACGGCGCGCAACCGGTCGAGGACGGCGAAGCCGACGGCCGGCTCCTCGTCGGTCCCCATCGCCTCGCGGTCGGCCCGGTCGCGATCGGCGAGCAGCGCGGTGAGCAGGGCTTCCTTGGTCGGGAAGTGGTGGAGCAGCCCGGTCTGGCTGATGCCCGCCGCCTGCGCCACCGCCGCCATCGACGTGCCGTGGAAGCCGCGCTCGCCGAGGACGGCCGCCGCCGCGGCGAGGACCTCGCGCCGGGTGTCGGCGGGGTCCTTGCCGCGCGGGCGCCCCGGCGTGCGAGGCCGGGGCACCTCGGTCGTCACGACAGCGGGAGACGCAGCCGGACGTCACCGAGGCCGCGGGCCACGAGCAGCTCACCGCCGTCTGGCAGCGCACCCCACTCGTTGGCGTCCTCGTCCCACCGGCGCCACAGCCGGGCCTCGGTCGCGACCTCGACGATGGCCTCGGCGCCGGGCTCCACGACCACCGGGGCATAGCCCACGAGCCGCACCGGCTCGGCCGGGTCGCTCGGCTGGAGGTAGACCTGCACGACCTCGCGGGAGGCGCGGGCCGAGGTGTTGCGCAGCGTCACCGACACCGTCGGGGCGACCGGTCCGCCGCTCGCCGTGGCGCTCGCGTAGTCCCACGACCCATAACCCAGCCCCTCGCCGAACCAGAACAACGGAGCGGGAGCCAGCCCCGCGGCATACCCGCGATGGCCGACGAAGACGCCGTCCTCATAGGGCAGCTGGAGATCGGTCGGGACGACGGTCCAGGCCGGGGCGGCCCCGTCGGCGACCGGGTAGGACGTGACGAGCCGCCCGGTCGGCTCGCGCAGGCCGAGGAGCGCGTCGGCGACCGCGTGGCCACCCTCCTGGCCGGGGAGCCCGACGATGACGATGGCGTCGACGGCGTCGGCCCACGGCATGAGCACCGGGGTGGCGGCGTTGACGACGACGACGGTCCGCTGGGCCGCGGCGGCCACGGCGGCCACGAGGGCGTCCTGGTCGCCCGGGAGCGCGAGGGTCGACTTGTCCACCGCCTCGGTCTCGCGCTCGTCGGTCAGGCCGACGACGACGACCGCGACATCGGCGGCCCTTGCGGCAGCCACGGCCTCGGCGATGAGCTCGGCCGTGGGCGGGCCGAGCGGCTCGACGACAAGGCCCTTGTCGCCCATCCCGGACGCGGCGAGGGTCGAGACGAGCCCGAGCGAGCCGTCCGGGCCCGGCTTGGGCTCGGTGGCGACGATGTGGATCTCGCCACGGACGACGGCCCCGGCCGCGAGGTCCACCTCGGTGGTCCACGACGGCGGCTTGAGCATGCCCTCGCCCGGGTCGTGCCCGGCGGCGACCAGGATGCCGTCGTGGACGACGGCTCCGTCGACGGTCAATGTCCAGTGGCCGGTGCCGATGAACCCGACGCGGGCAGCCCCGGCCCCGGTCGCGACGGCGCTGAACACGGCACCCGTCACCGGTCGCGGCAGGTCGTCGTCCCAGCCGATCGACGCGGCGCCGACCTCGGAGTGCTCGCTGCTCAGGACGACCCCCTCGGCGTCGAGCAGGTCGATCCGGATGCCGGGTGCGCCCGTCTCGGGGTCGGTCACCGCATCCGGGGTCACCGGCACGGGAAGCTCCCGGATCCGGCCCCCGCCGACGACGGTGACCCGGTTGCCGAGAGCGGCCGTGAGCCCGTCGGCGACGGTGACCTGGTAGGGCGGGTTGACCCGGGCCGAGCCGCCACCCATGCAGGCGGTGTCGACCGCAGCGCGGCCGAGGAGCGCCACGCTGCCGTCCCCGGTGAGCGGCAGGACGTCTCCGGCATTCTTGAGGACGACCATCCCGTCGGTCGCCAGCCGGCGCAGCTGCGCGGCCCGCTCCGGCGAGTCGGGAGCGACGTGGTCCGTGCCCCAGTCCCGGTGTGCGCCAAGGGCGCCCACCCGGTCGGCGAGCAGGAGCAGCCGGCATACGTGCTCGTCGATGACCGACTCGGCGACCGCACCGGACTCGACGTCCGCGACGAGCGCGTCACCCCACGGGCCGACCGGGCCGGGCATGACCAGGTCGAGCCCACCAAGGGCCGCCGGGGCCGAGGACTTCGTCGCGAACCAGTCGCTCATGAGGAGCCCGGTCCAGCCCCACTCGCCCTTGACGACCTGGTTGTTGACGTGGTCCTGCTCGGTCGCCGTGATCCCGTTGACGTCGTTGTAGGCGGCCATGATCGACCACGGGTCCGCCTCGTCGACGGCGATCTCGAAGGGCAGGAGGTAGACCTCGCGGAGCGCCTTCTCCGACACGACCGAGTTCATGTAGTTGCGCTCGGTCTCGGACTCGTTGGCGACGAGGTGCTTCAGGCAGGCGCCGATTCCCTTGCCCTGCAACCCGTTGACGTATGCCGCGGCGAGACGCCCGCTGAGCAGCGGGTCCTCGGAGTACTGCTCGAACAGCCGCCCGCCAAGGGGCGACCGGTGCAGGTTGATGGTCGGGCCGAGGACGACGTGGATCTGCTGCCGGATGGCCTCCTCGGCGAGCAGCTCGCCGACCTCGTGCGCCCCCTCCGCACTCCAGGAACCGGCGAGCAGGGTGGCGTTGGGGAAGAGCGCGACCTTGTCACCGCCGGTGAACTTCAGCCCGCGCACGCCGGTCGGCCCGTCGGAGAACGCCATCGGCGCGAGGGCGATCGACTCCTCGCCCCACAGCGTGAACGCGGTCTCCCCGGTCAGCAGTCGGACCTTGGTGGCCAGGTCGAGCCGGGCCACGAGCTCGGCGTATGCCGTGTGCTCGGCCTGGGTGCTCGGGTCGGCTGCGGCGGGGGTCTGGGTCATCGTGAGGTCACCTTTGACTCGGGGTTTGGGGGGCTGGTCCAGCATGCCGCCCCTCGGATAAATAGTCAAGATCAACTATTAACCGTCTCACCCGGCCGCCGACGCTCCTCGGGTGGCACTGGTCGACACCGGCGACCACTGGCCAGCCCACGCGGCAGCACTGGACGATGCCGGCGACCACTGGCCACCGAAGCCTCCGCTGGCCAGTCGACCCCAGGCGCGACCAGTCCCGGCTCCCCCGCCCGGATTGACAGCCAAAATTGCTGCGACCGGTTACCGGGCTGGTTACCCGACCGGAGTGGCTGCTCCCACAACCACAACGGTTCGGTAACCAGCTCAGTAACCCGTCCGCCCCTCGTCGCGGCGCCGGGGCCCGCTGCCGCACTCCCTCCCTGTTCACAACTCTCCAATTGCTGGCGCACACACCGCAGCAATTGGAGAGTTGTGAACGCGCACAGGGTGATGCCAGGGGTCGGCCGCCGCGGGGTGGCGGGAGTCACGCCGGTCCACGTCGCGCGGCATACGGCCGGTGCACGCACGAGGTCTAGGCTGGTGTCAAGACCTGTCTGCCAACATTCACACAGTTCAGACGTCATCGACGACACGCGAAAGAGGCGCATTACCCGTGCCAGACCAGTCCCCGTCCTCCGACCCCATGGCTGCGTTCGGACCCAACGAGTGGCTCGTGGATGAGCTGTACGAGCGCTACCTCGAGGACAAGAACTCGGTGGACCCGGCCTGGTGGGAGTTCTTCGCCGACTACACCCCCGAGTCCAACGGCACCGGCGCGGCGCCCGCGACAAACGGCGCCGCCCCCCGCAGCGCGGCGCCCCCGGCGCGCGTCGAGACCCAGGCCGACGCGGCCGAGACGCCGGACGCCCACTCCGACAAGGCGACCGCCAGCAAGCCCGAGGACGAGACCGCACCGGTGATCCCCGCAGACCGCACCCCAGCAGCCGCAAGCCCTCCGCCGGCTCCGGCCGCACCGCCCCCGGCCGCACCGACCGCCGCCGCCCCCGCCAGCTCGGTCGTGCGGCGCCCGCGTGACCCGGAGGCCCCCAAGGCCACCAGCGCCAACGGCGAGTCCGTCGTCACCCCTCTCCGCGGCGCGAGCGCGCGCGTCGTCACCAACATGGAGTCCTCCCTGGAGGTCCCGACGGCGACGAGCGTCCGGGCTGTCCCGGCCAAGCTGCTCATCGACAACCGGGTCGTCATCAACAACCACCTGATGCGCTCCCGCGGCGGCAAGGTGTCGTTCACCCACATCATCGGCTACGCCCTGGTCAAGGCGCTGGAGTCGATGCCCGCCATGAACAACGGCTTCGGGCACGACGAGAAGGGCAAGCCGACCCTGGTCCAGCCGGCCCACATCAACCTCGGTCTGGCCATCGACCTGGCCAAGCCCGACGGCACCCGCCAGCTGCTCGTCCCCTCCATCAAGGCGGCCGAGGCGATGGACTTCGGCCAGTTCTGGGCGGCATACGAGGAGATGGTCAAGAAGGCCCGCGGCGGCTCCCTGACCGTCGAGGACTTCCAGGGCACCACGATCAGCCTGACCAACCCCGGGACCATCGGCACCGTGCACTCGGTGCCGCGCCTGATGGCCGGGCAGGGCACGATCGTCGGGGTCGGCGCGCTGGAGTACCCCGCCGAGTGGCAGGGCGCCAGCCAGGAGACGATCAACCGCAACGCCGTCTCCAAGATCCTCACCCTGACGAGCACCTACGACCACCGGATCATCCAGGGCGCCCAGTCCGGCGACTTCCTGCGGATCGTCCACCAGCTGCTCCTCGGCGAGAACGGCTTCTACGACGACATCTTCGAGAGCCTGCGGATCCCCTACGAGCCGATCCGCTGGGTCCAGGACGTCAACGCCGACCACGACGACGACGTCAACAAGGTGGCCCGCGTCCAGGAGCTCATCCACGCCTACCGGGTCCGGGGCCACCTGATGGCCGACACCGACCCGCTGGAGTACCGCCAGCGCCGGCACCCCGACCTCGACGTCACCGAGCACGGCCTCACCCTGTGGGACCTCGACCGCCACTTCGCGACCGGCGGCTTCGGCGGCGAGCCGTTCCTCAAGCTGCGCAAGATCCTCGGCATCCTCCGCGACGCCTACTGCCGCACCATCGGCGTCGAGTACATGCACATCCAGGACCCCGAGCAGCGCGAGTGGATCCAGGCCCAGTTCGAGGTCCCGCAGGCCCGGATCAGCCGCGAGGAGCAGCTGCGGATCCTGCGCCGGCTCAACGCGGCCGAGGCGTTCGAGACCTTCCTGCAGACCAAGTTCGTCGGCCAGAAGCGGTTCTCCCTCGAGGGCGGGGAGTCGGTCATCGCCCTGCTCGACCGGATCCTCTGCCGCGCGGCCGACGACCGGATGGACGAGGTCTGCATCGGTATGCCGCACCGCGGGCGGCTCAATGTCCTCGCCAACATCGCGGGCAAGTCCTACGACCAGATCTTCCGCGAGTTCGAGGGCAAGCAGGACCCCAAGTCGGTCCAGGGCTCCGGCGACGTGAAGTACCACCTCGGCACCGAGGGCGTCTTCGTCGCCGAGGACGGCGCCAAGACCAAGGTCTACCTCGCCGCCAACCCCTCGCACCTGGAGGCGGTCAACCCGGTCCTCGAGGGGATCGTCCGGGCCAAGCAGGACCGGCTCGACCGGGCCGGCGAGGACTTCCCCGTCCTGCCCGTCCTGATGCACGGTGACGCGGCCTTCGCCGGCCAGGGAGTCGTCGCCGAGACGCTCAACCTGTCCCAGCTGCGCGGCTATCGCACCGGCGGCACCATCCACGTCATCGTCAACAACCAGGTCGGCTTCACCACGGCCCCGTCGGCGTCCCGGTCCTCGACCTACTCCACCGACGTCGCCCGGATGATCCAGGCGCCGATCTTCCACGTCAATGGTGACGACCCCGAGGCCTGCGTCCGGGTGGCCGAGCTCGCCTACGAGTTCCGCCAGAAGTTCACCAAGGACGTCGTCATCGACATGGTCTGCTACCGCCGACGCGGCCACAACGAGGGCGACGACCCGTCGATGACCCAGCCGCTCATGTACACCCTCATCGAGGCCAAGCGCAGCGTCCGCAAGCTCTACACCGAGAGCCTGATCGGCCGCGGCGACATCAGCGTCGAGGACGCCGAGGCCGCACTGCGCGACTACCAGCAGCAGCTCGAGCGGGTCTTCCTGGAGACCAAGGAGGCGCTCAAGGCCCCCGAGGCCCCGGGCGACGCCAACTACTCCGGCACCGACGTCGAGGGCCACACCGGGCTCGAGCCGCCGGCTGCCCAGGCCAATGCCGCCAACGCCCCCGGCGGTGCCCGAGCCACCGACACGGCGATCACGCCGGAGATGCTGAAGTTCCTCGGCAACGCGTTCATCGACTACCCCCACGGCTTCGACGTCCACCCCAAGCTCCGCCAGGTCATGGACCGGCGCGCGGCCTCGGTCAACGAGGGCGGGATCGACTGGGCCACCGGCGAGCTGCTCGCCTTCGGGTCGATCCTGAAGGAGGGGACCCCGGTCCGCCTCGCCGGGCAGGACTCCCGCCGCGGCACCTTCGTCCAGCGGCACGCGGTCCTCATCGACAAGAACACCGCCGAGGAGTGGACCCCGCTCCTCTACCTCGGGGAGGGTCAGGGCCGGTTCTGGGTCTATGACTCGCTACTGTCCGAGTTCGCCGCCATGGGCTTCGAGTACGGCTACTCCGTCGAGCGGCCCGATGCACTCGTCCTGTGGGAGGCGCAGTTCGGCGACTTCTTCAACGGCGCCCAGACCATCGTCGATGAGTTCATCTCCTCCTCCGAGCAGAAGTGGGGCCAGCGCTCCGGCGTCGTCCTGCTCCTCCCCCACGGCTACGAGGGCCAGGGCCCGGACCACTCCAGCGCCCGCATCGAGCGGTTCCTCTCGATGTGCGCCGAGGACAACATGACGGTCGCCTACCCCTCGACGCCCGCCTCGTACTTCCACCTCCTTCGCCGGCAGGCCTACGCCCGGCCGCGGCGTCCGCTCATCGTCTTCACCCCCAAGTCGATGCTGCGGCTCAAGGCGGCCAGCTCGGCACCGGAGGACTTCACGACCGGCACCTTCCGGCCCGTCCTGCCCGACCGGGTCAAGCCCACCGGGCAGGTCGACCGGGTCCTGCTCGCCGCCGGCAAGGTGGTCTGGGACCTGGAGGCCGAGCGCGTCAAGCGCGGCGACGACGGCACGGCGATCGTCCGGATCGAGCAGTACTACCCGCTGCCCGCCAGCGACCTCGCCGCGGCCATCGCCGAGTACCCCGGCGCCGAGCTGGTGTGGGTGCAGGACGAGCCGCAGAACCAGGGCGCCTGGCCGTTCATCGCGCTCAACCTCCCCCAGGCCCTCGCGGACCAGGGCGACACCCGCGTCCTTCGGGTCGTATGCAGGAAAGCCTCGGCTTCTCCGGCGACCGGCTCGAGCAAGAAGCACGCCGTCGAGCAGGCCGACCTCGTGGCTCGCGCCTTCGACCGCTGAGGCGAGCGGGCGGCATACGGACCCATGTACTTCACCGACCGAGGCATCGAGGAGCTGGAGACCCGTCGCGGCGGCGAGGAGGTCTCCATCGACTGGCTCGCGGAGCAGCTGCGGACCTTCGTCGACCTCAACCCCGAGTTCGAGACGTCGATCGAGCGGTTCGCGACGTGGCTCGCCCGGCTCGACGACGACCTGGACGACGAGGACGACTGATCAGGGTGTGATGGCTGGGCTGACCGTGACGATCTGGCAGGTCCTCGGCGCACCGGAGCGCTCGATGCGGGCATCGGCGGTCAGCAGGCCGGTCCTGTGTCGTTCCGCTGCGGCGACGTAGATCGCGTCTGCATAGCGCAGAGAGCCCTGCGCCAACGCCCATGCGCGGTGTACGTCCCGCCACGGAGTTGCCTCGATGTCGATCTCGAAGGCCTCGGCATCGGCCATCGCCTGCGCCACGTCGGCCTCGACCAACGGATGACCTGGTCGGTTCGCTGCGGCTCGGAGACCGGCGAGGATCTCGAATGCGAAGTGTCCGGGAGCGACCAGCGGCTCTGTCGCCGGCTGGCGGGCCAGCGCCGACCGGGCAGCCTCACCCCTCGGCCCGGGGTCCGCGACGGCGTCAATGACGACCGAGGCGTCGACGATCACGGCTCCAGCCGGCCACCCAGGTCATCATCCCGGGAGTCGTTCGCTTCCGTGACGGCCTCCAGCACTGCCGCACGCTCTGCTTCGGGCACCTCCGGCCGACCACGCAACCGGTCTGCCGTACGGTCCAGCGCCTCCTGGCGACGCACAAAACGGGCCTTCGCACGTACCGTGTCCAGCAGGTAGCTCTGCAACGACACCCCCCGGGCCGCGGCTGCCGCCCGGATCCGCTCGAGATCCTCGGTTGGCACATCCCGGATCAACACGTCGGGCATGGCTCGATGATATCAAGTTAGATAGCGCTCGAGAAGCGTCAGCGGGGCGAGACCTGGGAGCTATGTGGTCTTCTGGTCGTATGCCGCGAGGCCTCGGCTTCTCTGGCGACCGGCTCGAGCAAGAAGCGCGCCGTCGACCCAATCATTCGGCCAGTGCCGGACCCGGCGCTCAGGCCCGTGGGGCAACCACGCTGACGGTCGGGAAGTAGGTCCGGTACCGCGCTGCGTCGCGGGTCAGGAGGACCAGGCCTGAGACGGCCGCGTGGGCGCCGATGAGGAAGTCGGGAAGGGTTGACGTCCGGAGGCCACCCCGACGCCGATACGCGGCGAACGCCTTGGCTGCAAGGAACGAGCCCTCCCAGGGCAGCGGCAGTCGCGCGAACTCACGACTCGGCAGCGCCTCGTCGAGCGCCTCGATCCTCGAGAACCGGACCGACACCTCGGCGTAGACGATGGGGTTGATCACCAGCCGCCCTCGGTCAGCAGCGTCTGCCAGGGCCTGGCTCGACCATGGCGCCCAGGTCCGATCGTCGGTGAGGATGTCGAGGAGGACGTTGCTGTCCACCAAGGTGACGCGTCCTGGGTGCCGCCTCTCAGTCACCACGCGTGAGCGCCATGATCTGGTCCGTGGACATGGCGATGTCGCCTCGACCCCGCAAACCGGCCACGAGCCGCTCGCCCCGGCCCCCACCGCCCACCGAGCGACGGATCACCACAGCGTCACCATCTCGGTCGAAGTCGACCTCGGTGCCCGGCAGGATGCCCAGCTCGTCGCGCAGGTGCTTGGGAATCGTCACCTGGCCCTTGTCCGTCACCATCATGGTAGGAATCCTACCATTCCAACTCTTACCGATCGGGTGACGCGTGAGTCTGTCCGCGGCGACGCGTGGGTGGCCTGGGGCGCGGCCTCGGCGGCGGCGGCGAGCGAGTGCGGCAAGATCAGGGCATGACGACTGACGCCGCCGGCAACGAGTTCCTGCCCAGCCCCTCGGTCGCGGCGACCCCTGACGGCCGACGCGACGTCGGGCTGGTCTTCATCGGTGCCTCGATGGTCGCCGGCGTCGGCGACCCGAAGGGCCAGGGCTGGGTCGGGCGCGTCATCGGCCGGAGCCAGCACCCCGAGCTCGACCTCACGGCATACAACCTGGGGGTCCGGGGCGACACGAGCGCCGATGTCCTCAAGCGCTGGCAGATCGAGTGCCCGCCACGGTGGGCCGGGCGCGCCGAGAAGCGGCTGGTCGTCTCGGTGGGCCTCGGTGACATCGCCTCGGGGGTGACCCTGGCGCGGCACCGCCTCAACCTGGCCAACATCCTCGACGAGTCGGCGACCACCGGGATCGGGGCGTTCGTCGTCAGCCCCCCGCCCACCGCCGACCCCGAGGTCAACGCCAAGCTCGAGGTCCTCGTCGAGGCCCAGGCCGACGTCTGCGCCCGCCGGCTCGTACCGTTCGTCGACACCTACCGGCCGCTGCTCGGGCACGACCAGTGGCGCTCGGAGCTGGCCGCCTCGCGCGACGGCGTACACCCGGGTCAGGCCGGCTACGGCCTCATCGCGTGGCTCGTGCTCCACAACGGCTGGACCGAGTGGCTGCACATCTGACCCACCCGTCTTAATTCGCCTCATCCGCCACATGGAACTCCGACAATTTTCCGACTAGACTCCCCCGGGCGCTGCATTTCGGCGTCCGTTCTTATGTCAGGGAGGGGTCGAGCCGTGCGCGTGCAATCTGTTCGACGAGAGCGGGCCATGAGGTGGTCCTGGGCCATCGTTGACTCGGTCATCTGGCTGCTCGTCGTTCCGATCTCCGCGTGGCTCCGATACGACCTCCAGCGACATGCGATCTTCACTCCCGAGACGCTGCGCTTCGCGGCGATCGCCGTCGGGGCCAACCTCGTCCTGGGGGCCGTTTTCGGCCCGTATGCCGTCGGCCACGTACGAGGGTCGTTCGAGGAGGTCGTCGATGTGGCCCGGACAGTTGCACTGACCGCCCTGACCCTTGTCGTGGCTGTCTTCGTGTTCAAAGTCGAGGGATCGCCGCGCAGCGTGCCGTTCACCGCCTCGGCCTTCGCGCTCATCGCCATGCTGGCGGCCCGCCTCATCATCCGGTCTATTCGGACTCGGCGTGTGGCCCAGAGCGAGGAAGAGCACCGTGCCCTGGTCTTCGGCGCGGGCGAGGCCGGCCGGCGACTGACCCGCAGCCTGCTGCGGGACGTGGGCAGCGGCTACCAGCCGGTGGCCCTCCTTGACGACGACAGGGCCAAGGGACGGCTGCGCATCGAAGGTGTCCGGGTGCGCGGGACACGAGCGGACATCGGTCGGTTGGGCGCCCGACACCAGGCCGACACGCTGATCATCGCGCTGCCGCTGGCTCAGGCAAGCACCATCCGCGAGCTGACCGAGCTAGGCGAGGACGCCGGGCTCAAGGTCCTCACCCTGCCCCCTGTCAAGGACATCATCGACGGTCGCCCCACGGCTGGCGACCTGCGCAATGTCGACCTCGCAGACCTGCTGGGCCGTCGACCGATCCACCTGGACATGGCAGCCATCGCCGAGCAGATCGCAGGCCGGCGCATTCTCGTGACCGGTGCCGGAGGCTCGATCGGGTCTGAGCTGTGCCGCCAGATCATGAGGTTCGGCCCCGCCAAGCTTTACCTCTTGGACCGTGACGAGTCGGGGCTGCAGGCCACCCAGATGACCCTGGAGGGCAACGGCCTGCTCGACAGCGACACCCTGATCCTGGCCGACATCCGAGACGTAGAGGCGACTCAGGCGGCGTTCACGCGTTCCCGGCCGGACATCGTCTTCCATGCTGCGGCTCTCAAGCACCTTCCGCTCTTGGAGTCCCATCCGCTCGAAGCCTGGCGCACCAACGTTCTCGGAACGCTCAACGTGCTCAGGGCGGCAGCTGGTGTCGGTGTCGGGACCTTCGTCAACATCTCGACCGACAAGGCCGCAAACCCGACCTGCGTCCTGGGCTACAGCAAGCGGCTCGCGGAGCGGCTCACGGCCGACTTCGCCGACCGGTTCCCTGGACGATACGTGTCAGTGCGCTTCGGCAATGTCCTTGGATCACGCGGCTCAGTCGTCCATGCGTTCACCGCACAGATCCAGCGCGGTGGGCCGATCACGGTGACACATCCCGACGTGAAGCGCTACTTCATGCTCATTCCCGAGGCCTGCCAGCTGGTCCTCGAGGCCGCCGTCATCGGTCAGGACGGCGAGGTCATGGTGCTCGACATGGGCGAGCAGGTGCAGATCGTCGAGGTCGCGCACACGCTCATCAGGATGTCGGGCCGCAAGGACGTGGAGATCATCTACACCG
>Ga0209811_10000006_pt1 | contig 109246 bp, 103 predicted proteins | sample Coa_R1_6_FD_187161 | JGI IMG/M metagenome (GOLD analysis project Ga0209811, IMG submission 187161) | Surface soil microbial communities from Centralia Pennsylvania, which are recovering from an underground coalmine fire. - Coalmine... | ecosystem: Environmental > Terrestrial > Soil >... | reverse complement strand
TCGGCGAGGCGCTCGATCTGGTCCGCCTGGGGCATTGTCGCTCTCCTCGGCCTTGGCGCGATGCTGCTCTTCCTTTCCATGAGCGGCCGCGTCGCCAACGTTGTCTCCTCGGCCGCCTGGGCAGCCCTCGTCCTCGCCGTCCTGGCCGGAGTCACGGCCTACCCCCAGCGGGTGTCGTCGTTCTTCGACCACTCCGTCACGTCAGCTGTCAGCTCAGTCAACGCCGGAGCCGCCCACGTCAGCGGCACACCGGCCACTGGCGACCCAACCCGTGCCCAGGGCGCGCTGCTCGTCGACGACGTCCTGTATGCCGAGTGGCTCCGGGGCGAGTTCGGGTCCGCCAACAGCAAAGCCGCTCAGCGCTGGGGGCCCGCGCTCTTCAAGGCCAGCACGCTGAGCTGGCACGAAGAGGCCGAGGCCTCAGCATCGGCTGATGCGGCCAAGCGGATCACCGACGCCAAGGCCCAGCAGTGGAAGGACACGACCGCCCAGATCCAGGAGCAGGATCCGGCGACCTACGCCCATGTCCAGGGCAAGGCGGGCGGCCGGATCGGCACCGGCTTCATGGCCGTCATCGCCTCGGCGTCCACCGCGCTCTTTCGGCTCATCGCCGACCTGTTCCTGTTCGCCGGCCTCGTCATGTTGCGGCTGCTCGTCATGTTCTTCCCCGTCGTCGCCGTGCCGGGCGTCCTCACAGCCTTCAGCGGCCTCGTCCGTCGAGTCGCCAACGCGGCAGGTGCTGCCGTCGTCAACGTCGTCGCCTTCGGCACCGGCGCTGTGGTTCACACGGCCGCTGTCTCCGCGATCGTCCGTCAGGCGAACGGCGCCGGCATGTCGCTCATGGCTCTCGTTCTGTGCCTGGTCCTGACGTTCGCAGCCCTCGCGATCCTGTCGCCGCTGCTGACCTTCAAGAGCATCCTCGGTGGCGCCCGACCTCACCGCGCCAAGGCACTAGCCGGCCAGCTTGTCCGCTACGCAGCGGTCAAGCACGGCGCCAAGCAGGGCATCGAGGACGGCCTCGACAACCCCGACGGAGAACAGCTGACCGTGGCCAAGGGTCGGAGGAAGCAGCCTTACCGGGAGGTCCTCTTGCCCGCCGAGGCGGTCGGTCGTCCCCGCGTGACGCAGCAGGAGATCCCAGAGAGCGAGCGGAGCCTGCCACCGCTCGTGGTCGACTCGTCCCGACAGGTCGGGTCGCCCGTCGCCCGGGGCCAGACATCACCCCGAGGCCCCGCGAGGCACCCTGGCCGGCAAGACGCCGATGATCTGAGGACGACGTCTCGGACGGGCCAGGTCCTTCGAGGGCGCGTCGTGACGAGCCTCCCCGACGACGTGCGGGTCTATCGGACGCACGACTCCAACGACGAGGCGACTTCCGACGGGGTCGGCACCCGCATCTATGACCCGGCTCTCGGGCGCTCCGTCCTGTCGTCAGATCTCGACGACGAGGTGGCCTGATGACTCTCGACTGGCCCGGCCTCCGATGGCCTTTGTGGTCGTGGCGGAACCTAGCTATAACCTGCCTCGCGATCCTCGGCCTGCTCTTCGCCATCGGCCAGGCCATGGCCAGCACAGCCCCCGCCAGCCCCATTCAGGTCGACTCGCCCGGAACCGGTAGTACAGCCGTGCCCTCGGCGGACCGGTCCGCCACCAGTGCCGTCCGCAATGACGCGGGCGTCGGTCCAACCCCAGCGGCGCCAAGGCCGACATCCAGCGCACCGACGGCAGTCACGCGGTTTCTCACCGCGTGGATCCGCCCCAGTGGCCTGGCGAGCCCCGACGCTCTGTCGGCGGTAGTGACCCCCCGGTTGCTCGGGACCCTGCCCGGTGGCGGGGTGGCGCAGCTCCCCGTATCCCGGGTCTATGGATCGCCCGTCCCCGGGGCACACACCCCGACGAGCCAGGCCTTCGCGGTGTCCACCGACGCCGGACGACTCACCGTGACGGCGGTACTCGTCCCCGGGGGCTGGCTCGTCGACGACGTCCGTGTCGGTGACGTCGCGCCCGCAGCACCCGTGCCGAGCATCGGGCCAACGCGCGGAGCCACCTGATGCCCGCCCCAGTTCTCGCCGCAGCCGGAGTCGCGGCCAAACGCGTCCTCTGGCAGCGCGTCGTCCGTCTCGCGGCTTTACTGGTCCCCTGGGTCCTGATTGCCGGCGCTGCAATGGGGATCGTCCTGGCCATGGCCGTGTCCAGCGGCAACGACAACAGCGGCGTCGGAACCGCGTCGGGGACATGCTCGACCTTGGTGGGGCAGGCAGCCACCGCTACGACCGTAGACGGCCTCGACGCGGACCAGCTAGCCAATGCCCAAACCATCGTGGCCGTCGGACGACGACTCAGCGTTCCGGCATACGGCTGGGTGATCGCGATCGCCACGGCACTGCAGGAGTCCGGCCTGCGCAACCTCCCGGGCGGAGACCGTGACAGCGCCGGCCTCTTCCAGCAACGCGGCGGCTGGGGACCGGTGAGCGAACGAACGGACCCGGTCCAGGCCGCCACCATGTTCTTCACCGGCGGCCGAGGCGGCCAGCCCGGACTCGAACAGGTCAAAGGCTGGCTGACGCTGCCCGTCACCGACGCCGCCCAGGCCGTACAAGCCAGCGCCTTCCCTTCGGCGTATGCCGGACAGGAGACCAAGGCCCGCCAGCTCGTGTCCGACCCCACCGTCCTCTCCGCCACGTGCTTGACCAGCGCGGCCTACACCGGAGACGGCACCGTGGGGGCGAAGGTCGTCGCCGCCGCCCTGCGGTGGGTCGGACTCCCGTACAGCTGGGGCGGAGGCAACGTCAACGGACCGACACAAGGCTTCGCACAAGGAGCGGGGACTGTCGGCTTCGACTGCTCGTCCCTGGCCCAGTACGCCTGGTTCCAAGCGAGCGGCCTGCGTCTGCCCCGGGTCACCACCGAGCAGGCGAACGCCTTGCCGCACGTGCCAGCTGGCGCACCGCTCCAGGCCGGCGACCTGCTCTTCTTCCATGACCCCGCCGACCCGCCGGGCGTATATCACCACGTCGGGATCTACGACGGTCAGGGAAACATGGTCCACGCACCACACACCGGCGCTGTGGTGGAAGTCGTCCACAACGTCCTGTCCATCCCGTACTACCGCGACCAGCTCGCCGTCGTCGCCAGGCCGGCGTCGGGATCCCGCGCATGATCCCCGGACGCTGTGGGAGCCTGAGGTGATGGAGGGGATGGCCAACGACCCACACATCGAGGCGGAGTTCCGCCGGCTGATCGCCGCGGAGTTCGGCGAGGCGCCACCGCGGTGGGTGGGCGAGTCACCGCCGATGCTGCTCGTTCGGCCGGCCACCTCGGTCAACGACCGCCTCCTCGGGGCACGGCTCCGCTACCTCGTGACCGTCGAGGACGAGCACGGCGCGATCTCCGCCTTCGGCTGGCGCAACGACCTCCGGGCAGCCTCCGACCGACCCGTCTGGGTGGACGGAGCCGTCGAGCCCGTCGTCTGGGTCGTCGACGAGGCAACCCAGTACGGCGCATCCGCCACCCCGGCCGTGGCCGTCGGCGTCTCGCGCCTGTGGGTGGAACAGTACGTCGGCGTGAGCCTCGGCGTCCCCAGTGACGACCTCGTCGCCGTGCTCGACGCCCAGCGACGATCACCGATGGACCCGCAGCTGCGCCTCCTCAGCCCAGTGCTGGGAGTGACCGAGCCGATGGGGCGACGAGCCGTCGTCTTCGGCGACAACGGTTGGGAGCCTGACTGGCGAATCGCCGGCCCACCCCGGCTCCGGCCCGATGGCAACTACGTCGTGCCTGTCCTCGACGAGGCCGAGTGGTACCAGTGGACCGGGACGTCGATGCTCACAGCGGACGGTTCGGAGCCCCTACGCATGGTGCCCACGCGAGACGTGCGGCTGGAGTGAGTAGTCCGGGTTCGAGCGACTCATCCGGGCAGGCCGCCTAATGTCGTCCTATGTCGAAATGGACGCGAGAAGCCGTGCGCTCGCTCGCTCGCGACCTCATCGGGAACCTGCACCCGCGGTGGGAACACGTGCAGGCCGTCGGCCGCGCGATGGAGGTCCTGGTCGATGACCCGTCCCACGACCTGCCCGAAGATCTTGTGTATGCCGCGTGGTTGCACGACGTGGGATATGCCGCGGCCCTCGAGGTAACGCTGTGCCACGCGATCGATGGGGCAATCTTCCTGCAGGCCCTCGGACTTCCACCGGATGTGGTCTCGCTCGTTGCCTGGCACACCGGTGCCGCGTGGGAGGCCTCCGTCCGCGACGTCTCCGACGACCTGGAGGCATTCACCCCGCCGCCAGACGGCCTGCTCGACGTGTTGAACTTCGTGGACCTGACGACCGGTCCGGACGGCGCCACGACTGAAGTCGACACACGGATCTCGGAGATCCTCGAGCGCTACGACGTCGAGCATCCGGTCCATCGGTCGGTGACCAACTCAGCGGCGGCGCTCCGAACCAGCGCCGCCCGAGCAAGGGCCCGGCTGGTCAGCCGATGAAGGGCGCGTCTCGGTTCTCGAGAGCATGCTGAATCCGTAGCCGCATCGAGGGATGCATATTCAGCCGCTCTAGGTCCTCAGGCCGGACCCAGCGAACCTCGCTGCTCTCCTTGCTCGTCCGCGCCTTCCCGCCAATCAGCTTGGCGCGGAATGCAATTGAGAACTGCTGCCGCACCTCGCCGTCGTCGTAAGCCATGACATGGTGGGGATTCGTGTAGGTGCCGGTGATCGTCTCGACCTCGACGTCGTACCCGGTCTCCTCCCTGACCTCGCGAACGACTGTCTCGGCGATCGACTCGCCGATCTCATGACCACCACCAGGGAGTGCCCAGAGGTCGTTGTCGGTCTTGTGGATCAGGAGGATGGATCCGTTGTGACGTCGAACAATCGCGACGACGGACGGCACCACGGAGTTGGCGGCCGGCGCCGAAGGGTCATCAACGAAATCACGCCTCCCCATGAATCCGATGCTATCCAACAGGGTGCGCACCTGACTTGGTCAAGTTCGTTGATCCTGTGCAGGCGTCGTTGCGGACATTGGACAGATTCCGGGTAGATGCTGATCGCCTACGTCCATGTCGAGGAGGTGCTTCATGCCTGATAGTCAACCTCAGCCTGCCTACGACCTCGAGACCGACCGGCGCACGTCCAGCGAGATCCTCGAACAAGCTCGATGGCTGTTCGAGCAACATGAGGGTCGCAATGACAGCGCACAGAAGGCTGCCGCCACCGTGCTCACCGCGACGGGTTCGTTGGTCGCACTCGTAACCAAGGCTTTGCCGTCGGCACCCAGATGGTGGCAGATCGTCCTGATGGGGCTCGTGGCGGCCTCCGGCCTCATCACAGTGATCCTGTGCGTGCTCGTGCTCCGTCCGAGGGACCGAGAGAACGGCTTGCCCTCTATAGGCGGCCTCCGTAAGTTCGCGAAGACACATGACGAACAGCAACGCGTGCCGCTCCCTCCCAGCCAGTTTGCAGTCGACATGCTTAACGCTAAGAACCTTGAAGCGAAGTCGCCGCTCGACCACGCCGCGGAGGACGCGAAGACGCGCATGTGCTGGTTATCTCGCGCCTACGTAGGACTTGCCATAACCTTCTTCTGGATCATGGTCTTGACGGTCCTCGTCGCCGTGGTCAAGTGAATGGAGGCCCGCATGCCAGATCCGGAAGAGCAGCAGGACGACCAAGGCCAACAGAGCCAGGAAACGGCTGCACCCACGCGAATGCGGACTACCGAGCCTGAGTACGACCGCGTCAAGGGAAACCGCGAGCCCAAAGGACCCGAGCAAATCATCAGGTTGACCGTCACAGGTGAGGCACCAGAATGAGCGACACACAAGAACCGATGGAGCCTGCTCCGCAACAGGAGCCTCAAAGGGTCCCGACTATCGCGACCGACTTCGACGTGATTAAGAAGGGCCAAGATCCTTCAAATTTCGAATACCGAGACCTCTCGGACGGATAAGCCAAGTCCGAGAATGGGCGACATCACGGAGGCGGGTCTGTCGGAGACTGACTCTTGCAAGGGCGGGCTCTAGTCCACGACCGTTCAAGAACGTTCTCGTAAGAAGCGTGGATTCCCGTGCCGGTGATGCGTTTCAGGTGGAGTACGGGCGCAGCTCCCGCGGGGACGCCTAGTTGGTGCACATTGGCCAATAGGTCCTCGTCGACCCTGACGACGGTTGTATAGAGCGTGTCCGTGTGGACTCTTGCCTCGATACACTCCAGATCAAATATAGGTTCTACGTACTTCCACGTGAGTCGGCATCGGCCGGCCAACGCGTCGCCGATGCCTTCCTCTTCGCCGCGTACCTTAACGGCCTCGCAGTCCGGATCGCCGAAGAGCATTCGGACTTGAACGCCTCGTTCCGCGGCGGCCTTGATCAGGCCCGTGAAGTCTGGGATTGCGTCCCATAGGAAGCTGGCGGCATACGCGAGGATGTCGATGTGCTCCTTCGCGCCGGACAACAGCCCGGACCAGGTCTCGACGGGAACGCTGCTCCGTGTGGGGTAGAGCGCGATCAGTTCTGAGTCAGCCTGTCGGTCAACGGAATTCGCTTTGCCCGGCCACAAGTAGACCTCGTCCTTCCCAAGGATCTTGGCCAGTTGTTGGCGGTACCTGCGGTACGGAGGGCGCGCGGTGGAAACCCACCGTTGAACGGTCTTGGGATCCACACCCAGGCGTTCGCCGGCCTCCTCGTAGGTCAGCCCGGTGGCCGTCATTGCCGCGCGGAGGCGCTCGTTCGTCACGGTCTCTCCCCTTCCCGTGTGGGACGTCCTCACCACCGTAGGACGTCTTGAGACGTCCCGCAGCGCGGTTACCCCGTCCCTGTGGAAAACGGTCGACTGGACCCCGAGCCGGTTCAGGCTCATCCACAAGAGATCGAAGGGTTCAGTCCAATGGCTTTCCGTCAACGCTTTAAGATCGCCCACGACGAGTACTTCCACGCCGGGGCATTCATCCTCTCGCCCGTCACCCCAGTCTTCGACTTCGACCGGTCGACGAAGGACAACAAGATCCAGCAGGTCGACAAGGACACCGGCCTGCTCCTCTGGCAGATCGACGTCCTGGACGCCGACCCCGAGGCCAACAAGGCGATGCGCACCGTCACGGTGAAGTTCGCCGCGAAGGTCCAGCCCATCCCGCCGCACAACGACGGCCCGTCGCCGTTCACACCGGTGGAGTTCGTCGGGCTCACCGCTCTGATGTACGTCCAGCAGTCGGGTGACTTCAGCCGGGTGATGCTCTCGTTCCGGGCCAACGACATGGTCGCTCCGGGCAAGGCGCCGGCTTCCGCTCCCAGCGGTGGCAACTCGGCATCGGGTTCCAAGGCGGCCTGACGTGATCACCGTGGACTCGGTCGCGTGGGGCGAGGCGCTCGGGGTCGGTCCCCGCGAGGTGACATGGATCCTGGGCGCCCGTGCCCGCGAGGTCGAGGAGCTGATGGGGGCCATCGACCGGCTCCGGTCCGAGCTCCGCGAGGCACCCGATGAGGAGCTCCTCATCCTCATCGGGTCCGCCTCGGCGGCTCTGGCCAACGCGGGCGACCGGATCAACGACGCCCTCAACGACCTCCGTCGGGAGACCTGAGATGGACGCCCAGGTCCAGGCCCAGTGGGCAGCGGTCCTCGACACCGAGCCGGAGCAGCTGCGCTACCCGATGCGGTTGCTCGTCTCCAACTTCGACGATCTCCGAGTTCGGACGCTGGAGGTTGCGGCTTCGCTGCTCGACGCACCCGATGCCGAGTTGGCCGAGGGCTGCCGACTCCTGATCCGGGCGGTCGAGGCACTTGACCAGCGCGTCCGCGACATCCACCTGAGGATCTCGCTGAGCGGAGGGAGGTAACGATGGCAACGAACGGGGAGCGGGCATCTGGCGCGGATGACCTCGCGTCGATGGCCCTCGATGGGGTCGTCGAGACGGTGAGCCTCCTGGTCAGCGCCATCGCTGCGCTGGCTTGGTCGCTGCTTCGACGTCCGCTCCTCGTCCTGGTGGGGACGGTGGTCACGGCGGGTTGGCTCCGGTTCGGTGCCGAGCCACTCGCCGTGGCCGCACTGGGGGTAGTCGTTGCCCTGGTGATCTGGAGGATCATCGCCCCCGACGTCTACTTCTCGTATGCCGGCCGTCACCTGGCCGGATTGGTCCGGGGCGTCGTGTATCCGATCATCTGGCGCCGTCTCGCGCGACGGGCCGGCCTCACGGCATACGACGCCCGCTCTTTGCGCGAAGACGACCCGGACATGCCGGCCATCGTTCGCGTCCGGGTCACGCGAGCCAGAGTTGAGCGCATTCTGCTGCGCCTCCCGGTCGGCATGAGTCCCGACGATGTGGCGACTCGTCTCGACCACATCGCGACGGCCTTCCGAGCATCGGAGGCGCGAATCGTGCCGCACAAGCCTGGGTTCGTCTGGGTCGAGCTGGTGCACAAGGACCCACTGGCCCGGGTAGTCACACCCACTGGCGGCGCTGACCCTCTGCTGAGTGCCGTCCCCCTCGGCCGTAACGAGGACGGCTCCCTCTGGGCCGTCCGCCTTCGAGGCACCCACCTGCTGATCGCCGGCGCAACCGGCTCGGGGAAAGGCTCGGTCCTCTGGGCGATGGCCTTCGGGTTGCGAGACCTTGTGCGGCGGGGCACGGTCGAGATCTGGGGCATCGACCCAAAGGGAGGCATGGAGCTCGGTCCCGGCAAGAACCTCTTCGCGCGATTCGAGGCCGGATCGCCCGAGGCCATGTGCGCCACCCTCGAAGACCTCGTCACTCTCAAGGACGAACGGGCCCGAGCTCTGGCCGACGTCGGCCTCCGTCTGCATGAACCAACAGTCCGGGTGCCGCATGTCGTCGTCATCATCGACGAGCTCGCGACACTCACGGCCTTCGCCGAACGTGCGGTGGTACGCCGGATCGAACAAGCGCTGGGTCTGCTGCTCACCCAGGGCCGCGCGTGCGGCATCACGGTTGTCGCGGCCGTCCAGGACCCCGGCAAGGACGTCGTGACGTGGCGTGACTTGTTCCCCACCCGGATCGCACTGCGACTGGACAACCCGATCCAGACCGACATGGTGCTCGGCGACGGCGCCCGGGACCTTGGTGCCCGTCCGGACCACATCTCCGAGCTCACCCCGGGAGTCGGGTACGTCCGAGTGGAGGGCACTCGGGCCATCCGCCGAGTCCGGGCGGCCTACCTCGACGACGACGCCCTCGCCGCACTCAACCAAACCTTCGTCACCCCACCAACCGAGCCGGCGCCTGTTGCCGTGGCCGGCCCAGACCCGCAAGGGAGATGACACGCTGTGACCAGACAACGAATCGCTGAGGCCGTCAACCAGCGCATCTACGGCGTACCCGTGCCGTACCTCGACCCGGCCGGAGGCCCCACCGTCGACCAGCTCGACGACACGAACTGGAAACTCCGGGGGAGATGCACGGGTCAGGCCGAGGTGCCCTGGTTCGACCGGGTCAACAGCCGAGCGACACGGACCGGTCAGGCCGTCTGCCGCGGATGCCCGGTACGGCGCACCTGCCTGGCCTACGCCCTGACCTTCGACGAGGAGTTCGGCGTGTGGGGTGGGTACACGGCCGAGCAACGGGCGCCCATGCTCGCGGCCATGCGGGACGGGTTCACCCTGGGCGAGGTCCTCGACATTGCATTGACCCGCGCGCGAGAGGCAGAAGTGGCATGAGCCACCTGGTCATCGACGATGTCGCCGTCGAGGAGCTCGCCCGCGCCGAGGGGGTCTGCGCCCGCCCGATCGTCAAGAGCGTCACCGACCGGCTCAACGGCGAGACGGTCTGGGTGCCCTTGCCCTGCGGCGCGACACGAGACGTGGTCTGCCCCGCCTGCGCCGCCAAGGCCCGCCGGCTCAGGATGACCCAATGCCTTGAAGGCTGGCACCTGGACACGGAGCCGGAGGTCCCCGAGTTGACCAGCGCTGCAGACGAGGACCCGCCGGCCGAAGACGAGGAGACCGTCGGGGACGAGATCGCCCCCGTTCGGCAGACGCGCTCGACCCGACGCCCCGAGAGCATGCCGTCCCTCCCGTTCGTACCGGTGGAGAACCGCACTATCGGGCGCGCCTTCACGGGCAAAGAGGGACGCACCTACCGGCCCTCGATGTTCGTCACTCTCACGCTGCCGTCCTACGGTGCGGTCGTTCCGGGTCGGGGGGTGCCCGTTACGCCGGCCAAGTACGACTACCGTCGAGCCGCCCTGGACGCATTGCTCTTCCCGAGGCTCATCGACCGCTGGGTTCAGAACCTGCGACGCTGCGCCGGCTACAAGGTCCAGTACTTCGGAGCCGTCGAGGCCCAGGTGCGGCTAGCGCCGCACTTCCACGTCGCGTTGCGAGGAGCCATACCCCGCAAGGTGATTCAGCAGGTGACTCGGGCGACCTACGCCTCGGTCTGGTGGCCTCCCTTCGACCGCGTCGTCTACCGGTCGACACCGCCGGTCTGGGATGGTGCCGACTACGTGGACCCGGACACCTCGGCTCCGCTCCGTAGCTGGGAGCAGGCCCTCGATGCCTTGGGCGACGATGCCCGCCCAGCGCATACCCTCCGGTTCGGCCGTCAGCTCGACATCCAGGGCCTCCTCGGCGGCAGTACCGAGAGCGATCGTGCCGTTCGCTACCTGACCAAGTACCTCACCAAGGCCGTCGCCGAGACCTACGCAGTTGGCGCTGACCCGGCATACGAGGCACACATCGACCGGCTCCACCGTCACGTCCGATGGCTGCCGTGCTCGCCGGAGTGCGCCAACTGGCTCCGCTACGGAGTCCAACCCAAGAACCCTGGCCCCGGCCTGGCGCCCGGACGATGCCCGTCCAGATCGCACGACCGGGAGCACCTCGGTGTTGGTGGCCGGCGCGTCCTCGTGTCCCGAGGCTGGTCGGGAAAAACCCTCAGCCAGCACAGGGCAGATCGCGCTACTGTCGTCCGCGAGCTCCTCGAGAGCGCCGGCATCACACCCCCCGAGGCAACCCGGATGGCCGCCGAGGTCCTCGACCAGGACGGTGAACCGCGCTTCCTCTGGTCGCTTGCCACCGTGCCGCCGCACATCGCTGGCAACTACGTGATGAACGCCGTGATGGAACGCCGGCGGTGGCGAGCCGAGCTGGACCTGGCCAAGTCGCTCGTCACACCAGGCGCACCGCCTGTGGACAACCATTCGGCAGCGCCAGCTACGGGAGGTGAGTGAGATCGAGAAGCTCCTGACACTCGACGAGGCTGCCGAGGTTCTCGGAACGACAGGCCGATTCCCCCGACGACTGGTTGCCGAGCGGCGCATTCGCTTCGTCAAGGTGGGCAAGTACGTCCGCATCCCGGAGTCCGCGATCGACGAATTCGTCGCTGCCGGAACGGTGGACGTTGTCACCCGCCAGAAGGGTCGGTGGGCATCGTGAGTCCAACCCGCCGCCGGCAGTTCGGTGCTATCAAGCGGCGCGCATCGGGTCGGTACGCCGCGAGCTACTTGGGCCCGGATGGCATCCGCCGATTCGCGGGCCACACCTTTGTCGCCAAGGCCGACGCCCAGGCGTGGCTCGCGCAAAGGCAGGCGGAGCTGCACACGGGCAGCTGGATCGACCCTGCTCTCGGTCGGATGAAGCTCTCGGAATATGGCACGCGATGGATCGCCGAGCACAAGTTGAGCGATCGGACGAGGGACCTCTACGCCGGACTTTTCCGGCTACATATCGCCCCGTTCTTGGGCAGGGTGGCGCTCGAGGACGTCACGTCTGAGGTGGTTCGAGGGTGGCGCGCCAAGCTGAAGGACCAAGGGCGATCACCGTCAACGATGGCCAAGTCATATCGCCTCCTCCGCGCGATCTTCAACGCGGCCATCGACGATGGACGGGTGACCCGGAACCCGTGCCGTATCAAGGGTGCCGACCGCGAGAACCCGGAGGAGAGACCGGTTGCATCCGTGGCTGAGGTCTTCGACCTCGCCGACCGAATCGGGCCGCAGTACCGGGCCTTCGTTCTCGCTGCAGCCTTGGCGAGTTTGCGATGGGGTGAGCTCGTTGCCCTCCGGCGCCGAGACATCGACCTCGAGGCAGGTCTGATCTTCGTCCGTCGCGCCTTGGTCGAGCGTGGCGGAACTTTGGAGGTCTCGCTGCCCAAGGGCAACAAGACACGGACAGTTGCGCTCCCAGAGATCCTGGTCCAGGAGCTCCGCGAGCATCTCACTCGTGTGGGTGAGGACGCTGACGCTTCGGTGTTCACTGGTGAACGTGGGGGGACCCCGAGGCGCGGGAACTGGCGAGCCAACGTGAAGTGGTCAGCCGCCATTTCAGGAGTAGGGCTCCCCGCTGGCTTTCGCTTCCACGATTTGCGCCATACCGGTAATCACCTTGCCGCTCAGACCGGCGCCTCGACCCGCGAACTAATGGAGCGGATGGGTCACTCAACCGTGAGGGCCGCAATGATCTACCAGCACGCCACCGACGCGCGATCAAGGCATCTCGCGGATCGGCTGGACGCTCTGGTGAAGGAGCAACGAGGTTCCGCGAAATGAACAGGACCGTGCTGCTTGTGTCCCAGTTGTGTCCCAACGGTGGCTCGCAGGGCTACCTGCGCGGGCCTGCGGCCTCTCACACCAGTGCTGACGTGCGGAAACGTCTGGAGCCGGTGACGAGAATCGAACTCGCGTGTCCAGCTTGGGAAGCTGGCGCTCTACCATTGAGCTACACCGGCGCGGCTCGCGGCATAGGGGATCAGACCCCGGCCATGAGTGCGCGTGGCAGTCTAACCCAGACCCGCGACCGCCCCGGAACGCATCCCGCACCGGACCGGTAGCCTGACGCCCGTGCTTCTCTCCGACCGTGACATCCGCGCCGAGATCGACGCCGGCCGCGTCGTGTTGGACCCGTGGGACCCCGCGATGATCCAGCCGAGCAGTGTCGACGTGCGCATGGACAAGTATTTCCGGCTCTTCGACAACCACAAGTATCCGGTTATCGACCCGGCCAGGGACCAGCCCGACCTCACCCGGCTGGTCGAGGTCGACCCGGCCGAGGGCTTCGTCCTGCACCCGGGCGAGTTCGTCCTCGGCAGCACCCTGGAGACGATCACGCTCCCCGACGACCTGGCCGCCCGGGTCGAGGGCAAGTCCAGCCTGGGCCGGCTCGGCCTGCTGACCCACGCGACGGCCGGCTTCGTCGACCCCGGGTTCTCCGGGCACGTCACCCTCGAGCTGTCCAACGTCGCCACGCTGCCGATCATGTTGTGGCCGGGGATGAAGATCGGCCAGCTCTGCTTCATCAGGCTGTCCAGCCCGACCGAGAACCCCTACGGCTCCAAGGCCCACGGCTCTCACTATCAGGGCCAGCGTGGCCCGACGGCGAGCCGCAGCTTCCAGAACTTCCACCGCGCCGAGGTCTGACGCGGCGCACCGGTCTCAGCCGACTCACAGCCGGCTCGGGGAATCAGCCCGTATGCCGTGTGGTTGCCTACCTTCGTGACCCTCGCCAACCCGCTGCGCTGGACGGCCCGGCCGGACCGCGCCGAAGCGGTCGTCCTGGTCCTGCACGGCGGCGCCGAGCGGAGCAACCACCTCAACCGATGGCGGAACGTCCACGTCCAGCGGTTGCGACCGTTCGCGGGCGCGATCGCACGGGTCGGGGACGGGCGGTTGGCCGTTGCCCGCCTCCTGTTCACCCGGAAGGGTTGGAACGGCGAGGGCAGCCAGCCGATCGCGGAGGCTCGTCAGGCGCTCATGGCGATCCGCGCGGCCTACCCGGGCCTGCCGATCGGAGTGGTCGGCCACTCGATGGGTGGCCGGGTCGCCCTGGCCGTTGCCGGCGACGAAGGCGTGACGGCGCTCGTGGGCCTGGCTCCCTGGGTGGAGACACCTGACGTCGGCCACGGCAAGCCCGGCCTGAAGGCGCTCATCCTGCACGGCAACCATGACCACATCACCAGCCCGCAGGCCAGCGAGCGGATGGTCGGGCTGCTCCAGGCGCAGGGCGCCGACGCGGCCTACGAGACCCTCCCCGGCGAGAACCACGCGCTCCTGCGCCACCCGATCGCGCTGCAGCGGCGGGTCGGTCAGTGGCTCGCAGACACCCTGGTCAGCTCGACCGCCGACCGAGCCCGAACCAGCTGACGACACCGCCGAACGCGAGCAGTGCGGCACAGCTGACCATCGCCGCCCGGTAGCCGTGGGTGAGCGCCGTCGGGTCCGTGTAGTCGGCGCCGGACAAGCCGACGAGCCCCGGCAGCGCCGCCACCGCCAACAGCGACCCTGCTCTGGCGACGGCGTTGTTGATGCCGCTCGCCAGCCCCGACAAGTGGTCCGGCGCCGCCGCCAGTACGGCGGTCGTCAGCGGCGACACGAGCGCAGACAGCCCCAGCGAGAACAGCACGACACCAGGCAGTACGCCTGTGAGGTACGACGACTGGCGGCCGACCGGGATGAGCAGGAGCACCCCGGCGGCAGCCAGGAGCGGACCGACGGTCATCGGAACTCTTGGCCCGATCCGCGCCGACACGGCGGCTGCGCGGGACGAGAGCAGCATCATGGCAATGGTGACCGGCAGGGTCGCCAGCCCTGACTCGATCGGTGTCCACCCGGCCGTGACCTGGAGCTGGAGGATGAGGAAGAGGAAGAGCGCGCCGATGGACCCGTAGACGAGGAACGTCATCGCGTTGGCCGCCGAGAAGATCCGTGACGCGAAGAGCCCCAGTGGCACAAGGGGATTGGGGACACGACGCTCGTATGCCGTGAAGCCGGCGAAGGTCGCGACCCCGAGCAGCCCGAGGCCCCAGACCAGGGCGCGCGGAGCGTCGGCGGCAGCGGTGAGGGCATAGGTGAGGACGCCCAGCCCCACCGCGGTGAGTACCGACCCCACGACGTCGAAGCGTTGCTCGCGCTCGTCGGCGTCGTTGCTCTCGGGCGTCACGGCCAGGCAGACCAGGACGACGACCACGCAGAGCGGGACGTTGATCCAGAAGATCCAGCGCCAGCCCGCGTGCTCGATGAGCCAGCCCCCGACGAATGGACCGGCGGCGGCGGCGATGCCGGACCAGCCGGCCCAGGTGCCGATGGCCGGTGCCCGGTCCTCCGGCAGGTAGGACGACTGGATGATCGCCAGGGCTCCGGGCGTGGCGAGCGCGCCCCCGAGGCCCTGGACCACCCGGCATACGACCATGGCGGTGGGGTTCGGCGCCACCGCGCACGCGGCCGAGGCGAGCGCGAAGAGGCCCAGGCCGAGGACGTAGATCCGCCGCCTGCCGAGCCGGTCGCCGAGTGCCCCGCCCACCAGCACGAGCGCGGCGAGCGACAGCAGGTAGCCGTTGACGATCCACTGCAGCTGCGCAAGGGACGCGTGCAGGTCCCGGCCGATCGCCGGCAGGGCGATGTTGACGACCGTCCCGTCCAGGATGGCGATCCCCGACCCGAGGGTCAGTGCCCAGAGGGTGAGGCGCCCGCGGCGCGAGGTGCGGGAAAGCAGCGGAGGGCCGGCCGTGTCCGGCCGACCCTCCGCTCCTGAACCGGCGTCGCTCAGCTCGCGGCCTTGGCGAGGTCGGCGATCGTCGTCAGCTTGTACTTGTCGGCGGTCGCCTTGGTCACGACGATCGCGTCGCTGTCCTGCGCCACGGACTTGTCGAGCGCGATGAGGTTGGCCGGAAGTACCTTGGTCAGGGCCGTGTAGACGTCGTCGGGGCTGCTCGCCGTCGCGGTCTTGTCGATGAAGGTGAGCAGCGTGCCGCTGTACTCGGCGAACAGGTCGAGCGAGCCGGTCTTCAAGGCCTCGTAGTACTTCTCGCGGCTGCCGATGTTGAGCGTCGTCTTGATCGTCGCGCCCTGGGCCTTGAGCGCCCCAACGTAGATCTCGGCGAGGACGACGTTCTCCGGGAAGTTGGCCGAGCCGACGGTGAGCGAGACGCCCTTGGCCTGGGTCCCCGCAGTTCCGAAGCCATTCGCCGTCAGCCATTCCTTGGCCACGGCATCGGGATCCTGTTTGTCGTTCTGGACCTTGCCGACCAGGGTGGTCAGGCCGTCGGTCGTCAGCTTGGCGGAGATGCCGTTGAGGATCGTCTTGACCCCGTCGGTCGCCTTGGCCTTGTTGATGATCGGCACGACGTTCTGGGCGGCGAAGTTGCTCTTCGGGTCCTGGAGGATGACGAAACCGTTGGCCTGGATCGACGGGTCGGTCGTGAACAGGTCGGCCGCGTCGATCTGGCCGTTCTTGAGGGCTGTGACGGTGACCGGGCCACCGGTGTCGGTGACGGTGTACTTGCCGAACTCGACCCCGTAGTGGGCTTTGAGGCCGGGCAGGCCGTCGGCGCGGGTCTTGAACTCCGGCGGACCACCCATGATCAGGTTGCTGGCGATGGTCGCGGACGAGCCGGAGCCCGACCCCGACGCGGTGTCGCCGGTCTTGGTGGAGTCCGCGCCGCACGCGGCGAGGGCGAGGGCAACGGCGGCGCTGGCGCCGATGGAGAGAAATGCCTTGCGGTTCATGGTTTCCTATCTGTTACCGATGGTCTGGTCTGGGCCGGACGATCACGGCTGGTCGAGGCACAACGGCGGGCTTGTCAGTGATCTGCCACCCCCGATTCCTGCAACGTCGCGGCGACCGGTCCGGCAGCCTTCGTGGAGTAGCGCCCGGTCAGCCCGCGGCTCACCGTGTAGCGCTGGACGGTCCCGAGGATGAGGTCAGTGAGCAGCGCCAAGGCGGCGACGAGCACACCGCCGCTGATCATCTGCGGGAAGTCCTGCTGGTAGAACCCGTCATAGATGAACCGGCCGAGCCCGCCGAGGGTGACGTAGGAGGCGATCGTCGTCGTCGCGATGACCTGCAACGCGGCCGACCGCAGGCCGGAGAAGATGAGAGGGAGGCTGTTGGGCAGCTCGACCTTGGCCAACACCTGAGGCCCGGTCATGCCCATCCCGTATGCCGCGTCGCGGACTGCCGGGTCGACGTTCTGGACCCCGGCGAACGTGTTGGCGAGGATCGCCGGTATCGCGAGCAGGACCAGGACGATCTCGGTGGGGATGAGGAAGCCGAGGTTGGTGCGACCGTGGTAGTGCGGCGAGATGATGACGACAAGGAGCACGAGGACACCCACGGTCGGCAGAGCCCGGACGGCGTTGGCGACGGTGACCAGGCTGGTGGCCTTGCCGGTGTGCCCGATGGCCAACCCGGCGGGGAGGGCGATGAGCAGGGCGATGAGGACGGCCACGATCGAGTAACGCAGGTGGGTCTCGAGCTGGCTGGTGATGCCCACGTCGAACTTGGTCCCGTGCCAGTGGCCGGGGTCGTTGAGCCACTTGATGACTTCACCGATCATGACCGGGCCGCCTTCCGCCACGGCGTGAGCGCTCGGTCGAGGCCGAGGAGGGCCAGGTCGAGGACCAGGGCCAGGAGGACGCAAAGCAGGATGCCGAGGACGATCGGCGGGTAGTAGGGCGTGCCGGTCGACAGGTGGTAGCCCTGGTCGAAGAGCGAACCGAGGTTGGCGAAGCCGATCGTGCCGGCGACCGCGACGATGCTGACGTTGGCGACGACTGCGACCCGGAGGCCGGCCGTGATGACCGGTACGGCGATGGGCAGCTCGACCCGGAAGAACCGCTGCAACCGGGTGAACCCGATGGCCGTGGCCGCCTGGAGAGTGTCCTCGGACACCGAGCCGAGCCCGTCGGCGACCACCCGGACGAGGAGGGCAAGCGAGTAGACGGTGAGGGCGATCGGCACCTGGATCGGGTTGAGCGAGTCCAGACCGAGAATCGGCGGGATGAGGACGAAGAGGGCGATCGACGGGATCGTGTAGAGCAGCCCGGTCACCGTCATCATCGACGGGTAGACGATCTTGTAGCGCCGAGCGAGCCAGCCCAGTGGCAGGGCGAACAGCAGTCCAACCGCGACTGGCACGACCGACAGCCAGGTGTGCGCCCACAGCCAGCCCACGTCCTGGGAGAAGTGGTCGAGAAAGTAGCTGAAGAAGGCCCACGGTGAGGAACTGGCCGCCCCGTCCGCGGCATACGGGACGATCGCGCCGGTCATGAGCGGGCGCCCTCGGGATCGAGGCCACGGGCCTGGATGATCCGGGTGACTTCGTCGAGCTTGACCGTGCCCTGCAGGCGACCGGTCTCGTCGACGACGACACCGCGCCCGGAGGGGGAGGACAGGCAGGCATCGAGCGCCGCGCGAAGCGAACCTCCTTGCACCGCAAGGGTTCCTCCGCGATAGAGCGACTCCTGGTCGGCGACGTCATCGGCCGTCCGCGGCGGGTCGGTGAGGTGCAGCCAGCCCTGGGGGGCATCGGCGTCGTCGACGACGAGCAGCCAGTCGCCGTATGCCGGGTCGCCCCGGGGGATCTTCTCGCCGACGGTGACCGTGGGCTCGCCGTGGCTCGGCAGGACCTCGCCCTCGGCGAACCCGAGCGCGCGGTAGCCACGGTCGCGCCCCACGAAACCTGCCACGAAGGCGTTGACGGGGCGGGCGAGCAGCTCGATGGGCGAGGCCAGCTGGGCGAGGTGCCCGCCGACGGCCATGACGGCGATCTGGTCGCCGAGCTTGATCGCCTCGTCGATGTCGTGGGTGACGAAGACGATGGTCTTGCCGAGGTCGGCCTGGAGCTGGAGGAACTGGTCCTGGAGCTGCTCGCGGACGACCGGGTCGACAGCGCTGAACGGCTCGTCCATGAGCATGACCGGCGGGTCGGCGGCGAGGGCGCGGGCGACTCCGACGCGTTGCTGCTGGCCGCCGGAGAGCTGGCCGGGGTAGCGGTTGGCGAAATGGTTGGGCAGGCCGACCCGCTCGAGCAGCTCGGCGGCCCGGGCGCGCGCCTGCTTCTTGTCCTGACCGAGGAGGTAGGGGACGGTCGCGACGTTGTCGATGATGGTGCGGTGCGGGAAGAGGCCGGCGTGCTGGATGACGTAGCCGATCTTGCGGCGCAGCTCGTGCGCGGGCAGGGCGGCGGCGTTCTCGCCGAAGATGGAGATCCGACCCGAGGTGGGCTCGATCATCCGGTTGATCATGCGCAGGCTCGTCGTCTTGCCGCAGCCGGAAGGCCCGACGAACACCGTGATCTGCCCGGTGGGTGCCTCGAGCGTGAGGCCGTCGACGGCCACCGTGCCGTCGGGGTACCTCTTCGTGACGTTGTCGAAGCGGATCACGGGCCAACCTTTCCGTTGAGGAACCGCGCAGATTGAGGAACCGCAGAGGTGGAACTATAACGTCAGGTTTGGATAATCAAAACGGATTGTTCGAGATGTCAACCGCTCGTGCTCAACCGGCTCGTCGCTAGCATCGCAGCCGGAGTGGTTTCGACCCTATGACGTGCCGCTGACATCTCGCGGGATCGAACCGCACCCGTCGCCGGGGCCGGTACAGCCGGTGCAATTCCCGGTTCCGCGAGCCTTATTCCCGCCACGCCGACATCGTGTCCGCAAGGAGACCCCGTGACCCCGCCGACCGCGCCACCGACTGAGCCCCCGGGCGTGCGCCCGGGCCACCTCCCGGACGTCGTGCTCGACGGAGGACGGCTGGCTCTGCACGACCTCGAGCGGATCGCCCACCGAGCCGCCGTACCGCGTCTCGGGGAGGGTGTCCTGGCGGCGGTCGCCCGCTCCGCGGCCTACGCCGACCGGGTCGCGCAGACCCGGCCGATCTATGGCCGCTCGACCGGTGTCGGAGCCAACCGCAGCGTCGCCGTCAGCGACCCCGGAGCCCAGGCGCTGCGGCTCCTCCGCTCGCACGCCACGAGTGCGGGGCCGCTGCGCGACGCGCCTCGGGTCCGCGCGATGCTGGCCGTCCGGCTCAACCAGCTCGCCGCCGGCGGCAACGGCATCGCGCCCGAGATCGTCGCCGCGCTCGCCGAGCTGGTCGCCGCCGACGCACTCCCCCCGATCCGGGAGTGGGTCGGCATCGGCACCGGCGACCTCTCTGCCCTCGGGACGACAGCGCTCGCGCTGATGGGTGAGATCGGCTGCACGACAACGGTTCCCGTCAAGGTCACCTTCGGCGCCGGCGATGCGCTCACCTTCATGTCGAGCAACGCGGCGAGCCTCGGTGACGCTGCGCTCGCCCTCGCCGGACTGCGGCGGCTCGCGGAGGCATCGCTCGTCACCGCGTCCCTCACCTTCGTAGCGGTCCGCGGCAACCCGGAGGCCTTCGCTCCCGTCATCGAGTCGGTCACCCCGTTCCCCGGAACATCGACCGTATGCCGGGCGCTGCGTGCGCTGACCGCCTCACCCGAGCCGGTGCAGCCCGCACGCATCCAGGACCCTTACCCGCTGCGCACCCTGCCCCAGGTCGGCGGCGCCTGGCTCGACGCCCTCGACCGAGCCGAGTCCGTTGTCCTGGCGATGTCCTCCGCGGCGAGCGAGAACCCGGCCCTGTCCCCGGACCTGGGGGTGGCACACCACGGCGGCTTCTTCGCGCCCCACCTCGGGCAGTCCCTCGACGCGCTCCGCTCCGCGACGGCCCAGGCTGCCCACCTCTCCGTCGGTCGTGCGGCGCTGCTCAACGAGCCGACCATCTCCGGGGACGAGCCATTCCTCGGCGACGGCACCCCGGGCGTCTCGGGAACGATGATCGTGGAGTACGTTGTGGCCGCAGCCCTCGGCGACCTCGTGGCGGGGGCGGCACCCACCGGTCTGCAGAGCGTGACCCTGTCCCGCGGGCTCGAGGAGGGCGCGAGCTTCGCCGCCCAGTCCGCGACGCGGGCCCTCGCCTCGGTGGAGCCACTCCGGGCCGTGCTCGCCGGCGAGCTGCTGACCGCGGCCCGGGCGCTCGGGTCGGCGGCCATGGTGCCGGCTGCCCTGGCTCCGGTGCTGGCCGCGGTCGCGCAGGCGGTCCCGCAGCTCGACGACCGTGCGGACCGGAACCTCACCGACGACCTGGCTGCGGTCGCCCTGCTGGTCGGTCGGCTGCCGGAGCTGGTGGGTCAGAACGCGTCGTCGAGCGGGCGCAGCTCGTCGGCGTAGGACACCGAGACCCGGCGCAGGATGCCCGTCGAACCGAGCGAGTACTGGCCCATCCGCCACAGCGGCGGTGAGTAGGCGTGGACCGAGACCGACGCGGCCTCCTTGCCCACGAGCCGGTGGATGTGGTCGGGGCCGAAGGAGTACACCTGCCCGGCGCCGACGTCGGTGGACAGGCTCGGCCGGCCCACCGCGAGGTTGTGCTCGGTGAGCGTCCCGCGGACGACAGCGACCGCTCCGCTGGAGATGTCATGGTCGTGCCAGCCGGTGTCGTTGGCCGGGGTCCAGCACAGCAGCCACACGTCGACATGGGCGTCGCGGTGCAGCGAGACGTAGTGGCGCTCCTCGTCCGCGAACGCCACGTGCTCCTCCCACCGTGCCGGGTCGGCGGCGACCGAGGCGGCCAGGGCACGCAGCTCGGCCGTGTCCAGGTCCCGCTGCGGGAGCGTCTCGAAGCCGGCGAAGGAGCCCCGGAGCGCGTCGCCGAACCCTTCCGGGGCGCGTGCCGGGACGTCGTCGGTCGCGCGTCGTATGTCGGTCGGGGTGCTCGCGCTGCTCGGTTCGGCGGCCAGGGTGGTCATGCGGCGGCTCCGCGGAGCAGGCGGTTCGGGTTGGCGTGGGTGATGGCGTGTCGGGCGGCGGCGCCCTGACCGAGGTCGGTCGGCGCGGCATACGGTCGATCGGTCCCGAGGACGACGGCGTCGATCCCCAGGGCCCGGATGAGGGCGTCGACGCCCTGTCGGCCGTAGGAGGAGGTGTCGACGAAGACGCCCGGGTCGAGCACGAACGGCCCGCCGCCGCGCTCGCGGAGCCGCTCGTGATGGGCCGGGGCGAGCCCGGCACCGGCGACGAAGCAGATCCGCAGGTCGGGAAGCAGCGACCGCCCGGCGGCGAACCATGCCCACCACGCGGCGTGCAGCTGGCTCACGTAGTCGACGACCGCGGGCCACCACGCAGGGGTGCCGCACGCCGGCCGCACAGGCCCGGGGTGGACCAACACCGGCCGCCCGGCAGTCTCGGCGACGGCCAGCGCGGGGGCCAGCCGCTCGAGGTGCGTGGGGGTGGCGAGGGCCGTCGCGGGGACCTGGAGCCCGACGATGGCCGGGTCGGCGAGCAGCATGGCCAGTCCGGCGAGATCCGGTTCGGCGGTGGCCAGGGCCGCCCACCCGGCATACGGGCCGCCGAGGTCTCGTATGCCGTCGTGCCAGGCCTGAAGGAGCGGCGCCGCCTCGTCGGCGGGGAGTTCCTCCACGCCGAGCGGCGAGGACATGGCAAGCACGATCCGCCCGACGGCCGCGTCCAGGCTGCCGCGCCGACCGGGATCGTGGTCGGCGGGTCGGACGGCGAAGGGCGCTTCGCCCGTCGTGTGGAGGGTCCACCCGTCGAGGTACGGCGCGGTCGTGCGCCGACGGAGGGCGTCGAGGAAGGGCTCGGGCCATAGGTGCTGGTGCACGTCGACGGCGCGACACTGCATGACTCTGCCTCCTCAGTGAATCGTTTCAGTGATGCGTTTAAGTACAGGTCGGACCCGAGTGGTTGTCAAGGTCTGTCTCACCCGCCGGTTAGGGTCAGGGACGTGCCAACCGGGGCCAAGCGGGTCACCCTGCGCGACGTCGCCGACGAGGTCGACCTGTCGGTCGCGGCGGTCTCCTACGCCCTGCGTGGCCTGCAGGTCCCGGCCGAGACCCAACAGCGCGTCCGCGAGGCCGCCGACCGGCTCGGCTACCGCGTCGACCCCATCGCTCGCGCCCTCGTGTCCGGCCGCACCGGTCAGGTCGGAGTCGTATGCCGCTCGCTCGCCGACCCGTGGCAGCAGGAGGTCGCCGCCGCCCTGGGGCGGGAGCTGCTGGCGGCCGACCGCCTGGCGCTCATCGTCGACTCCTCCAACGACCCGATCGTCGAGGAGCGGCTCGCCGGACAGCTGCTCGGACAGCGCGTCGACGCGATGATCGTGCTGCCGACCGACCCCTCCGCCACGCACTGGACCCACCTGGCCGAGCAGACCGTCGTCGTGGCCGTGGGTGATGCCCTCCCCGGAGCCGAGGCCCGGGCCGAGATCGTCTTCGACAACCGGTCAGCGGTGTTGGCCGCGCTCCGGCGGCTCGCCGATGCCGGTCACGGTCGGGTCGCTGTGCTCACGCCGGGCGACCCGTCCACCCCGGACCGGCCGGTCGAGGTGATCGCCCACGAGGTCGCCGACGAGCTCGGCCTCGACCTCGCCCTCCACACCAGCCCCCACGACCTGGCCGGCGCCCGTGCCGTCGCGGCGCGCCTGTTGGACGCGGCGCGACCTCCGACGGCCTTCTTCTGCCTCTCCGACTCGATGGCCTACGGGGTCTATGCGGCCGCCCGCGACCTCGGGCTCGATGTCCCCGGCGACGTCTCGGTCCTGGGTTCGGACGACAACGAGGTCTCTGCCCTGCTCACGCCGCCGCTGTCCGGTTATCGCTGGCCGTTCGAGGAGCTCATCGCCGCAGTCGTCGCGGCCACCCTCGATGCCCTCGACGACGGCCTGCCGTCCCCTCGGCGGGTGCTGCACGCCATCCCGACCGAAGGCGGGTCGGTAGGCCCGCCTCGAGCCTGACATTTGTGGCCGGCCCCGGCCGCGGTGACTGCCCCAATCCCGCGGCCGGAGGCCGGCAAAACGGATGGCCGCCCCGGACATCCGACGGCCGTATGGACGACACCGCCCCTCCACGGTGCCTTCCACCTGCCCCGACCTCGGTCGGCATCTCTGCTCGACCTGTGCCCAAGCCTGCCGGTCCATGGGGGTGGGCCGCATCGGTGTTTCTACCGATATTCGCCGTATGCCGCGCGCCACACCCGAGCGCGGGGGGCGCCGGTCCACCCGCTGGCGACGTTGGCCGGATCGGACTTTCCTTGAGTAATCTGACCGGGTGCTCACCCCGGCAGTCGGTCGTGCCAAGGACCAGGCTGACCTCGCTGCCGCGCTGGGGGAGTCCCGCTGGGTCACGGTGGTCGGACCCCCGGGCAGCGGCAAGACCCTCCTGACGAGGCATGTAGTCGCCAACCGCCCGGGCGTGGCCTGGGTGAACGCCGACCAGCTCGAGGGCGCCGACGCCGTCGTGCGGGCCTGCCTGGACGCACTCGAGGTCGAGCCGGCGCCAGGCGACCATGCCCGCGCCGTGCTGACCCGCAGCCTCGATGACCAGGAGACCCTGCTCGTCGTCGACGGGCTCGGCGCCGACGTCTCGGAGATGGGGGAGCTCTTCCAGGAGATCGTCGAGACGACGACGCACTCGGCGATCGCCACCACAGCCACCACCGTCGCGGGTCGCCCCCGGGAACGGGTCGTCCGGGTCGGTCCCCTCGCCCTGCCGCCGCGCGGGAGTGTCCTCAGCGGGCCGGCATACGACCTCTTGCGGACCCGGCTCGCAGCGGCCGGTGCCCCGACCGACCATCTCGACGAGCAGGTCGACGACGTCCGGCGCCTGCTCGTCGCCACCGGCGGCCTCCCCCTGCTCATCGAGCAGGTCGCGGTCCAGATCGCCCTGGTGGGCATGACCAACGTCGTACCCACGGCCTCGCTGTCGGAGGCCGTGCACGCCTCCTACCAGCTCCTGACGACGGACCAGCAACGCGCCTTCCGCCGGATCTCGGCCATGAAGACGCCCGTCGGCCTGGATGTCATCGGCGACATCACCGATGCGGTCGACCGATCCACGGCCGCCACGCTCGCCTACGACCTCGTCCGCCGGAGCCTGCTGCAGGTCGAGCGGGACGGGCGGTTCGACATGCTGGCCCCGATCCGGCGCCATGGTGCGTTCCTCATCGCCTCGACCGACGACGCTGCCCGCGCCCGCGACGGGCTGCTGCGCTGGGCCGAGCGGGTCGTGCCGACCGACGTCAACGTAGGCGGCTCCGACGCTCCCTGGCTGGCCGACCTGCCCGTCATGCGCTCGGCGATCGAGGCCGCCGTGGCGTCGCCGGCCACGCGGGACCGTGGCTATGCCCTGGCCAACGCCATCTTCTCCACCCTCTACACCGCCATGCGCGCCCGGGAGGCGGTGGAGATCCTCGAAGGCGTGCTCACGTCCGGGGACGGCCCGTCGACGATCGGAGCCCAGGTGGCCCGGCGGGCGGGCATCGCGGCCTCGGAGGTGCGCGGCACCTACGAAGGACTGTGGTTGCTCGACCGCGCCGAGAAGCACGCGGACGCCGCACCCGATCCCGCGATGGAGCGGGCCCGGAACGCCTCGATCAGGGCCGAGATGCACCTGGACGCGGGTGACCTGGACGCTGCCGAGGACGAGGCCCGGCGCGCGATCGCCCTGGGAACCTCCGACCCGTACATCCGGCGTCAGGCGCGGCGAACCCTGGTCGACATCGCCGTCTCCCGAGGCGACTTCGGCGCAGCCGAGGCGATCGCCGAACGCGTCATGACGGCGGTCCCGCCCGAGCAGCGCTGGATGGCGCTCTCGGCACAGGTGCTGCTCGGCCAGATCGCCGTGGAGCAGGGGAGAGTCCACGAGGCGGTGTCGGCCGGGCGCGCGGCATACGAGAGCTGCAAGGCCATCGCCGAGGACCGGATCGGGCTGCTCGCCGAGACCCTGCTGCGGCAGGTCGACGACCGGACCGTTGTCTCTCCGGTCGACCGCGAGTCGCTGCCCTGGGCCGTGCGGCTCGGCGTGCTCCTCCAGGACGCGCGACAGGTGGCCCGCTCCGGCGACCCGGCCCGCGGCGCCGGGCAGGCCGCCGACGTCGTTGTCCTCGCCGACAGCGCCCGGCTCGGTCGGGACGGCATCCAGGCGCGGCTCGTCCTCGCCGATGCCCTCATGGCGATGGGGGACCACGAGCAGGCGGAGTCGACGTACCTGTCGGCGCTCGACCGCGCAGCGCGGTGTCCGATGCCGCTCCGGGCGGCCGATGCGCTCGACGGTCTGGCGGCCGTGGCCATCGCGCGCGGTCTGGACCAGGCCGTGGCCGGCTGCCTCATGGCCGGAGCGGCCGTCCTACGGGCGCCTCGACGGGCCGTGGCGTGGGGCGGCGCCTCGTGGCACAACCTGCCGGCGCTCCCGTCCCGCCTGGGGTCCGGACCGTCCGGCTGGGTCGTCGACGGGCAGCTCACCCCGCTCGGGGTCGAGCAGGCGGCAGCCCTGATGTCGGGGGAGGCGTCGCCCGGAGTGCTCACCGCGACCTGGGCCGCGGCCGGCTCGGCCGATGGCCCTGGCGCGGGTGGCCACGGGGCGGCTGGCGCGGACTCCGCGTTGCCCGGCGTCTCGGCGGGCGCGGGTGGCCACGGCCACCATCCCTTTGGGGCCTCGGCAGCCGTCGTGGCTGCGCTCACCCGCTCGGAGCTCGCCGTGGCCGAGCAGGTGGCCGCCGGGCTGACCAACCGGCAGATCGCCGAGGCGCTGTTCGTGTCACCGAGGACCGTCGACGCCCACCTGTCACACATCTACCGCAAGCTGGAGATCCCCTCCCGGGCCCGTCTGGCCGCCCTGATGTCCGGCTCCCGCTGACCCAGATCCCGTCCCTCCCCAGCCCAGTTCCCAACTCCCCCAGCCGAATTCCCAACTTCTGCTAGCAGAGCTTGGTGCTCTTAGCACAGGCTGCAACCTCTGCTGAGTGACCTAACCTCTGCTAGCAGAGGTTAGGTTTCGCGGCGGGCGGCGCGCGGCGGGCGCCCCCGGCTCGAGGCGGACACGGGTGGGCGCTGGGTCGGGCGGACGAACCTGTGCGACGAGTCAGGCCGCGGGGGTGGGCTCGGGCGCCGGCTCGGCAGCCAGTTCCGGCTCGGGCTGGTTGCGACGCACGGCCGCGAGCAGCATCTGCGCGATGTCGACGACCTCGACGTCCTCGCGTGCACCCTCGGCCTGTCGGGCGGTGAGCCCATCGGACAGCATGACCCGGCAGAACGGGCAGCCGACGGCGATCCGGTCGGCGCCGGTCGCGAGGGCCTCGTCGGTGCGGTTGAGGTTGATCCTGGTGCCGAGCTTCTCCTCCATCCACATCCGGGCCCCGCCGGCGCCGCAGCAGAACGACTTCTCGCCGTGACGCGGCATCTCGCGCAGCTCGACTCCGGGGAGGGACCCGATGAGCTCGCGCGGGGGGGTGTAGACGTGGTTGTGCCGGCCCAGGTAGCACGGGTCGTGGTAGGTCACCGACCCGGCCGTCGATGCGGCGTCGCGGGCCGTCGACCTGGTCGGGGTGTCGGCGGGCCGGGCCACCGGGACGAGAGCCTTGTCCCGCACCAGCCGGTTGAGCAGCTGGGTGTGGTGGACGACCTCGAAGGAGCCGCCGATCTGGGGGTACTCGTTCTTGATCGTGTTGAAGCAGTGGGCGCAGGTGACGACGATCTTCGTCGCGCCGGCCTCGGTGAGGACCTCGACGTTCTGCTGGGCGAGCATCTGGAAGAGGAACTCGTTGCCGGCGCGCCGGGCCGAGTCGCCGGTGCAGGTCTCGCCGTCGCCGAGCACCGCGAACGAGACACCCGCGAGGTCGAGCAGCTCGGCCACCGCACGGGTCGTCTTCTTGGCCCGGTCCTCGTAGGCGCCGGCGCAGCCGACCCAGAACAGGTAGTCGACCTCGCTCGCCGACTCCACGTCCTGGCCGAGGATCTTGACCTCGAACGGCAGGTCCTTGGCCCAGTCCAGCCGGGCTCGGGCGCCCATTCCCCACGGGTTGCCCTTGTTCTCGAGGTTCTTGAAGAGCCCGTTCAGCTCGTTGGGGAACGCGCTCTCGACGAGGTTCTGGTAGCGGCGCATGTCGACGATGTGGTCGACGTGCTCGATGTCGACCGGGCACTGCTCGACGCAGGCGCCGCACGTCGTGCACGACCACAACACGTCCTCGTCGATGACCGCGTCCGGGCCGTGGGGGTCGTATGCCGTGAGTGGCGCGTCCGCGGCATACCCCGTCTGTCCGATGAGGGAGACGCCGGCGAGAGACTTTGTCTTCTCCGGAAGAGAATCTCGATCGGCTTCTGCCGCAAGGAGATACGGCGCCTTGGCATGGGCGTGGTCGCGCAGCGTCATCATGAGCAGCTTGGGCGACAGCGGCTTGTCGGTGTTCCAGGCAGGGCACTGGGACTGGCAGCGGCCGCACTCGGTGCAGGTGGTGAAGTCGAGCAGGCCCTTCCAGGTGAAGTCCTCGACCTTGCCCACGCCGAGCGGGGCATCCTCGTCGAGGTCCTCGATGTTCTCGAAGTCGATGGGGCCCCCGTCGACCATGATCGGCTGCAGCGCACCCAGGGAGGTCCGCCCGTCGGCGTGCCGCTTGAGGAAGATGTTGAAGAACGCGAGGAAGCGGTGCCATGCCACGCCCATCGTCGGGGTGAGGGCGATGGTGATCATCCAGGCGAACGAGATGAGGATCTTGACGGCCGCGACCACCACGATGGTGTTCTTGAGCGCGTCGACGCTGAGCCCCCCGAAGGCCCCGCCGAGCCACGACGTCAGTGGGAAGTGCAGGGCGCTGGCGTGGTCGTCGCCCGTCGCCTTGGCCAGTGCGAACTCGAGGACCCGCAGGGTGAGGATGCAGATGGTCACGCCGAGGATCGTCAGCTCGACGTAGTAGGCCTGCCAGAACGTCGACCCGAAGAACCGCGACCGACGTGGGCGCGCCTGGCCACGCGGGTGGTGGTACTGCCGGATGCCCATCAGCGTGAGGATCCCGACGAGGCCGGTCCACGCGAAGAACTCGGTGACCCACTCATACGGCGGGAAGTGCCCGATGACCGGCAGCGTCCACTCCGGCTTGCCCAGCTGCCCGAACGCGTTGACGAGGGTGAAGAAGAGCACCCCGAACGAGATCATCGTGAACCAGTGCGCCACCGCGACGACCGGCAGCCGCGACATCCGGGTGTGCCCGAGGAACTCGCGCAGGAGCGTCACCGTGCGGGCACCCTTGTCGTTGGTGCGGTTCGGGTCGGGCTGGCCGAGCCGGAACGTCGCCAGGAAGCTGCGCCGGACCGTCCGGGTGAAGAGGGCGACGGCGACCAGGGTCACCGCGAGACACACGACGATGGCGACGACCTGCAGCGCTGACATGCCTGAACTCTAGTGAGCCGAGCCTCCGTCGGTCATGGCCTGTGGGGGTGCCGTGAGGGGTGGGGACCATCCCTCGGTGGTGAAGGTCACCTTGGCGCTCGTCCCGCACCCGCGCTGGAGCCCGGTTTCGTATGCCGGGTGCCGGCCGCTCCAGGCCGGGCCCGGGGCCGTGGGAGAGCCGATCGACCGGCATGCCGCCCGTGGACGGCACTTGCGCTCGGATAATGGAATGTTGGACTATGCATAAGACAGTGTTTGATTGGCCTCGACATCTCACCAGCTAAGGCGGCCCACCCGTGCCCATCCACGACGACGTGACCCAGCTCATCGGCAACACCCCGTTGGTGCGGATCAACCGGATCATCGACACCTCGCAGAGCGGCGCCACCGTCGCAGCCAAGCTCGAGTTCTACAACCCGGCGAACTCGGTCAAGGACCGGATCGGCGTCTCGATCATCGACGCGGCCGAGGCGTCCGGGGAGCTCAAGCCCGGCGGCACGATCGTCGAGGCGACCTCGGGCAACACCGGTATCGCGCTGGCCATGGTCGGGGCGGCGCGCGGCTACAACGTCGTCCTCACCATGCCCGAGACGATGAGCAAGGAGCGGCGGGCGCTGCTGCGGGCCTATGGCGCCGAGCTCATCCTCACCCCCGGCCCGGAGGGCATGCGCGGTGCCGTCGAGCGCGCCAACGCGATCGCCGAGGAGCGCGGCGGCGTGCTGGCCCGCCAGTTCGCCAACGCGGCGAACCCCGAGATCCACCGCAAGACCACGGCCGAGGAGATCTGGAAGGACACCGACGGCGAGGTCGACATCGTCGTGTCCGGGATCGGTACCGGCGGCACGATCACCGGCGTCGGCCAGGTCCTCAAGGGCCGCAAGCCCGACGTCAAGATCATCGCGGTGGAGCCGGCCGAGTCGCCGATCCTCAACGGGGGTGCGCCCGCCGGCCACAAGATCCAGGGCCTCGGCGCCAACTTCGTCCCCGAGATCCTCGACCGCGAGATCTACGACGAGGTCATCGACATCAACGCCGAGACGGCCGTCGAGTGGGCCCGCAAGGCCGCGACCCAGGAGGGCCTGCTCGTCGGGATCTCCTCCGGCGCCGCCCTCGCAGCCGCCGCCCAGGTCGCGGCCCGCCCGGAGAGCGCCGGCAAGACGATCGTCGTGGTCATCCCCGACTTCGGTGAGCGCTACCTGTCCACGATCCTCTTCGAGGGTCTGGTGGACTGAGGCGATTCCTTTGTCCGGCAACGCAATCGGCTCCGCCCTCGCCCAGGCGCGGGAGGATGTCGACGCGGCCATGGCTCGTGATCCTGCCGCCAACGGACGGCTCGAGCTGATCCTCACCTCGCCAGGCCTGCACGCCATCTGGGCTCACCGCGTCCTTCACCGGCTCTTTCTCCGACCGGGCACCCGGCTGCTCGCACGCGTCCTGGCGATCGTCGTCCGGTCGGTCACCGGGGTCGAGATCCACCCGGGCGCGGTCCTCGGTCGGCGCTTCTTCATCGACCACGGGATGGGCGTTGTCATCGGCGAGACCGCGGAGGTCGGCGACGACGTCATGCTCTACCACGGCGTGACCCTCGGTGCGCGGTCCTCGGAGAAGGTCAAGCGACACCCCACCGTTGGCAACCGGGTCACGATCGGTGCGGGCGCCAAGGTCCTCGGTCCGGTCTACATCGGCGACGACGTCCAGATCGGCGCGAACTCCGTTGTGGTGCGCGACCTTCCGGCCGGGGCCGTTGCGACCGGCATACCTGCGACGGTCCGTTTCCCGAAGGCGGGCGAGGACCCGTACGAAGCGCTGTTCCGCGATCCAGCCATCTTCATCTGACGGCTGAGCCGGGCCAGCTCGTATGCCGGAAGCTCGGCGTCAGCCGTCGGTGCCGGTGTGTGGGTGGTCGACGACGTGGGTCGGGATCGCCGGTATGTACTTGGGAGTACGGCTGCCCGACTCACGCAACGCCTGACCGGCGGCCTTCGCCGCGTCGCTGATCCGGTCGGCGACGAACGGCGCCGCCTTGGTCCTGGCCACGATCTTGAGGTCCGCCTTCCGGCGCTCCACCGGATGGCTCGTCCACACCTTGTTGGAGACCCGCTTGATCTGGCGATAACGCCTCTTGCCCGCGCGTGCGCCGAGCACGTAACCGGCCGCGAGGCCGACGACGAGGGTGAGCTTGGCCATGGATCGGTCCTTTCGAGTACTCGTGCCGACCCTACCGGCTCCTCCACGGCCGACTGGGTGTGCGGTCGCTTCGATGGATGCGGGTCGTGCATTAGCGTTGTGCCGCTGCGTCCTCACCTCGGTGAGCACGCGGCATACGAGGAGGGCTCGCATAGTGGCCTAGTGCGGCGGTCTTGAAAACCGCTATGGCGGCAACGTCATCGTGGGTTCGAATCCCACGCCCTCCGCCGAAGCCCGAAGGGCGCTTCGCGCCCGAGCGGGCGTTCGGCGTTGGGCGCAGGACCCACCACGCCCTCCGCCGAAGCCCGAAGGGCGCTTCGCGCCCGAGCGGGCGTTCGGCGTTGGGCGTAGGACCCACCACGCCCTCCGCACTCGCCCGAGTCCCGAGTGTGTTCGTTTGTCGCTGAAGTGTCCGACATGTCGGCCAACCTTGCGACAAGCGAACACGGCAGCCGAGGCGCACCCGCGATCAGCGGCTCGCCGGCGGGGGAATCTCGCCCGACCCGCGGACAATGAGGGTCGGCGGCAGGATCACATGGTGCGGGCGTGCGGTCGACCCGTCCAGTCGGGCGAATAGCAGCTCGGCCACCTTCTCGGCGATCCGCGACGTGTCCTGACCGATGACGGTGAGCCCGGGCTCGATGACGTCGGCCAGCGGGAAGTCGTCGAAGCCGACAAGGGCCACCGAGCGCTGCAGTCCGCAGCGTGCGAGGGCGCGAACAGCCGCCACGCACAACGTGTTTCGCGAGGCGAAGATCGCAGTGGGCGGGTCGGCGAGGCGCAGCAGGGCGTCGACCGCGGCGAGCCCCGCGGCTTCGTTGCGCAGCCCGCTGACGATCAGGGCCGGGTCGGGGGAGAGGCCGCGCGCGGCATACGCCTCGGCAAAGCCGGCCCTCCGCCCGGCCGCGGTGTAGATGTGCTCGTCGTCGGCCACGACGGCGATGCGTCGGTGCCCTGCGGCCAGGAGGTGCTCGGTGGCCAGGCGGCCGCCGCGGACGTTGTCGACGACCACGTAGTCGCAGTCGATCCCGGTCGGCGGTCGGTCGATGAAGACCATCGGCAGCCCTGCGCGCAGCTCGGACGCGAGATAGTCCTGCCGGTCGCTGGACGGCATCATGATCAGGCCGTCGACGCGACGGGTCACCAGGTCGCGCACCAGCGACATCTCGCGGTCGGCGTCCTCGTCCAGGCTGGCGGCGACGAGGGCCAGACCACGGTCGCGCGCCGCGTTCTCGATGCCGCGGAGCACGCTGGAGGAGAAGCTGTTGGAGATGTCCTGGACGAGCGCTCCGAGCGATCCTGTGCGACCGTGGGCCTTGCGCAGGTTGCTCGCGGCCAGGTTGTGCCGGTAGTCGAGCTTGGCCGCGGCGCGCTCCACTCGTTCACGGACGGAAGGAGAGACATTCGGCTCACGGTTCACCACGCGTGACACCGTCTTCAGGCTCACCCCGGCCAGGGCCGCGACCTCGCGCATGGTGGCCCGACCCCTTGAGCGCTCGGGTGACACCGATGTCAAGGTCACGACACGGAATGTAACTAAGGGTTGACAGCAATACAAGAGCCCGCTAGAACACCAAGCGACAACGTTGTCTAACGGGGATCAGCTCCCCTGGAGAGGTGGACGCAACGATGCGTACCTTCAGCAGCTCCTTCGGCCGGCGCACGCTGGCCCTGACCGCCGTCGGCACCCTCGCCCTCGGACTGTCCGCATGCAACCGCGGAAGCTCGACAGATTCCGGGACCGGCGGCCAGACCGCGGTCGGGGTCAGCCTGATCACCAAGGACTCGACCAACCCGTTCTTCGTTGCCATGCAGAAGGGCGCCAAGGCCGACGCGACGAAGAACAACGTCAAGCTGACGGTCGCCTCCGGCAAGCAGGAGGGCGACGACCAGGGCCAGATCACGGCGATCGAGAACTCCGTCGCCCGCGGTGACAAGGGCATCCTGATCACCCCCATGAGCACCGGTGTCAACGCGGCGATCGAAAAGGCCCGCAAGTCCGGACTCTTCGTCATCGCGCTGGACACGCCTCCGGACCCCGCGAGCACGGTCGACATCACCTTCGCCACCGACAACCGGGCTGCGGGCAAGCTCGACGGTGAGTGGGCGGCCAAGACCCTGGCGGGCAAGCCCGCCGTCATCGCCCTGCTCGACCTGTTCAACGACAAGGTCGTCTCCGTCGACTACAACCGTGACCAGGGCTTCCTTGAGGGCATGGGCATCGACGTCAAGGACGGCAAGAAGAACGGCGACGAGGCCAAGACCGGCAGCTACAGCGGCGGCACCTACACGATCGTCTGCAACGAGGCCGGTCAGGGCGCCGAGGACGGTGGCCGCTCCGCGATGGAGAAGTGCCTCGCCAAGAACCCGAACATCAACCTCGTCTACACGATCAACGAGCCGACCGCTGTCGGCGCGAACGCTGCCCTCAAGGCGGCGGGCAAGACGGCCCTGATCGTCTCGGTCGACGGCGGTTGCGCCGGCGTCGGCAGCGTCAAGAGCGGCGTCATCGGCGCCACCGCCCAGCAGTACCCGCTCAAGATGGCCCAGCTCGGCATGGAGGCCATCGCCAAGATCGCGCGCGGCGGCGCGAAGCCGAGCACCTCGCCCGGCCTCGACTTCTACAACACCGGAGTCGCGCTCGTGACGGACAAGCCGGCCACGGGGGTCGACAGCATCACCTCCGACGCCGGGTCCAAGATCTGCTGGGGCAACTGACCATGACCGCCGACGTCTCGTCGGCTGCCGCCGAGTTCGCCCGGCGACAGCAGTCGCCCCTCCAGCGGATTCAGCACCAGCTGCACGGCCGGCCGTGGCTCAGCCCGCTGTTCCTCCTGTTCGTGACGTTCGTGGCGTTCTTCATCGCCACGCCCACCTTCCTCACGGCCAACTCGATGGGCATCCTGCTGCAGCAGACGGCCGTCGTGGCGGCACTCGCGGTCGGCCAGACCCTCGTCATCCTCACCGCGGGCATCGACCTGTCGGTGGGTGCGGTCATGGTCCTCTCCATGATGGTCATGGCCACGTTGACCAAGGACGGCGGTATGCCGGGGGTCCTCGGCCTGCTCATCGGCGTCGCCCTCGCGGTCGGGGCCGGAGCGATCAACGGGCTGCTCGTCACCCGGATCAACCTGCCGCCGTTCATCGTCACCCTCGGCACGCTGAGCATCTTCACGGCCATCGCGCTGCTCTACTCCGGGGGTGAGAGCATCCAGCAGGAGCACCTGCCCGGGCTGCTCAACGCCCTCGGCAACGACTTCGGGATCGGCAAGTTCCGGCTGACCTGGGGCATCGTCGTCGTCATCGCGATCTATGCGGTGATGTCGTTCGTCCTGTCGCAGACGGCCTGGGGTCGTTATGTGTATGCCGTGGGCGACGACGCCGAGTCCGCTCGCCTCTCCGGTGTTCCGAGCAAGCGGATCCTGCTCGCGGTCTACACCGTGGCCGGACTCGTCTACGGCATTGCCGCGTGGATCCTCATCGGTCGGGCCGGGGCAGCGACGCCCAATGCAGCGCCCACCGCCAACCTGGACTCGATCACTGCAGTCGTCATCGGCGGTACGAGCCTGTTCGGTGGGCGCGGACGCCTGATCGGGACCCTCATCGGCGCCCTCATCGTCCAGACCTTCGACTTCGGTCTGTCGCAGATGGGTGTCAACCAGCAGTGGCGGGTCCTCGCAACGGGGCTGCTCGTCATCATCGCCGTGGCCATCGACCAGTGGATCAGGAGGGTCAAGGCATGAGCGCGTCAGACCTCGAAGTCGCCTACGGCGGCGTGCCCGCCGGCAAGGAGGACGTCTACAGCAAGCAGCCGGTCCTCTCGGCACGCAAGCTCGTCATCACCTTCGGTCGGGTCGTCGGCCTCGACGGGGTCGACCTCGACCTCTACCCCGGCGAGGTCCTCGCGGTCATCGGCGACAACGGAGCCGGCAAGTCCACCCTCATCAAGTGCCTCACCGGCGCCTATGTCCCGGACTCCGGTGAGATCACGATGAGCGGGCAGCCGGTCCATTTCAAGAAGCCGCAGGACGCCCGCGAAGCCGGGATCGAGACGGTCTACCAGCAGCTGGCCGTCATCCCCGCGCTCGACATCGCGAGCAACCTGTACCTCGCGCGCGAGGAACGGCGCAAGGGTCCGCTCGGCTCGGTGCTCCGGATGCTCGACAAGAAGGGGATGGAGCGCCGCGCCGGCGACGCGGTCCAGAACCTCGGGATCCAGACCATCCAGAACATGGGTCAGGCGGTCGAGACCCTCTCCGGTGGTCAGCGGCAGGCTGTCGCCGTCGCGCGCGCCGCCGCCTTCGGGAGCAAGGTCGTCGTCCTCGACGAGCCGACCGCTGCCCTCGGTGTCAAGGAGTCGGGCATGGTGCTCGACATGGTCAAGCAGCTCCGCGACAAGGGCCAGTCGATCATCCTGATCAGCCACAACATGCCGCACGTGTGGGAGGTCGCCGACCGCATCCACATCCAGCGGCTCGGCGGTCGGGCCGGCGTGATCACCCCACAGACCCACGACATGGGTGAGGGAGTGGCGATCATGACCGGCGCCACGAAGCTGAGCCAGGACTCGGCGGCCTGACGTGGTCACGGGTGCTGCGACCGTCCCCCTGCTGGTGGCGGCACCCGTGACCATCCCCTTGTCAACACCCAAATCCCTTGGGAGAGTGCGGAAATGACTATCGTCGTCGGGTACATCCCGTCAAAGGAAGGCAGTGCCGCGGTCGATGCCGCGATCCGCGAGGCACAGCTGCGATCCCAGCAGCTCGTCGTCGTCAACACTGGCAAGGGCGGTGACAACTCCGGCCCGCACTTCGCGACGCCCCAGGACCTCGACGCCCTGGACGCGCAGCTCGCCGAGCTCGGGATCGACCACGTCATCGAGCAGCCGACGGGCACGCTGGCTCCCTCCGAGGCCATCCTCGAGGCCGCCGAGCGGGTTGGGGCCGACCTCATCGTGATCGGCATCCGCCACCGCAGCCCGGTCGGAAAGTACTTCCTCGGCAGCACGAGCCAGCAGGTCCTGCTCGATGCCCCGTGCCCCGTCTTCGCCGTTCCGGCGCCGCTCTCCTGAGTCGATCGACGGGTGAGCCCCGTGGCGCCGCACCGGAACTGGGCACCGGTGCGGGCGGGGTTCGGTCCGACAGGTGGCCAAAGGATGAACTGTTGCGTCACAAACGCGCGGGTAGGCCTAGAAAGTGCTAGTTTTCGCAACGGTTGCACATGCAGTCCTCGCGCGTCTTTGATCCCGCTTGGCTAACACAGCAGGCGGGATTTTCGTCACAGACGGGGTTGTGGCTGCAGCCTGGGAGCCCACACCGTTCGTGGCCTCCGACGGCACATCGCATCAAGAAGGAAGAAGCAACTCCATGGCACAGGGCGTCGTTAAGTGGTTCAACGCTGAGAAGGGCTTTGGTTTCATCGCCCAGGACGGCGGCGGACCAGACGTGTTCGTTCACTACTCGGCCATCGACGTGCCGGGCTACCGCACGCTCGACGAGGCGCAGCGCGTCGAGTTCGAGGTCACCCAGGGCCCGAAGGGCCCGCAGGCCGACCAGGTCCGCCCGGTCTGACGAGGTCTACCCTCGACTTTCCAGCGAGAGCCCCCGACGCGCACGCGTCGGGGGCTCTCGTCGTATGCCGGGTGGTTGCGGGCTACCTGGTCCCTACTTGTTGACCGCGTCGAGGAAGGCCTTGGCGATGGGTGCTGCCACCGTGCCGCCACTCACGCCGTCCTCGACCATGACGGCGAAGGCGAGCTTGCCCTGGTAGCCCACGAACCAGACCCGGTTCTTCGGCGGGACGGCGGTGCCGTACTCAGCCGTGCCCGTCTTGCCGAAGACCGGTCCGCCGGCTGCTGACTTCAGCGCCGAGCCGGTTCCGGTGGTCACCACAAGCCGCATCATCGACCTGATGTCGGCGACCGCCTTGGCGTCCAAGGGCGACGGGGTGCGCGCCGGTGCTCCCGACTGCACGAGCACTGGCGGGAGGAACGACCCGCGGGCGATGCTCGCCGCGACGGCGGCCATCCCGACCGGTGACGCGAGGTCACGGGCCTGGCCGATGGCGGCGGCCACCTTGTCGGTCTGGCCGTTCGCGGGCGGGACCTGACCGGCATACGCACCACCGATCCCCAGCCCCTGGCCCCAGTCGCCCCCGATCCCGAAGGCCTGGGCTGCGGTCGTCAGGTCACCCTTGCCGAGCTTCTCGGCCATCTGGATGAACGCGGTGTTGCACGAGTGCGCGAAGTTGAGGTCGAGGGTCGGCGTGCCGAGCGCCTCGCCCTCGAAGTTGTGGAAGGTGCGGCCGTCGACGACGTAGGTCTTGGGGCAGGAGACGGTGGTCTGCGGCGTCGCCTTCTTGCCGGTCAGGAGGGCGTAGGAGGTGATGATCTTGAACGTCGACCCCGGGGGGTACTGGCCGGTCGTCGCCCGGTCGTAGCCGCTCGTCGGGTTGTCGGCGACCGCGACGACGTTGCCGGTGGGGACGTCGATGGCGACGATCGCGGCGGGGGTTCCCTTGGCGGCGGCGACGGCCTGTTGCGCGGCGTTCTGGACGGCCGGCCGGAGCGAGGTCTTGACGTCATTGCCGTCGACCGCGGCCACGTCCAGCAGAGACTTGCCGGTGCTGCTCACCACCCGCAGCCCTGGCGAGCCGCCGAGGACGGCGTCGTACTGGCCTTGCAGGCCGGAGAGGCCGGCCCGGTCGCCGACGGCATACCGGCCGCTGCTCTTGGCGATCATCTCGGCAGTGACCTCGCCGAACGACCCGAGCACCGGCTGCCCGAACGTCCTGGTCACGGCGAGCGGCTGCTGGGTGCGCGGGTAGATGACCCCCTTGAGCGCGTCGAGCTGCTTGGACCGGGAGTCGAAGTCGCTCTGCCGGTAGGTGATGACCGGGATCGGACCCTTGGAGCCGGCCTTGGTCGCGGCGGCCAGCTTGGCGACGAGCGAGCCCTTCGGTTGGTCGGTGAGCTTTTCCAGGGCAGCGGCCGTCGCGGGGGTCGCGCGCGTCGGGTCGAGGGCGACGGGATAGACGTTGCCCATCGGCATGAGCGGGTTGCTGGAGTCGTCGAGCAGGTCGCCGCGGGTGCCCCAGACCCGCTTGAGGCTGACCGTGTCGGTGCTCTTGATTCCCGGGACCCAGGGGGAGACGTCCGGGGAGGTGGTCAGCGCCCACTTCGTGCCGTCGTATGCCGCGCTCACCGGTACGTGGTAGGCCCACATCTGGGTCGCCGAGACCTGCCAGCTCACCGAGAGGTCGCCTGACGCCTTGTCGCCCGCGCGCTTCCAGGAGTCGACGGTGACAGTGGCCTTGGTCTGGCTGCCGAGGCCGGCGAACGTGGGGGCGAACGAGTCGCGAACCTTGGGATCGGTGAAGGGGACGCTGGGGTTCGCCAGGTCACGCTTGGCCCAGCCCGATGCGAGCTCGTCGACGAGGGCGCGGGCCGAGCGGTCCTGGGCGCGTTGGCCCGCGGTGACCTTCCACCACCAGGTGCCGCCGCCGACTCCGGCGACGAGCAGGAGCGCGACGGCGATGGCGATTCCCCGAGACCTCATGGGTCCATCCTGCGGGTTCGGGCGCCGACTTCGTGAAATGGGTCCCTTACGTGTGTCGGCGACAAAGCGTTGGTTGTTGTGCCGTCGTGCCCGATCTGGCCGGCGCTCGCCGGCGCGTCCAGCGGCAGGAACCCCGTGGAGCAGCAGCCCGATCGCGATGTCGTGTGCGCCCCCGGCGACGACGCCTTGGCACTGCCCTGCTGAGTCGCGCGACTCAGCAGAGCTTGGGTCACTCAGCACAGGATGCAACCTGTGCTGAGTGACCCAAGCTCTGCTAGCAGAGGTTGCGTCAGGGGGCCGTTCGGGCGGAGGCGTGGACCCGACTCCGCGGTCCGATAACGGCGGAGGCGTGGATCTGCTTGCGCTCGCTGACGCCGACGGGGCCTGACGAACGCGAAGCGTTCGGTCAGGCCCCGTCGGTCGTCTCGAGCGGAGGCGGAGGGATTTGAACCCTCGATGGGCGATAAACCCAAACCGCATTAGCAGTGCGGCGCCATAGACCGGACTAGGCGACGCCTCCTTGTGCGCCCGTCAGGGTATCTGCCGAGGCCGCCTCGGAGCAAAATGGGTCCACCTTCTCGGACACGGGCGCCGCGGCGGCCGGTCGGGGGCGGAAGACGATGCCCCGCATCACCCCGAACTTCGCGGCCGTGGCGAGCGCCGTGGCCACCCCGACAGCGCCGGTCTCGAGCCACGTGGGTGCCGCTGGGACGATGGCGCGCAGCAGCTCGAGAGCGCCAGACGTCAGCGCGAGGGTGACGCCGACGATGGCCAGGCCGGAGAGCTGGTGGCGCCTCCAACCGGACCGTCCGCGGATCCCGAACGTCCAGCGCCGGTTGGCCCAGGTGTTCGCCAGGGTCGCGAGGACGAGCGAGACGACGTTGGCGACCTGGGCCGACGACGAGACCGTATGCCGGAGTGAGGCGAACAGGCCGAGCTGCAGCACCCACGACAGGACGCCGATCAGGGCGAAGGTGATCGCCTGCCCGCCCACGCCGCTCGTCGGCCGGGTCCGCCCGATCCGTCGGGCGATGTCAGCGACCGGCAGCGACCCGGAGGCGAGGGCACGCCGCATACGGATGACGCCACGCAGGTCGTCCGCGGCGGTGCGGATGATGTCGACGCGCGAGTCGGGGTCGTCGTACCAGTCGACGGGGACCTCGTGGATGCGCAGGTTGCAGCGCTCGGCGAGGACGAGCAGCTCGGTGTCGAAGAACCAGGTCGGGTCCTCGACGAGCGGCAGCAGCTCGTGCGCGACGTCGGCGCGGATCGCTTTGAACCCGCACTGCGCGTCGGAGAACCGTGCGCCGAGCGCCCCACGGAGGACGAGGTTGTACCAGCGCGAGATCGCCTCCCGTTTCGTTCCCCGGACGACCCGCGCCTGCCGGGCCAGCCGGCTGCCGATCGCCAGGTCGGAGTGCCCGGACATCAGCGGCGCGACGAGCGGCCAGAGGCCGTCCAGGTCGGTCGACAGGTCGACGTCCATGTAGGCGAGGATCGGCGCGTCCGACGCGAGCCAGACCTGTTTGAGGGCCCGACCGCGACCCTTGCCGTCCAGGTGGACGACGGCGACGGCCGGCAGCTCGTCGAGGAGGTGGTGCGCCACGGCAAGGGTCGTGTCGGTGCTCGCGTTGTCGGCGACGGTGATCCGGAACGGGTAGGGGAACGTCGCCGTGAGGTGGGCGTTCAGCCGCCGGACGCACGCGGCGAGGGTGGCCTCCTCGTTGTGGACGGGAACGACGACGTCGAGGACGGGGGTCATGGTCGGGTCCATTCGCTCGTATGCCGGGTGGCTGGGTCGGTCGTCGGGTGGTCAGGTCGTCGTGGTGCTCGACGTGCCGGACGTGCTGGAGGTGAGTGGCTGGGTCAGGTCGTAGAACGTCTGGCTGCCGATCGTCACCTCCGTGTAGCTGGCCGCGACCCACTGCGAGATCTGGCTCGCGGAGCCGTTGCTGCCGCCCCCGGGTCCACCGCCGGTGCTGCTGGCCAGGAAGTAGTGGATCTTCCCGGCCTTGACGTAGGCCTCGAACTGGGCGAGCGTCGGGCTCGGGTCGGAGCCGTTGAAGCCGCCAATGGCCATGACGGGCAGCTGGGTTCCGAGCTGGAGGCCGGCCGCGTTCTGCGAGCCGATCGCTGCGGCGACCCAGGTGTAGTCGCCGGCGTTGGCGGACAGGGCCGCGACCACCTCGGTCGACGGGGTCGAGGCGTTGAGCAGGCCGCCCATGCCGCCGGTGCCGCCCTGGGCGCCGGTGGTGCCACCGGTGGTTCCGCCCTGGGTTCCGCCGACGGTTCCACCGTTGGCCTGGGTACCGGTACCGCCGGTGGTGGTTCCGGGCGGGCCGAACTGGCCACGCGGCATACCGCCGCCGCCACCCATACCGCCCATGCCGCCGGTGCTCGGGCCGGCATCGACGATGGAGCCGGTGTGCCCCGTGGCGACGGTGGAGAGCGAGTAGGCCGTCGGTCCGGCGAGCCCGGCCGCGATGGCGCCGGCGATGACAAGCGGGATGGCCTTCTTGTGCAGCTGGTTGACCGCCAGCAGGAGGAAGGCGGCGGCGAGTCCGATGGCGAGGACGCCGATCCGCAGCCAGGACCCGTATGCCGTGGTGCGGGTCAGCAGCACGAAGCCCCACACCGACGCGGCTGCGGTCGCCGCACTGAGCGCGATCGTCGCCACCGGGTGGCGCCGCTTCTCCCAGGCCTCGACGGCGCCCATGCCGACGAGGGCGGCGACGGCGGGTGCGAGGGCAACGGTGTAGTAGGCGTGGAAGATGCCGGCCATGAAGGAGAAGGTCAGCCCGGTGACGAGTAGCCAGCCACCCCACACGACGTAGGCCGCTCGGCGCAGGTCGGTGCGCGGCATACGAGACCGGAGGAAGAGGCCGACGGCCAGGAGGATGACGGCACTGGGGATGAGCCAGGAGATCTGGCCACCGATCTCGGAGTTGAAGAGACGCCCGATGCCGGTCGCGCCCCAGTTGCCGCCCGACGTGCCGTTGCCGCCGCCGCCGACCGAGCCGGTCTCGTTGCCGGTCAGCCGGCCGAAACCGTTGTAGCCGAAGGTGAGTGAGAGGAAGTCGTTGTCCTGGCTGCCACCGATGTAGGGACGCATCGAGGCCGGGACGAGCTCGACGACGGCAACCCACCAGCCGGCGGAGAGCACCATGGCGGCCAGCGCGGCGATCGAGCCGATGATCCGGCGACGGAGGGTGGTGTTGGCGAACAGCAGGTAGGCCAGCCCGAAGAACGGGACGACGAGGAACACCTGGAGGGTCTTGGTGAGGAAGCCGAGCCCGATGAAGACACCGGTGATCGCCATCCAGCGGATCGAGCCCTTCTCGACCGAGCGCATCGTCGCGTAGGCGCCGAGCGCCATGAGGAAGGTGAGTAGCGCGTCGGGGTTGTTGAAGCGGAACATGAGCACCGCAACCGGCGTGAGCGCCATGACGACGCCGGCCAAAAGGCCTGCGGCAGTGGAGAAGTAGCGCTTCACCGCGGCATACACGACCCCGACCGTCCCGACGCCCATGAGGACCTGGGGCAGCAGGATCGCGAACGAGCTCAGCCCGAGGACGCGGACCGACAGAGCCATCAGCCACAGCGAGGCCGGCGGCTTGTCGACGGTGATCGAGCTGGCGGCGTCGGAGGAGCCGTAGAAGAAGGCCTTCCAGCTCGCGCTGCCGGCCTGGACGGCGGCGGAGTAGAACGAGTTGGCGTAGCCGCTCGAGGTGAGGTTGTAGAAGTAGAGGACCGCCGTGCCGAGGAGCAGGCCGAGGAGTGCGGGTCGGGCCCACGCTGGGTCGCCCTCAGGACCGTGCCAGATGCGCGCGATCCGGCCGCGGCCGGGGGATCCGGGGTGGGCGTCGACCTCGTCGGGTCGGACGCCCGTGGGTGGTGGGGCCGTGCTCGTCGTCGCACTCGTGGCCGCCGCGGACGGCGCCGGTGTGAAGGTCATCGTGTCCATGCCGATGACTCTCGGCCGTAGCGCTATGCAGATGCTGTGCCATTTCTGAGCCGTCCCGATGCGTTGGCGGCGCTCGGGTCGGGCGGGCGTCGTCGTGGCTGGTGTCGGCCAGTTGACGACTGCGCGGAGTGCTGACGCTGGTGGTGCGTCGGTCAGGCGGCCGGGGTGGGGAGGGTGACGCTGAAGCTCGTCCGCCCCGGGTGGCTCTCCACGTCGACGGTGCCGCCGTGCGCCTGACCGACCGCGGCCACGATCGACAGGCCCAGACCGGTCGAGCCAGCTGCCCGCGAGCGGGAGTCATCGCCCCGGGTGAACCGCTCGAACACCTTGCGCTGCAACGCTTCTGGGATACCCGGACCGTTGTCGGTCACCGAGATCCGAACAGCGCCGCCCGCGGGCTGAACCGCGGTGACGACGGTCGTCCCCTCGGGCGTGTGAGTGCGGGCGTTGGCGAGCAGGTTGGTGAGCACCTGGTGCAGCCGCGCCTCGTCACCCATGACGGTGACCGGCTCATCGGGCAGGTCCAGCCGCCAGGTGTGGTCGGGGGACGCGGCGTGGGCATCGCTCACCGCGTTGATCGCGATCCTGGTCAGGTCCACCTCCTCGCGGTCGAGCGGTCGGCCCTCGTCGAGCCGGGCGAGGAGCAGCAGGTCCTCGACGAGAGAGGTCATCCGCTGCGCCTCGGACTCCACCCGCGACAGGGCGTGGGTGACGGCCGGCGGCACCGGGTCCTTCTCGCGGCGGGACAGCTCGGCGTACCCGCGGATCGAGGCGAGCGGCGTCCGCAGCTCATGCGAGGCGTCGGCGACGAACTGCCGCACCCGCATCTCGCTCTCCTGCCGGGACTGCAAGGCGCCGTCGACGTTGTCGAGCATCCGGTTGAACGCGAGGCCGACCTGGCCGACCTCGGTCCGTGGGTCGGTGTCGCGCGGCGCCACCCGCTCGGCGAGCGCCACATCGCCGGAGTCGAGCTTGAGGTTGGAGACCCGTCGAGCGGTGGCGGCGACTCGTTCCAGTGGCTCAAGATTGCGCTGGACGAGGTACCAACCGCCGGCACCGACGACCAGCAGCCCGAGCAGTGTCCCGCCACTGACGAGGAGGATGATTCGGGTAACCGCCTCGTCCACTCCCCTCGTCGGGACACCCGTGACCAGCGTGATGGCGCCCGAAATTCGTTGCGCTTTAAGGAGATAGCTGCCGACATCGCCGCCGACGTCGATGCGCCGAGGGGTGCTCCCAAGGTGCGCGTTCTGGAGGATCGCCACCTGGTCGGCGTCGAGGACATCGCGCTCGTTGCTGTCGTTGACCACCCGGTTCAGGAGCGTGCCGTTCACCGACACCACGGCACCGTCCTGTATTCCAAGGATGAGCAGCGAGCTCGGGTCACCGCCGCCTGGAACTGGTGCCGGCCCGCCGTAGGGATCGTGGTCGCGCGGGCCAGCAGTGCCGGTCAGTCGTCCAGTAGCCCCGTCGAGGTCTTGTGTGAGCTTCGTGGTCAGGTAGTCCCGGGTCAGGAGCACGGTTGCTGCGCCGGTCCCGAGCATCACAACGGTGAAGAGCGCGACGACCGACGCGACGATCTTGGCCCGCAGGGTCCACCCTGCGGGCTTCACGAACGTGACGGGGGTCATGACTGGCTGCTCCGGGGAGGGGTGAGTTCGGGGAGAGGTGAGCGGGCGGCATACGAAATCGGTCGTATGCCGGTGAACTCAGTCCGCGGGCTTGAGGACGTAGCCGACGCCCCGCATGGTGTGGATCATCGGGTTGCGACCGACGTCGATCTTCTTGCGGAGGTAGGAGATGTAGAGCTCGACGACATTGGCCTGACCGCCGAAGTCGTAGTTCCACACCCGGTCGAGGATCTGGGCTTTGGAGAGGACTCGCCTGGGGTTGCGCATGAGGTAGCGCAGTAGCTCGAACTCCGTTGCGGTGAGCGAGATCTGGGTGCCGCCGCGGGTGACCTCGTGGCTGTCCTCGTCGAGGGTGAGGTCGCCGACGGCGAGGAGCGAGGAGGACTCGTCGGTGACGATGGCGGTGCGTCGCATGAGGGCGCGGACCCGGGCGACGACCTCCTCGAGGCTGAACGGCTTGGTGACGTAGTCGTCGCCGCCCGCCGTGAGACCCGCCACCCGGTCCTCGACGGCGTCCTTGGCGGTGAGGAAGAGGACGGGCACGTTGGGCGTCTCGCCGCGCATCCGGCGCAGCACCTCCATGCCGTCGAAGTCGGGGAGCATCATGTCGAGCACGACTGCGTCCGGCCCGAACTCGCGCGCGGCGCGGACCGCCTCCATGCCGGAGGCGGCGGTACGGACATCCCAGCCCTCGTAGCGCAGCGCCATGGCGAGCAGCTCGGTCAGGTTGGCCTCGTCGTCGACGATGAGGACGCGGACGGGGGATCCATCGGCGCGCACCAGCTTGGCCGTCGAGGTCTTGGTCGGGTTCATGACCATCAGTGTCGCGCGGTCGTCGTGTGTCCGCGCCCTCGAAGTCCTGTGCCTTTCCTGTGAAGCCTCTGTGCCGGGTTCCCAGAGGGTCGATATGTGGGCCACAGTCGTGCCACAGGCCGGGTGGCGAGCGTGGTCGACGACGCGTTCCCACCTGTCCCAGGAGACCAGCATGACGACGACCCCCCGCGACGAGCTCGGCCCGAACACCGAGGTCTTCGCCCCCGTTTCCCCGACCGAGTCCCTTCCGTATGCCGTGCCGTCGGCTCCCGCGGTTTCTGCGGCTTCCGGCACTGTCGGCGCGGCTGCTGGTGTCACCGCTGCTGACGGTGCAGCCACTGCCCCCGCGGTCAGGGCTCCGACCTGGTCGGGCAAGAAGACCGCGATCGCGGCGGCGCTGGCGATCGGCCTCTCCGGGGTCGGAGCGGTCTCGGCGGCGGCACTGGTTCCTGCCGGAACAGGTTCCCAGAGCGGCGATGGGCCGGGCGGGCAGCTGGGCCGAGGGGGGCCAGGTGGGACCGGAGGTGGCTTCGGCCGGGGCGGTCAGGGCGGCCAGCTCGGTCCGACCGGCCAGCAGGGTCAGGTCCAACAGGGCCGGGGTCAGCTTGGCCAGACCGGACAGCTCCCGGGTCAGGGCGATCCCAACGCCGGAGCCGGCGCGGCCGCCAACGCTACTTCGGGCACGGCGACCGGCTAGCGGGCTGGTTACCTGACCGAAGGTGTTGCGGGCGCAGCACATCCAGTCGGGTAACCCGTCGGGTAACCGGGCGGGTGGACGGGGTCCTCGCTGAACCGCACGGCTGCGCTGGACCGGTCTCATCCGTGGTGCACCTGGCGCGCGGACACTCCGCTGGCCAGTGGTACCTGGTACCTGGTACCTGGTACCGGGTACCCGGCCAGTCCCTGTCGCGCGGCATCCCGGGCACCGCGCCGACGGGTTACCGCACGGGTTACCGAACCGAAGGTGTTGTGGGTGCAGCACATCCGGTCCGGTAACCCGTCCGGTAACACGTCGGGCGACCCAGGCGGCATACGGAGACACCGGCGACCCACTGCCGGCTCAGCCCGGGGATGGCGGAGGCTCGGGACGAGGTCGGGAGGACGGCCCGGCGACGAGCCTGCCGGCACGGTGCACGGCCCGGACGTCGAGCAACGCGGCCGGGTCGGTGGTCGGGTCACCGGACACGACCAGCACGTCGGCAACCAGCCCGGCGCGGAGCCGGCCGCACACGGTGGCAAGTCCGACCGCGTCGGCGGCCCGGGCCGTCATCATCGACAGGCACTCGGTCGCCGGGATTCCGAGAGTCGCGAAGAACGCCAGCGCGTAGGGCAGCGTGTCGTGACGCTTGCCCGGGCCGACTCCGGCATCGGTCGATGCGACGAGGCGGGCGCCGAGGCTATGCAGCTCCATGATCGCCGAGCCGACGAGCGGCAGCCGGGACGCGATCGCCGGCGGTGGCGGTGGGCCGCCGGGGGAGCTGCCCGCCGTGAGCCGGATGACGACACCGGACTCGGCGAGCAGCCGGCGCAGGTCCGGGTCGGGGTCGACGCCGTCAGCGGTCATGAAGGTGCAGTGCTCGATGCTCGCGACACCAGCCTCCACACTGTCCCAGATCGCCTGGACCCCGTGTCCGTGCGCCGCGACGCCGAGGCCGTGACGAGCCGCCTCTGTCACGATCGCCCGCAGGGTCTCTCGGTCGAACTGTGAGTCCCATGGCAGGGACCCGGGTGTGACGTTGCCGCCGGAGGCCATCACCTTGATCAGGTCGACGCCGCGCTCGGCATGCTCCCGGACCGTCGCCGCAACGTCGGCCGGACGGGTCTCGGAGCCGCCCAAGAAGTGGCAGTGCCCGCCGACGCTCGTGATCGGCGGGCCGCTGGCGAGGATCCGCGGCAGCATCGGGTCGCCGGACACCTCGTTGCGCACGTCCACGACGAGGTAGTCCCCGTCGCCGACGTCCTGGACGGTCGTCACGCCGGCGGCCAGCGCCAGCCGCGCGTTGCCCAAGGTCTGCTTGCGCAGGAAGGCCCGGTCATGGGCCAGCCCCTCCAGCGCCGAGGGCGTGGAACCCCAGGACAGGTGCTGGTGGCCGTCGACGAGCCCCGGCAGGAGCGTCGTGTCGCCGCCGTAGTCGATGACCTCGGCGTTGCTCGGGGCGTCCTGCCGGGGGCGCACCTCCGCGATCGAGCCGTCCTCGGCGACGACGATCTCGAGGCCGTGCAGCATTCGTTCACCATCGAACAGTCGCGGCGCGCGAAGCACCAGCATCCCGCCATCCTCGCTCCGATCGGGGCCGAGGTCTTCGCAGCGGCAGGGGGTGGGGCCGAACACCCGACCCACCGGCATACGTCGTGAGCGGTCGGGATGAGCAGGATTGGAGAAGCATCCGTATGCCGCTCGAACCTAGCGTCATCGTCATGACCACTCTTCGCAGCATCACCCTCGACGTCACCGACCCGGCCGCGAGCCGGGCCTTCCTTGTCGCGGCGTTCGGCCTCGACCACCAGATCGGTGTACGCGCCTCCGATGCGCCGTCCACCGGGTTCCGCGGTTTCACCCTCTCGCTCGTGGTGGCACAGCCAGCGATCGTCAACTCACTCGTCGGCACAGCGCTCGCGGCAGGCGCCACGACGCTCAAGCCGCCGGCGAAGTCGTTCTGGGGCTACGGCGGGGTCGTCCAGGCGCCGGACGGGACGATCTGGAAGCTGGCGTCCTCGGCCAAGAAGGACACCACGGCAGAGACCCGCACGATCGACCAGGTGGCGCTGTTGCTCGGCGTGGAGGACGTCAAGGCCACCAAGCGGTTCTACGTCGAGCGTGGCCTCGATGTGGCGAAGAGTTTCGGGGGCAAGTACGTCGAGTTCGCTACGCCCGGCAGCCCGGTCACCCTGGCCCTCTACGGCCGCCGTCACCTCGCCAAGGACGCCGGTGTGCCGGTCGAGGGCAGTGGGTCGCACCGAATCGTCCTCGGTACCGACGCGCCCGCGTTCGCCGACCCCGACGGGTTCGCCTGGGAGACCTCCGCCAGCGAGGTCGTCACGGGCTGACCCCGGAGCGGGCCGGCGTGGCTACGCTGGACGGGTGACCAAGGAGGAGCTCGCCAACCTCGCCCACCTTCGTCGCGCCCGCGACCTGATGGACCGTGAGTACGCCGGCCCGCTCGATGTCGATGCCATCGCGCGGGCCGCGTTCATGTCGCCCGCGCACTTCTCGCGCCAGTTCCGCAAGGCCTACGGCGAGACGCCGCACTCCTACCTGATGACTCGCCGGATCGAGCGGGCCAAGTCGTTGCTCCGGATCGGTGACCTGTCCGTCACCGATGTCTGCATGGCGGTGGGGTGCACGTCGCTCGGCTCGTTCAGCGCACGGTTCACCGAGCTCGTCGGGGAGACGCCGACGGCCTACCGGGCCCGCAGCCACGAGGAGCTGGTGACGGTTCCGGGCTGCATCGCCAAGCAAGCCACCCGGCCCGCCCGCACCCGCACCGCCGCCGACAAGGCGAGCAGGAACGAAGAAGCCCCGCAGCTCTCGGCCGTCTAGCGTTCCGTTCATGGAACTCAACCTCTCGACCTGCTTCGTCCAGGTGATCGACGCCGACGCCGCCCTCGCCTTCTACCGCGACACCCTCGGGCTCGACGTCCGCAACGACGTCGCGAACGGCGGCTTCCGCTGGATCACCGTGGGCTCGCCCAGCCAACCCGCCGTCGCCATCGTCCTGACCAACTTCGTCAACGGCAGCCCGGACGACTCCGACACGATTGCCGCCCTGATCGCCAAGGGCGCCCTCAACGGCGTCAACTTCCACACCGACGACGTCGACGCCACCTTCGCGAAGGTGAAGGCCGCGGGCGCCGAGGTGCTCCAGGAGCCGACCGACCAGTTCTGGGGCACCCGCGACTGTGCCTTCCGCGACCCCTCCGGGAACATGGTCCGCATCGACCAGCCGCCGAAGGCCTGAGCCTGCCGTGTGCCACGTCCTGGCCGACGGCACGGTGATCCGCTTCTCGCCCCGGCCGCTCCCTGCTCGACGGGTTACCGACCCGGTTACCGAACCAGAAGTGCTGTGCTCACAACACCATCCGTCGAGTAGCGCGCCGGGTAACCGGTCCGTCGCGCACGGCGGGGCCGACGAACACCCCGCCGACCGGCATACGGCGAAACCCCCGTCCGAGGATCTCGAACGGGGGTTTCGTATGCCATGTGCCCGGCATACGAGTCAGGCTTCGGTGACCCGCTGCTGCAGGGTGTTGAACTCGTCGCGGATCTGGGTCGGGAGGTTGTCGCCGAACTTGTCCAGCCACTCCGAGATCAGCTCGGTCTCGGCCACCCAGTCCTCGGTGTTGACGGCCAGCGCCTTGGCGACCTGCTCGCGGGTCATGTCCAGGCCGGTCGTGTCCAGGGCCTCCGGAGTCGGCACCAGACCGACGGGGGTCTCGACCGCGTCGGCGGTGCCCTCGAGCCGCTCGACGATCCACTTCAGGACGCGTGAGTTCTCACCGAACCCGGGCCAGAGGAACGAGCCGTCCTCCTCGTCGCGGCGGAACCAGTTGACCTGGTAGATCTTCGGCAGCAGGGCGGCATCGGCCTGCTTGCCGATGTCGAGCCAGTGCCCGACGTAGTCGCCGGCGTTGTAGCCGATGAAGGGGAGCATCGCCATCGGGTCGCGGCGGACGACGCCGACCGCACCGGTCGCGGCAGCGGTCGTCTCCGAGGAGAGTGTGGCGCCGATGAAGACGCCGTGGTTCCAGTCGCGGGACTCGAAGACGAGCGGGACGGTGGTCTTGCGGCGGCCGCCGAAGAGGATCGCCGAGATGGGGACGCCGTTGGGCTCGTCGTACTCCGGCGCCATCATCGGGCACTGGGCGGCCGGGGTGCAGAAGCGGGAGTTCGGGTGGCTGGACGGCTCGCCCGATTCGGGCGTCCAGGACTGGCCCTTCCACGACGTGAGGTGGCTGGGGACCTCCTCGCTCATCCCCTCCCACCACACGTCGCCGTCATCGGTGAGGGCGACGTTGGTGAAGATCGAGTTGCCCTTCTCCACGGTGCGCATCGCGTTGGGGTTGGTCTTCTCGCCGGTGCCGGGGGCGACGCCGAACAAACCGAACTCGGGGTTCACGGCATACAGTCGACCGTCCGGGCCGAAGCGCATCCAGGCGATGTCGTCACCGACCATCTCGGCGGTCCAGCCCTCGAGCGTCGGGTCGAGCATCGCCAGGTTGGTCTTGCCGCACGCGCTGGGGAATGCGCCGGCGATGTAGTGGACCCGGCCCGCGGGGGAGACGAGCTTGAGGATGAGCATGTGCTCGGCCATCCAGTTCTCGTCGCGCGCCATGGCGCTGGCGATGCGCAGGGCGTAGCACTTCTTGCCGAGGAGGGCGTTGCCGCCGTAGCCCGAGCCGTAGGACCAGATCTCGCGGGTCTCGGGGAAGTGGGCGATGTACTTGGTGTCGTTGCACGGCCACTTCACGTCGGCCTGACCTGGGGCGAGCGGGGCTCCGACCGAGTGCAGACCCTTGACGAAGACGGCGTCCTGCTCCTCCATCGCGCGGAGCACGGCGGTGCCGATCCGGGCCATGATCTTCATCGAGACCACGACGTAGGCCGAGTCGGTGATCTCGACGCCGTACATCGGGACATCGGCGTTGAGGTGGCCCATGACGAACGGGATGACGTACATCGGCCGGCCGGCCATCGAGCCCCGGAACAGGGCGGTCATCTCGGCCTTCATGTCGGCGGGGGAGCGCCAGTTGTTCGTGAACCCGGCGTCCTTCTCCTCCTCCGAGCAGATGAAGGTGCGGTCCTCGACGCGGGCGACGTCGGTCGGGTCCGAGGCGGCCCAGAACGAGTTGGGCTTCTTGTCCTCGTTGAGCCGGACGAAGGTGCCGGCCCCGACAAGCTGGGCGGTGAGCCGGTCCCACTCGGCGTCGGACCCGTCCACCCAGACGACCTCGGAGGGGGTGGTGAGGGCTGCTACCTCGTCGACCCAGGCCTGGAGCGCAGCATTCGTCGTCCTGGCGGCATCGGTAATCTCCGTGGTCATGGCCGTGAGTTCCCTTCGTGGGCGAGCTTGTTCTGTCAAGGTACGCCCGGGAATTGGGCCCGTCCGACGCTCCGAGGGGTCTCATCCGGTGAGACGTCTCACAAGCGCGCAAGCCCTCTTGCAAGCCCTTGCAAGAACCTGACGGAGAGTTCTGCAAGACGCTTGCAAGGGCGATTTTCCGTATGCCGGGTGCGTGATCCGTCCCCTTCGCCGCCGGCGCTCCGACCGGCCTCATGACGATTTCGTGGGGGTCGGGGTCACCCGGTAAGGTTGTCCCTCGTTGCGCTGGGCGATCCCCGGCGCGCACCTGCGCCCGTAGCTCAACGGATAGAGCATCTGACTACGGATCAGAAGGTTAGGGGTTCGAATCCCTTCGGGCGCACTCTGTGTTGAGACAGACGTTTGGGGCCCTGACCTGCGGAGACGCGGTTAGGGCCTTACTCGTCCTTGGCATCGCTCGGGCTGCCTGAGTCGTCCGATGGGCCCAAGAATGGGCTCAACAATGGGACCTCGGTGGCTCTGGTCGATTCGGGAGACTGGTGGTGTGCACCAGTCCTCGTGGGTCCAAGACGCGGGATCTGTCGTGCCCTCCCGTGACCACCAGACGGCTCCGGTCTGGCGTATTTCGGCATGAACACTGCAACTGCCCAGAGGGCCATCGAGGACACCCAGCCCACACTTCTGTTGACGCTTGGCGAGGTCGCATTGCATCTGCGGTGTACGCGGCGCAGCGTCGAGCGTGAAGTAGCACGCCATCACATCCACGTTGTTCGCATCGGCCGCTCCGTCCGAGTCGAGCGACGCGAGCTCAACCGCTACCTCCAGTCCCTTAGGGACCCCGATGAAGGGTAGACGGCGACTCTCCCCCGAAGAGACCACCTCGTCCAAGTACCGGGGAAAGGACGGTCGCTGGCACGCGCGGGTGACCATGGGGACGCGGTCGGATGGCCGTCCTGATCGCAAGCACATCAGTCGAAGCGCCAAGGGCGATCTCGACCGGGCAGTCCGAGCGCTGGAACGATCACGGGACACTGGCCAGTACACATGGACCGAGTCCGATCCCACACTTGGTCAGTGGCTGGAGCACTGGCTCGAGAATGTCCTGCCATCCACGGTCCGATGGAAGACGCTGTCGACGTACCGAAGCCAGATGGGAGTGCACATCGTTCCTGTGTTGGGTTCCGTTCGACTCAGCTCGTTGCGCCCGGAAACCCTGGAACAGCACTATCGGCGAATGCTGGACGCCGGCAGCTCGGCCAGCCTCGTCCACGCCGTCCATCGTGTGCTCCGATCCGGGCTGAATGAAGCGGTACGGCGGCAGCGTCTTGCTTCGAACCCAGCCATGATCGCTCGACCGCCCCGCATTCCCAGGCGGGAGGTCCAACCGCTCACCAGGGACGAGTGCGTGGCGATCCTTGGGGCCGCTCGCACTCGCAGAAACGCTGCGCGCTGGTCAGTCGCGCTGTCGCTTGGTCTACGACAGGGCGAGGCCCTCGGTATCCAGTGGCGTGACATCGACTTCGACAACGGCACTATGCGCATCCAGCGAGCCGTCCAGCGTCAAACCTGGGAGCACGGGTGCCGCCTCGTAGCTGGCGGTTCCCAGCCCTCGTGTGGCCGGAAGCGTGGGGCTGACTGTCCAAGTCGGCGAAATGGCGGCATCCGCCTGGTAGAGACGAAGACCAACGCCTCTAGGCGCTCCATCTCGCTGCCGCCACCCTTGGTTGAAGAACTGCGGATCCACCGTCGTGACCAGGCGCAGGAGCGACTGCGGGTTGGCCCCGCGTGGACCAGTTCCCTCGATCTGACTTTTCCTGACGAAGCCGGTCGCCCGATGGACCCAGCTCGCGACTGGCGTGAGTGGAAGGCAATTTTGGGAGCCGCTGGGGTGCGTGATGCCCGACTGCACGATGCCCGGCATACAGCAGCGACCCTGCTCCTGGTGCAGGGCGTTGACCTCCGAACGGTCATGGCAATCATGGGATGGACGGAGATGGCGACGGCCCAGCGCTACTCCCACGCGGTCGACGAACTTCGGGTGGAGGCGGCTCGGCGAATAGGGGCTGCACTGTGGCCCGGAACCGCGACCCGAGACATCACCATGCCCCTTAACAGTTGAGAGTCACAGGGGACGCCTTGGCGCGGTGTTGGCCAGAGCCAGCACAAGGGGATCGTCAACGCGCGCGCCCAGCATGATGGAGCGTGAGCCGAAGTCCGTTGAGGCGGATGTGGTTACGGTGTCACCGGAGGAAGCCATACACGACGCCGGCGACAGTGGCGCCGATGAGGGCTCCACCTGCCAGCTGCATGACGCTGTGCCGTCCGTCGCGCCATCTTGCCCATCCGAGCACCGGCAAGAGCAGGGCTGCGGCGATGCCGGCACCGGGAACTTCGATGGCGAGAACGGCGACTACCCCGGCGGCAACGGCCATGTGCATCGAGGCCTTCCACACCATGGTGGTGAGCCCCATGGCGACGAGGCCGCAGATCATCGCCAGGATGAGCCAGACCAGTGGGCGGGGAGCACCGGCCAGGTACAGCACGACCAGCGCGAAAGTGACCGCGCCGGCGGCGGACGCCATAAGTGCGGGTCGCTGAGAGCGGCGGACGACCTGTCGATCGTCGGCCGATCCGTTGCGAAGGGCGCGGAAGAGGATGAGGTAAGGAACGCCAACCACGAGAACGAGAGCGGCTAGCCACCAGGCGGCAGCGGCCAACAGGCTGGCGGCGTATTTGACGGCGAGATAGGCCATGAGCGCGAGGACTACGTTCGCGGGTGTCAGGGCACCAGCGATCAGCCGGGCAGCCGGGGTGCTTCGGGCGTTGTTCAACCGCGAATGGTCGTCTAGATCGGTCCGCATTCAGTCTCTCCTTTGCGAGCGTTCGGCGCTTGTGAGGGCGTCGCTCAGGCTAATTAGTGGTCGGGGCCACGGTGCCCGGTCCAGCTGGGTCAGGGCGTCCTTGGCGGAGACGGCACCGGGCATCATGGCCACAGGTTTACCCATGGCCCGAGCGAGTTCCATGAGAGTGCTCGGCATTGCCACTTGGTGTTCCTCGAGTCCGTCGGAGATCTCGATCAGGCGCCGCTGAGCTTTAAGCCGCGGGTCGAGAACTTGCGTGATCCGGTCCTGACGTAGCGGGAGGTGCACATGGGGATGCTGGTTCACGATCAGCCGCCACAGAGGATCCAGCCGGACGGTGAGCCGTCGTGCTGCCAGACGGTGCGCAAGGGCCGGCAGTACCGGGAGTGCGAGCAGGCCGGACGCCAACAAGATGAGAGGAACTGGGAAGAGCACGGTCGCCAGGCGGTCGAGGTAGGGCGTCGACCGCCGTACGATCTGGGCGACGGAACTGTGCGTCGTCCACATCAAGAGGACTGCGATCCCGGACCAGGCCGAGGCCCCGATGAGGGCTATGGCCACGGCTGCCGGAGGGTCTGTGCCCCGAGCCGAACGAAAGCTCTGGTGCGCGTATCGGGCCACGCCAACCTCGAACCATGCAAGGTAGAGGTAGATCGTCACGATGTAGACGAGGCTCGCCAAGTGGCGGGGGGCCTCGCCCAGGTCTGCTAGCTCGACGGTGTGGATCGGGGCTGCGAGCCAAGCCGCAGAGGATGTTGCCGCGGTGGCCGCGCTGACGGCGTAAATGGCGCGCCGTTGGCCCTCAGGTATGTCCGAGTGACGAGTGCCCAAGAGGTAGATCTGCGCGCTGGCCACGGCAACGCATAGCGCTAAGCGGCTGCCAAGGTTCGTAACGTTGGAGATGTTCACCCACTCGTCCAGCCGGATGCGGTTGAAGTGAGCGGTGGCGGCAATGGCGAGCGCCACCACGGAGACTGCCAAAGCGGTGCGCCAGGTGGCGGGTCTGCGGCGTGCCCGAACGCCCCTGTAAGCCCCAGCGCCCCAGAGCGCCACGACCGTGAACACTTCGAGGGCGTTCATCTCAGTCGCGCGGATAGCCTTGAAGAGGCTTGCCACTCTGCCGCGCGGGCACAGTCATCGAGTGCGACCGCGAGCGATGTTCCGACGTACTCAGCTGCAGCTTCCTCGTGGTTGCTGTACCCGGTGCGTTGCAGCATCTTCCGCGTCGTGTCCATTGGGAGAGAGGGCGCTAAGGCGGCAAGAAGTTTCGGGCTCAGGCTGCTGTGGAACGCCGGGTCGTGGTGCAGCAGTAGGTGACCAACTTCGTGGCAAAGGACGGCACAGCGCCTGGTCGGTGACGCACCCAATGGGACGAGCAAGTAGTCGTACTGGAGGGTGGGGATCCAGGCGCCCGAGGGCGCGTTACCCGTTAGAAGGACCTCAATGACTCGCACGTCCCTCTCGCGGGAACGAGCCAAGCTGTCAACCAGGCCGTCGATCGTGCCGCTCTCGCGGATAAGAGCCCGCCCCGTGCGTACCGCCTCGCGCAGCCGAACGCTCGCGCGATGACGTTCAGTCCTCGCCATTGCTTTTGCCTTCCATGCGCTGAATCTCCTTGAGCGCGCCGAGCAGTTGCACCAGACCTTCCGCATCTAGGTCTCCGCGGAGGCGCAGGCCGCCCATACGACGAAGCTGAGAGAGGGCTTCAAGGTCCTCATTCACGCGCTTCTCCTCGGCGCTGTCGAAGAAGTAGCCGACGGGGACGCCGAAGACCTTCGCGATGCCCGCGAGGAGGCGCGCCGACGGGTTGTCGCGACGACCGTTACGCAGGTTGCTGAGGTGCTGAACTGTTACGGGCACGCCGCCGGCAGCCAGTTCACGTACCACGACCTCGTTCGTGTACCAGCCCCGTCCGTCGGGCTGAGGGATGGTCCGGAAAAGGCGCTGGAGTTTGTTCGCGAGATCGGGGATGCCCGCACTGTCCATAGCCCGATGGTACTCACGCCCCACGGAATGCATCTACAGATACATTTCATTAAGCCAGAAAAGCATCAAACGCGCCGATGGTCTATCGTGGTGGGGGTGGTGCCGTCACCGGACTCCCCAAACGCAGGCCAACCCCGCAGGGTGGACGCCGACCACTACCTCCTGTCGAGGCCCTGGGCGACTAGCCGCGACCTCGATGAAACCAAATCCCCGCTGCTGCGGCCGGCTGGCCGCAGCAGCGGGGATCGCGCCCTACACGCTGTGAGATCACGCCTAGAAGGTGCGTTCCGTGGCGCCTGTAGAGCACTGGTTGCTCGCGATCGACTCAGCCGTAGGTGTCCCCTCAGGGCCCAATCGGAGCCTTAGAGCAATGAAATCGAGGAGGAACAGATGACGACCCGAAGTCGAAGCTGCGCCGTCGGTCTCACCATGACCCTGTCCGCAGTGACGCTGACCTCGGCCTGCAACGAGCCCGAGCCACCTGCAGCGACCTCGACAACCAGCACCACGTTGGCGCCCACGTCGACGACCAGCACGACGTCGTCCCCAACGTCGCTCCCTCCGGCCGAGAAGGACCTCATGTCGGCGGAGGAGATGATTGGGCGCTACTGGCGTGTCCTCGACGAGCTAGCCGCCGATCCGAAGAAGAGTCTGAACCTAGTCGCCACCGTGGCACGCGACCAGGCGGCGAGTCAGGCCCGCAACACGCTTGGGACCTATCAAGCCAAAGGCTGGACTCTGGTGGGTCGAACGATTGTCGACTCTCCGACCGCGACCACAAAGGACGGCAAGACCTTCTCGGTTTCGGCGTGCATCGACGTCAGCAGGGTCAACATCGTGGACAAGGCGGGCAAGTCCGTCGTGCGGCCGGAGCGCCCAGATCGTCTGCGGTATCCGTACACCGTTGTGAAGGCGCCGCAGGGGTTCTTCGTCACAGTCGACATGCTCAAGGGGAAACCATGCTGAGACGCGCCATGTCTGCCCTAGCGATTGCGGTTGCTCTGCTTGGTTGGGCAGGGCCAGCGTTCGCCACGGACCCTCCGGTCACATGCCCTCCAGGCACGAGTCCTGATCCTTGGAGTGGGGAGTGCATCATCGTCGTTACCGCCCCCGATGGCGGGGGCGGTGGCGGCGGGGGCCCCGGTCGTGACGTCGACCCCGTCTCCCTGCCAAGGTGTGCGTGGATCTTGACCTCGCCGACCAAGGTGGTGCCCTGCTCTTCGTCGGATGGATGGTGGGTTCAGTCGCAGCAGTGCTACGCCAAGGTGTTGCAGCCGAAGCCGCCGTTCAGTGACCCGGCCTGGGGTGGGCGCACGACCGGCCAGGTCTACGAGTGCACTAGACCGGTGGGTATCGGTCCGGTTTCCGGGATCGCCTTCTGGATTTGGCTGGCCACGCCACCGAACGGTGCGCCGCCGGACCCGCAGGTGCTGGCACGGCAGGCGGTCGCGCGGATGAACCTCCGCGCCATCAGCATCGGCATCGTGCCGGAGCCCGGAGCGGGAAGCGTTGGGATCATAGGGATGCCAACGTGGATGTGGGCACAGAATCCTGGGGCGACGACGTGGGGGCCGCAGACGCAGTCCGCGTCGGCAGGGGGCTTCACGGTCACGGCCACCGCGAAGGCGGAGCGCACGGTCTGGACGATGGGCGACGGCGCCACGGTCACGTGCACCGGGCCAGGCACGCCGTATGCCGACTCCTACGGCAAACAGTCGTCCCCGACCTGCGGGCACACCTACACCCGGCAAGGCACCTACACGGTGCGGGCCACGACCTACTGGGTCGTCACCTGGGTAGGGATCGGCCTGAGCGGCACGATCCCGTTGGACTTCACCGACACGACCACGATCAGCATGGGCGAAGCCCAGGTGCTGAGCAGCTGAGCAGCTCGAGGGGGAACCGATGGCTCTGACCACAGAGACGGCCGACTCCGCCGGTGTGAGCGGGGGGCGAGGCACGCGACCGGACCGCCGGCGTCGAGCCAAGAGCGGCGCAGACGGCGACCAGGCATCGGTGACGCCGGCGCCGAAGCTTCGTCGTCGACCGGTGTTGGTCGCCGCGTCGGTTGCGGCCGTCATCCTCGGCGCACTGCTGGGGGCATGGGCGTGGTCGTCGACGGCCAACACCCACGAGGTGGTGGCGCTGCGCCTGACTGTCCCCCGCGGGGAAACGATCACCCAAGGGGACCTGATGACGGTCCAGGTGGGGTTGGATCCCGCCCTCAAGAGCATTCCGGGCGACCGCCTGGGGAGCCTGGTGGGTCAGCGCGCGGCGATGGACATGGCCGCCGGCAGCCTGGTCACTGCCGCCGACGTGACCACGAAGGTCCTCCCCGGCAAGGGCATGTCGGTGGTGGGGGTCGCGCTACCGCCCTCGCTGATGCCGGGGGAGGCGTTGCTGGCCGGCGACCAGGTGCGCATCGTGGCTACTCCGGGGCAGCAGGGCGACGTGGGACAGGAGCCCCCCGAGCCCATCTCCGCGACCGTGGTGGGGCTCTACCCGAACGGTGAGAACGGGCAGACGGTGGTCTCCGTCGAGGTGCCGCAGGAGCAGGCCGCGGAGCTGGCGGCTCGGGCGGCAACGGGCAAGGTGGCGCTGGTCCTGGACAGCCGGGAGCGCTGAGCTATGGCCCTGATCGTGCTGTTCTCCGCCTCCGGGTCGCCCGGGGTCACCGCCTCGGCCCTGGGGCTGGCCCTCACCTGGTGGCGGCCGGTGCTGCTGGTCGAAGGCGACCCGACGGGCGGGTCGGCTGTTTTCGCCGGCTACCTGCGTGCTGAGTCGGCGCCGACCAACTCGCTGATCGATCTGGCGATAGCGCAGCGACACGGGCAGCTGAGCCAGGCGATCGCCGAGTCCACGGTGCGGATGCCAGGCCCGCCCGACGCGGCGGTCTCCCTGCTGCCGGGCACCCGCGCGCACGGGCAAGCCCGCAGCCTGCTGCCGTTGTGGGAGACCCTCGCCGCGGAGCTGAAGGCCTTGGAGGCCACGGGCCAGGACGTCATCGTCGACGCGGGACGGCTCGGCCTGGCCGGGAGCCCGGAGCCTCTGATCTACGCGGCCGATCTGGCCCTGATGGTGACCCGGACCGACCTGGTGTCCCTGTCGGCGGCACGGTCGTGGGCCGAGACACTGCGAACCGGGTTCGAAGGAGTCGGCGGGACGTCGTCGCTGGGCTTGCTGCTCGTGGGGGAGGGGGAGCCCTACTCCGCGCGGGACGTCCAGAAGGTCCTGCAGATCCCGGTGGTCGCCTCCCTGGCCCAGGACCTCGCGGCCGCCGACGTGTTCGCGAAGGGCGCCAAGGCCCCGCGCCGATTCGACTCCTCCCGCCTCGTCCGCAGCCTCACCGCGGCGCGGACCTCGATCCAGTCCGCGGTGACCACCAACCGTGGCCAGCTCGCCACGCAGATCGTCGGGGGGACCGGATGACGAACGACAACAGTGCTGCCCGCGAGCCGCGCAACCACCCCACGGACCCGGCATCCCTGCCTCTGTTCGTCGCGCCACCGCCGGACCGCCGGACCGCCGCCCGCCCGGGCAGGGTGCGGGGATCGTTCTCGATGTCACCACCTGCCGACCCGGCACCGACCGTGTCGCGCCCGCTCACCCCAACCGATCCCGGCGGCGCCGACCAGAACATGCCCCGGATCCACCGGCACGGCGCCGACATCGACTGGGGCCTGGTCACCGCCCTCCGAGGACAGGCCTCGGACCGGCTCAGTGCCGCGCTCGGGGACGATCGGGGCCACCTGAGCTCGGCCGCGCAACGAGAGCACGGCCGAGCGATCATCCTCGACCTGCTCACCAACGAGCACGACGAGCGGGTCAGCGCCGGCCAGGATGCCTGGAACGCCGCCGAGCAGGACGCCTTGGCCAAGGCCATCGACGACTCCCTGTTCGGGCTCGGGCGACTGCAACCGCTGGTCGACGACCACCGGGTGGAAAACATCCTGATCTTCGGCTGCGACTCGGTGTTCCTCGAGCTCACCGACGGCCGCGTGATCCCCGGGCCACCCGTGGCTGACTCGGATCAGGAGCTGATCGACTTCCTGGTCTTCCTGGCCTCGCGGTCGGAGGTCAACGCGCGGCCGTTCTCAGAGGGGCAGCCGAGGCTGCACCTGCGTCTGGACGGCGGTGCACGGCTGGCCGCGGCGGCATGGGTCACACCGCGCCCATCGGTGGTCATCCGGCGGCACCAGCTGCGCAGGGTCACCCTGGCCGACCTGGTCGACCGCGGGACGCTCACGGAGCTGGCGGCGTCGTTCCTGTCCGCGGCCGTGAAGGCCCGTCGAAGCATCGTCGTGTCCGGCGCCCAGGGCGCGGGCAAGACCACGCTCGTCCGTGCTCTGTGCGCGGAGATCCCCACGCAGGAGATCATCGGCACCTTTGAGACCGAGTACGAACTTCACCTCCACGAGCTCAAGGACCAGCACCCGTACGTCTTTCCGTGGGAGGCGCGCCCCGGCTCGGGCGAGCGGGCCGCCGACGGCAGCCAGGCCGGCGAGTTCACCCTGAGCCAAGCCCTGTTCGACTCCTTCCGGTTCGACCTCTCCCGCCAGATCGTCGGTGAGGTTCGAGGACCGGAGGTCCTGGCCATGCTCAAGGCCATGGAGTCCGGCGCGGGCTCCATCTCCACCACCCACGCCAAGAACGCCGAAGGAGCGATCGGCAAGCTGGTGACCTGCGCCATGGAGGCCGGGCCGCACATCACCCACGACTACGCCGTGCGGGCGATCGCGGCCAGCATCGACATCATCGTGCACGTCCACCTGGAGACCACCCCGCTGGCCGACGGCACCGCGCAACGTTCCCGCTGGGTCACCGAGATCCTCACTCTGACCCCCGGAGAGCGCGAGAAGGGGTACGCCGTCCAGCGGGTCTTCCTCGCACCGCCCGGCAGCCGGGAGGCCGAGCCTGCGGTCCTGCCCGATGAGTACCGGGAGCTCGCCGCGTGGGGATTCGCCCTCGAGGAGTTCTACGGGCGCAGCGAGGCCGCCTCATGACTCCGCTGGTACCGGCCGTCGCCGGGGCGCTGATCGTCGCCGGCCTGCTAGGCACGGTCGCCGGGCTGCGGCCCCGCCCCGCCCCGATCCCGGCGCCCAAGCGCAGAGTCATCGGCAAAGGAGCCGCTCTGGGTCGGCTCGGTGCGCTGGACCGGCGCACCCGGCTACTGCTGGCCGCAGGCGCCGTGGTGGGTGTCGCGGTCGCGCTCCTGACCGGCTGGATCATCGCGATCCCGCTCGTGCCTGCGGCGGCCGCCGGCGTGCCCGTGCTGCTGTCCGTCCCACCCTCGGCCAGCAAGATCGACCGGCTGGAAGCGATGGAGGAGTGGACCCGTTCCCTGGCCGGTATCCTCACCGCCGGTGTCGGCCTCGAGCAGGCACTGATCTCCACCCTGCGCTCAACCCCTGAGGCGATCCGGCCCGAGGTCACCCGCATGGCGTCCCGGCTCCGTGCCCGCTGGGCCACCGAAGACGCCCTGCGCGGCTTCGCCGACGAGCTCGACGACGCCACGGGCGACCTGATCGCCGGCAACCTCATCCTCGCGGCCCGGCGCCGGGGAGCCGGCGTGGCCAGCGTGCTGGAAGCCCTGGCCGAGTCCACCGCAGCCGACGTCGCCGCCAGGCGAGAGATCGAGTCGGACCGGGCCAAGCCGCGGTCGACCGCGCGCTGGGTCACCCTGATCACGATCTCGGTCCTCGGTGTCCTGGCGCTGGCCGGGGACTACGTCCGCCCCTACGGGACCCCGATCGGGCAGCTGCTCCTGGTGCTGCTGCTCGGCCTGTACGTCGCGACCTTGCTGTGGATGCGCACGATGTCGACCGGGAAGCCGCTGCCCAGGTTCATCGGGGCCGCCGCCAGGCAGGCAGCCCGATGATGGCCACCGGTCTGCAGCTGGCGCTGACCGCAGGCGCCCTGATCGGTCTCGGGGTGGCGCTGCTGGTCTGGCGTCTGACCCCCGCGGACCCCGATCTTGGCGATGCGCTCGGGCGGTTGTCACCCGAGCACGCCAAGCGGCGCGCCGTCGAGGCGATGCACCCGGCCAGCGACACCCGCGAACGGTGGGGCATCTGGGCGATGAAGACCCTGCCGGCCGGCACCTGGGGCACCATCCCGGTCCAGGAGCTGGCGATCCTGCGGATCCCGGTCAGCCGCTACTACGGCGAGAAGATCATGTTCGCCCTGCTCGGGCTGGCCATCCCGCCACTGCTGACCACTTTCTTCACCCTCCTCGGGGCGCGCCTGCCCATCTTCATCCCCGCCCTCGCGACGGTCGGCCTGGCTACCGTCATGTTCTTCCTGCCCAACTACAACGTCCGCGACGACGCGAAGAAGGCACGGGCCGAGTTCAGCCGCGCCCTCGGCGCCTACATCGACTTCGTGGCGCTCGAGCGCAACTCCGGCGCCGGGCCCCGCCAGGCCATGGAGGTGGCCGCCGGCGTGGGCGACTCCTGGGTGTTCCGCCGCCTCGGTGAGGAGCTTGCCCGCACCCGGTGGTCCGGGCTGACCCCATGGGATGCCCTGCACGGTCTGGCCCTCGAACTGGGGCTCCCCGAGCTCGACGACCTGGCCGACATCATGCGCCTGTCCGGGGAGGAGGGCGCCCAGATCTACCGGAGCCTGCGCGCCCGCTCCGCAGGGATGCGCAGCGCGATGCTCGCCACCGAGAAGGCCAGGGCCAACGAGGTCGGCGAAAAGATGTCCATCCCGATGAGCCTGCTGGGGGTGATCTTCTTGGCCATCCTCGTAGCACCGGCCCTGCTGCGCGTGATCGCAGGCAGCACCTGAAGACCTCACCAGCCGCCCGTACCCAGGAGCGAGCCAACCTCCGGAAACGCCGGCCCGACCAACCAAGGGGGAGAACCCTATGTACTACCTCGCAGCAACACTGCACACCCTCGGCATCGCCTTGCGCGACACCGCCATCCGCAGGGCGACCAAGGACCCCGAGCGCGGCTCGGTGACGATCGAGAACGTCATCTGGGCGGTGGCCGTCATCGCCATCGTCGGGATCGTCGTCCTCGCGATCACTAACTATGTGCGCACCAAGGCCGCAGAGATCAAGTAGCCCCCGCATGCGCCGGGCCCGCAGGTTCGTGTTCCGTGACCGTTCTCCAGCGGTCACGGAGCACGAACGTGGATCGACCTCGATCCAAGTGGTGCTGCTGATGCCGGCGCTGTTCGCGGTGATGTTCCTCGGCATGCAAGGTGCCCTTTTCTACCACGCGCGGACCGTCGCCCTGGCCGCCGCGCAAGAGGGCGTCCGCACCGCGGCAGGGCTGGGCGGGTCCGGCGCGGCCGGCGCCCAAGACGCCTACGCCTTCGTCTCCGCCGCTGGTGGTGACGACGTGCTCAAGGCGCCCCAGGTCCGCAGCTCACGCAGCACCGCCAACGCCACCGTGACCGTCACGGGACGCTCGCTGAGCGTGATCCCCGGGTGGACGCCCACGGTCACCCAGAGCGCCAGCGCCCCCGTCGAGAGGATCACCCAGTGAGCCGTACACGGCGCCGGCCGCACCTTGGGGTCGCGGGGCGCGAGCGGGGGGCGGCCGTCATTGAGGCCGCCATCGGGGTGCCGGCCTTCATGCTCTTCGTCGGGCTCATCGTGTTCGCCGGCCGGGTCGCCGTCGCCAACCAGGCCGTGGGCTCGGCGGCAACCGACGCCGCCCGATCCGCCTCCATCTCGCGGACCCAGGCCCAGGCCGCGGACACGGCCAGGGCCGCGGCCACGCAGGCCCTGAGCAACCAGAAGGTCAACTGCCTGCGGATGACCATCAGCGTCGACACCAGCGGCTTCGGTGCGCCGGTCGGCACCCCCGCGAGCGTGCGGGCCACCGTCACCTGCGTGGTCAACCTCTCCGACATGGCCGTGCCCGGAGTCCCAGGCACCCGAACCGTGTCAGCGAGCATGTCCTCGCCGCTGGACACCTACCGAGAGCGGTGAGGCCATGCACCACACGAACGCCCAGCTCGTCAGCTCGACCCGCCGTCCCACAGGCCGGCCGAGCTGCTTCCTCGGCCGCGGTCGCTGGGTCGCCTGCGCGTCCGAGCGTGGCTCCATCACCCTCTGGATCGTGACCGCCGGCTTCGTCATGATCGTCCTGGTCGGCATGGCCGTGGACCTGGGTGGCCAGGTGTACGCACAACAGCACGCCCGAGACGTCGCCCGCCAGGCAGCCCGGGTCGGCGGCCAGCAACTCCAGGCCGCACCGGCCATCCGAGGTGAAGGTGCCATCGCGGACCGCTCGCGAGCAGTTCGGGCCGCCCGCGCCTACCTCGCCGCGGGCGACGTCGCCGGCACCGCCCGGGTCACCGGCGGCGACACCATCGAGGTCACCACCAGCGCGGTCTACACCACCAAGTTCCTGTCCATCATCGGGATCAACCACCTCACCGTGACCGGCCACGGGCAGGCAACCATCACTAGAGCACTGCAAGGGGTGCAGCGATGACACTACGAACCCGGCTCACCGGACTGGTCGCAGCCCTGGCCATCGTGGCCATCGTGATTGCCCTGCCGGTCACCCTCCTGGCTGTCGGCGCCAACCCGCTCCCCGACACCTGGCCCACACTCGACCAGGTCCGGACCGCGCTGACCAGCCCGGACGACGGGACCCTGGCACTGGGTGCGCTCAAGGTTCTCGGGTGGGCGGCCTGGCTGTTCCTGGCCGGGTCGATCGCGCTGGAGATCCTGGCCCGGGCACGCGGCGTCCGCGCGCCGCGGCTGCCGGGCCTGCACGTGCCCCAGGCTGCTGCCCAGGGCCTGGTCGGCGCGGCGATCCTGCTGTTCGTGGCCGCACCCCTGACCGGCACCCCCGCCCAGGCCGCCCCGATGACGACGCAGATCACGACCCAGACCGTCACCACCCCGGCCGCCCGATCAACCACCCCCGTCACCGGCGCCGATCAGGGCATCCACACCCCCGAGCCCGCGGGCAGCATGGCCAGTCACACCCAGGCGCAGACCACACCGGCGCGCCCCGCTTCGGCGACCGTGGACCACGTCGTCCAGCGCGGCGAAACCCTGTGGTCCCTCGCGCAGCGGTACCTGGGGGCGGGAAACCGCTACACCGAACTGGCGGACCTGAACCGCGACGTCCTTGGACCCAACCCAGGATTCCTCACCGTCGGGCAGGTCCTCCAGGTGCCCACCGGAGCGACGGCCACCGGCGCCCACCCAGATACACAGGTGGCGGAACACGTGGTTACCGTCCACCGCGGCGACACCCTGTCCCAGATCGCCGAAGAGGAGCTCGGCGACAGCGACAAGTACCCCGAGATCTTCGCAGCATCCAAGGACACCGTGCAGCCCGACGGTCGCCACCTGAGCGACCCCGACCTGATCCTGCCCGGCTGGCAGCTGTCCGTCCCCGCCATGAAGGCAGCCGCCCCAGCGACGCCCGGCCCGCACCGCGAGCCCACCGGCACCGAGCACCCCGAACCCAGCCCCTCCGAGCCAGCCGCCACAGCCCAACCGACCCCGCACGAACCTGTTGCCCCACAGCCGGCACCGCAGTGGCCGGCCACGGCACCTGCTGACGCGCCGTCACGCCGGCAACCAGAGCCCACCCCCGCGGCCACCAGCGCTGACGCCCACCACGACGACTCCCACGACGACACTGACACCCACGACGCTGACCCCCAGCATGCGCCGTGGATGCTGGCCGGTCTGACCGGTGGCGGAGCGATGCTGGCCGGCGCCATGCTGCTGGCACTTCGCGGCCGCCGCAAGGCCCAGTTCCGTGCCCGGCGCCCGGGGCGCACCATCGCCGCGCCAGAACCCCTGCTCGCCCCCGTGGAGAAGACACTCACCGCGGCCGGAGCCCCGGCCAGCGGCGACGTGCAGATCATGGACGAGGCCATGCGACGCCTCGCCGCGGCGACCGCTGCCTCGACCGCACCCATGCCGGAGCTGGCCGCCGTGGAGCTCGCCCAGCATGCACTGACCCTGCACCTGTCGACCCCGACGACACTGGAACCACCCTGGGTCGGGAGCACCGACCAGCTGCACTGGATCCTGCCCGCCGGGGCCGACCTGCGCGACATCGGTCGTCTCACCCCCGACCAGCCCGCCCCGTACCCGTTGCTGGTCACCATCGGTGCCGGCGACGACGGCAGCGTGTGGCTGCTCAACATCGAGGACCTTGACCTGAGCATCACCGGGGACGCCACGTTCGGGCGCGACTTCGCCCGGTACCTGGCCGCCGAGATCGCCTGCAACCCCTGGTCGCACGGGGTCCGCGTCGACCTGGTCGGCGTCGCACACGAGGTCGCGCCGATGAACACCGCCCGCATCCACGCCCACACCGGCGGTGAAGGAGATCCCGCGGCGGAAGCGTTGGCCGACGCCATCACCATGATCGACCGCAGCGCCGAAGCCGACACCGACATCGTCACCGCCCGGGCCCGCCAAGACGGCGCCGACGCCTGGCCGGCGCGCCTCCTACTAGTCGACGCCGCCGAGGACACCGAAAACTCCAGCCGTGAGTCCGCGGCGCGTGGGCTGCCACCAGCCCTGGAGCAGCTGCTCGAAACCGTCTACCGGCACGCCGGTCAGACCGGCACCTCCGTGGTCGTCCGCGGCGAGCGGGAGGACACCCCGGGCCTGGTCCTGCGGGTCACCGGCAACGGCCGGGTCAGCCTGCCTCATGCCGGCCTCGACCTGGTCGCGGTGGGGTTGACCAGCGATGAGGCCCAAGGCTGCGCGGCCCTCTTGGCGCAGAGCGAGGACCTGGCCGACGCGCCGGTGCCGGTCGACCAGCACGCCCGCGACGGGTGGCGGGCCTGGTCGGACGAGGCGGGAGCATTGCGTGAGGAACACACCACGGCCCGACACGCCCCGGCCGACGACGACGATCGGGCGGTCTCGCTCCTGGAGCACGACGACGAGGACTACCTACGCCAGGGCGCCACCACGCGCGACGACCTCGAGGCGCTTGCGCCCAAGGTGCCGCAGCGGGTGCGCGACGCGGTGGCCGACGCTGACCCCACCCTGGATGACGACCTGGCCATGTGGTGGTCCGAGGACTGCCCCCTGCCCCGGCTGACGCTGCTCGGACCGGTCGCCGCCCGGACCCGCGGCACCCCGGTCACTAAGCGCAAGCCGTACTACACCGAGATGCTCGCGTACCTGGCCACCCGGGCTCACGGCGCGACCCCGGAAGAGCTGGCCGACGGCTTCAGCATCACCCCGGCCAAAGCCCGAGACTATGTCCGCATCGTCCGTGACTGGCTCGGCACGAACCCGCGAACCGGCCAGGCCCACCTGCCCGACGCACGCAAGGCGCCAGCGGCGATCGCCAGAGGTGTAGGCGTGTACCAGGTTCTCGACCTAATCGTCGACGCGGACCTGTTCCGCAGGCTCCGCGTCCGCGGGGAGTCGCGCGGTCCGGACGGCGTCGACGACCTCCGCAAAGCGCTTCGACTGGTCCAGGGCCGGCCATTCGATCGGCTCCGCGACGGCGGGTGGTCCTTCCTGTCCGAGGGCGACCGCCTCGACCAGCACATGATCTGCGCCATCGTCGACGTCGCGCACCTCGTCACGACATACAGCCTCCAGGCCGGAGACACCCGGCAAGCCCGGCTGGCCGCAGAGACGGCGGCCCTCGCGGCCCCCAACGAGGAGATCCCCAGACTGGATCTCGCGGCGGTCGCCGACGCCGAAGGTCACCCCGGCGAGGCAGATCGGATCCTGCGCGACGAGGTGTGCAATCGCACCGACGACGAGGGCGCCCCGCCCGAGCTCTCAGACCGAACCAAACGGGTCATCGGCACACGCGAATGGCACGAGCGAACCCGAAAGGCCGGCTGACTCTGGCAAGAGTGTCAGCAGCCCCAAAGCTCGTCCCGCAGTGGCAAACGGGTCGCGTGCGGACCTGTGTCGGACCGCCCGCCAGGACGTGGGGAACCGCGCGCTTCTCGCCCGTCAGCGTGCGAATTGCCCTGCTATTGACGGCTCTGGATGCCGTCCCGAGCAGCCTCATCACAACTGGAGGCTCAAGGGCGACCAAAGGTCCGGCGCGGCCCCAGTGTCCGCGCCGGCCCTTTCGGGAGTTGCGATCAGCCCTTGGATGACCGCGGGTCGTTCCCGGGGTCGATCGTGTCCTGGGCTCGGATCTGGCCGTTGAGGCCGCGGATCTGGAGCTCGCCGCCCCCGTCGCCGGCGAGGATGTCGCGGGCGCGGTCGATACCGGCGGACTGCGTGGGTGTGACCGCACTGGCGCGGTCGGAGCCCGGCTTGCGGACCTCCCAGTCGCCATCGGGTCGCTGTTGGACGATGCGTCGGTTGGTGCTCATGGGTGGTGCTCCGTTCGTGAGATTGCTGGAGTGTGGTCCTGCATGGGCCGCTCATCAAGTGCACACTGCGCTGCGCAGCGGCGTGGTGGCCGAGTCCTATTTCTCGTTGCGGACCCCCTTGTGCTGATGCGGGCTGCCGCCCAAGATGCGACCGGTCGCGGTGTCGCGCTTGAACCAGGTTTTGCCGACCTTGAACTCGCTGCGCCCCTTGACCGCGCCGATGCGGTGGCCTCGTCCGGTGTTCTTGCCCATGGCGTCAGCTCCTTCCCTCGGTGGAGATGGTCGAACTGCTGGGGTGGATGGTGCCGGACGGTGGTGCCGTCGGCACCGGGGTGGCGGGGGTGAGGGTGCCGAAGATGCGGTCCGTGACGGCCTGGGCGAGGCGGTCGGTCACCGGGGTGAGCGCGCCGTTGACGTGGGTGACGGCAGCCGTGGTGGTGCTGGGCGACACGAGGGCGACCGCGGCAACCGCCAGGAGGAGAGTGTCCGTGGCGCGCCACCGGGGCCGGCGACGGGTCCGGGCGCTCACAGCTGCACCCCGGCGATGGTGAGCAGGTCGGCCATGGTGAACGCGTCGGTCCCGACCAGGTTCGGCTTCCAGTCGGGCCGGGCCCGCAGGAAGCCAGACGGGTCCTTGGCGGCAAGGCCGACCAGGACCTCGGCGACGATGCGGCCACCTACCGGTCCGAGCTGGTTGCCTCCGCCGGTCTCGGCCTCCTTCAGGAGCCAGAACCACAGGGGCGACGGATGCGGCAGGCCGGTGCTCACGGACAGTGCGGGGGTGCCCGTGGCCGAGCTGACGGCGATGGCGACGTCCTCGCCGCTGGGCAGCCCGAGGGCCTGCCCGCGGAACAGGTTCAGCAGCGCCAGCGGGCGCCGTTCGGTGTCGATGCCGGTGGGCAGGTGGCTCAGCGACGCGGCCAGGTGAGTGTCGAACAGGCGTGAGGTCTGCGTCTCCGGTCCCGAGCTGGGCAGGGCGTCGAAGAACCGGTGCCACTGCACCTCCAGTGCGGCAACCAGCGGCCGGAACCCGCGCAGGTCCTCGACCGGGCCGGGAGTCGGCGAGGCGGAGAAGACGGGGATGGCGCCGGAGGTGGCGTTCAGCTGGTACGCGTCGCGAACCAGCGAGTGCCCGAACCGGTATGCCGCGCCGGAGAACTCGACTGGCATCCACGCGTTGCGACGCACCGAGTACAGCTTCAGGTCCGTCTTGAGCCGGCCCTTCTTGTCCGTGACCAGGACGGCGTTCGCGACGTCAGCACCGACGAGGCGGGGCAGCAGGTCACGCAGCACGAGCCACTGGTAGTGCCACCGGACGAGGGTGCAGATCTGCGCGAACGTGACGGTGGGGCCGGACGGGGCCGGGTTCGCGGGGTTGTAGGGGGAGTCGGGTGCGGGGGTCGCGGGGGCGCCGCCGACCAGGGTCGGGTCGGCGCGAACCTTGTCGACGACGGCGTTGTGGAACAGGCTGAACGCCAGGTGTAGCTGGGCGACGATGGCGTGGACGTCGTTGCGGGGGTCTCCGACCAGGGCGCGTCCCTGCTCGTTGCGGGGCAGGTCCCGGGTGGCGAGCGTCTCGTTGCCGGGCGTGCCGGGGTTGGTGTGCACGAGGAGCTTGTCGGGGTCGCTCTGGTCGTACAGCCAGGGCGACACCTTGGGTCCGCCTCCGTACAGGCTGTCGAGGTCGAACCGGGGTGTGCGGAAGTTCGCGAGGGCGTCCGGGTCGTTCGCGGCCCCGAGCACCGACACCGGGTCAAACGTGATGTCGTGGTCGACGAACTGGGCCAGGTAGGTGTACCCGGCGGGGAGGGTTGGGTTGTCGCCCTGGCCTGGTGCGTTGCCCCAGCCGGGCGCGAGGGTGGCTTCCTCCATCTGGGCGGCGACGGCGCGGTACTGCTCGTCCGTCAGGTTCAGGGCCGGCAGCGTGCGGAACAGGCGCCCGTAGCGGCCGGTGTCGGTGGAGGAGTGCGGCACCGTGTCGAGCCCGCGGGGGCGGGCTCCGCCGTGGTGGTCGAGCGGCGACGGCACCCCGGGCGGCTGGTGGTCGGTGGCGTTCTCGGGGCTGTTCGGAGTTTCGGTCATGGTCCTGCGGTCCTTTCGGTGGAGCGCAGGGCCACGTGAGGGCAACCGCTGGCGCGTACTTGCGTGTTCGTTGTACACCCAAGTGAACATTGGCGTGCCCTCCTTGTCAAGTGCGGTGTACACCGTTATCTTCAGTGCATGCCCGCCATGCACCAGCCCATGCCTGCCGCTGCGCCCGAACGCTCGTTGCGCCGATGACCCCACCCACCGCATCGCGGCTCGGGGAGGAACTTGCTGGTCTGCGCCGCCTCGCCGGACAGAGCCTGCGCCTGGTCGGTGAAGCCACCGGCTTCTCCGCCGCCTACCTGCTGAAGCTTGAGAACGGCGACGTCACCTCGCCGTCACCGCACGCACTGCGCGCCCTGGCCGACCACTACGGGGTGTCTTACGTGGCCCTCATGGATCTGGCGGGCTACGCCATCAGCGACGCCCGCACCGAAAGCGTCTCCCATGGGGTGCTGGCCGACGCCATCGCCGGCCAGCCCATGACTGCCGAGGAGCAGCGCGCTGTGGCGGCCTTCCTGGTCAGCCTGCGCGCCATGAACCCCTGATGCGCGCACCAGCAGCACGCATGACCACAGGCCGGCGCCCCGTCAACGTTCCGCCGGGGCTGAACGGGCCGTTCTTCGCCGCGAACGGCCCAGAGCTGGCTTCGCCCAGCACCCGTTCAGGTTCGGCTGCCATCCTCGAGTCGGTGGAACATCGCGTGGCCGCGGGTGGCTGCGTCGGCGCGCCGACAGCGCACCGTGTCAGTACTGTCAAGGACACTGAGCGGCGTAGGGCACAGCAACCGCAGCGACAGAAGGCAGGAGGATTCATGATGAGTGGCAACAACCAGCACCCGGTGCTAGCCCCGGGAGAGACCTTCGACATGACCCTGGCCGAGTTCCTCGCGCAAGACGCGGAGCCCCGTGACACTGAACGCCTAGCTCGCGAGCTTGAGGCCATCCGCGAGGCGGAGCGCGACGCTGAGGTCGAAGGCGCGACCGTCCGCCTGTACTGACCCACCGCGGAGAACTGCAGTGCGCTGACATCACGCGAGGCCCGCTGCGGCCCACCCTGTGGGTGCGCCGCAACTGTTGCGGAACGCAGCATCTGAGGGCACACGGCCCGAAACGCCGTAGAACGTGCGCAACGTCGGATACTGTCCCGATGCTGCCCACGTTCGTGTGCGGCGTGCGGGGCTCACAACGGGGGAGGGAACGACGTGCTCGGTTTCGCTGAGTGGACCAGCTCCGAGCATCGTGCCGTCGTTCTGGACATGACCGCCGCGGGCGCGTGGGAGGCCCTCGCGGCCGACTATGCGCACCGGGGGCAGAACCCTGCACTGCAGCGCGTGCTTGAGATTGCGCGCGAGCACGATGTGGTCTGCATCGTGAAGGAGCCCAGATACATCGACGCGGACTGGCGCAGCCAACTCGCCCGGTTCTACACCGGGGCGTTCCGTCGCTACCCCTCTGTCTGCCATCGCCTGCACTTCTTCACCCGGGCGGTCCCCAACGACCTGGTCGACCTGTCGGACGAGCAGCCCTACTACCGCGGCTACACCGTCCTGCGGCCACTGCCGGTCGCACCGGTCGGGCGGACGATGATTGCCCGGCCGACCGCGCTGGATGATGCCGCGCGGTGCGAAGGCACGGAGACGGTTGACCTGGTCGGGTGGCCGTTGACCATCACCGCGATGCCGTTCATCAGCCAGGACACCCAGTACCTGCGGTGTGCGCACGCGGCCGTCTGGATGGTGCTGGCGCACGGTCGGCTGGTGCACGGCCTGCCCCGCTACCTTCCCGGGCACGTCCACGATGCGGCAGCCGCCGGAGCGCCCGTGGGCCGCCAGCTGCCCAGCGATGGACTGTCCGGGTTCCAGCTGTTCACCGCGATGCAGACGTTGGGCCTAAGCCCGACCAGCAAGCGGCTCAAGGCCGACCGCGCCCAGGACCTGGCGGGCAGCAGCAGCCTTCGCCTGTACTCGATGGTGTGCCGGTACGTGAACTCGATGCTTCCCCCGATCATCACCTCGACCCAGCATGCGTGGGTCCTGGTGGCGTACCAGCGTCGTTCCTCCAACGGCAACCCCGTGATCACGTTGTGGCGCCACGACGACGCGCGCGGGCCCTACCTGCGCGTGGATGACCCGTGGAACGAGCCCGAGCCGGCCCATCGGCCGTGGATGTCGGCGTACCTGCCGCTGTTGCCGAAGGCGCACCTGGACGCTGAACGAGCTGAGGCTGTGGGCCGGGACTGGTTCGACGCCTTCGGGGCCACGAAGGCTGCAGCCGGGACGGCGCTGGAGACGCTTGCGAAGGAAACCGACCCCGGAACCGGCCACACGTTCCGGACCTATCTGACCACCTCGACCGCGTTCAAGCAGGACGCACAAGGCCGCGGAGTCCCGGCCGAGCTCGCAGCCGCCTACCGGCTCGCGCCGATGTCCCGTCTGGTGTGGGTCATCGAGCTCGTGGACCGCAACAGGCGCGGTCGCGGTGAACCCGACGTCATCGGGGAGGTCATCCTCGACGCCACCCTGACCCAGTTCGAACCTGACCTGGACCCCGCGGGTGTCATCTCGATGCACGTGGACTCGTTCGCGTTCTTCTCCGGCGTCGACCGTGCCGACATCCAGGTGCTCAGGGTTCCGCCCGGGCAGGCCTACGCCACCGGGTGCAACGCTCTGCACCAGCCAGACGAGCCGCAAACTCCCTATGCCTCACCCACCTGAACCGCCGGTCGCCGTAGTGGCGCATGAGATCCGCGCGCGCAGGCGCAGTTCGTAGCGGTGCGTCCTTTTCGCCGCCAAACGCGGTGCAAGAGGCGCGGTTGGGGCGTCAGCATCACCAGCCAGAGCAGCACGAGAGGCGCCTGACTGACGCTGGCCGTTACTACCCCAAGCGCATAGCCGATCGCATGGTCGGCGGAGTCTCGCGCGCTCCACAATGTGGACTTTCTGTTCCTTTACCTTTCCCTACCGCAATCATTACCTTCGCCAGTGCGGCAACGCTGTCCGTCGCCGCGGCCAGAATCGCTGGCCGGGCGCTGGTGCGTAGGGCCCCGATTGCTGTGTGTGCCAACACGGAAATGGAGAGACGCGTTGTCAGTTCAGGCGGGTGCTCGCGCCCTCGGCTCGCATCGCGCCATGAGTCCAGTCATTGAGGCGTCGAGGGGCCTGCTGCGCGACGAGGCAATGCCGGTCGCGGACTTGTTCGCCGCACTGGCTGAGCGCGGCGCCGCGCTAGTGGACCGCCAGCATGAAGTGCTGGAAGCGCTGCAGCAGCGCGAGGAGGACCCCCAACGACTCGCCGGTCTGTTCAGACTCGACCACCTCGCCGCCCAGCTGCGCCGCAACAGCAACGCCGCGCTCGTCCTGGCCGGACTGCCAACCATCCGAAGCATTCAGATGCCAACCATGCTGAGCGAACTGGCGTGCGCAGCGGTCTCTGAGGTCAATGGGTACCAGCGGGTGACCATGGGTGCCTTCCCCACCCGCCGCGCGCAGGCAGACGTCGCATCCGATCTCGTCCACTTGCTGGGTGACCTCCTCGAGAACGCGCTGGCCGCGTCGCCGCGGGCGGGCCGGGTGTGGTTTCGGGGTGAAGGACCAGCATCGGCAGGAGCCGGTCCGGCGGCCATGATCAGGATCGGCGACAGCGGAAAAGGTATGCCGGATGCTGCTCTTCAAGACCTCAACGACATCGTCGCCGGGCGAGCTTTCCCGGCCGGAACTGGGCCCGGGGTCGGACTGGTCGTCACCCGTGAGATCGCCCACCGGCACGGGGTGACTGTCCGATTCGGGCGGCTGGTGAGCGGGGGGCTGGTCGCGACCGTGACGCTGCCCGATGCTCTTTTCGAGCCCACGCCTCGAGCGGACCCAGCCCGAACCAGGACCGACGACACGATCCCTTCCATCGGTGCGCTCTCACCACGTCGTCGTCTGGGACTCGGTGACGTTTCAGCCGCCAGTTCGCACGCCCGCTGAGGGGCAGGGCAGGGGCCAGGGCTGCCCAGTCTTACAAAGCTGCCCAGTCTTACCAACCTGTTGGCCCGCAAGACTTTCGGTCTTGGTTCGTCGGGACCTCGGCGCAGGGCGAGAAGCAGCCGTCGAAGCGGCCTGGTCGCCTTCGCGCCCGCGCCGTCGGAACGCAATCGAGTTTCCGTTGAACTTGGAGATCGGACGCGGGAACGTGCCCGTTTCAGTCAGCTCACCGCCGTACGTCGCAGGCTGCTCACTGATGGCGACGCAGCTCGTAATACTCGCCGCGCGCGCCGGGTAGCCGCAACGAGGTACCCGCTTCGCCAGCTCTACGGCGACGGACATCAACGGCACAAGCAAACCAGCCGGGTCGTCGCTCCGCGTCACGTGCGAGTGCCCTGCGACTCAACGGGCCGCCATGGTCCACGCGATAGGGCGTGAGCCACGTCACACCCAAGCCACCGAGATACCCGACGGTAGCCGTGTCCTTCTGCTGTCTAATTTCACTAGTCACAATCTGACGCCTTCGAGCCAGGCCATAACGCAGCAAGGACAGTCGTACAACGACATCCGGCTGCTGCGGGTGATGTGAAGTCCGTTTGGGGACCATCGATTGTGAATGCGCTGGGGTCGCATCTTCGCGGGCGGACTGCACAGGTGCACGGTGCAGTTCCCCTTGATGGCTCATGAGCCGCCCTGACGCCGGACGAACGGCCGGGGGCCGGGGGCAGCGTTCCCCCGACCAGCCTTGCGCCTTGATCGCCGACGAAGATGCGAACGTTCGCGCCACACTGTCCGCGGCTGTCGGCCTGGGTGGTCTTGCATCCGTAACGGTTGAGGACGGACGACAGGCGATCCAAATGCTGGCCGACCTCCACCCGAGCGTGGTCCTCCTTGACGTGCAGCTGCCCAGTCTCAGTGGGATCGAAGTGTGTTGGTGGATCCGACGCCAGCGCCACCTGGCGGACGTTCCGGTGATCCTGCTCGGTGCGCGTACTTCACAGTTCGAGATCGATGCGGGCCTGCTGGCTGGAGCCAACCACTACGTGACTAAGCCGATCACGAGTGCCCACATCACAGCCCTCGTCGCGCACCACCTCGTTGGCCGTCCCGCATTACCGCCCCCGGCCCGCGTGATCATTGCCGACTCAGCGGACTGAGCGGGCAAAGTTCATTCAGTTCATCGCCCACCCGGTCCGACCGACTTCTCGTCGAAACCCGTTGCGTTGAAGCGGCTCGGGCTGCCTTTCGCGAATTCGTCCGGCTGCAGGCGCCGTTGGCGCTGGACACGGCAGCACGAATGCAAGACGTCACGCTGCCATCGGTCGCCGAACATGCACGTTCCATCGCCGCCATCGCGAGCCAGGTCGACGTCGTGCTCGTCGAAGGCGCCGGCGGGCTACTCGTGCACCGCGACAGCCGCGGAGGGACCCTGGCTGACCTGGGAACCGCGTTGCGACACAAGGGGATCAGCGCAGGCTACGTCCTCGTCGCCAGTCCAAGCCTCGGCACCCTGAACCACACCGCCCTCACCGCCGAAGCCCTCGCCACCCGGGACCTGCCACTGCTGGGGGTCGTTGTGGGCTCCTACCCAGCAGAGCCAGGTCTCGCCGAGAGGTTGAACCTGGACGACCTTCCGCGCGTGGCCAAAGCGACGCTCCTGGGGCTGCTGCCGGAGGGAGCTGGCACACTCACTAGCCACCAATTTGTCCGCTACGCACCGGATTGGCTGCGAGGCCCTTCGTCTCGTACGCCACCGGTCGACGGCAACCCGGTCACTTGCCATGACGCGGGCTGCGCGAACGCGGGCTGCCACCAGTGTTACCCGCGCCCTGCTCACAGCGGACGAGTACTCCACCTTCACGTCCCGGCGGGATTGAACGAGGACGATTCAACGACCACGTCCTCCGCATCAGTGCCGAGCGCGCAGCGGTTGGGTACTCCATGCCGAAGCGTGGAATCCCTCTTGCATCGCGGACATTCACATGCGGACGCGGACAGGGGTCGACCTGGTCACCGAGCCCCCTCGTGACCAGATCGACCTCTCAGAAGAGCGAGGCCCCCCTTGCTCCCCTGCCCTGCCTCGATCCAAACACTATGGGAATAGTCAGCACGAGATAAAGGAACGGTAAGAAGTCGCGACTGGTGGGGCTAGACACCATAGATGCCCGATTCATTCACCCCCGCTGTTCCAACTTGTGAGACGGCGTGAGGTGAGTCTGTCAGCGTGGCGGCACCCCCGCCTCGGGAGGCAGGGTTCACTTGAGACGGGGGGCCGCGCCCGAAACTAGTGAGCACCGGTTGGGGCCCGAATGCTCTGTGGCCCGTATCACACGACATACGCGGCCAAAGGGGCGACTCCCCACGGCCGTATCGACGGGTGGACGCCCGGCGGCCAGACGCACGCCGCGATCAAGCGCATCGACCGCAGTTTGTCCTCGACGTGTTCCCCGAATACGCAATTCACCTTCAAGAGCCACCGCGCGAACCACTCACCAGTCAGTTACTGCTCAGTGGCGGCAGGACCTTCCAGGGCCGCGCTGCCGGTCGTCACTCAAGATCGCTTGGCCGCCACTGTGGCCGCCTACCGGAGGCAGCCTTCCATCACGCTGATCCGGTGCCGACGCGTCATCGACCAATCCGGAGGAGCGGCTAGGCCACGGCCGTGGCCCTGCAGAACGCTCGCCTTAAGGGCATCGCTTCGGCGCCTACACCTCGCTGGCCTGCAAGTGCACTCGAGAGTGCGGCCGGTGACACGTCGCCTCTTCCAAGGGGGGACATCAGGGCGGCGATGCGGCGGTTCGGCTGCACGCCTTCCGGGCGGGGCGTGGGCCCCGGGGGCGACAACGTTGCACCTTCATTTGGCCGCCGCGAAGGGGACGCAAGGCCTGTGGCACGAGGAGGTCGGCGACTTGGGGTACGACGCATCGTTGCAGGTCACGCGGGGTTGTACCCCCGATCGCGGGGCACGTACCCCCTTCTGATTGCCCAAGGAGGGGGATGAGTCCGGGGACGCCTGAGCGAGACCTTCCTGCCGTGTTCACACGGCGGAAGGAACTCGAGATGAGTGTCGCAACACACCTTGGCCTGGCCGACCCCGACGGCGAGGTCCTGGCCCTGGCCGGCCAGCGTTGGTCGCGATGGCAGATGTCCCACGAAGAGTTGGGCGTGGTCGAGGAGCTGGCGGATCTCCCGGCCTGGCTGCGGGCCGCCGACTGGGACGAGGCCGACCGCGTCCTGCTGGCCCTGGCCCAACTGTCGGCGCCGGACGGGGCCGACGACGTCGCCGCGACCACAGCGCTGGCCTGGGTGCTCCTGCCCGGTGCCAGCCTGCTCGCTTTCCGTCTCGGGCGACTAAGCCCTCGGATCGACGAGATCCTCGCCGCCCAGCTGTGGGTTGAGGCGCGCACCTTCCCGTGGCAGCGCGGCCACAAGGTGGCCGCCAACATCCTGATGAACACGCGCAAGGGGGTGATGCGCGACCTCGGGATCGGCGACCTGGGCGACCGCACCATCCCGTTCCCGCCGTCCGCGCAGGTGTGGACCGAGGCCGCCCCCAGCGCCCACCCGGCCGGCCCCACGGCCGAACAGGAGCTGCTGGACATCCTCGAGCTCGCAACCAGCAAGGGTGCCCTGTCCGAGGACGACGGCGAGATGCTGCTCAGCTTGGCCCGGGCGGCTGACGCGGCTTGCCCCGCCCGATCCGGGCGCGGTCACGCAGGCCTGATGGCGCCAGCAGCTTCCGAAGCCGTCGCCGCAGACCGCGGCGTCTCCGCCCGGACCATCCGCCGGCGCGCAGCCCGGTCGGTCTCCGCGCTCCGCACCGTGTGCGGCACTGACGAACGTGCCTCGGCGTGACGCGTCCACCAGCACGCCGCGGGCCGGCTTTGGGCGGCGGGGTGATGACCATGACCGGCGAGACCGAACTCCAACGCCTGATCGCCGTGGGCAACAGCACGGGCGAGGCGCGTGCCGAGTCCGCGGGATGCGTGGACCGGCTGCACCAGGTGCAGGCGGCGCGCGCCGCGCTGGCAGGACTCGACGCCCCCAGCCTGAGCGCCGCCCCCGAGGCCAGCCGGTCGGCGCTGGGGTTGGGGAGCGCCCAGTGACCTCACTGACCACCCACCCGGCGCCCCCGCGACCCGCGGTGAGCGTTGAGGAGCTTCAGCGCGCGTGGCAAGCAGTACAGGCCGGCGACTTCCGCCGTTGCCCGGGCGCCAGCCAGCGGCCGGCCGCACCGGGCAGCCATGAAAGCGGCCAACAGACGTGGGACCCCCACGAGGCCGTGCTACCCGTGATCGGGTGCGCCGGATCGGTCGGCGCAACCACCTTGGCGTTGAGCCTCGCCACCGCTGCCGCCGCGGTCGCGGCGGACATGGTGGGAGGCGCCCGCGTCGTGGAGTGCTGCACGGTGACGGCCTCCGGCCTGGCACCAGCCTCCACCGCAGAGCTGGGCCAGCACCCCACAGGTTGGCTCCAGGGCACCCGAGGCGAGGTCCTCCTCGAGCGCAGCAGCGACATCTTCATCAGCGCCGACGAAATGCCACCACCCACCAACGCGGCGGCGGCGGTCCGGCTGACCGTCCTGGACGTCGGATGGGAGCTGGGACAGCTGCTGGCCAGCCCGAGCTGGCTGTCCGACCGGGTGTGCCACGCCGATCACGTCGTGGCTGTCACCACCGCCACCATTCCCGGCCTGCGGCGCCTGGAGGGGGCACTGGCACTGCTGGCGGGAACACCGGTCCTCGGCGCCGTCCTCGGTCCACCGCGGCGCAGGTGGCCCCGGGGCCTGGAGCACAGCCTCGGGGCCTTGTCCCGCCAGCTCGACCAGCGCGGGGCCATCCACCTGGTCCCGCTTGACCGCGGCCTCGCTGTGCGGGGCCTGGACTCCCAAGCCCTGCCCACCCCGCTACTCACCGCAGCGGACCACCTGCTCCGCTGCGGTGAGTAGCGCCGGAGCCACCCTGAAGGGACAACCGTCATGAAGGCACTCACCCGCCAGCTCGCCACCCTGCCGCAGGTCTGCCCGGTCGCCCCGCCCGGCGCGCAGCGCTACGCCGACCAGCTCATGGGCTACGTCCTGTGGGGCACGATCATCCTGTTCGTGCTCGGCGTCGTTGTCGGCATCGGCGCGATCGTCGCGGGCCGCATCTTCGGCATGCCGCACGCGTCCAAGGCGGGGATCGTCGGCGTGGTCGTCGTCTTCCTGGCGGTGATCGGCTACCTGGTGCTGCCGGGAATCGTGCGCGCCATGACCGGCAGCGGGTGCATCTGATGAGCCGCGCCGGCCAGGACAGCGCCAGCGGCGGGTGGGGACGATCGCGCCTGCTGGCCACCCTCGCGGCCGGGGTCGGCGCGGCGATGCTGTTCGTGGCCGGCCTCGCCCTGGCGCTCTACTACGGCCTGCGGAGCGCGCAGGCGACGTCGACGCCCCATTCGACGACATCGTCGGCGGCTCCGACGCCGGTGGCCACCGGGAGCGGCCAGGCCTACCGCGACCAGGTGGCCGCAGCCCCGATGCTGAAGGTAGCCCCGGACGACGCCAGGCGCGGCGTCCCTGCCGCGGTCGCCGGCCCGGTCATCGACGTGCCGCCGGCCACCGACGTGGGACCGGCGCAGGTGCCGACCGGCTTTCCACACACCGCTGAAGGAGCGGTCGGCCAGCTGGCCGCCATCGAAACGACCGTCCTGCAGGGGATGTCCATTCCCCAGGCGAACCAGGTCTACGAACAGTGGGCGCTACCCGGCGGGGCAGGCGTGGCCGACTGGGCACTGACCAAGAACGTCCAGAACTTCCTCGCCGGCGCGGGGCAGGGGCAGAGCAAGGACCCCACGGTCGCGGTGACCGCGACCCCCGCGGCCGGCCAGGTGAAGGCCACGGACGGGCCCGACTGGGCGCTGGCCTGTGTCCTGCTGGACGTGCGGGCCACCATCACCGTCCAGGCCCGCATCGGCTACGGCTACTGCGAACGCATGCAATGGCACGCCACCCCCGGGACGGTCGGGCACGGTGGACGCTGGATGATCGCGCCCGGCGCTCCGGCCGCGGCCGCACCCTCGACGTGGCCGGGAACCGACATCGCCTTCAAGGCCGGGTGGCGGACCTGGGTTTTCAACGAGCTGGCCAGCAGCGACGAGACGGGCCAGGGCGACAACTCGACCAGCACGGAGTAGCGCCATGGACTTCCTCAACCCCTTCACCTATCTCGGTTCAGCCGCCGGGAAGGTCGTCTCCGACGGGTGGACCGCGGCAATGCTCGGCCTCTGGAACGCCGGGCTCTGGCTGCTGAAGCTGGTCCTGACCATCGTCGACACGTTCACCGTCCCCGACCTGGGCGAGGGTGGCCCCGGCGCGCAGGTGTACCAGATGACCTTCTGGATCGCCGGAGCCCTCATGCTCCTGCTGGCCATGGTCCAGCTGGGTCTGACCGCCGCGCGGCGCGACGGCAAGTCCATGGCGCGGGTCCTCGTCGGGACCGGCCAGTTCGTCATGGTGTGGGCCGGCTGGATCGCGCTGGCGGTGCTGGTCGTCGCCGCCTGCGGAGGACTCACCCGCGCCCTGATGTCCACGCTGCTGCACATCGACCAGTGGGCCCAGTTCGACCCACTCGGCACCCCGATCTCGACCCAGGACATCAGCGACGGCACCGTCGCCACCGTCCTGGGATTCATGGGGATCTTCATGGTGTTCGCCGCGATCGGACACCTGCTGGTCATGCTCACCCGCGCGGGCGCCCTGATGGTGCTGGCCGCGACCACGCCCATCGCCGCCGGGGGCCTGGTCAGCGACGCCGGGCAGAGCTGGTTCTGGAAGAGTCTGCGCTGGTTCATCGCCGCCGCGTTCACACCCGTGGTGATGGTCCTGGTCCTGGGCATCGGGGTGCAGATGACCTCAGGGGTCGCCACCGGAATGACCGACAACCTGCAGAAGGCCATCGGGACCGCCGTGCCCGGCGTGGTCCTGATCTGCATCGGCTGCTTCAGCCCCCTCGCGCTGTTCAAGCTCCTGGCGTTCGTCGACCCCGGCACCAGCTCCGGGTCCGCGCTGCGGGCCGGTCTGGCCGCCCAGGGCGGGCTCAGCGGAGTCCTGGCCGGCCAGGGTCAGGCGCAGGCCGGGTCCTCGGCCGCGTCGAGCGTCGACGCGAACGGCCGCTCCCAGGGTGAGAGCTCCGGGCAGGACTCCACCAGCGCGCGCTTCAGTTCCGGTGCGCGTGGGCTGATGGGCCAGGTCGGGGGCGGGCTCGGGCAAGCCGTCGGCGCGGGCATGGCAGCCATGGAGAGCATCGGGCCGCGCGGGGCGGCCGTGGCTGCCGACGTGACCAACCAGATGGGTGTCGGCCACAACAACTACGTCCCGGACTTCAGCAACACCAAGCAGCGGGCGAGCCACAGGAGCGGCGGCACGCAGGCAGACGACGACAACCCCGAGATCAACGGCTCCAGCCCTAACACCACGCCGGAGCCCGGCATCACCTCCCTCGCACCAGGTGGGGTCCGGACTCCGCCCGGGCCGACACACTCCCCGGGCGCAGGGGCCGGTCCCGGTGGTGGTGCCGGTGGCGCAGGCGCCGCCGGGGGCGAGGCCGTGGGTGCTGCGGCGGCCGTCCCGATCGTCCCGGTCTGATCGATCACCCAAAACCGAAACCCCTTGTTCGAAAAGCAGAGGAGGATCTCATGGCGGTCATCTACAGCGACTACAGCCGGGCCCGGATCGGGTGGTTCTTCGGACTGTCCGGGTGGCAGCTGTCCGTCGTCGCCGGCTCGACGATGCCGGTGTTCTGGTCCATCCAGGCCGGCGCGTGGATCTCGGCGGTGCTGTTTCTGGCGGTCTGGGCCACGATCACCGTGGTCACCGTGACCCCCGTCCGGGGCCGGTCCACCTTCGGCTGGGTGGCCGCGTGTCTGGCGTTCGCCACCGGGGGTCTGGCGGGGTGGACTCGCTTTCGTTCCAAGGCAACCCGAGGGCAGGTGGACCGCCTGCAGGAGGTCGACCTGCCCGGAGCGTTGCACGCCGTGCAGATTCACGATGGGCCGCCGCACGGGGCCTCGTTCTCCCGGGTGGCGATCATCCAGAACCACGCCACCCGAACATGGGCGGTGACCGCGGCCATCGTCCACCCGGGCATCGGGCTGCGCGAGATCGAGGAACGGCAGCGGCAGGGCCGGGGTCTCAGCGAGCTGCTGGACATGGCCTCCCAGACCGGGCTGGTCGACGAGGTACTGGTCCTGGTGCGCACCGTCCCGGAGGACGGCGCCGAACGGGACCAGTGGCTGGCCCGCCACCGCCGGCCCGGCGGTTCCCCGGGGGCCCGGCAGGTCAACGACGAGCTGCAGCAGACCCTCACGCGGGCCAGCGTGCGCACCGAGTCGTTCGTGACGGTCGTCCTCCCCGAGGGACGGCTGGGCAAGGCGGCCAAGGAGTCCGGCGGCGGTCTCGAAGGACGCGCCCGCGTCATCTACGGCGTGCTGGGCGAGATCGAGGCCCAGCTGCGCGGCGGGCTGGGCATGACCAGCGTCGCGTGGCTGACCAGCCCCGAGCTCGCGCTGGCCTCCCGTACCGGGTTCGCCCCAGGAGATCGGGCCGGGGTCATCGACGCCCTCGGCGCCCGCCACAGCGACCCGGCCGTGAACGCCGACGTCCCGTGGGCGATGGCCGGACCGTCCGGGGCCGACCCGGTGGCCCGGCACTACAGCCACGACGCGTGGAACAGCGTCAGCTCCACGATCAAGCTCCCGGTCAAGGGGGCCGCCATGGGTGCGTTGCTTCCGGTGCTGACCCCGACCGAGCCGGGGGAGCGTCGCTCCTTTCTGGTGGCCTACCCGATCCTGAGCCAGTCGGCGGCCGGACGGCAGAGCGCCACCAGCGAGTGGGCCGCCGACATCGGCGAGGAGCTGCGCACCAAGGCGAAGGTGAAACAGAACGCCAAGGCCAGGGACGAGGCCGAGAAGGTGCGCCGGCTGGACACCAAACTTGCCCGCGGCAACTCATTGACCCGCCCGTACGCCGTCTGCACGGTCACCGTCCCCAAAACCGTCAGGGTGTCGGAGTTCGGTCGTCGCCTCGATGCGTCCGTGCGCCGGGCTGGGTTCGCGCCGCTGCGCCTGGACCTGGCCCAGGACGTCGCATTCGCCGCGTCGACCGTCCCGCTGGGCGTCAGCCTCACCCGGAAGGCGGACTAGGCGATGAGCAGACCACCCCACACGCCGCGCCGCCAGGAAGGGGGGCGCACCGTCTCGCGGCTGCTGGCCGACTTCGGCCACGACCTGCCCTCTGTCCCCACGGTGCAGGAAGCCGCCAAGGAGGCGCGGCTGTTCCGGCACGCGTCACGCCGCGGGCCGCGCCGGCCCGGCAGTGGTTGGGCTCCGGCGGCCGCGCCCGTCTCGAGCTGGCGCATGACATCGGACCAGGCGGCGGTGCTCTGGCCGTTCATCTCCACCCCCGGGCTGCCGCCGACCGGCGCCCAGATGGGCATCGACATGCTCTCCGGTGGCGCGTTCTATGCCGACCCCCACGGGTGGGTTCTCGACGACGACGTGCCGGTCACCAACCCCAACGTCTTCAGCTTCGGTAAGCCCGGCCGCGGCAAGTCGGCAACCACCAAGGCGTTCTGTCTGAGGATGACCGACTTCGGCTACCGCATCCTGGTGCTTGGCGACCCCAAGGACGAGTACGAGGGGCTGTGCCGGTTCTTCGGGGTCGAACCATTCGCGATCGGGCACGGCCTGCCAACCCGCATCAACCCCCTGGCCTTCGGGCCCCTGCTCCAGGGCTGGGAGCAGTTGGACGCCGTGCAGGCGCAAGGCCGCGCGGCGGTCGTCTTCGGGCGCTGGCTGACCCTGGTCCGCGGCCTCGTCGGAAGCCAACGGATCGGCGACCAGCGGGTCCCGTTCGGACCCACCGACGAGGTCGTCGCTAAGGCGGCCCTGCAAACCCTCACCGGGTACACCCACGGCCAGTCCCATCTGACAGAGACCACCATCCCCCAGTTGTGGCACCTGCTGGACAACCCGACTCTTGACCTGATCGCCACGTGCCGGTACGCCGACGAGCGCCACTTCCTCGACGACACCAGGCTCCTACGCGACGCCCTCGGCCAGCTCGTCAATGGCGCCCTGGCCGGCCTGTTCGACGCCCACACCACCATCGACGTCGACTGGTCCGCACCGGTCCAGTCCCTGAGCCTGTCCCGGCTCGAACCGCTGGGAGACGAGGCGATCGGGATCGCACTGACCTGCCTCAACTCCTGGGGTCGAGGCATGCGAGAGATGGCAGCACCGGGGGACCTGCGGGTGGTCGTGCGCGACGAGTCGTGGAAGCAGCTGCGGCTAGGGCCGGAGGCGGTCAAGTCCTTCGACGCCGATCTGCGCCTGTCCCGACGTGACGGCGACGTCCAGTTCGCCGTCGCGCACAAGCCCTCCGACCTGCTCTCCGCCGGTGACACCGGCTCCCAGGCCGTCGCCATCGCCAAGGACCTTCTGCACCTGGCCGACGTGAAGATCCTGCACGGCCAGGACCTGGGGGTGGCCCGCGAGCTGGAGAACATGCTCGGCCTGGGCCCGATGGCCCGCGACCTGGTCACCGGGTGGGCGATGCAGGGCAAGGGCAGGGCCCTGTGGTGCGTGGGGGAGCAGCACTACAAGGTGCAGACCGTGCTCCACCCGGTCGAGCGGGAGCTCACCTTCACCAACCAGGCCATCGCCGGCGCAGCCTGACCACGGCGGACCGGGGCGAACCCATGAAGAAGATCGCGCTGTTCCTCATCCCCGCCTTGCTGCTGGCGGCCGGGCTGCCTGTGGCCGTTGCCCTGATCGTGATGACGGTGAGCACCCCGGCAGCCGCGCAGCAGCTGCGCACGATCGCCTGCGCCGGCCTCACTCCCGTCACCGGCGCCTGGCGGCCCCCGTTCGCGCAGCCCTACACCGTCGGCCAGCGCGGCTTGGGTCGCGAGTTCCACCCGATCTACAACCAGTGGCGCCCGCACACTGGGCAGGATCTGGTGTCGCAGCCGGGACCTGGGCCGGTGGTGGCGAACGGGGCCGGACAAGTCGTCTTCGCCGGCACCATGGGTGGGTACGGCAACGTCGTCGACGTCCAGCACGTCGACGACACCACTGGGGCGGCGGTGGTCAGCCGCTACGCCCACCTGGCGGCGGTGAGCGTGAGCACCGGCGCCACCGTCGCCGGCGGCCAGCAGCTGGGTGTCGAGGGATCAACTGGCACCAGCACCGGCAACCACCTGCACTTCGAGGTCCGCCTCGGCGGCACGCCGACCGACCCGGTGCCGTGGATGCTGGCCCGCGGCGCCCCCCTCAACGGCCAAGCCGTGAACAGCTGGACACCACCCCCCGGGGAGCCGGTCCAGGAGGGCGGGGTCGGCTTCCGCCTGCCGCCACCCGGCACACCCAGGCAGGCGTCGCTGCGCAGCCCGGCGCAACCGATCCCCGCCCAGATCAAGGCGGCCTACCTCGCGGCCGCGGCCCGGTACAAGATCCCATGGACGCTGCTCGCCGGCCTCGGCATGGAGGAGACCGCCCACGGCCGCAACGCCGGCACCAGCTCCGCCGGCGCGCGAGGCCTCATGCAGTTCGTGCCCGCCACCTGGGCCGCCATGGGTGTCGACGGCGACGGCGACGGCCGCGCGGACATCAGCAACGACGCCGACAGCGCCATGTCGGCCGCGAACTACCTCACCCAGTCCGGTGTCACCAACGGCCCGGCAGGGGTGCGGGCGGCGATCTTCGCCTACAACCACGCCGACTGGTACGTCAACGACGTCCTGTACTACGCCGCGGTGTACGGCAGCGGCAGCGTGCTGGGAAGCAGCACAGAGTGCGGGCCCGGGCAAGGGAACCCGGACCTGCCGCCGCTGACCAGCGACCGCCTGCGAGTCGTCCTCACCTGGGCGACCAGCCGCGTCGGGGACCGGTATGTCATGGGCGCCAATGGACCCAACGCGTGGGACTGCTCCTCGTTCACCCAGAGCGCCTACGTCCAGATCGGCATCACCACCCCCAGAACAGCCCAGGCACAACGCGACTGGCTCGCCGCCGGGAACGGCTTCCGCGTCGACCCCCAGCAGGCCAGGCCCGGCGACCTGATCTTCTACGACTCCTACCTCGGGCCTAACACCATCGGGCACGTCGCCATGGTCTTCGACCCCAGCGCGCAGTCCACCGTGGAGGCGATGGACAGCCGGCACGGTGTCACCTACGGCAGCTACGCCGGGAAGGCGACCACCAAGAACATCTTTCAGATCTGGCGGGTCGGCAACGTCTCCGACCAGCCGTCCCGGGCGGCCGCCTGAGACCCGAACTTTCCCGTCCGTGCGGACGCTTGCGCCGGCATAGCGCCGGCCTGACCACCCAGGACCGCCTCCGGGCATTGGGGTGGCAGGAAGGGAGCAGCCGATGCAGCGAGCACGTCGAACCAACCCCTACCCGTTCACCTGGGAAATCCCCGTAGCGGCAGTCGTCGCCACGGTCCTTCTACTGGTCCTCGGGATCCACGCCGGGCGAGCCTGCGCCAACCTCGTCGCCGGAGCGGGCCTCACCCTGCCCTCCCGGGAGACACTGTTCGACAGCGTTCGCGGAGTGCTCGGTGGCGACGCCGGCGCAGGCCTCACCGGCACAGCCGCCCACCTGGCCCGGCCGACGGCAGTCAGGATGTGGGTCGCCGTAGTCGAGGCGGTGGTCCTCGCCCTGACCGTCTGGGTCGGGAAGGTCAGCTTCGACCGGTGGGGACCCGGTCGAATCCAAGGGATGGCTTCGCGGGAGGAAGCCGGGCGACTGCTCGGCCGGAGCCGGCTGCGCAAGGTCGGCGCCGTCGTCCGGCCGGATCTCTACGGGAAGGGACGCTGAGGTGGCACTGAGAGGCGGCCGCCGGCGGGCACCCTTCCGGCCCGAACAGGTTGGGTGGCGACTGGGCAAAGGCCAGGAGCCGCGCGGGGGGCAGCAGTGGGTGCCGTGGGACCGCACCGCTGGTGTGATCGGGCCGCAGGGCAGCGGCAAGACCCTGGACCTGCTCATCCCCGCTCTGCTGCGAGCCCCCGGAGCGGCCCTGGTGACGCTCACCAAGGTCGACGACCTGCTGCTGAGCTTCACCTCGAGGCAGGCGCCACGGGCCGGCGAGGACGAGGATCGACCGTGCGTGATGCTCGACCCGTTCGGGCTGGCGATCGGGCTCCCGGAGCTGGTCTGGGATCCGATCGACGGCTGTGTCGACCCTATGGTCGCCGAGCGGCGCGCCAAGGCCTTCACCGCGGGCACCGTCAAGGGGGCCGTCACCGGTGGGCATGGTGACGATGCTGCCCGGTTCTACGCCGCCGAAGCCGCCAAGGTCATCCAGGCCTACTTCCACGCCGCGGCGCTGACCGGACGCGACCTCGAGGACGTGCTCCGCTGGGTGGCCAACCCGCTCAGCGCCACCGACCCCGCCGAGATCCTTCGCGAACACCCCCACGCCGCACCGTTCTGGCACGGGCTGCTCCACGGGGCGCTGCACGGCGACGACCGGACCGCCGGCAACACGGTCACCACGGTGCAGCAGGCGCTCAGCCTGTTCTTCCAAGAACCGATCCGGCGACGGTGCGTCCCCGGCCAGGGGCGCCCCGCCACCGACATCGCCGACGTGATCCGCCGGGGCGGCACCATCTACCTGCTCGGTCGGGAGGACCCGTATGCCAGCGCCTCACCGCTGATGACCGCCGTGGCGGAACATGTCCTGGACACCGCACTGGTCGCAGCCAACACGTCGCGGTGGGGTCGGCTGTGCCCACCCATGCTGGCCTGTCTCGACGAGCTGCCCTCCACGGCGCCGTTGCCCACGCTACGCACCCGGATGGCGAACGAGCGCGCCCTTGGCATCTCCTTCATCTGGGCAGCGCAGACCCGGCCGCAGCTGTCCACGATCTTCGGGGACCAGGAGGCCCGCACACTGCTCGGCCTGACGAACAACTTGATCCTGTTCGGCGGCTCCAAGGATGTCGCGTTCAACCAGGAGATCTCCGACCTGCTGGGTCCGGTGCGGATCTCGAGGACCAGCTGGCAGACCGGCCAGATGGGCGGCCGCACCACCACCGCGGAAGACATCCCCATCCTCACCGCCGCCGAGGTCCGGCAACTCAAGGAACGCCACGCCCTGGTCGTGTCGGAGAACGGCAAACCGATGATCGCCCGACTCACCCGATGCATCGACGGAAGGGCCGGCCGCCACCTCCTGGCGCAGCAGGAGCGCGCGAGAGCCCTGCTCGGGCAGAGCAGCCACGCCACCAGAGTGTCGGCCGACGCCCGCCGCACCGCTGCGATCGTGGAGGCCCGCCGACGAGGCCTGTCCAACGACGCAGCTTGGACAAGGGGCCCATGATGAAGCCGATGAGGATGCAGGACCCGGGGCCGGGTCCGATGGTGGCCACGTTCCCGCACCCGGGACGTCAGCTCGAGCAGGCGTACCGGGAGCTCGACCTCGCACTCAACGGGACCGATGAGCAGCGCAAGGCGTTGGGACGCCTCACAATGCTCCCTCGGCCCTGGGACCCAGACAGCCTCACCCGTCCGCAGCTGCGCCGCGAGCTGTGGGACTGGCTTGAGGCCTTCACGATCTGGCTCAACAGCGAGTACGTCTGGGACGTGGCTGGCGTCGTCCCCCACTGTTGGCCGCAGCACCCGCACCTGGTGCGTGAACTAGCCGTGCTGGCCGACCAACGTCGACGAGCCGCGCTGGCGTTCGGAAGCGACGCCCTCGAGGAGTGGCACCGCTACGCCCTCCCCGCGTTCGTCGACCGGATGCGTCAGCGGATCAAGGACCACTGCGAAGACGGACACCAGCAGTGGCCAGCCAAAGGCCGCCACTCGCGCCACCTCGCAGAGCCTGCCACGACCCAGCGCGCGCATGCATTCGACCAAGATGCCGCACACCACCGCCCGCGGTCGGCCAGCAACGAAAGCACGCCACCACGGCTCCGGGTCGTCGACGGCCAGACCATCGACACCGGCACTGGCGAGATCGTCGACTATTAGCAGCATCCTGCTCGCGCTCTGGAAATGGAGCGGACCGCGGCGGCCCTTCCTCGACTGGATTCGCAACCGGCCATCAGATGGAGAACGTCCGGTCAGTCAGAGATCGGTGGGCGGGTTATGGCGGCGTAATGCCGCTGCTCTGCCTCACCCATCAGCCTGCTTGCCTCACGGGCTACTGAGCCGTGTCGTATGCCTTCAGAACATCCGCGCTGATCCGGCCACGGTCGCTCACCTGATGGCCATTGTTCTTCGCCCAATCCCGCACCGACGCAAGATCAGTACGTGACTTTGCTCGCGATGACGAGCGAACTGTCTTGCCACGACGGCTCCCCCGGCTTTGCTCAGTCGCCTTCGCGATGTAAGGCTTGAGCGCCTTCTCCAGGGCGGCGCGGTTCTTCGCACTCAGGTCGATCACCCAGCTCCTGCCGTCAAGGCTGAACGAGACCTCTTTCGCGTTGGTCGAACCGTCGAGGTCATCGGTGATGGTTACCGTCGTCTGCTTGGCCATGAAGAGAATGATTGCGCCTATAGGCTGAGATTGCTAATCAACCACGAATGACTGCTGCCGTATTCGGCGTTTCGTATTGCCATCGAGAGGCCACCACGGCGTCCGCTCCAAGCAGGACTAATTACCACGATCCGTGCCAACGATGCTGTCGCAGTTGTCCAAGGCGCTCCTCGGCCGGGCATAGCCGTAAGGCGGCCGGAGTGACGCACCGCCGTGCTGCCGTCGTTAAGGACGGTCGAATCCCGGTCGAGGGCTGGAAGCCCCTGGTCATTCGCGCGAGGTGGGCCTCGACGCACTCCATGCCCTCTGGGGTTCAGCGTTTACCCGCTCGTCAATGTCTTGGATTTCCCGCCGTCAGCCCTCGCGTGACAACCATGGGCAACGGACCAGCAATCTCACTCGCTTCCATCCGGGCCGCACCCGGGCGGGTCCAACCGGTCCCGACGGTCACTGGCCTACAGGGTGGTGATGAGACCTCCGTCGATGGTGAAGTTGGCCCCGGTGATGTTCGCTGCGCGTTCGCTGGCAAGGAACACGACCAGGTCGGCGACTTCTGTGGGGCGGGTGAATCGTCCGGTCGCTGCCGCACTGGCGGCTGACGCGGCGACGTCGTCCGGGTTGCTGCCGGTGGCTTTGGCGACGGTGTGCGCGACTCCTGTTGAGCCCAACCAGAGGTCTGTGGCGACTGGGCCGGGGCTGATCGTGTTGACGCGGATGCCGCGCGGGCCGACCTCCTTGCTCAGGGCTTTGCAGAAGTTGGTCAGGGCTGCCTTGGCGGCGCCGTAGTCGAGCACGAGCGGGTCGGGTAGGAACGCGTTCACCGAGCTGGTGGTCACGATGGACCCGCCATCCTGGCCCAACATCAGCGGAAGGGCGCTGCGGGTGGTGCGCACGGCCGCGAGCAGGTTCAACGTCAGCGACGCCCACCACTGGTCGTCCGTGATCGTAAGAAACCCGTCTGGGTGTGGGGTGACGGCACCGACGTTGTTGACCAAGATGTCTAGCCGCCCGAGGTCGGCGGCCGCGTCGACCAGCGCCTGCGGGCCCTGCGGGGTGGACAGGTCCACACTGACCGGTCGGACCCGTCCGCTGGCGGCGAGCTCGTCAAGCTCGGCCGTGGCGTCCCGGGCGCCAGCGACCACGAACGCGCCCTCGGCGGCCAGCGCGGTCGCGATGGCCAGCCCGATGCCCTTGCTGGCGCCGGTGACGACGGCGACCTTGCCGTTCAGTTCGAGGTCCACGGCTTACAGGCCGTTCGTCTTGAGCCAGTCCAAGACCGCATTGGCCACCTCGCGCCAACCGGGGTCGATGGTCAGCGAGTGCCCGCGGCCTTCAAACTGCTTGAGCTCGGTGACCGCGGCCGAGTCCCGGTACTGCTTGAGGGTGGAGCGGGTCACCACGTCCGGCACGGTGTGGTCGGCGGTCCCGGACACGAGCAGCAGGGGCCCTCGGGTCTGGTTCGCGGTGTCGACCGCAGCCTGCGAGTGCATCACGAAGTTCGCGGCGGCGGCCTGGAACAGTGGGCGCGCCGGCGACGGGACGGTCCACCGCTCGTACAGGGCATCGGACTCCTCCTCGCTGAGCGCGTTTCCGAACCCGAACCGGAACTCCTTGGCTGTCAACGAGACCGCCTTGTGCAGGTTGGTGGGGTTGCCGAGGCCGGGCAGGCCGGCGCGCAGCTGTGCCAGCGGCAGCGGCAGCACGCCCTTGATCTGAGCCGGGTCGATCGCGACGGCGCCGGCACCGATGCCTTCACCGAGCAGCTTCTCGACGATGAGACCGCCGAACGAGTGCCCCACCAGGACCGGGACCTCGTCCAGGTCGGCGATGAGGTTCGCGAAGTGCGCCGTGGCCGCGTCGATGGTGGTGTCGGCGACCAGCTCCGGGTGGTTGCGGGCCTCTTCGACGGTGTCGGGCTCGCCGGGCCACCCGGGCGCGATGGGCTGGTACCCGTTGTCGCGGAACAGGTCCATCCACGGCGTCCAGCTGGTCGCGTGCAGCCACAGTCCGTGGATGAAGACGACAGGGCGGGCGGTCATGACGTCGCCGCCATGGACGTCGCGACCTGCTCGATGAGCTTGGCGAACCGGGCGGAGTAGTGGGTGAACCCGCCCGCGTGGCTGGCGTCGTCGAAGGTCACGGTGGTCGATCTCGCGCGAGCGGCCATGGCCCGCTGAAGCGCCGGGTCGATGATGCGGTCGGCGCCGGAGATGGCGTACCAGGATGGGATGGTCGCCCATGCCGGGGGGCCGGAGGGGGTGAACAGGACGCCGAGGTTGACCGGCTTCTGGGCGGCGGCCATGCGTGCGGCCAGCTTGGGGTTGAGGTCCTGGGCGAAGTCGGCGCGGAAGAACGCGGGGTCGATGATGGCTGAACCGGTCGCGTCGATGAGCAGGTGGCCCGGTGGGAACGGTGGCGCGAGGAACGCTGGTGGTGTGTACCCCTGCGACAGGCTGCCGATGGACTCTCCCTGTGCGGGCAGGTATGCGGCGGTGAGCCCCAGCGCGGTGACGTCGGTGCGGCCGCTGGCCGCGTTGGACACGACCACTCCGCCGTAGGAGTGCGCGACCAGGACCTTGGGGCCGGGGATGGCGTCAAGGGTGGCCGCCACGATCTGGGCGTCGGCGGCGATCATTTGCAGCCCGAGCGCCGGGGCGGCCGTGGCGTACCCGTCCTTGCGCAGGGACGCGTTGACCTCGTTCCACGCGGTCGGGTCGGCGAACGCGCCGTGGACCAGGACGATGGTCGGTGCCGTGGATCCGGCGCTTCTGGCGGCGGTTGTCGCCGCGGAGGTGGCCTGGGCGGGCATGGCCGCCGCGGCGAGTGCTGCGATGGCGGCCGCGGCGACAAGCAGGCCACGTCGACGTCGCGGGTTTCGGTGGACGTTCATGGTTACCTCTCGGGTTGTGTGGTGGGTTGGTCAGGGGTTCGGGTGGGGGGTGGGCCGTGGTCGCGGTAGCGCTGCTGACGCCACGGGTCGCCGTAGGGGTGCAGGCCGAGGGTGGCCGGGGTGCCGGGGATGTTGTGGTCGGTCAGGGCGATGCTGGTCAGCCACTTCACGCTCTGGTGCAGGTACAGGTGCGGCACCAGGAGCCGGGCCGGTGCCCCGTGCGCCGGGCTGAGCGGGCGCCCGGCATGCCGCAGCGCGACCCAGGTGGGCATCTCGAGCAGGTCGTCCAGTGGCAGGCAGGCGTGGTACCCGTCGGCCCCCGTCGCGACGGCATACGACGCCGACATGTCCAGTCCGGACATCAGCAGCCGCACCGGCACCCCCACCCAGCTGCTGGCGACTAGCGACCATCCTTGGACGCAGTGCACGTCCGTCTCGAGCGGCACTTGGGGCAGCGCGCTCAGCGAGGCCCAGTCCCATGCGGCCAGCTGGCCGCGTTCGGTGGTGAGGGTGAGTGTCCATTTCTCCAGGTCGATGGTCGGGGCTGCGCGCCTGCTGACCGCGGGCAGAGTTGCCACCGGGTGCTGACCGGGTGGAAGGTCCGACCAGCGCTCGGCGCTGCTTTTGGTGCCCTGGTGCTGAGGTGGTGCTTCGCCGTCGGAGTGGCCGTGGGGGCCGGGCATGCCAGCCACGAAACACCCACACGATGGCCCGCGTCCAAGACCCGTTGGGGCCCGACTGATAACCGCGAACGCTGCCCTCATCCGGCCGCCGGGTCTACCGTTAAGGACACGTGCGGGGCGAACTAGGAGGCCCGCTCGGAGGCTGGCGGTAATCCGGATGGACTTTGACCTACGGCTTGTTCGCTACTTCGTCGCGGTCGCCGACGAGCTCCACTTCGGGCGAGCCGCCGCAAACCTGTACATCAGTCAACCGGCCCTCTCCAAGCAGATCCGCAAGCTCGAGGAGCAAGTCGGGACGCCCCTGCTGGTGCGCGACACCCGTCACGTCACCCTCACCGCGCGCGGACAGCGGTTCCTCGACGACGCCCGCCAGCTGCTCGCCATCGCGGCGAGCATGGCCCAACCACCACGGGGCGACGTGGTGCGCATCGCGCACATCTTCGAGCTCGACACCAGCCGACTGGTCGCCGACGAGTTCCTCCGGGCGCACCCCGACGTCGAAGTTCTCGAACACACCATGGACAGCATCAGCCAGCTCGAGGCGCTCCTGGCGAACCGCCTGGACGTGGCCATCCTGCGCGTCACGCCCCATATGCTCGCCCAGCACCCGACCGGATGGCGACACCAGCCGCTACGACTGGAACCCCTGGTGCTCGTCGGCGCCCCAGGCGACGTGCCCCGGCACACGGCGTCCATGCACGAGCGCCCACTGCACGTGTTCGGTGACCCACCCGAGTCAGGGCAGTACAACGCGCACGGACAGTACCTGACCGCGTTCGAGGAGCACTTCGGCATCACCATGCGCTGGCTGGGCACTCCGGGCGCGTTCAGCCACTGCCTTGTCCACGTATCGCGCGCAACCCCCGGCGCCCGCTACCTGGAGTTCCGCAGCTACGCCGACCGGTACGCCGGCATCGGGCTGCCCGTGTACCAGCCCCAGGAGGCCCAACCCGTCTACCCGTGGTCCCTCGCCTGGCGTGACCCGGACCCATCACCAGCCACGCACGCATTGCTGAGCAGCGCGCTCGACACCTCTCGAAGCAACCATTGGCTCACCCAAGACACAGCCCCCGGTGCCCACATCTGGCTGCCCACAGGCGAGCCGCTTGACGCCCCGCTGAAGGACGCGCCCGTCCCAGCGACAAACTAGCCGACGGCTCGCTGGTGACGCCCCAGCCCAAACCGACCGGCGGCGCAATGACGCACCGTGAGGGCCCGGACACAGGGGCGGCGCGACGGCAGGCGATGCTCCGCATGGCATCCTCAACTGAGTTGCCAACCGGGCCGCCAGGCGCGCGCCGCCCTGTGGGCGAGTGTTGATCCCTGGCCGGGAGGCGTGGGGCTACGGCGTCTGGCATTGACTGTTTCGCAATGCCCGCCTCTACGACGCCGTGACGGGACAGTCCCTGCCGGGTCAGGGCAATGAAGAGCCGATGCGCGGCCCTCTCCAGCTCTTTTCGGGGTATGTGCGTGCGTGGTTGACTCGCGGACTATCGGGCGGCGCACGGGCCGCCCGAGGTGGGAGGGGTCGTGGACAAGGATCTCAGGCAGATCTTCGAGGACGAGTTTGCGAAGGCTCCCTCGGAGATCGAAGAGCAGGCTGCGCTCGCTGCTCTCGGCGATGAGTACCCCTTCGGACTTGAGACATACAGCTGGGTCTCGCGAACTGAGCTCCGCCATGCTGCCGAGGTCCTGAGCCAAGTTGATGGTCCGATTGCCGATGTCGGGTGCGGCCGGGGAGGTCCGGGCCTGTGGGTCGCGGGAGTTCTCGGTGCACCGTTGGTCGGTATCGACATCGCCGAGTCGGCGTTGGTGCGGGCTCGTGCTCTTGCAGAGCGGCTAGGCGTGGAGGCTGAGTTCAGCCTGGGGTCGTTCGAGGAGACCGGGCTGGCAGCTTCCTCGGTCGGGGCGGTGCTTACCTTCGACGCCTTCCTGTTCACCCCTGACAAGCTTGCGGCGTTTGTGGAGCTCGCACGTGTGCTGCGGCCGGGTGGGCGGCTGGTGATGACGTCGTGGGACTACCACTCCCAGCCAGATAACCGGCCGCCGCAGGTGCCCGACCATCGGCCCCTGGCCGAAGCAGCCGGGTTGAAGGTGTTGGCCTATGAGGACACCAAAGACTGGTACCGCCGCTGTGTCGCGTTCGCGGACTTCCTCCTCGAGCGGGCCGACGATCTCGCGCGGGAGGCGGATGCGCCGGTTGTAGAGGTGCGCGCAGGGATCAGCGAGATGCGCGCGACCTTCGAGTGCATGACAAGACGTTTTCGCCTGGTGGCGCAGCGGCCCATCATGTGAGCGTGAGCCATGCTGAAGGCTGCCGACATGGGGTAACACACGCGGCTACTAGACGATTCACGTAGGGCCGGTGTCTGGCCAGACTCGGTCCAGGTGATCGGCGGGTAGCTCTCCATGCGGCTGCCCACCGGCTGAATTGGTGTGGCTCACTATCGGTCTGCGGCCCGCCGGTCACCGTGACGAGGCGTGGCTCAAGAAGGGACTGCCCTGCTCGTAGTAGCAATGCCCACCTCGCCGTCCACACCGGCACAAGAACAGGCGGGAGCAGCACATGCATCAGGTGGAGCACGTCATCATCGGGGTCGATCCGCACAAGCTGTCGGCCACCATCGAGGTCGTCGACCAACGGGAGAAGTTGCTGGGCTCGGGACGGTTCACGACCGACCGGGCCGGCTATGCCGCGATGCTGACCTACGCGAAGGCGTGGCCTGACCGGACCTGGGCCGTCGAAGGCAGCAACGGGGCCGGTCGCCCGTTGGCGCAGCGACTCCTCGAAGACGGCGAACGGGTCGTCGACGTCCCGGCCAAACTCGCCGCCAGGGTGCGGCTGTTCGACACCGGCCACAACCGCAAGACCGACGCCCGTGACGCGCACTCGATCGCGGTCGTCGCGGTCCGCACCACGACCCTGCGGGTGCTGCAGCTCGACGGCGAGCTCGAAGCCCTGCGGATGCTCACCGACCGCCGTGAGGCACTGACCCGGCGCCGGGTCCAAACCGTTGACCGACTCCAGGCATTGCTGGCCGAACTCCTTCCAGGACAAGCCAAACGCGACATCACCACCGGCCAGGCCAAGGCCATGCTGGCCACCGTCCGCCCGCGTGACATCGCCGGGAGGACCCGCCGCCGGATTGCGGTCGAGGAGCTGGCCGAGCTGATAGCGGTCGAAGCCAAGATCAAGAAGGCCACCGCCGAGCTCAAGACCATCGTCCTCGCCCGCGGCTCACACCTGATGGACCTGCACGGTGTCGGACCCGTCGTCGCAGCCCGGGTCCTGGCCGACGTCGGGGACGTCGCCCGGTTCGCCGACCGCAACCGGTTCGCGTCCTGGACCGGCACCGCGCCCCTGGACGCCTCCTCCGGAGAGCAGAGCAGGCATCGGCTCTCCCGGGCCGGCGACCGCCGCGTGAACCACATGATCCACATCGCCGCCATCAGCCAGCTCCGCCTCGACACCGAAGGCCGGGCCTACTACTCGCGCAAGCGCGCCGAGGGCAAGCGACCACTCGAAGCCATCCGCTGCCTCAAACGCCGCATCTCCGACGCCATCTTCCGACAGCTGGTCGCCGACGCCGCGGCGGCCCAGCGACCAGACATCGAAGCGGGTCCGGGAGGGCACCGCGAGGCGACTCAAGAATCCAGCGCGGCCGGCTCACACCCGCACACCGGCACTTCGGATCAGCCACTTCCCGGACCCGCACCAACGACGCTACGCCGCCCACTCACGCCACGGAAGAGACAACTCGACCCGATCAGTTGACAACAGAAGGGAGCCGGTATGACGCACGGTGGATGACTTGCTAGGTCACGGCCGAGACACGGCCACTAGCGCACGTCCGAGCAGCGGAAGGCCCTGGACGCTCTGCGTCCTTCGGTGGGCATGAGGCATCTTCCTAGAGGCCGCCGCCCACCGAGACAGAGTGCAAGCAGGACAGCCAAACCCGTATTTGACCCACGCCCCGCCCCGTGAAGCGCTTCCGTCCTTCCCCGATACTGGACTATGCCTTGGCGCACTAACTACCAGATGAGCCAGAAATTCGAGGTTCTCAAAGCTAATCCGAACGCGGCCTCCCGGGGTCTGGGACTCGAGTTGTTCCTGGCAGAACTATTCGGCCGTGAACACTTCCGTGTCGAGCCAGATTTCGTCGCTCACGGCCGCCAGATCGACCTATTCGTCGTGCGTGGAGACCTACACCTGCTGGTTGAGGCGAAATGGACGAAGAAGCGGTCCCAACACGAAGTCATTGATGAGATGCGAGCCCGACTGGAGACTGCTCCGCCTGGCGTGGTCGGCCTTGTTGTGAGCATGTCAGGGTTCTCAGCCACCGTCATCGAGCGCGTTGGGCGTTCGGCCAAGCGTCCAATCCTGCTGATGGATGGTCACGAAGTCGAGAAGGTTGTCACACTGGGCGGAGGCATCCACTCGCTCATTCAGGGCAAATTGGATCGCCTGCGCCGGGAACGGATCGCCGCGGTCGGACCGTCGTCCTCCTCCACACCCGTCTGGCTGGGCGAGTTGCCTGAGGCAGGATTGAAACTCGTCGACCCTGATGGTCGCGAGCACGCATGGTGGGAATCAGAGGGCGACTTCTCGCAGGTGGTTAGTTCGCTCATCACCCCCGACCCGATCTGGGCGCGTGAAGGCGGCATTCGCCTCGACATGGTGCTGGGCGTGAGAGATGCGGCCGACTTGATCGAACTCCTGAGGAAGCTGGCGCAGCTTGGCTGGATCTCGGCCGAAGGTGCATGGCGCATCGAGCAATCGGGCATCGTCTGGAGTGGCCTGGGCCCAGCAGAGTTCGGCCGCCAGCTCACCGACTGGGAGCCACGCTACGAGGGTAGGAGGAGGCTGCATCACAGCGAGCTGGCGCTCTACGTCGACGAGTCGGACGACGGGATGCTCAGGATCAGCGCAGATCTCTCCGCGACTTCCGCCCGCATGGTGCGATGGTGCGAGCTTTCATTCATGCTCCCTGGGATTCCTCTAGACACCACGCCCTTCCAAGCGCTAGCGGCAGAACTCTCAGTGATGAACACCCCTTCGTTTCAACTCCTTGGAGACGATCCCGTACGAAGAGCACGCCTCGGGGGCCCAGACAGACCGATGCACGCAAGGCCCTTGGCGTACTTGGTCCGGAATGGGTCCTTGCTCGATGGCGTCGACGAATCCGTGCGCTGGGTGGAAGGAATCGTCGTTGCGGACTCGTTCTTTCGAGCATCGGAGGAAGGCGTCTCCGAGGTTTTGCCACCCCGAGTGGACCTCGGTCACGCGTTCGTCCAACTTCGGCAGCATCACCATTTCGGAGATGACGTGACCCACGATCTGTTGTGGACCACGTTGGTCGAAGGGGCATACGCGAGCGCGTTGCACGTGATGGGTGACTGGCAAGAAGGATCGCAATAGCCGCGGAAGGTGCCCTTGCGGCGAAATGACGCGACGGGATATTGGCGTCCTGGGCGGTTAAGAGCCCTCTGACGTCCGTTCAGCGGTCTCGAGGGGTGGGGCCACCTTTCGTCCAAGCCCGTTTCGTTGTCGACCATGGCGGGGATGCGCCACACGTGCCGCCCTTCTTTCCTTGTGAAACGATGCCGGAATGCCCCCGGCCGCAGAGGACCTTGGTCAGCCGCTAGGTGTCGTGTTTGATACCAACCTGTGGCGCCAGGGTTCCCTAGATATCGCGAAGTTGAAGTGGCACGCGGAACGGCTCCAGAAGGTGGGGATTGAGGTCTGGATCCCTACGCAGGTCTTCCTAGAGTGGGTTGACCACGCACGCCGGGACGCGGAGGCGTACGCCTCCCTCGTAAGGCGCCTCGGGGCTAGCGGGATTGTGCCCGAGCTTCCTAACCTGCAACGAGACGCGGGTGAGATCCGGCGGCAGATGGCACTGGTGCTGGGCGAGATTCCGAACGTACGCGTACTTCCGATGGATGGCGCGAGTGCCATTGAAGCGATCGTTGACCAGATTCTCGGCAGCGGCTCCGGGTCGACAAAGTCCGGAGTCAAGACTGGCTCGGCGGACTCCTCCCTCATTCGGGATGGACTGAAAGCGGCTCAAGACGATCCGTCGGGCGTCGTCTTTGTAACCGAGAACGTGAAGGACTTCAACAAAGCATCCAAGGCAATGGGCGTTTCCCTCAGGGTAACGAGCGAGTACAAGCTGTACAGCGAAGCCCTTAGCCTTCGGGAACCGTCGAGTGCCGGCGAGCCCTCAGGTGCGCCGCACGTTGACGGCCTCCCGACCATCGAAGAGGTGGCCTCCATGGTCAGGGAGTACATGGAATCGGAGAGGCAGGCGGTCTTGGATAGCGACGACGGCCATTCCCCGCCCCTATACAGCTGGCTCGCTCTAGACGGGCCCGAACTGTACGACGTCGATGTCGACGCGCCGGACGGTTTCGAGGTGACCGACGTCGACGTGAGGCCCGAGCCGCGGCTGGAGTCCATAGAAGATGTGGACATCCTTTCGGCCGAACAGCATGAGGACGATGGAGGAGAGCCAACGGCCGGCTACTCCTTGGTTGCCGACTTCGTTGCCGGGCTGCGAGGTGACTTGACTGTTCACGGCTACTACCTCGACAACAACGGCCAGGTGCAGAACGACGCAGTGGACGTCTACGACGTGTTGCTCACAGCGCCATTCTCAGTGGAGATTGAGTCCGGTGAGGTTAAGTCGTTGTATGCATCAGGTCGTGCCTACGCGGAAGACGGATAAGGGGCAGGTCCTCCTCCTATGCGACACCGAAGGGACACCATGCGGCTCCCCGTGACGTGAGGGCAGGGCCGCGCGGCAGCTGGTCGGCGTCGTCGCCGATCGAGAGCGGCTGGCGCCTGACCGTCCGGGTGGGGACGGCTTTCGCCGCGAGCAGGCTCGATCGGCCATCCGGCGGCCGCGAGGACGTTCGGCCAAACACTTGATGCAATGCGCGTTGGTCTGAGCATTCGTCTCACACTGGTGGCAAGATGCCCGGTCACGGGCCTGCGGGGAGATGGGGAAACATGAAATGCATCAGGGTCGAGTTCAACGGGTATAGGCGGCTCCTGGCTGCAAGCTGCAACTTGGACGACAGACTGATCGCGTTTGTAGGGCCGAACGAAGCGGGCAAGTCCACCGTGCTTCGAGGCCTCGCATGGCTGGACCTCCCGGGTGATGCCCCCCTTCCGGCTGGATCGGCGAGCCGCGGCCAACACGTCAGCGAGCGCCTGGACAAGGACGCAATCGTCTCGACCAAGTTTCGCCTGGAGTCAGACGATTGGGATGCCCTTCAAGGCGTGGCTTTCGAGCGTACGCAGAAGGCGTATACGTACTCCCTGCTCAGACGGCGCGACGGATCCCGGATTCACGCCTTAAACCCTAGCCTCGTGCGTGAACAGGAGCCCTTCAGCGCTGCCAAGCGAGCTCTAGGGCGTGCGCCCAAGGCGCTCGAGAATGCGCTCCAGGCCGCTGACGAGGCGTTTGAAGACGAGGCTGAGAACGACGGGTCACCTGAGCGAACGCTGCACGACATATGCATTTCACTGCTTGATCAGCCGGACAGGGCAGCGGAAGGCGATGAGGTCGAAGCCCTTCGCAGATTCGCGCGTTGGCTGCTTAAGACGGGAGAGGATCTCGCCAAGCCTTCTCTCGTTTCCGCAGGCCAATCCATCAACGAGGTGGCGAGCATTCTCGCGAAACCTCACCCGAACGCTGAAGCCCTCGCGATTCTGGATAAACGCCGCCCCCGTTTTCGGGAGTTTGACTCGGCAGATCGCGAACTGGAAAACGAAATCGATGTCACTGGCGAAGGCGCTTCCCCCTCAGTCCCATTCAGTCGCGTGCTCGACCTAGCTTCCACCGACGTTGACTACCTCAGGAGGATCTGGCCCGACGAGGGCGCGAGGGACACGCACCTCAGCGACTGCAACAGGACTCTTAACGACTTCTTCAGGAAGGCGTGGACACAGTCGAACTTGAGCATTCATCTCAAGGCTGAGCTGAACTTGCTCAAACTTCAGGTCACCATTGCGGAAGGAGGCAAGACCTACTACTCGACGTTCGGAGAGAGGAGCGACGGCCTCAAGGCGTTCGTCGCCCTGGTCGGCTTTCTCCACTCGCTACCTGACACTCGGCCGCCGATCCTTCTCATCGACGAGGCAGAAACCCATCTGCACTTAGATGCGCAAGCCGATCTCATCCAAGTGTTGCAAGATCGTGTGGCCGCGACTCAAGTCTTCTATACGACGCATTCTCCCGGATGTCTGCCGCTCGACCTGGGGAGGGGGCTTAGGTTCGTTGAGCCGACAGACCAGCACTACTCCAGCACTCTCAGTCATGACTTCTGGAGTACAAAACATCCCGGCTTTTCCGCTGTCCTATTTAAGATGGGAGCAAGCGCTTTCGCCTTCTCTGCGCTGCGAAATGCAGTTCTCGCCGAAGGGCCGGGTGACATGGTCCTACTACCCAGACTCATTCGTGAGGCCACGGGAAAGGAAACGCTCCCGTATCAGGTGGCGCCACGTATGACTGACTTCGACGAGACGACGGTAGGACGTCTGGAAGTGGCTACGAGCGTCGCATACCTGGTCGACGGCGACCGAGGAGGGCGCGATCATCGGAAGGATCTCAAACGAAAGTACAAGGTTCCTGCCGAACTCGTGGTGTCGCACCCTCCCGGCTATGCAGTTGAGGATTACGTCGACCCAGCGTTGGTCATTGATGCCGTCAACGACCTCCGAGTCGATGGCAAGAAGGACTCGCCTGTTTCTCTAGCTGCTCTGCCTGCCGGAGAAACCCTCGGACAGCGAATCGATAAGTGGTTCGCAAACCATCACGTTGACCCACCCGGCAAAGTAGCCGTTGCAACCCGCCTCGTGAACACTGAAGGTCTGAAGCTCCGGACTGGTGCGAAGGCAAGACTTAAGGCACTGCATGCAGAGATCCTCGAGGCGCTCGAACGTCGAACCACCCTTGATTGACATGGCTTCGTTGATGGTTGGGGTGCCCGTCAGATCCCAGACGGGACACACCTAACCGCGTAGGCAACTTCTCGACAAGCAGGACTCTAGTCGCGGCGATTCGGGCGCGGACGAACCCGAACGGATCACCAATTACAAGTCCGTTCGCGGTGCCGTATCGCGAGCCACTTATGCAGGGAAGAGGTTCCGCGAGGCCGGTGTAAGGCGAAAGACGGCCATTTGCCGACGGTGCCGCCCATTCTGGGCGATAGGACAAGGGCGGGCTGGCGAGCCGCCCTCAGTGATCAAGAGGCGAAGGCACGTTTGCCCCATTTGCAGCGTGTCACCTGCGGGTTTGTGCCATCGTCGTTTCGCGTCCTGACGAGCCGGCAGGCACCTAGGCGCGTTCGGTTGGGCAGGGTAGTGGAGGCATTCATGGGTGGGGTGACATCGTCGCGCAGCGGCGACCGAGGTTTGACGCGGCAGGCGGTTTGGGGCGGCGCCGTTGCTGCTATGTGCCTGGGCACGATCCTGTTGGGCGCCGGGCCGGCGCAAGCTCACCGGGACGGATGCCATCGGTGGCATTCGTGCCCGTCGGACTCTGGGTCATACGTCTGCGGTGACCTGGGTTATGACTCAGAATGCCCTGGCACCACCGAAACGGTTCCCGAGGTCGAGTACGACTTCGACCCGCCCACCTCACCGAGGCTGAGCAAGGTCACTGCGGGGCCGGGTGGCGCAGCGTCCCTGACTGTCCTTGCCGAACGCGGCTCGCGGATCGTCGTGACCGAGGACGAGCGGACCGTGGCGAAAGCGACGGGCACGGGAAAGGCGCAGCGGGTCACGTTCAAGGACTCCGACGGGTCCCACACCTACGCGGCGACGGCCACTGACAGCGCCGGAAACGAAAGCCTCGTATCCGACCCAGTCACCGTCGTGACCGACGCTAAGAAGCCGGCCGTGTCAGGGCTAGCAGCGCCCTCCCCCACCGCCGCCACGGGTTCGATTCCCTTCACGTTCAACAGCGAAGCAGGGGCCACGTACACGCTGACCGTGCCGGGGATGGCGCCCTTGAGCGGGACCGTCGGGACCAGCACCGTTGAACAGATCCTGTGGCTGCGCAACGGCACCTACCCCGCCGTCCTCACCGTCAAAGACACCGTCGGCAACACGGCCACCATCCGACAAACGCTCAAGGTGAACATCGCCGCCCCGACCCTGGCCGCGACCCTGACGTCAGCGGTGAACCAACAGTCCGTCCGCTACACGTTGAAGGGCACGCCCCGCTCGCGCGGAACCATCACATTTGCAGGTCTCCCTCCGGTTCCGTTCAGCGTGGACGACAACGGGGCAGCCAACCTCACCTTCAATGCTGCCGACGGCACGTACCCGGCGGGCAAGGTCACCATGACGGACTTCGCCGGCCGTAACGCCACCATTACCGTGGCCGGGTTCAGCGTCGACACCCTCAAGCCGGCGCTGACACTGCGCTCAGACGCCAACCGCGCCAAGAACGGGACGATGGCCGTCCTGTTCACCGCCGAGGAAGGCGCACGGGTCGTCCTGACAGCCCTTGCCACCACCGACACCGGGGCCAAGTCGCCGCTGACGGCCACAGTGACCGCAACCGGGGCAGAACAGAACTGGACGCCTGCGGTGCCAGCGGGCGACTACAGCATCAGTGCCGCCGCGACCGATCAGGCCGGGAACGTGGCCGAGCTCAAAGACAGTCTGACCGTGGCTGACCCGCTCACCCCGGCCGAGCTCGCCGTCGGTCTACTCCTGCTGCTGCTGCTCGTCGGCGTCATCGCCGGCGCAGCCCTTCTTGCCTGGTTCAACCGGCACCGCATCCAGGCATGGCGGGAGCGTCGGCGTGAGGCCTCAGCCGCCCTCGCACACCAGCGAGCTGTAGCCGCAGCCCAAAACAGCTACAACGCCGCGCTAGCCGCACACCGGGACGCCATGGCCACCTACCACCGCAACCACGCTGCCTGGACCACCCGAGCGCAGCACCTTGACCACTTGGTTGACCTCGCCAAGAACGCGCGCGGGCAAGCCATCCCCGGGTTCGCGCACATCAAGCTGAAGGCTGGCGAGCGCGTGTACACGACCTCGTCCGCATCCCTAGTCGAGGAACGCAGCCGGTCCGGAGCGCCAGTCCTGGTCGAGACGTGCACCGGCACCCTGGTGGTCACCAACACCCGCGTCGTGTTCGACGGACCAAAGAACAGGCAGTGGCTGTTCGACCAGCTGCAGCGCACCGACGCCGGCCCCAGCGGCCTTACCGGCAGCGTCATCATGACCGTGACAAGCCGGAAGTCACGCTCCGGGGTGCGCCCAATGGGCACACCGGCACAGGTAGAAGAGGCACACACGTTGCTCCTGGCTGCGATCGGTGACACAACGGGGCAGCGTGCCGCCCTGGTCGCACAAGTGGACGGGCGACGTGACGCCCATCGCAGGTCTCGACCGCAGCCGCCGCCGGCGCCGCGGGTACCGGCTCTACTGCGCCCGGCACCCGCTTCACCGAACGTCGCTGTCGGCGGCTGACAGCCCGACGGTCGCGCCGCCAGGCATCTGCGACGGGTGCGCCGAGCTCGACGTACGCCGCTAGACCGCTGACGACCCCACGTGGCTGTATGGCCGGCTCACAGCAGGTCTTCGAAGTCGACGGACGCCAGGAGCGCGGCGACCTCAGGTTCCGCAGCCACGTCGATTGGCGACAGCTCCTGTGAGGCTCCGCGCTGCAGAAAGATGCGCTCGCTACTTGCGTCGTTCACGACCCTCACCGCGTCAGCACTCTCCCACTGGACGCCCTCAAGGCGGTCGCGCTCGAAACGAGCTGCCAAGACCGCCTCCGGGCGCAGCGCGCCATACGCGTCTGGGGGCGTCGCCCTAACCGCGACCACACGCGCTGACCGCAGGAACGGCACGACTGCAAATGCCTCCTTGACCGTCACCAGCGCGTGCCCGCACACCAGCAACTTGTACAGATCAGCATGTTCGCGCTTGGTCATCTTCTTCAGTGACAGGTTGCCAGCAGCCGTCGTCGTCGGTTGCCTGTCCGGCAATGTGTCGACCGGCGGGACGACGACAACGAGGGAGACCTCCGACCCGTCGACGCCAATGGCTGCGGCAGCCGCCTCGTTGTCCTCGAACGCTGCAGCGAGCGCTCCTAGGACCGCAACCGGATCCCCCGCCGACAATTGAGCCCAGTGCTGGTCCAAGGCTGCTTGGAAAGCGGCCTGGTCGGATAGGAACGCCGCCTGAGTAGCGGCCATTTCCGCGTCGGCGCCCTGAGCAGCATCAGCCAAGGCGGTCTTGCGTGCCGAGCGGGCAAAGACGCTGGTGCGGGCTTTCGCAGCCTGCACGTGCTTGGCTCGAATGGCTGCCACGTCGATGGCCGGCGGAGCAGGGGCCACCGGATGGGTCGCAGAAGTGAACTGGGCCCGGTGAACGTTCATGATCGCGTCTAACGCGTCAAACAGGGCGCGAGCCTGCTCGAGCTTGTCCGCGGCACGTGACGCCGCCGCGAGCTGGCGGTTCGCGCTCGCCGTCCCCGCACCCGATCGACGACCACCACCGCGACCACCTCCAGCGCTGGTGTAATAGGAAACCGGCCCCACCCCTGTGGAAAAGCCGGTGCGACCGCCGCCAACATGGACTCGTGCGGCACGCGGCCCAATGCTGGTGCGAACACCCCTACTGGAAGCTCGGACCCGAACCCCCGGCGCGATCCGCACGGAAAACCCCACCACTGACCTCCCCGCCGAGCGTCCGACCGGCGCGCCAAATGGTTGGGCCTGCTGATCGTCTTGTCAGGGCAGGCTAGCCCTCCTGGCGCCTAGCTGCCTTGGAATCTGGTCTAAGTAGTGGTGCTCGGAGTTCACCAAACATGCGCTCAACTCGATCATTCGCGAGCAGCATTCTGGGCGAGCTGAGGCGGCGATGTGACACACGTTCAAACGAAGGGTCCGCCATGAGCCATGCTCCAACTATGTAGCCTTCCACCATGGCTATCACAGCAGCGAGACAGCGGAACGCGGTGTCCGAGGGTGCCGCCCTAGGAATCCTGATGTGCGGCCGCGAGCGCGTTCCGTCCGGGGTAGCAATCTCGTTCGCGTTTGAAGGCGCATGGCGAAGGTGGGATGACCCGAACAAGTCTCAGTTCCGTCAGGTCTCTACAGATATCGCCAAAGGATTAAACGGCTACATTGCCCTGACGCACGCTGACGGGGACAAGCATTCGTATCACCTCTACTGGGAACGCGATGGGTCCGACTTCGTCATCCGGGCGTTCGGTGAGTGGCCGGATGGAGTCGAGCCTGGTGAGGTGGCCGACAGCATCGACGGGAACGTGTCGTCAGATGGGTGGAAGAGGCTCGGTACCGAAGTCCTCCGACGCCTAGACGAGTGGAATGCAGATTCAGCCTCCTAAGAGTCTCGCCCACACTCGAGGCCCGCGGCCATCGTCGCTGTGACCGCCTGAGTCAGACTTCACGTGGCGGTATGACGCAGGGGAAAGGACTCTCCGTTTCCGGTCACGCCCCAAGTCTTTGGATTTCCCGGGCTTAGAAGGCCGGCGTGGTCAGCGCCCTCAGCCGTCGTCGCCGATCGCCGTAGCACCGCTCGCGTTGTCGTCGGGCATGCGCTGATCACTCCGGTCAGCCTCCCTGCGATGGGCGTCTTGGGTCTGGCCGGAATCCTGATCCAACGCCTCGTCGCCGGTCCCTGGCGCTGGCGGCTGCGTGGGCTCATCGTGACTCGAGGTGACCGCCCCCGGTGCTGGCGCTCGTGTGGAGTCGGCGGCATCGTTGGTCGGTCCGTCCTGTGAGGAGAAGTCGGTCGAGGCCAAGCTTGCCGGCCGGGTCACTTCCACGTCCTCGACATCGACGGGGGTTGGCTGCCGCAGCTTCGGCGGGGCGGCAGACCAAGCCTTTAGGTCACCCAAGACGTCGGCGTAAAACGAGTCGACCGTCGCAAGTACAGAGTCGATGAAGGCGCCGCGGCCGCGGCCGCGCTTGCTGCCGAGGGTGTTTGAGGTGGCAACGCGGAACGAGCGGATGTCCTTGGCCGGGTCGGTGACCAGTACGGCCGGGGTCTCTCGCACGGTGCGCAGCAGCTCTGCAGCGCTAGAGCCACGCGAGTGAGCCACGAAGCACTCCACACGGGCACTGTCGGGAGCATTCTTCAGCTGTCGCACGAGCCAGTTCACTCGGGTGGTTGGGCGTCCGTCGCGGGGTGCGTCGAGGTCGACGTGGCAGCTCACGCGGCCCGAGCGCAGGTCTGCGGTGACGACCAGCTGGCCGACCGTGTCGGGGATGCGGATGGCGCCGGATAGTTGACCGTTTGCGCAAAGCTGCTGAGTGAGGTCCTGGGCCCGCAGGGTTGGGTCGGTCAGCTCCTTGCGGCTCAGGACGGGAACGACCTCGGTGCCCAGGCGCTTGCCGAGATTCAGACTCGCGAACCGCAGCAGCGCATCGAACCGTGCCACCACGCTGGCGATGCCCTTGTCGTTGGGCCGCAGCGTGCCGGCGGCGACGGCGTCGCGCACGCTGGTCCACGACTCGCCCATGTCATCCATGTCCATCGCACCAGATCTGTCGTGCTCGAGGTATCGAATGAGCTCCCCAAGAATCCACGCCTGATCGGGGTCGGCGACGCCGCGGAACTCCTTCTGCATGACGGCCTCGGCGAGGACCTGGGACCAGGACAGGTGGTGCAGCTCGACCTTGCGGAGTTTGCGCTTGTCGACCTTGGTGGGGTGCTGTCCGGCGATGGCGGGGATCTCGTTGGAGATGGTGATGACGGCGTCGAAGCCCTGCTCACGGGCGATGTCGAGGTAGTTCTCCAGTTGTTCTGCCGCAAGCTCGTTGCTGCCTGTCTTGACCTCCACCAGCGCGGTCCACGACTTGGTCCCGCGGGAGACGCGGACGAGGCCATCGGGGTACAGCTTCTTCTCAGCCAGCAGGAACGGGACCTCGATGTAGCACTCGATCGTGCCCGCGGGCGCTCCAAGCGGCTTCAACAGTGCCCTGCCGTACTCGCGGACTGCGCCGAGAACGGCAAGCAGGGCGGATGTCGCCCGCCGCTCCTGCTCGTCCGCCCCGTTGATCCCTGACGTCGGGATGAGGCGTGCTTCATGCCAGGACTGCTCGGCCATGTCGTTTCCCCTGCGTTTGGTGCTGGTGTGACACGGCTGACCGTACCGTCGGGTGCGGACAATTGCGCCCCGTCGGGGGTGCCGACAACGACTCCCGTCCGTTATTTGGCCGACGGGGGTTGTACTGGGCGACTGCCCACGCTCAAACCTTCGTAGTCGCTGCTCATGCAGTACCCCTCTGTCACCGGAGGAGCACCCTTGCTGCGGCATGACGCGCCCATCCCCAACTCCGCGGGTAGGTCGCTGAGACAAGATGGTGCAACTGCGGGGCAGGACCCGGGTGAATAACGTCGGGCGCGATGAAGGCTCACGCAGGCGATGGCGCTTGGGCTCCCGCCTTAGCGGCGAGTGCTTGGTAGTGCGGCCAGCTGTGCCAGCGGACTGTCTCGTATCTCGCAGCGATGAAGTACTCCGCTGGGCCGACTGAGTTTCGGAGTGAGTGGCCCCACTCGTCGAGGACTGTCTGCTCATCGATCCAGCCGCTCTCGGCGTAAAGGGCAAGAACGTCAAACATCGCGAGAGCGCGATAGACCTTCGTCATGTCGTCCTCGTGGTACATAAGCGCCGCTGCCTCCTCCTTGCTTCTCAGGGCATAGAGAATTCGGCGGCCAGCGACGACATCGGGGTCGATGAGGCGCTCGTGGATCTTAAGAAATAGATCTCTCTTGTCGAGCTTCCTGGCGCGTCGATAGTTCACGACCCCCAACACGAATGCGCCGGCCGAAA
>Ga0209811_10000005_pt1 | contig 116459 bp, 114 predicted proteins | sample Coa_R1_6_FD_187161 | JGI IMG/M metagenome (GOLD analysis project Ga0209811, IMG submission 187161) | Surface soil microbial communities from Centralia Pennsylvania, which are recovering from an underground coalmine fire. - Coalmine... | ecosystem: Environmental > Terrestrial > Soil >... | reverse complement strand
CCCACCCCACCCGCCCAAGCCCGCACGTGCGGGGTTGTTCAGCCCGCCGGGCCCGACCCCACCGGAACAAGCCCGCACGTGCGGGGTTGTTCAGCCCGCCGGGCCCGACCCCACCGGAACAAGCCCGCACGTGCGGGGTTGTTCAGCCCGCCGAGCCGACCCCACCCGCACAAGCCCGCACGTCACGCACGGGTCAGGCCTTCGTCACAGTCGCCTTCTTGGCGGTAGCCTTCTTCGCCGGCGCCTTCTTCGCCGGCGCCTTCTTCGCGGGTGCCTTCTTGGCAGGTGCCTTCTTCACGGCGCGCTTGCGGGCCACCGGGCCCTTGTCGCGCTTCTCCTGGAGCAGCTCGTAGGCCCGCTCGGCGGTGAGCGTCTCCGGCTCGTCGCCCCGCCGCAACGTCGCGTTGGTCTCACCGTCGGTGACGTAGGGACCGAAGCGACCGTCCTTGACGACGACCGGGCGACCGCTCACCGGGTCGGCGTCGAACGCGGCGAGGGGCGGCTTGGCCGCGGCCCGGCCGCGCTGCTTGGGCTGGCTGTAGATCGCCAGGGCCTGCTCGAGGGTGATGTCGAACAGCTGCTGCTCGGTCTCCAGCGACCGGGAGTCGGTGCCCTTCTTGAGGTAGGGACCGTAGCGACCGTTCTGGGCGGTGATCTCCTCGCCTCCGTCGGGGTCGAAGCCGAGCGTCCGCGGCAGCGACATCAGCTTGAGGGCGGAGTCCAGGTCGATCGTGGCCAGGTCCATGTCCTTGAAGAGCGACGCGGTCCGCGGCTTGACCGCGCTGGTCTTGGCCTTGGCCCGGCCCGTCGGAGTTCCGGTTCCGACACCCGCCGGCCCATCGGGCTCGGGCAGCACCTCGGTGACGTAGGGCCCGTAGCGACCCGCCTTGGCGACGATGTCGTGACCGGTCGCGGGGTCCTGGCCGAGGACCCGGCCGTCGTCGGCCGCCAGCTCGAGCAGCTCGCGGGCCTTGGCCGGGGTCATCTCGTCGGGGGCGACGTCGTCGTTGATGGTGGCTCGACGCGGGGTCACCGACGCGTCGGCCGTCATCTCCCCGGTGACCGGGTCGACACCCATCGGCACGACCTCCTCGACGTACGGGCCGTAGCGACCGACCCGGACGACCATGCCGTCACCGAGGTCGATGGTCGAGATGCCGCGGGCGTCGATCTCGCCGAGGTCCTCGACGAGGGCACGCAGGCCCTCGGCGCTGGTCGCCTCGTCGCCGTAGTAGAAGCGGTGCAGCCAAGCCACCCGCTGCTCCTCGCCGCCGGCGATCCGGTCCAGGTCCTCCTCCATCGAGGCGGTGAAGTCGTAGTCGACGAGGGAGGAGAAGTGCTCCTCCAGCAGCCGGGTCACGGCGAACGCAAGCCAGGTCGGGATGAGCGCCGAGCCCTTGGTCCGCACGTAGCCGCGGTCCTGGATGGTCCCGACGGTCGCGGCATACGTGCTCGGTCGGCCGATCCCCCGCTCTTCCATCGCCTTGACGAGGGTCGCCTCGGTGAAGCGCGGCGGCGGGCTCGTCTGGTGCCCCTCGGCCTCGCTCCGATCCACCTGCAGCGCAACGCCCTCGGTGAGCTTGGGCAGGCGACGCTCCTCCTCGGCGGCGAGCGTGCCCGCCTTGCGACGGCGGGTGTCCTCCTCGTCGCGACCCTCCTCGTATGCCGCGAGGAATCCGCGGAAGGTGATGACGGTGCCCGACGCGGAGAGCTCGACGGCCCGGCCGTCGGCGAGGGTCGCGCCGACCTTGACGGTGGAGGTCGAGCCGACGGCGTCGGCCATCTGGGAGGCGACGGTGCGTTTCCAGATCAGCTCGTAGAGCGCCATCTCGTTGCCGCGCAGCTCGCCCGCCACCTGGGCGGGAGTACGGAACCGGTCGCCCGCGGGGCGGATCGCCTCGTGCGCCTCCTGGGCGTTCTTGACCTTCTTCTCGTATCGGCGCGGGGCGTCGGGCACGTATGCCGCGCCGTAGAGGTCGCGTGCCTGGCTGCGGGCAGCGGAGAGGGCTGCCTCCGACAGCGTCGTGCTGTCGGTGCGCATGTAGGTGATGTAGCCGTTCTCGTAGAGCCGCTGGGCGACCCGCATCGCGTCCTTTGAGGACAGCCTCAGCTTGCGCGAGGCCTCCTGCTGCAGCGTCGAGGTCGTGAACGGAGCCGAAGGACGACGGGTGTAGGGCTTGTCGGCGACGTTGGTCACCGCGACGGGGGCCTCGAGCAGTCCCGCGGCGATCGACCGGGCGGCGGCCTCGTCGACGTGGACGACCTTGTCGCCCTTGAGCGCACCGTCGTCCCCGAAGTCGCGGCCGGTCGCGACCCGCCGACCGTCGACGCTCGTCAGGGTGGCCGTGAACAGGTTGACGGGCGAGTCGGGTGTGACGTCGGCCTCGACGTCCCAGTACGACGCGGAACGGAAGGCCATCCGCTCGCGTTCCCGCTCGACGACCATGCGGGTGACCACGGACTGCACGCGCCCGGCGGACAGGCCGTTGCGGACCTTGCGCCACAGCACCGGCGACACCTCGTAGCCGTAGAGGCGGTCCAGGATGCGGCGGGTCTCCTGGGCGTCGACGAGCCGGGTGTCCAGATCCCGTGTGTGGGTGGCGGCCCGCTGGATGGCCTCCTTGGTGATCTCGTTGAAGACCATCCGCTTGACCGGGACCTTGGGCTGCAGGGTCTGCAGTAGGTGCCAGGCGATCGCCTCGCCCTCGCGGTCCTCATCAGTGGCGAGGTAGAGCTCGTCGGCGTTCTTCAGCGCCCGCTTGAGCTCGGCGACCTTCTTCTTCTTGTCCGGGTCGACGACGTAGAAGGGGGCGAAGTCGTCCTCGATGTTGACGCCGAAGCGGCCGAACGGACCCTTCTTCATGTCGGCCGGCAGCTCGGAGGGGGTCGGGATGTCGCGGATGTGCCCGACCGAGGCCTCGACGTGCCAGTCCTTGCCGAGGTACCCGGCGATCGACTTGACCTTGGTCGGCGACTCGACGATGACGAGCCTGCGGATCTCGCTCACGGCATACCTCTTCCTTGCGCCCTCGTGCAGCGGATTCGTCGCTGCTCGGTACGGGGGACGCCGGGCGCAACGGTAGCCCGTCGACCGGTATTCCATGCATCGACCCGCTCCCCATGGACGTTCGGCTCTAGTTGAATCTTCAACGAAGAAGCCTGTAGAGTTGTCGGATGACCTCGGCCGACACGACGCGACAGCCCGTCCTCTACCTGAGCCACGGCGCCCCGCCACTCGCCGACGACGACCGCTGGACCGCCGAGCTGGCCGCCTGGTCGGCCGACCTGCCGCGCCCCGAGAACATCCTCGTGGTGTCGGCGCACTGGGAGCAGGCACCGATGTCGGTGTCCGCGACGAGCGGCGACGTCCCCCTCACCTACGACTTCTGGGGCTTCCCGCAGAGGTACTACGAGGTCACGTATGCCGCGCCGGGGGCGCCCGAGCTGGCTCGCTCGGTCGCGGGCCTGGTCGCCGGCGCCGGGGAGACGCTCCATCAGGACCCCGCCCGCGGCCTCGACCACGGTGCCTACGTGCCGCTGGTCGAGATGTTCCCCGAGGCCGACATCCCGACCCTCCAGCTGTCCATGCCCACCCTGGACCCGAAGCGGCTCTTCGACCTCGGCAAAGCCCTGGCGCCACTGCGCGACGAGGGCACCCTCATCGTCGGGTCGGGCTTCACCACGCACAACCTGCACTGGTTCGACCCCGCCGGCGGCCCCGACGGGACCCCGCCCGCGCCCTCCGCAGAGTTCGACCACTGGGCCGCGGAGACCCTCGCGGCGCAGGACGTCGACGCCGTCCTGGACTTCCTCGACAAGGCCCCGGCTGCCCGTCAGGCCCACCCGCGCACGGAGCACTGGGCGCCGCTCTTCGTGGCCCTCGGCGCGGCATACGCCTCCGGCTCGCTGGACAACAAGAGCGTCATCGACGGCTTCTGGTTCGGCCTGTCCAAGCGCTCCTGGCAGTTCGCCTGACTCTCCCCCTCCCTTGCGTCTGCGGATCTGAGGGCTCCGCCAGCATCATCGACGCAGACGCAAGGCGACGTCAGCCGAAGATGCCGGCCAGCGTCCGGCGCATGACGGCCGGGTCGGGCTCCTGACCGGTCCACAGCCGGATCCCGAGCACCCCCTGGTTGACGAGCATCCCCAACCCGTCCAGGGTCGGGCAGCCCCGCGCCTCGGCCTCCCGGAGCAGCCGCGTCCGGGGTGGGTTCGGGATGACGTCGGCGACGACGACGCCCGGCCGAAGGCTGGCCAGGTCGACGTCGATGAGCGCGTCGCCGTGCGGCGCGAGCCCCACCGACGTCGCGTTGACGACGACGGTGGCCTCGTCCGGCACGGCGTATGCCGCGGTCCAGGGCGTATAGGTCGCCGTCGCCGGCGTCTGGTCCGCCACGATCGCGGCCAGCTCTCGGCCCCGGACGGGATCGCGGTTCACAACCGTCACCGAGGATGCCCCGGCGAGCGCCGACTCCACCGCGACCGCGCGGCCGGCGCCACCCGCGCCGAAGACGACCACGTGCGCGCCCGCCGGGTCGACGACGGTGTGGAGCGACTCGACGAAACCCTGACCGTCGGTGTTCTCACCCACCAGCCGGCCGTCCCGGACGACGACACAGTTGACCGCTCCGATGATCCGAGCCGACGCGGCCACCTCGTCGAGCAGGTCGATCACGGCCACCTTGTGCGGCAGCGAGCAGTTGAACCCGGCCCAGCCCATGGCGAGCGCACCGCGCACCGCATCGGCCAGCCCCGAAGGCGGCACGTCGCAGTTGACGTACCGCGCGTCCAGGCCCATCGCGGCATACGCAGCCTCGACCATCGCGACCGTGGGGTTGTCGGTCGCCGGGGTCGAGAACGACCCGGTCAGCAGACTGACGAAACCGCGAGCAGGTGCCATGTCCGCCTCCAACTGGTAGTCCTTGGTCCTGGCCACCATCCAACCGTGAGGAGCGACCATGGACCACCTGGACGCCGAGGTCGTCGTCATCGGCTCGGGCATGGGCGGCTCGACGACGGCGCTGGCCCTGGCCCGACGCGGGGTCGACGTCCTCGTCGTCGAGCGCGGCGAGCGGCTGCCCCGCGAGCCGGAGAACTGGTCACCGCGGGCCGTCTTCATCGACCGACGCTACAAACCCGCCGAGACCTGGGAAGACTTGCACGGCAAGGCTTTTCACCCCGGCGTCCACTACGTCGTCGGCGGCAACACCAAGGTCTACGGCGCCTCGCTCCCCCGCTTCCGGGTCTCCGACTTCGAGCAGACCCGCCACCTGGAGGGCACCTCGCCGGCCTGGCCGTTCTCCTATGCCGACCTGGAGCCCTACTACGGGCAGGCCGAGAGCACGTATGCCGTGCACGGGACGACCGGGGAGGATCCCACCGAGCCGTGGCGAAGCACGCCCTACCCGTATGCCGCCCTCCCGCACGAGCCGTACGTCCGCCACCTCGCCGACCGGCTCCGGGTCGCCGGCGTGCACCCCTCGTCGACGTCGATCGGGGTCGACCTCCGCGACGGCGGGAGCTGCATCCGGTGCCGGACCTGCGACGGCTTCCCCTGCAAGGTGGGTGCCAAGAGCGACGCCGAGACCTGTGCCCTCGACCCGGCCCTGGCGACCGGGAACGCACGGATCGCCACAGGGCTGAAGGTGAAACGCCTCCTCACGGACGGCACCGGACGGCGGGTCGTGGCCGCCGTGGCATCCACCCGGGACGGCGCCGAGGTCCGGGTCACCGGGCGGCGTTTCGTCCTCTCGGCGGGGTCCGCGAACTCCGCCGCCCTCCTGCTCGCGTCGGCCGATGACCACCACCCGGACGGGCTCGCCAACTCCAGCGGCCAGGTCGGCCGGAACTTCATGATGCACAACAACGCGCACATCGCCTGCATCGACCTCGACGGCCCCAACGACGTGGTCTTCCAGAAGACCCTCGCCGTCACCGACTGGTACGAGGACGGCGGCGATGGCCACCCGCTCGGCTCGCTGCAGACGCTGGGCAAGGTGCAGGGCGTCATGATGAAGAGCTATGCCACCGCCGTGCCGCTTCCGGTCCTGGACCAGGTGGCCAAACGGTCGGTCGAGTGGCTCGTCATGGCCGAGGACCTCCCCGACCCCGACAACCGGGTCACCCTCTCCCCCCGCGGGGCGATCCGGACCACGCGGGTGGCCCGCGGCACCCGTCAGCACGCGATCCTCCTCAAGCGGACCAAGCGACTCATGCGCCGCGCCGGCTACGACGTCGTCGCCACCCAGCCGTTCGACATCTCGATGAACAGCCACATGTGCGGCACCGTCGTGGCCGGCACCGACCCAGGGACCAGCGTCCTGGACGGGCACTGCAAGGCCCACGACCTGGCCAACCTCTGGGTCGTCGACGGGTCGTTCTTCCCGTCCTCGGCCGCGATGAACCCCGCCCTCACCATCGCCGCCCAGGCCCTCCGGGTCGTTGCCGACTCCGATCTGGCCGGTTGACCGCGGTCGAGCCGCCGCGACGACGGGGCGTGCCCTCCGGCCAAGGCCGGGCTCGCCGACCTATCGTGGAGGTCATGCCCTTTCGACCACGTGCCGGCGTCCTCGCGGTGGCCGCGACCTGCCTGGCTCTCGCGGCGTGCTCGCTCGGCGACGGGTCGATGGCCCCGGCCGGCTCCGGCGGCCACGGATCGGGAGCCACGACCCAGCAAACGCCCACCGGATCTCCCACCACGGCGGCCGACGGCACCGTCCGCGGCAAGCCGTTCAGCATCACCATCGCGGCCGCGGGGGACGTCCTCACCCACGTCCCGGTCCGCAACGACGCGGCCGCCGACGCCAAGAAGGCCGGCCAGGGCGCGGCATACGACTTCACCCCGATGTTCGCCAAGGTCAAGCCGATCATCAGCGCGGCCGACCTGGCCCTCTGCCACATGGAGACCCCGGTCTCGCAGACCGACAGCGGGTTGTCCAGACCCGGCGTGCTCGTCTTCAACACCCCGCACGAGATCCTCGAGGGGGTGCGCAGCGCCGGCTACGAGGGCTGCGACTTCGCCTCCAACCACGAGTTCGACCAGGGCCTCAGTGGTCTGCGCTCGACCCAGGCCGCGTTCAAGGCCGCAGGCCTGGGGTACGCCGGTCCCTCGGCCGACCCGAAGTCCCCCCGCGCCGTGGCCACCTACACGGTCAAGGGGGTCAAGGTGACCCATTTGGCGTACAGCTACACGGTCCTCAACAACTGGGGTCCCAACACCCAGCTGCCCAAGGACGCGCCGTGGCTCAAGGAGACGCTGTGGCCCGCGCGGGGGGCTGCGGGGATCATCGCCGACGCGAAGGCGGCCAAGCAGGCCGGCGCCGACGTGGTCGTCGTGAGCTTCCACTGGGGCCAGGAGTACATCTCGGCCCCGACCAAGGACCAGACCACGATGGCCAAGGCGCTGCTCGCCTCTCCGTACGTCGACCTCATCCTCGGCACCCACGTCCACGTCGTCCAGCCCTGCCAGACCATCAACGACAAGTTCGTCTTCTACGGGATGGGCAACAGCCTGTCCAACCAGGCGCCCTCCCAGGCCAAGGGCCTGCGCCCGGAGACCCAGGAGGGCATGATCGCCACGGTGACCCTGGACCGGGACGCCGCGGGCAAGGTCACCGAGAAGGCGGTCTACACCCCGACCCGGGTCAACCTCACCGGCCACGTCATCGAGCCGGTCACCAAGGCGTCCAACCCCACGACGTACGCGCGGGTCCACAAGTGGATCACCTCGCTGCCGGCCAGCACAGGAACCTGCACCGCGACCGAGTCGACGTCCTGAGGAGCTGCGCTCGTATGCCGGTCACGCGGCATACGAGAGCAGCTCCGGTCGGTCAGCGGCGAACCGGACCGGGCCGGGTCGGGTCGATCTCGGGCGGCTCGACGTCGTCTGGGACGACGATCGGCCGAATGCGCGCCCAGCCCATGAAGAACGCCGACACGACGATGAGGACCAGCCCAGCCCAGAGGTTGGCGTTGACGTTGCCGGTCTTGGCGTAGTCCTTGTCACCGAACAGTCCCATCAGGACGAGGATGACGCCGAAGATGCCGAGCAGCAGGCCGATGAAGTTGCGGATGTCGAAGGCGCCGGCCGTGTGCTTCGCCGCCGGGGTGGTGGTGGCCACGAGGACTCCTTAGAAGAGGGCGTTGAGGATGATGACCATGACGAGGGCGACGCCGGCCAGCGGGACCGTGCGTCGGTACCACGGGTAGGTGTGCTCGAGCGGGTCGGTGCGGTCGGCCTTGGGCGTCTCGGAGTAGACGAGGCCGACGAGCTCGGCGACCGGTTTGGGCTCGGTCACGAGCGAGACGACGACCGAGAGGACGATGTCGACGACGAAGGCCGTCGACGCGGCGACGAACGACGCGCCCTGTCCCGACAGGTTGAGCGTCCCGGTGGACAGTGTCCCGAAGGCGTCCTTGCTGAGGAAGGCGACGATGACCGCCGAGATGGTGCCGGCCGACAGGCCGACCCAGCCGGCGGTGGCCGTCATCCGCTTCCAGAACATGCCGAGGATGAAGGTCGCGAACAGCGGGGCGTTGAAGAAGCCGAACAACGTCTGGAGGTAGTTCATGACGTTGCTGAAGCCGCTGGCGATGGTCGCCGTGAACACGGCGATGACCGTCGCGCCGACGGTCGCCAGCCGGCCGATCCGCAAGTAGTAGTCGTCACTGTGGTTCTTGCGGATGTAGCGCTGCCAGACGTCGTAGCTGAAGACCGTGTTGAACGCCGAGATGTTGGCGGCCATGCCGGCCATGAACGCGGCGAGCAGGCCGGTGATGGCGACGCCGAGCAGACCGTTGGGCAGCACGTCGCGCATGAGGAGCAGGAGCGCGTCGTTGTACTTGACGCCCTCTCCCGTGGCACCGCCGGGCGGGTGCCCGCCGTTCTTGAGGTCGGCGATCTCGGACACCAGGACGGCGGCGATCATGCCCGGGATGATCGTCATGAACGGCACGAACATCTTGGGGAAGGCGCCGATGATCGGGGTCTTGCGCGCGGCCGAGATCGAGTTGGACGCCATCGCCCGCTGCACCTCGACGAAGTTGGTCGTCCAGTAGCCGAAGGACAGGACGAAGCCGAGCCCGAAGACGATGCCGATGACCGACAGGAACGGCGAGGAGAAGCCGGTGAGCGCCTGGCCCGGCCAGGAGTGCAGCTGGTCGGCGGCGGAGGGCACCTTGGCAGCGGCGGGGGCGGCCTTGGCGGCCGCCTCGATCTTGGCCTGCATCCCGCTCCAACCGCCGAGCCGGTGCAGGCCGATCAGGGTGAGCGGCAGCAGCGAGGCGACGATGACGAAGAACTGGAGGACCTCGTTGTAGATCGCCGCCGACAGCCCGCCGAGGGTGATGTAGGACAGGACGATGACGGCCGCCACGATGAGCGCCACCCACAGCGGCCAGCCGAGCAGTGCGTGGACGATCGACCCGAGCAGGTAGAGGTTGACACCGGCGATGAGCAGCTGGGCCACGGCGAACGACAGCGAGTTGACCAGGTGGGCGCCCGTGCCGAACCGGCGGAGCATGAACTCCGGAACCGACCGGACCTTGGAGCCGTAGTAGAAGGGCATCATGACGACGCCGAGGAAGAGCATCGCGGGGATGGCGCCGACCCAGAAGTAGTGGACCGTCGGCAGCCCGATCTGGGCCCCGTTGGCCGACATGCCCATGATCTCGACCGCGCCCAGGTTGGCCGAGATGAACGCCAGCCCGGTCACCCACGCCGGCAGCGACCGCCCGGAGAGAAAGAAGTCGATCGAGTCCGACACCGACCGCCGGGCCATGAACCCGATCCCGAGGACGAACACGAAGTAGACGAGCAGGATGAGGTAGTCCACGGCGTTGGCATGGATCAGGGTGTCGCTCCGGATGAGCGCGGGGACAACGGTCGGCATCGAGCCCTCCTTCTCCTGAAGGGCCGACGCTGGCCCTCCGTTTGCCAACCTAGACCCAAAGACCGACAGCCGCCCCTCGTGCGCTCGCGCGCCTACCGGGACGGCCGTCGGGGCCCTTGTCGTATGCCGGTCAGCGGGCTCCGGCGAGCGCGCCCTCCGGCTCGTCGGTCGCCGCGCCACTGAACTGCGCGGCATACAGTCGGGCGAATGCCCCTCCGGCAGCGAGCAGCTCGGCGTGACTGCCCTGCTCGACGATCCGGCCGTCCTCCATCACCAGGATGAGGTCTGCGTCGCGGATCGTGGACAGGCGGTGGGCGATGACGAAGCTGGTCCGGTCCGTACGCAGGGCCGCCATCGCCTTCTGGACGAGCAGCTCGGTGCGCGTGTCGACCGAGCTGGTCGCCTCGTCCAGGATGAGCAGGGCCGGGTCGGAGATAAAGGCCCGGGCGATGGTGAGCAGCTGCTTCTCCCCGGCGCTGATGTTGCCCGCCTCCGAGTCCAGCTTGGTGTCGTAGCCGTCCGGGAGCGAGTGGACGAAGCGGTCGACGTAGGTCGCCTCGGCAGCCTCCCGGACCTCGGCGTCGGTGGCTCCCGGCTTGCCGTAGGCGATGTTCTCGCGGATCGTCCCCTCGAACAGCCAGGTGTCCTGCAGGACCATCCCGATCTCGTCGCGCAGGTTGTGCCGCGTCATGTCGGTGACGTTGACCCCGTCGAGGGTGATCCGCCCGCCGTTCAGCTCGTAGAACCGCATGATCAGGTTGACCAGGGTCGTCTTGCCGGCACCCGTCGGCCCGACGATGGCCACCGTCTGACCGGGCTCGACGCACAGGTCGAGGTCCTCGATAAGCGGGCGATCCGGTGCGTAGGAGAACGACACGTCCTCGAACGCGACCCGTCCGTGCGGGTCGTCGACGGCCGTCGCATGGGCCGGGTCGGGCACCTGCTCCTTGGCGTCGAGCACCTCGAAGACCCGCTCGGCCGAGGCCACACCGCTCTGCATGAGGTTCGCCATGGAGGCGGCCTGAGTGAGCGGCTGGGTGAACTGGCGGGAGTACTGGATGAACGCCTGGACGTCACCGATGCTCATCGACCCCGATGCCACCCGGAGGCCGCCGACCACCGCGACGAGGACGTAGTTGATGTTCCCGACGAACATCATCATCGGCATGATCAGACCGGAGATGAACTGCGCCCCGAAGGTCGCGTTGCGCAGCTGCTCGTTCTTCTCCGAGAAGCTGCGGCCGACCTCCTCCTGACGCCCGAACACCTTGACCAGTCCGTGGCCGGTGAAGGTCTCCTCGACGATCGAGTTGACCTCGCCGGTCGACTTCCACTGCTGGACGAACTGCACCTGCGACCGCTTGCCGATCCCCTTGGTCACCAGGATCGAGACCGGGATCGTGACGATCGCGATGACGGCGAGCAGGGGCGAGACGTAGACCATCATCCCGAGCATCCCCACCACGGTCAGCAGCGACGTGACCAGCTGGCTGAGCGTCTGCTGGAGGCTCTGGGAGATGTTGTCGATGTCGTTGGTGACGCGTGAGAGCAGCTCACCGCGCGGCTGGGAGTCGAAGTACTGCAGCGGGAGCCGGGACAGCTTGACCTCGACGTCGCGACGCAGCCTGTAGACCGCGTTGTTGACGACCTGGACGATGATCCGGGCCTGTGCCCACGACAGGAGGCTCGCCACGGCATACAGGCCCAGGACGAGCAGGAGGATGTGGCCGACCGCGGTGAAGTCGACACCGCGCCCGATGACGACGTGGTGCATCCCGGCGAGCATGTCCGCCTGCTTGGTGTCGCCCTTGGCGCGCAGGGCGGCGACGACATCGGACACGGGGGTACCGGCCGGCGCGACCGTGCCGAGCCTGCGGCCGATGAAGCCGGAGAAGATGTAGTCGGTCGCGCCGCCGAGGATCTTGGGGCCGACGGCGTTGAAGGCGACGGCGACGACGGCGAAGGCCAGGGCGCCCCACACCATCGTGCGGTCGCGGCGGAGCAGACCCAGCAGCCGCTTGGCCGACGGCCCGAACTGCTGGGCCTTCTCGGTCGGGGCGCCCATCCGCATCATCGGCGGGCCGCCGCGCGGGGCCGCCCCGGCGGCGCCACGACGCTGGGCCGCCGCCTTCTCCTCCTCGGTCAGGATGCGGTCGGTCATGCCGCCTCCTCCTCGCTCAGGGCCTGGGAGGCCACGATCTCTGCGTACGTGGGGCAGGAGTCGATCAGCTCCGTATGCCGGCCGCTCCCGACCACGCGCCCGTCGTCGATGACGATGATCTGGTCGGCGTCGATGACCGTCGAGACGCGCTGGGCGACGACGATGACGACCGCGTTGCGGGTCCACGGCCGGAGCGCGCGGCGGAGTCGGGCGTCGGTCGCCACGTCGAGCGCCGAGAAGGCGTCGTCGAAGAGGTAGACCTCGGGGCGACGGATGAGGGCGCGCGCGATGGCAAGGCGCTGGCGCTGGCCGCCGGAGACGTTGGTGCCGCCCTGGCTGATCGGTGCCTCAAGGCCACCTGGCATCTCCCGGACGAAGCCTTCGGCCTGGGCAACGCGCAACGCCTCCCAGAGCTGGTCGTCGGTCGCGTCGGAGTCGCCGTAGCGCAGGTTGCTCGCGACCGTGCCGGAGAAGAGGAACGGCTTCTGCGGGACCAGGCCGATCCGGCTCCAGAGGGCCTCGAGCGAGACATCGCGGACATCGGTGTCGCCGAGGAGCACCCGGCCACCCGTCACGTCGTAGAGCCGGGGGACGAGGTTGACCAACGTGGTCTTGCCGGCGCCCGTCGAGCCGACCACCGCCGTCATCTCCCCGGGCTTGGCGAGGAACGAGATCCCTTCCAGGACAGGCTTTTCGGCCCCTGGGTAGTGGAAGTCGACGCCGTCGAACGCGACGGCCAGCACCTCGGTGGGGAGGGTGCGGGGGCTCAGCGTGTCGACGACGCTCGACTCGGTGGCAAGGACCTCGGTGATCCGCCCGGCGGACACCGCGGCCCGCGGGATCATCATCGACATCATGACGCCGAACATGACGGACATGAGGATCTGCGACAGATAGGTCATGAAGGCAGTCAGCGAGCCGACCTGCATCTCGCCGGCGTCGACGCGGTGCGCCCCGAACCACAGGACCGCCACCGACGCGCCGTTGAAGACGAGCATGACGAGGGGGAAGATCCTGGAGAACAGCTTCCCGACGGCCAGAGCGGTCCCGGTGTAGGTCGCGTTGGCGCCGTCGAAGCGCTGCTCCTCGTAGTCCTCCCTGACGAACGCGCGCACGACGCGGATCCCGGTGATCTGCTCGCGGAGGATCCGGTTGACGGTGTCGATGCTCTCCTGCATCTTCCGGAACCAGGGCAGCATCCGGGTGACGATCGAGCCGACGATGACACCGAGCAGTGGCACCGCGACGGCGACCAGCCAGGACAGCCCGACGTCCTCGCGCAGGGCCATGACGACGCCGCCGACCATCATGATCGGGATCGACACCATGAACATCAGGCCCATGTTGAGGACCATCTGGACCTGCTGGACATCGTTGGTGTTGCGGGAGATCAGCGTGGGGGCCCCGAACTGGGAGAGCTCCTGGGCGGAGAACTTCCCGACCCGGTCGAACACCTCCGAGCGCAGGTCGCGCGCTACCCCGGAAGAGGTGGCCGAGGCGTTCCGCGCGACGACGACGGTCGCCAGAATGTTGACGACCGAGACGGCGAGCATGATGGCGCCGCGCTGGAGGATGTAGCCGGTGTCACCCGTCACGACGCCGTTGTCGATGATCTGGCCGTTGAGGGAGGGCAGGTACAGGCTGGTGATCGTCGCGAGCAGCTGCAGGACGACGATCGCTGTGACGGCACCGGCATACGCGTTGAGATGCGAGCGGATGAGACGGATCAGCATCAGGGAGTCTCCTTGATGGTCGTGAGGGCACCGTGGAGCAGGACGTCGACGACATCGGCGGGCGTGGCCCCGTGGTCGGGCAGCATCGGGTGGGCGCTGGCCAGGGTGAGCATGGACAGGAACGTGATGACGCGTTGCGCGGGATAGCGGAAGCGATCGGCGTCGGGGCCGATCAGATCGAGGAACTCCGCGTCGATCTCGGGGTTGGTGCGGCGTCTCCCTGGACCGGCCGGTGGGCGGGGAACCTCGGCGCCGGTCGTGTGCAGGACGCTCATCAGGCCGATGAACCCCTCGAGGTGCGCCTTCATGATCTCGACGGCCGCCGTGAGTCTCCCCTCGAGCGGGAGGCCGCGGTCGACCTGGCGCAGCTGCTCGATGACCCGCTGGGAGTCGAAGGCACGGGCGACACAGGCGTGGACGAGCGCGTCCTTGGTCGGGAAGACCCGGAAGAGCGTGCCCTCGGCGATCCCGGCCGCGGTCGCGATCTCCTTGGTCGTGGCGGCCGCCCCGGACTCGCGCAGAATGGGCAGCGCGGCCTCGATGACCGAGGCCCGCCGGTCATCGGCGGACATGGCGGCAGCTCTGGGACTCACGAGCCCGAGCATAAGTGAGTGAGCACTCACTCGCAATCACTTTTCCCAACCCGACCTTGTCAGCGCCTCCCTTCCCCGCACGTGCGGGGTTGTTCAGGCCCCGTCGACCCAGGCACCCTCACAAGCCCGCACGTGCGGGGTTGTTCAGGCCCCGTCGACCCAGGCACCCTCACAAGCCCGCACGTGCGGGGTTGTTCAGGCCCCGTCGACCCTGGCGCCCTCACAAGCCCGCACGTGCGGGGGTGGGCGAGAGGCGGCCCGATCCCCGGGAGGCCACGGCATACGCTTCGAGCATGCCCACGCCGACCCCGCGCGTCGTCCCCGACCTCATCGCCGCCCTGCGCGCCGACCTGGCCGCGGCGCCCTACACCGTCGACGACGTCAACGACCTGCTCGGCCCGCTGGCCGCCGCCGCGCTCGACCGCGAACAACGGCTTCCAGCCCAGCGCGTCACGGCCGCACTCGACAGCCCGCTGGCCACCCTCATCCGCCTCTTCGGGCTCGGCGACCCCGTCGACCAGCGCGACGTGGCGCGGGCCCTGCCGACGCTGGGGGTCTCGGGCGCCCGAGAGCTCGGCCTGGTGCGCGACGAGGGCGACGGGCTCGTGGCGCTGGTCGACCTGCGGCCCTACGGCGACGAGGAGCACCAGTGGTGGGTCGCCTCCGACCTGTCCGAGCTCGCCACCGGCCGGCCGCTCTCTCCTGACCACGTCCTTGGGATCGGTGGGGCGTCGACGACCCTCGCGGCCTGGACTCCGCGCCGTACCTTCGACGCGGTGCTCGACGTCGGGACCGGGTGTGGTGTCCAGGCCCTCCACCTCGGTGAGCACGCCACGTCGGTGACGGTGACCGACGTGTCCGCTCGGGCCCTCGACTTCGCCCGCTTCAACGCCGCGCTCGACTCCCGCACCTGGACGGTTGTCGAGGGATCCATGCTGGAACCCGTTGCGGGCCAACAGTTCTCACTCGTGGTGAGCAACCCGCCGTTCGTGATCACGCCTCGCTCCGGTGAGGTGCCGCTCTTTGAGTACCGCGACGGCGGCCGGGCCGGCGACGACGTCGTGTCGGATCTCGTGCGCGGGGTCGGCTCGATCCTCGCGCCGGGTGGGGTGGCCCAGTTCCTCGGCAACTGGGAGATCCCCGAGGGCGCAGACTGGCGCACTCGGGTGGCCGCCTGGATCGCCGGAACGGGTCTGGATGCCTTCGTGGTCCAGCGCGAGGTCCAGGACCCGGCCGAGTACGCCGAGGTCTGGGCCCGCGACGGTGGTCACCACAGCGGAACGGCCGAGTTTGCCGGCATGTATGCCGCGTGGCTGGACGACTTCGCCTCCCGCGGTGTCGGTTCGGTCGGCTTCGGGGTCATCACCTTGCAGCGGCCGCTCCGCGACCGCGAGCCGTTCGTCGACCTCGTCGATGCCCGCGGGCCCGTCGCGCTGCCGATGGGCGCTTCCGTCGAAGCAGGGCTCGCTGCCCGGACCTGGCTGGCCGAGCACACCGACGCCGACGTGCTCGCGGAACGATGGGTTGTCGCCGACGACGTGACCGAGGAGCGGCACGGCCGGCCCGGTGCCACCGACCCGGCCGTGATCCGCCTCCACCAGGGCGGCGGGCTGCGGCGAACCATCCCGCTGGACACCGTCACCGCGGCATACGCCTCAGTCGCCGACGGCGACCTCACGGCCGCCCAGGCCGCGACGGCGATCGCCGCGCTCCTCGAGGCAGACGAGGCGGCTGTTGTCTCGAGCATCGTCACCTTCATCCGGGACTCCGCCAAGGACGGTCTCCTCGTCCTCCCCCAGCCCGACCCCTCGGCCTGACGCCTAGACCTGACCCAGCTCGGCCTGACCGCGCGCGACGCAGTCGCAGCCCGCACCCAGACGTTTCTGCGCCATGGCGCCGAAGCCAGCGACCGGCGCACCGCGCGGTGCGCCCGGTCGTGGGCGGTTGCGCCATGGCGCAGGAACGCATCGGGCCGGCCCGTGGACGTCACGCGGACTTTGCCCCGCGCCCCGATACCAGGAGCCAGGTGTTGCGCGCCTGAGGCCTGACCCCGTGGTGCTGCAGCACGGCGCCCAGCCGGCGATGGTCCAGCGCGACGTCCCCCGTCCAGCGGGCGACCTCCCGGACGAGGCGGCGCAGTCGGTCCTCGCGCCTCTTCTCGCGCCACAGCATCTCGCCCGCCTCCTTGGCGGTGGCCCCCTCGGGCACGGCGTACTTGACCTTGCCGTCGAACTCGCCCCCGACGCCGTCCCACCCGAAGTCGACCTCGCCGATCAACCCCCCGCTGTCGGTGTAGCGCACCTGCAGGTCGGGGCGGGGCACGTTGAGCACGAACATCTGGGCACGCGACAGGCTCTCGCCGACGGACATCGAGCGTGGGTCGGCGAGGTCCACGACGAGTGCCAAGCGGACCCTGCCCGCCGCGCGCGGTGGGACATCGGCCAGCTCGGCGGCGAGCTCGGCCCGCGTGCAGAGCTTGAACCTCAAGGCATGGTCGGCAGCCGCCAAACCCTCCGGCAACGTCGACATCCGAGCCACGTCAGCAACGGTTCTGGCCGCCGAGGTCACCAGGAGCCCCTCTCGGTCTACGAACGGAACATGCTGCGCGACATGGCGTATGACGCGGCCGGAGGAGCGGACGCGAACCTCTGATGTGGTCACGTGGACCGCGGACGGCCACTCCTCGATCCGGGGCAGACCCCACACCGCGGCTGCAGAGGTGTGCGACGCCACACGCCCCGAGTCGGGATCACCGCGCAGGGCGGACGCGTGGACGAGTGCGGCGTGGCGCTGCACAGGAGTCAGAGCCTTCCAGGCGGCATCCTCGATCCACACGCCATGACGGACGTGGACCCACCGCCGTGGCCGGTGTCGACCCCCAGACGTCGCAGGTCCGCCGCCACGCGAAGGAGGCCGGGGTCGAAGGGTTCCGGGGCGCTGGGTCCGAGCATGGGGTCACGATGACACGATCTCGGGACCCCGCCGCGAGGTTTTCCACAGGCAGCCGAGCGACGCTGGTCCGATCGGAGTGGATCGTCAGGGGAGCTTTCCCGGCGAGTGACCCTCGCGCACCAGGACGTTTCTGCGCCACGCGCGTATGCCGGGAGCCGGGGAGCCTGGGGTGGCCTGGCGTGGCCTGGGGAGCTGAGTACAGGGCGGCGGCGTAGATGCAGGTATGCCGCGGGGCCGGGTTCACATCGAACCCGGCCCCGCGGCATACGAAGCATGTTGGCCAGGACCGCCTGGGCGGTGGCGTGGCCGAGTCAGCCCTGGGAGGCGTCCGCGTCGACCCTCGCCTTGTCGGCGTCGACGGGAGCCTTGGCCAGGTCGACGTCCGCCTGGGCCACGGCCGGTGCGGCCGCCGGGGCAGGGTCGGCGTCGACGCGCGCGACTGCACCCTCGTCGTCATCGCCCTCGCCGCCACCGATGGCCAGGTCGCGGTTCTTCGTGATGGCAACCGCCGCCACGATGATGACGAACGCGGCCGCGGCGATGCCGTAGCGGACCGTCGAGTTGGCGCTGTCGCCGATGCTCAACGTGACGATGGCGGGGGCGATGAGTACCGAGACCAGGTTCATCACCTTGATGAGCGGGTTGATGGCCGGGCCGGCGGTGTCCTTGAACGGGTCGCCGACGGTGTCACCGATGACGGTGGCCGCGTGGGCGTCGCTGCCCTTGCCGCCGTGGTGGCCGTCCTCGACGATCTTCTTGGCGTTGTCCCACGCACCACCGGAGTTGGCGAGGAAGACGGCCATCAGGCAGCCCGTGCCGATCGCACCACCGAGGAAGCCGGCGAGCGGCCCGATGCCGAGACCGAAGCCGACCGCGACCGGGGTGAGGGCGGCGAGCAGACCAGGCGTCGCGAGCTCACGCAGCGAGTCCTTGGTGCAGATGTCGACAACCTTGCCGTACTCCGGCTTCTCGGTGTAGTCCATGATTCCCGGGTGCTCGCGGAACTGGCGACGCACCTCGAAGACGATGGCCCCGGCCGCGCGGGTCACCGCGTTGATGGCCAGGCCGGAGAAGAGGAAGACGACCGCCGCGCCGAGGAGCACGCCGACGAGGACGTTCGGGGAGACGATCTCGAGGCCGAACGAGGTGCTCAGCTGGCGCTGGATGGCGTCGATGTCGCTCTGCGGCAGCGTCCCGGCCTGCGCCTTGGCCTGCAGGCCGGCGAGGATCGGGTTGATAGTGCTCTTCCAGGCGTCGGAGTAGGAGCCGAACAGCGCCGTGGCGGCGAGGACCGCCGTCGCGATCGCGATGCCCTTGGTGATCGCCTTGGTCGTGTTGCCGACGGCGTCGAGCTCGGTGAGGATCTTGGCGCCCTCCTCGTCGACGTCACCGGACATCTCGGCGATGCCCTGCGCGTTGTCCGAGACCGGGCCGAAGGTGTCCATGGCGACGATGACGCCGACCGTGGTGAGCAGGCCACAGCCGGCCAGCGCGACGAGGAAGAGCGACAGCGCGACCGAGCCGCCGCCCAGCAGGAAGGCGAGGTAGACGGCGCCGCCGATGATGGCCGCAGTGTAGACGGCCGACTCGAGGCCCACGCCGATGCCGGAGAGGACGACGGTCGCGGCGCCGGTCAGCGAGGTGCGGGCGACATCCTTGGTGGGGCGCTTGTCGGTGCCGGTGAAGTAGCCGGTGAGCCACAGGATGATCCCCGCGAGGACGATGCCGATGATGACGGCCAGCACTGCCGTCACCCGCGGGTCACCGTCGAGCGCGCTGATCGTGGCGTCGTCGACGCCAAGCCCCTTGAAGGTGTCGGGCAGGTAGGTGAAGGCGACGATGGCCGAGAGGACGGCCGAGATGGCAGCGGCGATGTAGAAGCCACGGTTGATGGCCGAGAGCGGGTTCTCGCCCGGGCGGGCCTTGGTGATGTAGACGCCGAGGAGCGCGGTCACGGCTCCGATGGCCGGGACGAGCAGCGGGAAGACCAGGCCGTAGGAGCCGAACGCAGCGAGGCCGAGGATGAGCGCGGCCACCAGGGTCACGGCATACGACTCGAAGAGGTCGGCGGCCATGCCGGCGCAGTCACCGACGTTGTCACCGACGTTGTCGGCGATGGTGGCGGCGTTGCGGGGGTCGTCCTCGGGGATGCCCGCTTCGACCTTGCCGACGAGGTCGGCGCCCACGTCGGCGGCCTTGGTGAAGATGCCGCCGCCGACACGCATGAACATGGCGAGCAGGGCAGCGCCGAAGCCGAAGCCCTCAAGGACCTTGGGGGCGTCGCCCTTGTAGGCGAGGACGACGATCGAGGCGCCGAGCAGGCCCAGGCCCACGGTGGCCATGCCGACGACGCCGCCGGTGCGGAAGGCGATCTTCATGCCCTCGTCGCGGCCGGCCCCCCGGGCGGCGGAGGCGACGCGGACGTTGGCCTTGACGGCCAGGCTCATCCCGAGGTAGCCGATGGCGGCGGAGAACAGGGCGCCGAGGATGAAGAACCCGGAGCGACCCCACCGCACACCGGCGGTGTCGGCCGGCAGGGCGAGGAGCAGGAAGAAGACGATGACGACGAAGACGCTGAGCGTCTTGAACTGCCGCGCGAGGTAGGCCTGGGCGCCTTCCTCGACCGCCGCCCCGATCTCCTGCATCTTCTCGGTGCCGGCGTCGGCCGCGAGGACCTGCCGCCGGAAGACGAAGCCCATGACGAGGGCGATCACCGCGATGACCGCCACGGCGATCACCAGGGTCTGGTTGGTTCCCGACAGCTCAATGGCTGCAGTGGGCGCAAGCGCAAGGCTCGGCATGCTCCATCCTCCTCGATGGTCGTGCTCGTCTTTGAGGTTCCCGTGGCGTGAGCACGCCGTATCGTCGGAACGTCCGGTGGCAGGCTACCCGGGCATCCCCGCGCACGACGAATCAGGGGTGAATCCGGGGGTGAATCGGCTCACCCCTCCTGTGTGACCTCCGCCACAAGGGCATCGCCGACCGTGTCGACGATGGTGAAGACCTTGTCCAGTCCGGTGATCCGGAAGACCTTGAGGATCCGCTCGCGCGTACAGACGACCCGCATCCAGCCGGAGTGGTTGCGGACCAGCTTGAGCCGACCGACGAGCACACCGAGGCCGGTGGAGTCCATGAAGTCGACACCGTTGAGGTCGACGACGATGTGGATGCGTCCGGCGGCGACCTGCTGGTCGAGGGCATCGCGAAGGAGCGGCGCCGTGTAGACGTCGATCTCCCCGCCGACGACCACGATGGTCGCGCCCTGCTGCTCGCTCGTCGAGATGGCCAGGTCCACGCCCCAATCCTTCCCTTGCCTGTCTGTGTCCGCCGTTACGGTAGCGGCAATGCCCAACCCGCCGCTCCCCGCCACCTCCCGAGGCCTCTTCGACCCGCGGGCCGCGCTCGACCGGCTGGCCGCGTCCGGGGCGGGGCGGCTCGTCCATGTCGAGCACATCGCGGCCCGTCCCGCACGCACGGCCGACTGGCCCGAGTGGGTTGCGTCCCCCGTCCTGTCGGCCTTCGTCGGGGCCGGGGTGGACCGGCTCTGGAGCCATCAGCGGGAGGTCGCCGAGCACGCGTATGCCGGTCACGACGTCGTCGTCTCGACCGGCACCGCCTCCGGCAAGAGCCTCGGGTACCTGCTCCCGGCCCTGTCGGCGGTGGTCCGTGGGGCGGAGGCGCCCGCCGGGCGCGGGGCCACTGTTCTCTACCTTGCTCCCACGAAGGCGCTCGGGGCCGACCAGCGCGACCGGATCGAGCGGCTCGCCATCCCGGGGGTGCGGGTCGCGGCATACGACGGGGACACCCCGACCGACGAGCGCCGGTGGATCCGCGACCACGCCAACGTCGTCCTCACCAACCCCGACCTGGTGCACTACTCCCTCCTGCCGCAGCACGACCGTTGGGCCTCGTTCCTGCGGGCGCTGCAGTTCGTCGTCGTGGACGAGTGCCACGTCTACCGCGGCGTGTTCGGGTCGCACGTCGCCGCGGTCCTGCGACGGCTGCGACGGGTCTGCGCCCGCTTCCGGTCCGCTCCCGTGCACATCCTGGCCTCTGCCACCGTCGGAGACCCAGGGCGGCAGGCCGAGCTGCTCGTCGGTATGCCGTTCGCGACGGTCGAGTCGGACGGGTCGCCTCGTGGGGCGACCACCTTCGGGTTCTGGGAGCCGGCGCCGCTGCGGGGCCCCACAGGTGCGGTCGATCTCGGGGGTCCCGTGGCCGCAGCCTCGCCGCGGGCTGGGACGGGTCCTGACCCGGTGGGCGAGACCCCGGCGCGGCGCTCGGCCACGACCGAGTCTGCGGACCTGCTCGCGAGCCTCGTTGCGGACGACGTCCAGACCGTTGCCTTCGCCCGCTCGCGGGCGGGTGTGGAGGCGCTGGCCGCCTCGGCTCGGCGACGCCTGGATCTCCTGGCGCCGGCCCGGCGAGACTCGGTCGCCGCCTACCGCGGTGGCTACCTGCCGGAGGAGCGAAGGGCCCTCGAACGCGCCATCCGGTCGCGGTCCCTCATCGGGCTGGCGGCCACGAACGCCCTGGAGCTGGGAGTCGACATCACCGGCCTGGACGCCGTGGTGATGGCGGGCTGGCCGGGGAGGCGGTCGTCGTTCTGGCAGCAGGCCGGCCGCGCCGGCCGCGCCGGCACCGATGCCCTGGCGCTCTTCGTGGCGGCCGACGACCCGCTCGACAGCTATCTGCTCGCGCACCCGGAGACGGTGTTCGACGCCCCGGTCGAGCAGGCCGTGCTCGACCCGCACAACCCTCGCGTCCTGGCACCCCATCTGGCGGCCGCAGCCGCCGAGCTCCCCTTGACCGAGGCCGACCTGGAGATCTTCGGGCCGACGGCCCGCGGGCTCGTCGAGCAGCTCGTCGGGCGTGGCATCCTGCGGCGGCGGCCCACCGGCTGGTTCTGGGCCCGCCCCGACAGCCCCACCGACCACGTGTCCCTCCGCGGCGCCGGGACGGTCGTGACCATCGTCGAGCAGCCCACGGGACGGGTGGTGGGAACCATCGACGCCGCAGCGGCCCATGGCCAGGTCCACACCGGTGCGGTGCACGTGCACCAGGGCACGGCATACGTCGTCACCGACCTGGACCTCGAGGCGTCGACGGCCACGGTCGTCCGCGGGGACCCCGGCTGGACGACCCACGCGCAGTCGACGAGCACGTTCGCGATCGAGGCGGTCGAGCGGTCGGTGCGCTGGGGGCCGGTGACGGTCTGCTTCGGGCGGGTGCGCGTGACCGGCCGGGTCACCGGGTTCCTCCGTCGGCTGCCGGGCGGGGAGGTCATCGGCCAGCACCCGCTCGACCTGCCCGAGCGAACCCTGCCGACCCGCGCGGTCTGGTGGACGATCCCGGCCGATGACCTGCTCGCGGCCGGGGTCGACGAAGCCGCGATCCCGGGAGCGGCGCACGCGGCCGAGCACGCCGCCATCGGGCTGCTGCCCCTTCTCGCCACCTCCGACCGCTGGGACGTCGGCGGGGTGTCGACCCGGGCCCATCCCGACACCGGCCTGCCGACGATCCTCGTCTACGACGGGTATCCCGGAGGTGCCGGGTTCGCTGCCCGCGCCTACGAGTCGTATGCCGGGTGGCTCACGGCGACGCGCGATGCCGTCGCCGCCTGCCGGTGCGAGTCCGGCTGCCCCGGCTGTGTGCAGTCCCCCAAGTGCGGCAATGGCAACGAGCCCCTGGACAAGGCCGGGGCGATCGCCCTCCTGGACCTCGTGCTGGCGCACCGACCTGGTGACGGCCGGCTGCCGGTGGGTCGGTCCAACCCTGACGCGCCGAGGCTGGAGAGCCCATCGCCGCAGGTCAGCGGCTAGGGTCGGAAGTATCCGGCCTCGGCCGACCCCGCATCGAAAGGCACGACGATGATCCTCATCGGACTCCTGCTCATCCTGGTGGCCCTGGCTGGCGGTGCCTTCCTGTTCGCCGGCACGTCGGGTCTGTCCAGCCAGAAGATCGACATCGACCTGCTCGGCGTCACAGTGAGCCTCCCACCCCTGTCGCTCGCCATCTCCGGTGCTCTGGTCGTCCTCATCCTGTGGCTGGGCTGGGCACTGCTTCGCTCCGGTACCAAGCGCAGCGCCCGGTTGCGTCGGGAGGGCAAGGAGCAGGCGCGGGTGGCCAAGGAGGCGCAGGCCACCAAGGAGCGGCAGTGGGCCGCCGAACGGGAGCAGGCCCAGCAGCAGCAACCGCCCGCCGAGTAGCCGACCGCGACCCCTGGTGTTGCGCACGCCACGTTGACAGGTCCACAGGTCTCCCCGACGCTGGGGCGCACCTTGCTCCAGCCCGTCCCGGAGGACCGTATGCGCCGCACCGCTCTCATCCTGTGCACGATCCTCCTCGCGGCCGCCGCGGCCTTCCTACCCGCTGCCAGCGCGAGCGCGGCGCCGGGCAACGGCCCGGTCCAGGACTCGTTCGTCACGGCTGCGGCGTACGGCCTGCTGAACCCCGACGTCGCCCCGTCCGGCAGCAACGACTGGACCTGTCGGCCGACCGCGGCGCATCCGCGCCCGGTCGTCCTCGTCCACGGCACGTGGGCAAACCAGTACAACTCGTGGGCCTTCCTCGCTCCCCGCCTCAAGGCAGCGGGCTACTGCGTCTTCTCGCTGAACTACGGCCGTGACACCTCCACACCCGTCGGATCCGGTCCCGGGGTCGACGCGACCGGACCGATCATGGACTCGGCTCGTGAGGTCGGCGCCTTCACCGAGCGGGTCCGGGCGGCGACCGGTGCGGCCAAGGTCGACCTGGTCGGCTACTCCCAGGGCGGCATCGTGGTGCGCGGCTACCTGAAGTTCTTCGGCGGAGCCAACGCGGCCGACCCCGCCGCCAACCACGTGCAGAACGTCGTCACCTACGCGGCCACCAACCACGGGACGACCATGGACGGGATGACCACCTTGGCGAGCGCTCTCCACACGCTCGGCCTGGTCACCGACGTGGTCGGAGCAAGCGCCGGTGCGGCTGCGACCGACCAGGTGGTCGGCTCGGACTACGTCACCGCCCTCAACGCCGGCGGCGACACCATGCCCGGCATCGACTACACGATCCTCACGACGAAGTACGACGAGGTGTCGACGCCCTACCGAGCCTCGTTCCTCACCGCCGGACCGGGGGCGACCGTCAAGAACATCGTCATCCAGGACGGCTGCGCCATCGACGGCAGCGAGCACCTGGCCATCCCGTTCTCGTTGCGCGCCGCCGACTACACGCTCAAGGCACTCGACCCGGGCACTCCGCGAACCATCCGCTGCGCGCCGGAGCTGCCTGTTCTCTGAGCGATGTCGCTGAGACAGCGTCTCTGGGGCAACCAGTCTGGGGCACGTCTCTGGGGCAACGAGTCTGGGGCAACCAGTCTGGGGCAACCAGTCTGGGACAAGGGCTGAGGTCTAGGGATCGGGACCGGCACGCGACGACCGCTCTGCGACCCGGCCGACGCCGAGGACGCCCCACCGGCTCCGTGCACTGCACCGCGCCGTGACGTCGACCCCACCGGTCGCCACGCAGGACCCCAGCGAGGCACTGTTGGCCGCCGCGATCGTCGCCGCGACGCGACACGCCTCCAAGGGATCGCCACTGTCGCGGAGCCGGATGGCTCCGGCCAGCGACGCGAGGTCGGCAGCCTGGGCCGCGCGCCGGGCCGCCTCCGCGGCCGAGGCGACGGCCAGGGTACCCATGGCCAGGACGACCACCACGGCGACCAGCGCCGCCACCATGACGGACATCGAGCCGCGCTCTCGCGGTCCACGGCCGGGCGCCCGTGCGGCGCTCCGGCATGATCGCGGCGCACCACACCTCATGCCGTGCGCCGGTCTCATGGCGGCCGCCCAGACGCGTCGTCAACGTCCTCCCGCAAGGCGACCGCCGTCCCGGACGGGCTGACGGCCAGGTGCAACACCCGGGACAGCCACCCGCGGCGGGACCTCACGACGACGCGGACGTCCGCGCCGGTGGTCGTCACGTTCACCGTGGCTCCCGACGGGGCAGCTCGCCGCGCTGCTGCCACCGCTGCGGTCTGGGGGTCGCCCCGGGCAACGGACCGAGCGGCGGCTCCCGCTGCCCCCAGGCACCTGAGGGTGTCCAACCCGAGGTCGATGGCTCCGAGGCACAGACCCAGGACGAGCAGAACAGCCGGGATGGCCACGGCGAACTCCGCCGTCGCCATCCCGCGCTCCGCGAGCGCACGACTGCCCGAGCGCCCGTCCAAGACCATCAGCCACCCATACCGAGCGCGGTCGTGATGACACTCGCCAGCGCCGCCTTGACCGCCCCGGACCGCACGACCGCCAGCAGCACCACGGCGAAGGCCACCGCCGCCAATGTGCCGACGGCATACTCCGCGGTCGTCATGCCCTCCTCGGGCGACCGCACCATCCGTCTCGTCATTCGTCGAACTCGTTGCCACACAATGCCTTCCCCTTCCACCAACCTGGTCATGTCATTGACACCACCTCACGCCGTCGCGGCTTCCACGGCAAGCACGAGCCCCGAGCCTGTGGATCACCGCGGTCGTGTCACGGGTCTGTGGACGACGATGACGAAGCCGGGGCGGCCAAGGCGCAGGGTCGAGCGGGCTGCGGGTCATGGCAGCAGGCCACCATCGAGGAAGCCGGCGACGAGCCGTAACACGACGGGGACGACCGTCGTCGCGACGAAGCCGGGCAGGAACGCCAGCCCGAGCGGAAGCACGAGCAGTACGCCGGCCTTGGCGAGGGCGGCCTCGCGCCGTTGGGCTTCTCGATCCCGGATCACGCCCGCCGAGCGGGCGAGCAGCGGGCCTGGAGAGATACCCGCCCGCAGAGCAGCCTGCCATGCGACCGCGGCAGGCTGCCAGACCGCGGGAACCAGGCGCCAGCACTCGCCGGGGTCGCGGCCCCACCGGTGCGCCGCGGCCACCGTCCGCAGGTGCTGCCCGACGACACCCTCGACGTGCGTCGCGGTGCGCTCCAGGGCCGCGATCGGGTCGAAGCCGGCTCGCAGGGCGAGGCTGAGGAGAAGAAGGGCATCGGCGACCCGATCAGGAGTGGCGGGCACCTGTGTGCCGGTCGCGCCCGGCTCGGCTCGTCGCAGCCGGATCGAGGCCCGAGACGTACGCCGGTGGGCCTCGGGGAGGGTGGGGCTGCGCGGCCAGAGCAGGATCGCAGCGGCCACCAGACATCCGCAGAGCACCGCTCCGATCGGGATCATGTGAAGCCGCCGGACCTCTGGCAAGGTCGAGATCGACCCACAATGGCCAGAACACCTGCGTCACGAGACCCACGCCAGGTCACGAGAACACCGTCGCGGCCTCGGCCCGGGTCAGCATTCTCCGGCTCCACCACCAGCCCAGGGCCGTGAGCAGCAGACCCATCGCCATCGAGGCGAGGGCCACCGGTTGCCCGAACGTGGCCATGGGGTCAGCGCCGATGGCCAGGGCGGCGAGTGGCCCGCCCAGTGGAAGCACGGTGAGCAGCCACATCGAAGCCCGCGGTCCGGCTCGCGCAGACACGGCGCGTCGGTGGGCGGCCGCGGACGCCCGAAGGGCTTGGGCCGCCGCGTCCACGGCTTCCGTGAGTGGCGCTCCACAGTCGATCCCCAGGGACCATGCGGCCACGAGCAGGGACGTACCGCCCCCTCCCGCAGACGGACCGACCGACGACGAGTCCGGCCGACCGGAGTGGAGCCCGTCCAGCAGGTCGGCCGTCGCGGCGACCCGCGGATGGACGAAGGCTCCGCCGTGGCGTGCGATCCGGATGGCCTCTCGCGGGGGCAGACCGGAGCGCAGGCACAACGCCAGGAGCTCAGCGAACTCGGCAACTTCCTCTCCGCCATCGCCTCGGCTGCGGGAACGGCTAGCCAACATCCGCCGGAACGCGGCGAGCCCCCACCGGCGCGCGAGGTTGCGGTCAGGGTCGGACCGCTCGGAGGGCTCGCCCTGTGAGCCAGCCGGCCTGACGTCGACCTGCGGGACACCAAGGAGGCCGGGCCGACGGGGCCAGACCAGGGTCGCGAACGCCACGAGCAGGCCAACCCCGACGGCCGTCATGTCGCCCCTGGCCCGAGCAGGGCCGCCAACCGGTTCCAGGCTGGCCCCCGGGCGAGGCCGCCGTCGGCACCCACCGTCGCAGCGGCCGTGACCACTACGCGACGGCGGGGCCCCGCATCCTCCTGACCGACCACGCCGAGGCACTCCACCAGCCGCCCCGCCCGCCGGCGGGACAGGTGGACGACAACACTGACCGCGCTCCCGAACTGGACCATCGCGGCCGCTTCGTCCAGGCCGGCGAGGGCAGCGAGTGCGGCCACCCGGGCCGGAACGTCACGCAACCGGTTGGCGTGCAAGGTGCCACAGCCACCTTCGTGACCGGTGTTGAGCGATGCGAGGAACTCCCTCACCTCGGCCCCGCGCGCCTCACCAACGACGAGACGGTCGGGCCGCATACGCAACGCCTGTCGGACCAGGTCGACCAAGGTGACCGCGCCGACGCCTTCGACGTTGGCTGACCTGCCCTGGAGGCTCACCACGTGCGGGTGGTCGACGCGCAGCTCACGGACGTCTTCGACGACGACGATCCGGTCGCGTGCATCGCTGGATGCCAGCAGCGCCGCGAGCAGGCTGCTCTTGCCGGTGCCAGTCCCTCCGGTGACGAGGAAGGCGACCCGGCGCGCGACCAGTCGCTGCAGCAGATCTGCCAACTCCTCACCGAACATCCCCCGTCGGCGAAGGGCCTCCATCGTCCATCCCGCTCGGCGCCCGAGGCGCAGGCTGACCTGTGCGCCCTGCGGTGCGATCGGCGGCAGGACGGCGTGCAGCCGGATGCCGGGTGCCAGCTCACCGTCGACCCAGGGCTGGCTGTCGTCAAGACGACGTCCGGCCAGGCCGGCGAGGCGCACGGCGAGGCGGCGGACGGCCGCGGCGTCCCCGACCTGGACGGCGGCCGGCTCCACACCGTCACCGCGGTCGACCCAGGTCGACCCGTCGCCGTTGACGAGGATGTCGGTCACGGCCCCGTCGGCCGCCAGCTCTTCCAACGGCCCCAGGCCCACCAGCTCGGAGCGCCAGGCGGAAAGAGTTGCTGCTGTGCCCTCGTCGCCCAGGAGTGCCGCTCGACCCCCGAGCAGGCTGGCGTCGAGCGAGGCGCTCGGTGGAGCGCCGGACCGCAGCCGCGAGGTGAGGAGGCCGGAGGGCGGTCCCGGGGCTGTCATGCGGACCTCCGCAGGTCACGCCGGACCAGGTCGAGTGCCGCGTCGGCCAGTGCATCGAAGCCTCGCCGCCGGGCACCGGGCGACACTCCCCGCTCGAGGTCGCGCGCAACGCCGGCGTCGTCGGACCAGTGCCCGAGGACGGGCAGGCCGACGTGCGTTGCCACGACCTCGCCGAGGTGACCCAGGCCCTTTGGTCCCCGTGTGATGAGGTGAACCGGGGCAGCCAGCTCGCCCACGTCGTCACTGATCCGGTCCAGGTCGGCGAGGTGCCGAACGCCGAGCCCGGTGAGGACGAGGACCAGATCGTCAGGTCGGAGCAGCTCGGGTGTGAGGTTGCGATGCCGGCCGACGTCGACGACCACCAGACCACAGATCTGCCGAAGTCCGGCCACGACGGCCTGGACCACCTCGGCGGGCGCCCCGCCACGGCCGCCGGCCAGCACGGCATACCGACTGCCGGCTGGGAGTGCGGACAGGATGGCTGCCCCGTCGGCCCGTCCGCGGAGGCCGCCGAAGTCGCCCCAGCGCGGGCCGAGGACATGGTCGACCCCTGCTGTGACGTCAACGGCCCCGGCGTCGGTGTCACCGTCGAGCAGGCAGACCGGACGCGCCGAGGCGCGGGCGGCGAGGTGGGCAGCGGCGGTCGAGCATCCGAGGCCCCCGGAGGCGCCGATGACCGCGATGACGGTGGCTTCCATCCGGCCACTCTGCGCATCTGAGGGGTCGACCGCCAGCGACCTTCTCCGACCTGTGGATGACCGGTTCACTGTCATGGGTCTGTGGACAACGGTTCGGGGGAAGGCGGGGCCCACCCGAGAATTTCGCGGAGGCTTGGGGAGGCGGAGAAAGGGGACGGCCCCGGTCGGGGGGACAACCGGGGCCGTCGACGCGCCATGCTCCGGGGGGGAGGAGCAGGTGCGCCGGTGCTCTACCCCGAAGGGGAGCAACACGACAATCGTGTCCCATCGCGCGGTCAGATGCAAGTCCAAACGATCAAGACTTCAACTTTTGGACAGCATTTCGCCGACATGGACCTGACCGAGGGGCTCGCATGAGCAGTCGGGCAGAATCCGCGACCAACGGTCAGACGTGGACGACGAACGGTCGGAGACCGCGACAAACGGTCAGGGAAACGGCGCCCCACGGAGTGTGGGGCGCCGTTGGACCGTGGGCCGTTCGGGCGACCATGCGTGCATCCTGTCGTCGTCGTCCCTGGGCCGAGCCCGTGGGCGATCCGTCCATCAGTGGACTGCCCGCGCGTGGGTACCCGAGTGACTCACGGTGGTCCGTGTCGGCTCGCGCCGACTCCTACAGGTGTACTCCCCCACCGGTCCCTCGGCAACCGGAACGAGTCAACCCAGTCGGCCGGCGAGGACGGCGTCGGCGATGCGCGTCCCTTCCGCGGCGCCCGCGACGATCGCGTCGCAGCAGCGTTCGATCCAGAGCCCCACACCCGCGGAGGTACCTGTCCCGTATGCCGTGAGCGCGCCGAGGTAGGCCGGCCCACCGAGCGACCCGTGCCCGACCTCGGGGACGACGACGCCGGTCGGGTCGAGCCCGGTCGCCTGCACGAGGGCTCGCTCGAAGGCGCGCGCCACGACGCCGTTGCCCCGCACGAACGGGCGGACGGTGGCGATCTCGGCGTGGGCGAGGGCGGCGACGAGGACCCCCGGCAGGCTCCCGCTCGCCCCGACCAGCTCGGCAAGCGCACCCATCCGGGCGGCCGCCTCCGCGGCGGGGAGCGCGGGGCCGAGGTCGACGAGCTCGGCCGACGTCTCGGTCGCCACCCGCGGCCGGCCCAGCGCGTCGGCCGCCAGCAGGTCAGCAGCGGCGACGACGTGCAGTCGCGCCAGCCCCTGCAGCGGCGCCGAGAGGACGGTCCGGCATACGTGCTCGGTCTCGGCTGTGGCGGCGACGACCCCCCGCATGACCTCCTCGACGGGGTCGAGCGGGTCGTGCCAGGTGACGGCGCCCCGCATCAGGTCGCGGACGATGTCCACGGACAGCCGCGCCCCGTCGAGCTCACCACTGGCCTGCGCGCCCCGGACCCGGGACTCGGCCGCGGCCTCCGGGATCCGCCGGCGGAGGGCCTGGTGCCAGCGCAGCTGGGTGCACGCCTCCCGAGCGGCGTCGATCTTCTCCGGGACGCCCGGCAGTGAGGCGAGCGACCGGACCGCCGAGACGACGTCGCTCACCCGGCGTCGCCCGAGGTCGCAGCAGGAAGTCGGATGCCGGCCAGCTGGCGGGACTGGGCGACCATCCGGCCGCTCTCGTCCCAGATCATCGCGTCCTCCTCGAGCAGCCCGCCCGTCACGGTGCGGGTGGTCAGCTCGACGAGGAGCCAGCCGTCGGTCGGTTCGGCCCGGATGTGGCCGGAGAACTCCAGGGTCGGCGCCCAGCCCATGATCCCGAGGTCGAAGGCCACCGGGGGCAGGGCGTCGAGGAAGAACAGGAGCGAGAGCGCATCGACCGGTCGGCCGTCGGCGAACCGGATCCAGCCGCGCATGACGCCCTGCCCGGACGGCTGCCCGAGCGCCCAACCGGCTGTCGCCGGGTCGAGGCGGAGGTCGAAACGCCCGAGCAGCGGCACCGACTCGCGGAAGTCCGCGGGGGCCATCGCCGCGTCGACGCACTGGTCCGGGGGCGGCATACGAGGGACCTCGGGCTCGCGCAACACGGGCTGGGCCCACGTCGCGAGGTCGCCGTACGACGCCAGGGCGCGCAGCCGCTCGACCGGCTGCCCGTCGACCTCCTGCACGAGGCTCACCTGGCCGGTCGACATGGTCCGCCCCACCCGGACGACCTCGGTCCTCAGCTCGGCCGGGCCGTCGCTGGAGGCGGAGAGGAAGTATGCCGTGAACGCGACCGGCGCGTCGTGGCCCGAGGCGTTGCCGCCGTGCTCGGCCAGGTGCTCGGCGAGGGCCTGGCCGGCCAGCGACATGAGCAGGCCTCCGTTGACCGCCCCACCGATGGACCACGCCTCGCCGAGGCGACCGCGGCGGACCCCGTCGGCGACCCGGTCGAGGGCCAGGGCGTCGTCGAACTCGGTCATGGACGCGAGGCTATCGAGATGTCCGGCCATAGGCTGCGCCGCATGGTCCGGGGCGTGCACCTGCAGACCGCGCTCGTGGTGAGCGCGGTCTGGTCGACGGTCCTGCTCCTGTGGTTCCTCCGGCGACGGCAGCGGACCCGCGGGATGGTGACCGAGGCGGACCGGGCGACCTACGAGACGCTCCACACGGCGTCGCTGGCGGCCGTGGAGTTCCGCGACGGGCTGACCGAGCACGGTTCGGAGCGGGCGGGACGACACCTGCGGACGGTTCTCGGGTCGTCGGCGGTGGCCGTGTGCGACCGGATCGGTGTGCTCGCGTGGGAGGGTGCCGGGGCCGACCACCACGTCCGGCAGGCGCGGGCCCACGCCGACACCTGTCTCGAGTCCGGCCGCACCGTGGTCCTGGGTCAGCGTGACCTCACCTGCCCCGAGCCGGACTGCCCCGTACGTGCCGCCGTCGTCTCCCCGCTCCTCACCGGAGACGTCGTCGTCGGCACGCTCACGGCATACGGGCCCCAGATCTCCCCCGGCCTGGTGCGTGCGACCGAGGAGCTGGCCGGCTGGGTCTCCGCCCAGCTCGACGTCGCCGAGGCCGGCCGTGAACGGACCCGGGCCATGGAGGCCGAGCTCCGCGCCCTGCGGGCCCAGATCAGCCCCCACTTCGTCTACAACAGTCTCGCCGCCATCGCCTCCTTCGTCCGGACCGACCCCGAGCGGGCCCGTGAGCTGCTCCTGGAGTTCGCCGACTTCACCCGCTACGCCTTGCGCCGGGGCGGCGCGTTCACGACGCTCGCCGACGAGCTGCGCAACGTCGAGCGGTACCTCGTGCTGGAGCAGGCCCGGTTCGGGGAGCGGCTCGGGGTCAGCCTCCTCATCGCGCCCGAGGTGCTGCCGATCTCGTTGCCCTACTTGGCGATCCAGCCACTCGTGGAGAACGCCGTCCGGCACGGCCTGGCCGCCAAGGTCGGCCCTGGGCACGTGACGATCACCGCCCGGGACCGCGGCTCGGAGGCCGAGATCGTCGTCGAGGACGACGGGGTCGGCGCCGTGCCAGAGGTCATCCAACGGGCCCTCGACAACGCCCCGGGAGGCGATGACCCCTCGGCCTCGGTGGGGCTCGGCAACGTCGACGCGCGACTCCGTCAGGTCTACGGCGACGACCACGGACTCGTCGTCGAGACGGCACCCGGTGAGGGCATGCGGGTGTCGTTCCGCGTCCCGAAGTACTCGCCCAACGTCCACGCCAGCCCCTAGGCTCGACACCCATGGGCGACGACGCGACCGAGGGCTCAGGCCTGACCGTCCTCGTCGTCGACGACGAGGCACCGACCCGCGACGAGCTGGCATGGTTCCTCGCCCGGGACGAACGGGTCGCGACCGTCCACGTCGCCGCCAACGGCACCGATGCGTTGCGGGCCCTGGAGTCCCGCGCCGTCGATGTCATCTTCAGCGACATCAACATGCCCGGCCTCGACGGGATCGAGCTGGCCCGGGTGATCGCCCGCTTCGCCGACCGCCCGGCGGTCGTCTTCGTCACGGCATACGACGAGCACGCGGTCGACGCCTTCGCCCTCGCGGCGACCGACTACGTCATGAAGCCGGTCCGCGCCGACCGGCTCCGCGAGGCCGTGCGGCGAGCGGTGGCCGCCAAGGACGCCCGTATGCCGGTCGCTCATGACCGCGGACCGACCGGGGTGGGCGAGACCCCGGATGACGGCATACCCGACGAGACGATCCCGGTCGAGCTCGGCGGCGTGACGCGGTTCGTCCAACGCAGCGAGATCCTCTACGCCCTGGCCGCGGGCGACTACGCCCGGCTCCACACCGCGACCGGTTCACACCTGGTCCGCATCCCCCTCACGACACTCGAACAGCGTTGGGAGGACGCCGGATTCGTGCGGATCCACCGCAGCACCCTGGTCTCGACAGCCCACGTCGACGAGGTACGCGTCGATCGGGGGCGGTGCACGGTGGTCGTCGGGGGTGTCGAGCTCCAGGTGAGCCGGCGACACACCCGGGCACTGCGCGACCGCCTCGTCCGCACCCGACGGCAGGGCTGAGCGACCGTGGCCGAGCGGGTGCGGATCACGAGCTCCCGGCGCGGCGCCACCCGGCCCACGGACCGGTCCCTCGGGCATGAGCTGCGCGAGCAGACGGGGCTCGGCGACGTCTATCTGCGCGGCTTGATGTCGGCCCAGCTGCGGCTCAGCGCAACGGTTCTCGCAGTCGGCGCCCTGCTGTTGGTCGGGTTGCCGCTCGTCTTCGCCCTCGTCCCGGCCACCCGGGACATCACCCTGGCCGGCATCCCGCTGCCGTGGCTCGTCCTCGGCGTGGCGGTCTATCCGGCGGCCCTGGTCACCGCCCGGTTCTACGTCCGGGCGTCCGAGCGGATCGAGCGCGAGCTCCGTGACGTGTCGGCCCAGCCCGACCCGCCGGGTGCGGGTGGTGGTGGGCCGTGATCAGCGAGCTGCCCGTCGCCATGATCACCCTCGTCTGCCTGCTGACGCTCGGCGTCGGCGCCTACGGACTGCGCCTCTCCCGGCATACGAGCGACTTCTACGTCGCGGGCCGGGCCGTCTCCCCTCGACGCAATGCGAGCGCCATCAGCGGCGAGTACCTCTCTGCGGCAAGCTTTCTCGGAGTCGCGGGTTTGGTGTACGACAAGGGCCTGGACATGCTGTGGTTCCCCGTCGGCTACACGGTGGGCTACGTCGTCCTCCTCGTCCTCGTGGCAGCCCCACTGCGCCGGAGCGGCGCCTACACGCTCCCGGACTTCGCCGAGGCCCGGCTCGAGTCGCAGCTCATCCGCCGCCTCTCCTCGCTCCTCGTCGTGGCGATCGGCTGGCTCTATCTCCTCCCCCAGCTGCAGGGCGCCGGCCTCGCGCTGCAGCGGGTGAGCGGTGCCCCGGCCTGGGTCGGAGGGCTCGTCGTCACCGTCGTCGTCGTGGTCAACGTCGCGGCCGGCGGCATGCGGTCGATCACCCTCGTCCAGGCGATGCAGTACTGGCTCAAGCTCACCGCCATCTCCGTGCCCGCGTTCGTCCTCGTCGCCGTCTGGTTCCACGCCGGCCGGCCGAGCCCACAGCCGCCGAACCCCACCTGGGCCGAGCCGGGCGGCGGGTTCGGGGCGAGTGGCCACGCCCTCTACTCGACGTGGTCCACGCTGCTGGCCCTCGCCCTCGGGACGATGGGCCTGCCGCACGTCCTCGTCCGCTTCTACACCAACCCCGACGGCCGTGACGCCCGCCGCACAACGGTTTCGGTCATCGCGCTGCTCGGCCTCTTCTACGTCTTCACGCCGTTGTATGCCGTGCTCGGCCGGGCCTTCCTGCCGCACCTCGCCCCGGGGGACCAGCCCGACACGATCGTCCTCAACCTGCCGCTCGCCGCCTCCCCCGGCACCTTGGGACAGGTCCTCGCCGCCGTGCTGGCCGGTGGCGCCTTCGCCGCGTTCCTCTCCACCGCGTCCGGGCTCGTCGTGTCCGTGGCCGGGGTCATCGACCAGGACCTCCTCCGTCGTCGGCTGGCGCGGGTCACGGGCAACGACGCGAGCTCGATCAACGGTTTCCGGATCGCGACCGGGCTCGCCGTCGTCGTCCCGTATGCCGCAAGCCGCCTGGTCGAGCCGCTCGGCATCGCCACGACGGTGGGGCTGGCCTTCGCGGTCGCCGCGGCGACCTTCGCGCCGCTGCTCGTGCTCGGGGTCTGGTGGCGGGGGCTGACGACCGTGGGTGCGGCGGCGGGCCTGGTCGTCGGCGGGGTCTCCGCGACCCTGGCGGTCGGGCTCACCATCCTCGCCGGCCCGTTCGACGGGTGGGCCGGCGTCCTGCTCGCCCAACCGGCGGCGTGGTGCACTCCGCTGGCGGTCGCGGCGACGGTCATCGTCTCCCTGGCCACCCCGCGCCACATCCCGGCCGGGACGGTGCGGACCCTCATCCGCCTGCACACCCCGGAGTCCGTCCTCCCCAGCTAGGCCCGCACGTGCGGGGTTGTTACGAGGTTACCGGTGAGTAATGCTGCGCAAGCCCGCACGTGCGGGGTTATCGCACGAGCCCGCACGTGCGGGGTTATTACGAGGTTACCGATGAGTAATCCCGGCACAACCCCGCACGTGCGGGGGTAGCACGGGGCGGGAAGGGCGGGACGAGGGGCAGCAGCCGTTCGGCGCGGCCAACCGACCGCTCGCCGCGCGCCGACCACCCGCACGGCGACCCACCCCCAACGCCCGGCGACCGGGCACACGCAAGCCGGCCACCCGGCATACCTGAGGCAGGACAGTGGGCTCCGAGACCCGGCAAGGATGCCCGGTCCGACCAAGGAGGTGGCCCGTGAGCGCCCATGCGCCCGACCGCGACGACCTCGGCGAGCACGCCGAGATCATCCAGAGCAGTGCAGAGTTCGCCGACCTGCGGCACAGGTTCCGCAGGTTCGTCTTCCCGATGACCGCGCTCTTCCTCGCGTGGTACTTCCTCTACGTCTTCCTCGCCGTCTTCGCGCACGGCTTCATGGCGCACAAGCTGGTCGGCAACATCAACATCGGGCTCGTCTTCGGCCTCCTCCAGTTCGTGTCGACCTTCGCGATCACGATGGTCTACCGGCGGTGGGCCGACCGCGAGCTCGACCCCCGCGCCGAGGCCCTGGCCGCGCAGCTCGGAGGTGCGAGATGACCTCGTATGCCGCCAGCCTCCCGACCGCGCTCCCCACCGCGACCACCGTCGGCAACCCGACCCTCAACATCGCCATCTTCGGCGTCTTCGTCCTCATCACCCTGGCCATCGTCATCCGGGTGTCCACGCAGAACAAGACTGCGGCCGACTACTACGCCGGCGGTCGCGCGTTCTCGGGCCGGCAGAACGGCATCGCCATCGCCGGTGACTACCTCTCTGCGGCCAGCTTCCTGGGGATCGCCGGCGCCATCGCGGTCAACGGCTACGACGGGTTCCTCTACTCGATCGGCTTCCTCGTCGCCTGGCTGGTCGCCCTGCTGCTCGTCGCCGAGCTGCTCCGCAACGTCGGCAAGTACACGATGGCCGACGTCCTCTCGTTCCGGCTCAGGCAGCGACCGGTCCGGATGGCCGCTGCCGTCTCGACCCTCGCGGTGAGCTTCTTCTACCTCCTCGCCCAGATGGCCGGCGCCGGCGGCCTGGTCGCCCTGCTCCTCGGCGTGTCCAGCGTCAACGGGCAGCGACTCGTCGTCGCCCTCGTGGGCATCCTGATGATCGTCTACGTCCTCGTCGGCGGCATGAAGGGCACGACCTACGTCCAGATCATCAAGGCGACGCTGCTCATCATCGGCGCCGCGATCATGACGGTCCTCGTCCTGGCCAAGGTGGGGGTCAACCTCTCCAGCCTGCTCGGTCACGCCGCCGACGCCTCGGCCAAGGGTGACGCGGTGCTCAGCCCCGGGCTCCAGTACGGCAAGACGAGCACGACGAAGATCGACTTCATCTCGCTGTCGCTCGCCCTCGTCCTCGGGACGGCGGGCCTGCCGCACGTCCTCATGCGGTTCTACACGGTGCCCTCGGCCAAGGAGGCTCGTCGCTCCGGGGTCTGGGCGATCTGGCTGATCGGCATCTTCTACCTGTTCACGCTCGTGCTCGGCTACGGCGCGGCGTGGCTGGTCGGTGCCAAGGCGATCAACGCCGCACCCGGCAAGGCCAACTCGGCGGCCCCGCTCCTCGCCTACAAGCTCGGCGGTGAGGTCTTCCTCGGCATCATCTCCGGGGTCGCGTTCGCGACGATCCTCGCGGTCGTGGCCGGTCTGACCATCACCGCGAGCGCGTCGCTCTCCCATGACGTCTACAACTCGGTCGTCAAGCGCGGCACCGCAACACCGGCGCAGGAGGTCAAGGTCGCCCGGATCACCGCCATCGTCATCGGGGTCGTCGCCATCATCGGCGGCATCTTCGCCCTCGGCCAGAACATTGCGTTCCTCGTCGCCCTCGCCTTCGCCGTCGCCGCGAGCGCGAACCTGCCGACGATCCTCTACTCGCTGTTCTGGAGGCGGTTCAACACCCGCGGCGCCCTGTGGAGCATCTATGGCGGGCTCGTCTCCGCCGTCACCCTCATCGCGTTCAGCCCGGTCGTCTCGGGCAAGCCGAAGATCGACGGCAAGAGCGCCTCGATGTTCCAGAACGTCGACTTCCACTGGTTCCCGCTCGACAACCCGGGCATCATCTCGATCCCGCTCGGCTTCTTCCTCGGCTGGCTCGGCACGGTGACCAGCCGGGAGCTCAACCCGGCGAAGTACGCCGAGATGGAGGTCCGGTCCCTCACCGGTCACGGCGCCGAGGGGGCCGTTCAGCACTGAGGGCGCCCGCTCGGCGCACCAGCCGAACGGATGACAGCGGCCGCGGAGGACAACCCTCCGCGGCCGTTGCGCGTGTCTGCTCCGTACAAACACTCTTGGAGGAGCAGCCATGAACACCACATCAGCCCGTATGCCGCGTCGCGGCCTCGTCGTCAGCCTCGCGGCCGCCACTGCGCTGGGCGTCCTGCCCGTCGTGGCCGGCGCGTCCGGAGCGTCCGCCGCGCCCTACTGCGGCATCACCTGGGGGTCCCTGGCCAAGACGGCCGCCCCGATGGTCGCCGGACCGATCACCAACGTCCGAGCCGGCCGGCACGACTGCTACGACCGGCTGGTCATCGACCTCAAGGGCAAGGCGCCCGGCTACGACGTCCGCTACGTGACCAACGTCTACACCGAGGGCCAGGGCGCACTCGTGCCGCTGCGCGGTGGCGCGAAGATCCGGATCGTCGCCAAGGCACCGGCATACGGCACCGGCGCCTACAAGCCGGCCAACCCCAAGGAGCTGGTGAACGTGACCGGCTACCGGACCTTCCGTCAGGTCGCGTCCGCCGGGTCCTTCGAGGGTCAGACGACCGTCGGGCTCGGCGTCCGGGCGCGGCTGCCGTTCCGGGCCTTCACCCTCACCGACGCGACCGGCTCACACCTCGTCATCGACGTGGCACACGCCTGGTGACGCGCGCGACGACCAGCCAGACGGCGAGGACGATGCCGCACCAGATCCATGACGTGTGCGTCGTCAGCGCCGTCTGGGCTGTGTCGAAACCCTTGTGCCGCACCGTGTCCCACGTCGCCGTCGCGACCCGCTGGGCCAGGTCCTGCGCGGGCTCGAGGCCGGCCTTGGTGCCGCTCACCCACCCGGCCGTGAAGGCGGCTGCGACCACTCGGGCCACGACGTAGGCAAGGACCGCACGGACGACGGCCCACAGGGTGGGAGCGACCCGGTCCCGGGTCGCCAGCCAGAACGGCAGGGCGACCGCGACGGCGAGCAGCGGGACGTGCGGCCAGCTGCTGGGGCTCACCCCCGCCAGGATGGCCAGAGCAGACGAGACCCCGAGGACACCGCGACGGGCCCGGGCGCCGAGGGCAAGACCGATGAGGAGGCCGCCCACGAGGAGCACGGCAAGGACGAGGCGCCCGTGCTGGGCCCGGACCGGCGGGTCCGTCGCCACCCAGGACAGGCCGGCGATCCCGGCGACGATCCCGACGCGGGGCCAGGGCTCGCGGACCAGCGCAGCCACGACCAGCCCGGACGCCACGGCGCCCAGCATCAGCACGCCTCCCGAACGGGTGAGCAGCGGAAGGTGCCACCACGACGCCTGACCCGCCCAGCCGGACGGCCAGGCGAGCAGGGCGGCGAGGAGGCACGCGGCATACGGCCAGGCCGCCCGCGCGTAGGCAACGGCCTGGTCGCGCCTCAGTACACGCGCCAGCTCCCCATCGGCCGACCCCTCCGCGGTCGTCGCAGGAGGACTGGCACGCGTGCTGTCATCGCCGGGTGGTGTCTCGGCGCGGCTCGTCGTCGTCGACATACCAGTTCAACGAGATCGGGCCGCAGGAGGTCACGCGGATAGGCTCCCGGCCATGGCGCAGAGCGGGCAGACCGACCTCGGCACGCCCCGCGTGTTCGTCGAGTTCGACGACCCGACCGACCGGCGTCGACGGTTCCGGTGCGACCTGACCTGGCTCACGTCGAGCTGGACGTGCATCTACGGGCAGGGCTGCAAGAGCATCTTCGCGGCCGTGCCCGACGGTGGGTGCTGCGTCATCGGCGCGCACTTCGCCGGCGACCGGGACCGTGACCGGGTCGCCGCCGTCGTCGACCGGCTGGACGAGTCACTGTGGCAGCACCATCCCGGGTCGACCGCCGTCGAGGCGTGGTCGGAAGTGCTCACCGAGGGGGAGGTCTCGGTGACCAAGACGCGGGTCGTCGACGGAGCATGCATCTTCCTCAACCGCTCCGGCTTCGGGGCCGGTGCCGGCTGCGCCATGCACTGGCTCGGCGAGCGCTCAGGGCTCGACCACGTGGCCGTCATGCCGGAGGCGTGCTGGCAGCTGCCGATCCGTCGCGCCGACCGGCTCCTGGAGCACCCCGACGGGAGCAAGCAGGTCGAGGTGACGATCACCGAGTACGACCGCCGCTCGTGGGGTCCCGGGGGTCACGAGCTGGACTGGTTCTGCACCAACGCACCCGAGGCGCACGTCGGGCGCGAGCCGGTCTTCCGCAGCAACCGGGCCGAGCTCGTCGCCCTCATGGGCGAGGAGGCGTATGCCGCGCTGGCGGTTCGCGCCGAGGCCCACCTGAGCGCCGTGAAGGCGGCCAGGGCGCCCGGCCAGCGGGCCCTGCTGCCTCTCCTCGTCCACCCCGCGACCCTGGCCGCGCAGGCCCTGCGGCCCGCGACGGCGCCGCCACCGCCGCCGCGCAAGGCCAAGCGGCGCCGCTGAGCCCGGGCGCAGGGAACGGCTGGGGCGAGACGTGCGTCACGCCCGGGCTCCCGCTCGTCGCCCGAGCCGCCCCGCTGGTCGCGAGCACCCGGCATACCCCTTGCGTGGCCCGATGCGGCAGAGTTGGCTGGCAGCAGACGTCCATCCGCTCGAGGAGGAGCCCGCCCGTGTCCGAGGCAAGCCTGTCGCAGGAGCACCACACCTTCCCGCCGGACCCGGCGTTCGCCGCGCAGGCCAACGGCACGGCTGACCTCTACGCCGCGGCCGACGCGGACTACGAGGCGTTCTGGGCGCAGCAGGCCCGCGACCGGATCTCGTGGGCGACCGACTTCGAACAGACGCTGGACTGGAGCAACGCACCGTTTGCGAAGTGGTTCGTCGGCGGCACCCTCAACGCGGCATACAACTGCGTCGACCGGCACGTCGAGGCCGGCAACGGCGACCGGGTCGCCATCCACTTCGAGGGCGAGCCCGGCGACACCCGCTCGATCACGTATGCCGAGCTGCAGCGTGAGGTGTGCAAGGCGGCAAATGCCTTGGAGTCACTGGGAATCGGCAAGGGCGACACGGTCGCTATCTACCTGCCGATGATCCCCGAGGCCGCTGTCGCGATGCTCGCGTGCGCCCGGATCGGCGCCCCGCACTCGGTCGTCTTCGGCGGCTTCTCGGCCGACGCCCTCAACACCCGGATCAACGACGCCGACTCGCGGCTGGTCATCACGGCCGACGGCGGCTACCGACGGGGCGCCCCGAGCGCCCTCAAGCCGGCCGTCGACGCCGCCATCGCGGTCGGCGACAACCCGGTGGAGAAGGTCCTCGTCGTCCGCCGCACCGGCCAGGAGGTCGCCTGGGACGACTCGCGCGACGTGTGGTGGCACGACGTCGTCGATGCCGCCTCCGACCAGCACGAGGCGCGGCCGCACGATGCCGAGGACCCCCTGTTCATCCTCTACACCTCAGGGACGACGGGGAAGCCGAAGGGCATCTTCCACACGACCGGCGGCTACCTCACCCAGGTGGCCTACACGAACTCCGTCGTCCACGACGTGCACCCCGAGACCGACGTCTACTGGTGCACGGCCGACATCGGCTGGGTGACCGGACACTCCTACATCGTCTACGGGCCGCTCGCCAACGGCGCGACCCAGCTCATGTACGAAGGAACCCCCGACACCCCGCACCAGGGACGCTGGTGGGAGCTCATCGAGAAGTACAAGGTGTCGATCCTCTACACCGCGCCGACGGCCGTGCGCACCTTCATGAAGTGGGGCCACGACGTCCCCCAGAAGTTCGACCTGTCCTCACTGCGCCTGCTCGGCTCGGTGGGCGAGCCGATCAACCCCGAGGCGTGGCTCTGGTACCGCAAGTGGATCGGCGGCGACCGCTGCCCCATCGTCGACACCTGGTGGCAGACCGAGACCGGCGCCATCATGATCAGCCCGCTGCCGGGGGTGACGACCCTCGAGCCGGGCTCCGCGCAGAAGCCCGTCCCCGGCGTCTCCGCCCAGATCCTCGACGACGAGGGCCAGCCGTTCACCGAGCCCGAGAAGGTCGGCTACCTCGTCCTCACCAAGCCGTGGCCGTCCATGCTGCGCGGCATCTGGGGTGACCCCGAGCGCTACCAGCAGACCTACTGGAGCCGGTTCGGGCCGAAGTACTACTTCGCCGGCGACGGCGCCAAGTACGACGCCGACGGCAACATCTGGCTGCTCGGACGGGTCGACGACGTCATGAACGTCTCCGGCCACCGGCTCTCGACGGCCGAGATCGAGTCGGCCCTCGTCTCCCACCCGGCGGTCGCAGAGGCGGCCGTCGTCGGTGCGTCGGACGAGACGACCGGTCAGGCGGTGGCGGCGTTCGTCATCCTGCGCTCGGAGGCCGCGGCCGACGGCGGCGGCCCCGACATCGTCCAGGAGCTGCGCAACCACGTCGCCAAGGAGATCGGCCCGATCGCCAAGCCGCGCTCGATCATGGTCGTTACCGAGCTCCCCAAGACCCGCTCGGGCAAGATCATGCGGCGCCTGCTCAAGGACGTCGCCGAGGGCCGCGCCATCGGCGACGTGACCACCCTCGCCGACTCCTCGGTCATGACGCTGATCAAGGAAGGGATGGCGTCGGGCGCGGAGTGACCGACCGCAGCGGCTGCCACTGGCCGCGGGCGATGAGCACCTCACGCAGCACGTCCGGGCGGTCGGTGATGACCCCGTCGACCCCGGCGTCGAGCAGCCGGTGCATCTCGCCGGCCTCGTCGACGGTCCACACGACGACCCGGATCCCCAGGTCGTGCGCCCGGTCGACGAGCCGGTGGCACAGGATCGGCACACTCCCCAGCCGGATCGGCACATGGGCGAAGCCAGCCGTCCGCACCCAGCCCGGCGCGCGAGCGCCGGCGCGGGACAACGCGATCAGGGCGGTCAGCGAGCGCCAGCCGAGCGCCGTGTGGGCCCCGGCCACCTCGGCGCGCAGCCGGGCGAGCCACCCGTCCCACGCCCCCGCCACGCACACGCGCGCGGCATACGACGGGTTCTGGAGGAGGGCGACCAACGGGCCGAGCGCACCCCGGTCCTTGAGGTCGACCATGAACCGGGCGTCCGGGAACGCGGCCAGCGCCTGCTCGAGCGTGCACAACGGCTCGCGCCCATCGACGCGTAGGCCGTGCAGCTCGGCCAGCGAGCAGAGCCCGACCGGCCCGCTCGCCGCGGTGACCCGGTCGAGTGAGGCGTCGTGGAAGCAGAGCATCTGGCCGTCGCGGGTGACGCGGACGTCGGTCTCGAGGTAGCGGATGCCGAGCGCGGTCGACAACCCGAAGGCGGCGAGCGTGTTCTCCGGTCCGAGCCCGGCGCCCCCGCGGTGTGCCACCGCGAGTGGCAACGACCCCGACCCGTAGCTCATGCCCCTAGCGTGACGGTCCAAATGGGCTGCGCCGCACCAGATCCGGCCCGAACGCCGAACGTTCACCCAGCCTTCACCGGTAGCATCGGTCCCGGAGCGCCGGGAAGCCTGGTCGGCCGCATCTGCGCGACGAAGTCGTGGATGCGTGACACGTCACCTCACCACCTGACGACCGCGAGGCGGCCCATGACCCTGACACCGCTCAACCACCTCTTCCGCCGGCCCTCGTGGTCCGAGGCCCAGGTCGTCGCCACGGCTCTGCGGACCGAGACGACCGGTGGCGCCATCCTTCTCGGAGCGGCGGCGCTCGCCTTCGGGTGGGCCAACAGCCCTTTCTTCTCCTCGTATGCCGCGCTCCGGGACTTCGCGGTCGGGCCGCACGTCGGCCATCTCCACCTGTCGCTCGGGGCCTGGGCGGCCGACGGCCTGCTCGCGGTGTTCTTCTTCGTCGCCGGCCTGGAGCTGAAGCGGGAGTTCCTCGTGGGCGAGCTGACCACCCCGGCCAAGGCCGCCCTGCCCGTCGTCGCCGCCTGCTGCGGCGTCGCCGTCCCAGCCCTGGTCTACGCCGGCGCCGTGACGCTGCTCGGGGCGGACTCCTCGGCCCTGCAGGGCTGGGCCATCCCCACCGCGACCGACATCGCGTTCGCGCTCGCCGTGCTCGCCGTCATCGGGTCGCACCTGCCCTCGGCCCTCCGCTCGTTCCTGCTCACCCTGGCCGTGGTCGACGACCTCATCGCCATCACCATCATCGCCATCTTCTACACCGGCAGCCTCCAGGTCGCGCCGCTGCTGCTCGCGGTCGTGCCGCTCGCGGCATACGGGCTCCTCGTCCAGCGACGGATGACCCAATGGTGGCTGCTCGTCCCGCTGGCCCTCGCGACGTGGGCACTCGTCCACGCCAGCGGGATCCACGCGACGGTTGCCGGCGTCCTCCTCGGGCTGACCGTGCCGGTCAGGCCGCGGGGCAGCGTCCCGGCCATGAGCACCGTTGACCGGACGACCGACGTGGCCCACCGGTTCGAACACCGGCTGCGACCGCTCTCGGCCGGGTTCTGCGTTCCCGTCTTCGCATTCTTCGCCTCCGGCGTCGCGATCCTCGGCCCGGGCGCCCGGAGCCCGGTCGGCACCGCCGTGCGCGACCCGCTGCTCGTCGGCATCGTCGCAGCGCTCGTGCTCGGCAAGGTCGTCGGCGTCTTCGGCGGAACCTGGCTGACCGCTCGGTTCACCCGGGCCGAGACCGACGACGAGGTCGGCTGGGTCGATGTCGCGGGCGTCGCGCTGCTCACCGGGATCGGCTTCACGGTGTCGCTCCTCATCGGCGACCTGGCGTTCCACGGCTACCCGGTCCGCGAGGCGCACGTCAAGCTCGCCGTCCTCGTGGGCTCGCTCATCGCCGCAGTCCTGGCCGCCTGCGTACTCGTCCCGCGCAACGCCCACTATCGCCGCCTCGAGGCCGTCGAGACCGAGGATCGGGACGGGGACGGCATACCCGCGTGCTTCCGAGCCAACCCGAAGGCTGGGTAGGGTCACCCCATGGCAATCGACACCCAGGGTTCCGAGCGCACCATCGGCCAGCTCGTCGCCGACGCGACCCACGACGTCCAGGGGCTTGTCCGATCCGAGATCGCCCTGGCCAAGGCCGAGATCACCGAGGGCGCCAAGATCCTGGGCATGGGGGCCGGGATGCTCGCCGCCGCCGGGCTGATGGCACTGATCGGGCTCGTCTTCGTCTTCATCACCCTGGCTGAGGTGCTCGACATCTGGCTGCCAGCCTGGGCCGCCTGGCTCATCGTCACCGGCGTCCTGTTCCTCATCGCGGCGATCGCCGGCCTGCTCGGCGTCCGGGCCCTGAAGAAGGCCAAGCCGGCGCCGGAGAAGGCGATTGCCGAGGCGAAGCTCACGATCGCTGCGATCAAGCCGAGTCTCTGATCCAGCCCGCCGACCCTGCCTCCGTCCTCCTCGACGGGCCGTGGGAGCACCGCTTCGTCGCGGCGAACGGAGCCCGGTTCCACGTCGCCGAGGTGGGTGAAGGGCCACTCGTCCTGTTCCTCCACGGCTACCCGGAGTTCTGGTGGGCCTGGCGCCACCAGCTCACCGCGGTCGCCGACGCGGGGTTCCGCGCGGCGGCACTGGACCTGCGCGGGTCCGGCGCCTCGGACAAACCCCCGACCGGCTATGACGGCTGGACCGCCGCGGCCGACGTGTCCGGCGTCATCCGGTCCCTCGGTGTCGAGTCGGCTGTCGTCATCGGTCACGGGCTCGGCGGGTTCGTCGCCTGGTCGCTCCCTTATCTGTCCCCCGGCGTGACCCGGGCGCTCGCGTCGGTCGGCATGCCGCACCCCTGCGTGTTCCGTCGTCAGGTCGCGCGCCACCTCACCCGCCTGGCCTCCGGCTCGGTCTTCGCCCGGGGGAAGTGGCCGTGGGTACCCGAGCGGGAGATGACTACCGACCCCACCGCGGTGCCGCGCCTGCTGCGGCACTGGTCCGCCCCGGCGAGCTCGTGGCCGTCGGCGGAGGAGGGCGAGCGGTATGCCGCAGCCCTCACCATCCCCTTCGCGGCGCACGCGGCGGCCGACTACCACCGGTGGCTCGTCCTCAGCCAGGTCCGCCGCGAGGGCTGGAGCTACACCCGCCGCATGACCGGGCGAGTCGACCTGCCGGTGCTGCAGATCCGGGGCGACCAGGATGCGACGGTGAGCGGGAGCGCCCAGGGCGCGTCCGTGGCATACGTCGGCGGTGAGTCGACGACAGTGGTGGTGACCGACGCAGGCCACTTCCCGCACGAGGAGGCCCCGGCCCGCCTCAACCGCCACCTGCTCGGCTGGCTGGACGGCCTGACCTCGCCCTGACCCCGACCGCCTGACCACACTCCGACCCCTTGCTGCACCTTCTGCTAGCAGAGCTTGGCTCTCTTAGCGCAGGTTGCACCCTCTGCTAAGTGGCCTAACTTCTGCTAGCAGAGGTTGGGTCGGGAGCCGAAGACGGGCCGGGAAAGCTGGGGCAGGAGGGGTCGGTCAGTCGCGGATGCAGGCTCCGGTGTTGACGGGGACCGAGGCGGTCGCCGCCGCGTCCAGGACCGGCCTGGCCTCGTCCAGGGTGAGCGCGTAGCCGGTGTTGGGGTCGTCGAGCGACTTGGCGAAGACGATCCCGACCACCTCACCGCGGGTGTCGAGCAGCGGGCCGCCGGAGTTGCCCGGCCGAACCGTCGCATAGAGCGAGTAGATCTGGCGGTCGATGCCCGGTCGACCGTAGATGTCGGCCCCGTTGGCGCGCAGCACGTCACGCACCCGGGCCGCGCCAACGTTGTAGGGACCGTCGAGCGGGAAGCCGGCCACGACCGTCGACGTGCCGGCACCCACTGCCGGCCCGAGGGACAGCGCGGGAGCGGTCAGGTCGGGGGCGTCGATGACGGCGAGGTCGCGGGCCGGGTCGAAGACGACGACCTGGCCGGTGTAGGTCCGGCCGGTACCTCGCGGGCGGAGCGTGACCTGGCCGAGGCCGGCGACGACGTGCGCGTTGGTGACGACCTTGCCAGGGGCAACGACCCACCCGCTGCCCTCCTGGCCCTGCTGGCATGCGTTGGACAGCCCGGTGATCTTGACGATGGAGCCCGCGGCGTCGGCCACGGCCGTCGTCGTGGCGGCGCTGCCGTCGGGGGTGGCGATCGGCTTGATCGGCTCGGCCGAGATCCCCTCGAACACCCGAGGGAACCCCTCGTGGTCGAGGGCCTCACGGAAGCTCGCGAAGAGGCGCGTCGTTTGCGGAGGCACAACCTCGTCGATGGTGCGCAGGACTCGCGACTCCCCGATCGCCCGGGCGAGCACCGGTGGGGCGCCACTGCGGACCGCGCCCGCGACGAACCACGCGAGGACCGCCGTCGAGGCGACGACGACGAACGCACCGAGGATCGCGTCGACGACCCGGGCCGACCTGATCCGCACCACGCGGCGGATCCGCTGCCCGATCGCCACGGCCAACGCCTGCCCGAACGAGGCGAGGACGAACACGACGAGGATCACGACGACGGTCCGCTGCACGGTGGTCGCCTGGAGGGACGGGACGTGGTTGAGCACACTGGGCAGGAGAACCATGGCGAGCGCCCCGCCGCCGAGGAAGCCGGCCAGCGAGAGCACTGAGACGACGAACCCCTGGCGGTATCCGGTCGCGGCATAGCCGATGAGCAACAGCACGAGGGCGACGTCCAGCCCCATCCCCCCGGTCATCGGCCGGCCGCCCGGTGCGCCAGGTAGCGGGCCACATCGCGGGCGGACGGACCCATCCCGCGCGGTATGCCGCGTCGCCGGGTGTCGTCCCAGGGCCGGGTCAGCCCGGCGGCGTCGAACACCGCGTTGAGGAGCATCGCGGTGAATCCCCACACGAACACCCCGCCGGCTTCGAACCCCGGTGCCGAGTAGCCGGCCGGGCTGACCACGGTGAACCGGTTGTCGGCATCGAGCAGGTCGGCGACCGGGACGCGGGCCACCGTGGCCACCTCGCGGGGGTCGACGACCCCGATCGGCCCGGGTGTGCGCCACCAACCCACTACTGGCGCAACGGCATTGCCACTCGGCGACAGGTACAGAGAGGGCAGCCTGGTCACGATGTCGACCGACGAGCGGACCAGCCCGATCTCCTCCTCGCTCTCGCGCAGCGCGGCACCGACCGGCCCGTCGTCGCCGTCGTCGATGCCTCCGCCCGGGAACGAGACCTGACCGGCGTGGCTCCGCAGCCGCGCGGACCGCTCGGTGAGCACGACGTCGACGCCGTCCAGGCCGGCGTTGGCAGCGTCGGGCAGGCCACCGATCGGGCCGAACAGGATGAGCACGGCCGACCGGCGGCGCGGGCTCGGCGGAGTCGGGTAGGCGCGGAAGTAGTCCGGGAGCGCGGCGGGAGGTGTCCGGCCCAGCGTGTCGAGCCACGCCGGCCGGGTCGGGTGCGAGTCCGCCGCCGTCACCGAACCCTCATGGGGAGCGGCCCGGGCGGCGGGGAGACCGGCTCCCCGGCATACGTCGGGCTGAGCTCGTACTTCAGCAGGGCCTCGGCCTTGACCGGGTCGGTCTCGCCGTCGCCGTAGGACGGGCAGAGCCGGGCGACCGGGCAGGCGCCGCACGCGGGCCGGCGGGCATGGCAGGTCCGGCGGCCGTGGAAGATGAGGACGTGGGACAGCATCGTCCAGTCCTTGCGCGGGAAGAGCGCCCCGACGGCGTGCTCGACCTTGACCGGGTCCTCCTCCTCGGTCCAGCCGAAGCGGCGGACCAACCGCCCGAAGTGGGTGTCTACGGTGAGTCCGGGGACGCCAAAAGCGTTGCCCAGCACCACGTTCGCCGTCTTGCGGCCCACGCCGGGGAGTGTGACGAGGTCGGCCATCCGACCCGGGACCTCACCGTGGTAGCGCTCGACGATCGCCGCGGACAGGTTGATGACCGAGTTGGTCTTGGCCCGGAAGAAGCCGGTCGGCTTGAGGATCGCCTCCATCGCCTCGCGGTCGGCGCCGGCCAGGTCAGCGGCGGTCGGGTATGCCGCGAAGAGACGTGGCGTCACCGTGTTGACCATGACGTCGGTCGTCTGGGCCGACAGCACGGTGGCCACGAGCAGCTGCAGCGGCGTCTGGAAGTCCAGCTCGCAGTGGGCGTAGGGATAACGCTCGAGCAGCAGGCGGTACATCCGGCGTGCGCGGCGGGTCAGGGCGACCGGTGACTCCCCCGATGACACCACCTGGGACTCCGCACGGGGCTCCTGGACGGGGGCTTCGGGCACCCGCACAGCCTAAGGTGCGCAGCCGCCAGGGTCGCGGGTGGCCGTCTGGCAGACTGTCCGCCGTGGATCACGATGTGGTGAGGCGCGCGCCTCTCTTTGCCGGCGTGGACGACGAGTCCGCCGAAACGCTCATGGCCTCGATGGCCCGTACCCGGATGGAGCGCGGCGACGTGCTCTTCCACGAGGGCGACCGCGGCGACCGGCTCTACGTCATCGCCGAGGGCAAGATCAAGCTCGGGCGCAGCAGCGTCGACGGCCGTGAGAACCTGCTGGCCATCCTCGGCCCCGGGGAGATGTTCGGCGAGCTGAGCCTGTTCGACCCCGGCCCGCGCACCGCGACCGCGACCGCGATCGCCGAGACCCAGATCCTCGGGCTCGGCCACGAGCAGCTCCGCGAGTTCCTTGCGGGCCGTCCCGGGGTGGCCGCCACGCTCCTCGCGGCCCTGGCCCGCCGGCTGCGCCGCACCAACGAGAGCCTGGCCGACCTCGTCTTCACCGACGTGCCGGGCCGGGTGGCCAAGGCACTGCTCGACCTCGCCGCACGCTTCGGTCGGCAGACCGAGGACGGCGTCATGGTGAGCCACGACCTCACCCAGGAGGAGCTCGCCCAGCTCGTCGGCGCCTCCCGCGAGACCGTCAACAAGGCCCTGGCCGACTTCGCGACGCGTGGCTGGCTCAAGCTGGAAGCCCGCGCCGTGCTGCTCACCGACGTCGAGCGTCTCAAGCGCCGCGCACGCTGACCATCAACCCCTGTTCACAACACTCCAATGGGAGGGTTATGAACGAGCGGCGAGGTAGGCCAGCTGGGCGCGCACGGACATCCGCGCGGCCGGCCAGACCTCGCGCGGCACCTCCGCGTAGACCCGCTCGACGACCGCCTCGACCGGGTCGGGTGCCTGCGCGGCCCCGTCGGCGAGCGCCTGCCGGACCTGCTCCAGCCGTTCGCGCCGATGGGTCCGGTAGAAGGCGACCATCGCGGCCGCGTCGGGGACGACCGGGCCGTGTCCGGGCAGGATCGTCGTCACCTCACCCCCGCCGGTCAGGTCCCGGATCCGGTCCAGGGACTCCAGGTATGCCGCGAGCTCACCGTCGGGGTGCGCCACGACCGTCGTGCCGCGTCCGAGGATGGTGTCGCCGGTGAGGAGCGCATGGTCGGCCTCCAGGACGAAGGACACCGAGTCCGAGCTGTGCCCCGGGGTGCTCACGACGCGCAGCTCGAGCCCACCGGCCCGGACGACCGACCCGTCGGCGAGGTCGTCGTGGCCGCGTCCGACGGCGCGGACGGTCGAGCCGGTCAGCTCGGCGAACCGGGGGGCCGCCTCGGCGTGGTCGAGGTGGCCGTGGGTGAGGATCGTCTGGGTGACGCGGGCACCGGCATCGGCGACCACCCGGCATACGCGCTGGAGATGGTCCTCCACGAGCGGCCCGGGGTCGATGACGACCGCCTCGGTCGCTGTGGGCTCCAGGAGGACCCAGGTGTTGGTGCCGTCGAGGGTCATCGGGCTCGGGTTCGGGGCCAGGACGCAGGTGGCACGGGGCGTGACCGCACCACCGCGCCAGCCGTCGAGCGCAGAGGTCACGGCAGGTCCGCCTGGAGCGTGAGCCCGTCGGCGGTCTCCATGAGGACCGGCACCACCTCGTGGACGCGCGGTTGCTCGGCGAGGAAGGCTGCCGCCGACGGCGCAGCGGCGAGCTGCTCCAGGCAGACCACTGTCGGGGGCAGCATCAGCGCGCGACCGGCGGCCACCTCGGCGAGGAGGTCGCCGGGGCGCATCCAGTCGGCGGCCTGAGCCTCCGAGCTGAGGTCGTCGGCCGCCTGGCCCTCGGGGATGAGGCAGGCGAAGAACCGGGTGTCGTAGCGGCGTCTCTCGAACGCCGGCGTGGTCCAGTGCGCGCGGTAGGAGAGGAGGTCCGATCGGAGCCAGAGCCCTTGTCGCACAAGGACTTCCGCGAGCGACGTATGCCGGTCGACGAGGTCGCGCCGGACCGTCACCCAGCCCGGGTCGGAGACATCGGCCAGAGCCGTCGAGCCGTCGCGGCCGCCGGCCAGAAGGACGCCGGTCTCCTCGAAGACCTCCCGGACGGCGGCCACGATGAACCGCCGGGCCGACGCCTCGTCGGTCGCCATCCGCGCCGCCCACTCGACCGGCGTCGGGCCGGCCCAGGGCAGGTCGGGCGCGTCGTCACCGGGGTCGACGCCGCCGCCGGGGAAGACGTGCATCGAGGGGGCGAACGCCATCGTCGCCACCCGATGGAGCATGAACACCTCGGGCCCTGCGGGGGTCTCTCGGAGGCACATGACCGTTGCCGCGGGCCTCGGGATCGGCGGCTCCCCGGGCGTCGTGGCCCACTCCGCCGCACGCGCCACCAGACCCGGCGAGTCAGCGACGGAGAAATGACGGATCACCCGACCGATCGTATGCTCCAAAGGCAAGCCGACACCTGGGCGGGAGGACGACGATGCCTGACCACTTCGACCTCACCCTGCGCGAGCTGGCCGAGTTCATCGGCATCCCGGAGCGGACCTTGCGGCTCTACCAGAGCAAGGGCCTGCTCGACCCTCCGGTCAGGCGCGGCAGGGTCGGTCGCTACAACAGCTCGCACGTGCGGCAGCTGCGGATCGTCAAGGCGCTCATCGCCCGCGGCTTCCCGCTCGCCGAGATCGCCCGGCTGAACCGCGCCGGGTCCAGCCGGGTCGCCCTCATGCTGCTGCTGGAGCTGCCCGACGACCAGACCGTCGGGGACACGGACTCCCCGGACACCAGGGACGGCCCACTGCCCCCCGATACCGCGCACCTCGTCCGCGAACGCAGCCCTGAGCTGCTCGAGCGGCTGCTCGCCCTGGACATCCTGCGGAGCGACGACTCCGGCGCCCTCGTGGCCGACGGCCTGGGCATCGCCATCGTGAGCGACCTGCTCCGCGCGGGTATGCAGATGGCCGACATCGCCGAGTTCATCGTCGCCATCGGCGAGGTCGCCCTGGCCGCCGAGCCGGCCCTCGGGGCGCAGCTGCACCCGGCGACGCCCGACCCTCGGCTCGAGGCTCTCCTCGTCGATGCCGCGACGGTGACCTTCCGGGAGACGCTCAGTCGCGCACGGCGACGATGATCTCCACCTCGACCGGAGCGTCGAGCGGGAGCACCGAGACGCCGACGGCCGAGCGGGCGTGGATGCCCGCGTCGCCGAAGGCCTTGCCGAGCAGCTCGCTCGCGCCGTTGATGACGCCGGGCTGACCGGTGAACGACGGGTCGCTCGCGACGAACCCGACCACCTTGACGACCCGCTCGACCTTGTCCAGGTCACCGATGAGGCTCTTGACCGCCGCGATCGCGTTGAGGGCGCAGGTCTGGGCCAGGGCCTTGGCGTCCTCGGCCGGGACGAGCCCGTGGCCGTCGCCCACCTTGCCGGTCTGGACGAGCTGGCCGCTCACCATGGGCAGCTGGCCCGAGGTGTAGACGCGCCGGCCGTCGCGGACCGCGGGGACGTAGGCGGCGACGGGTGGGGCCACATCGGGGACGCTCAGGCCGAGCTCGGCCAGCCGGTCTTCAACCGCACTCATGGTCACGCCTTCTCTCGCTTGAGGTATGCCACGAGGCCGTTGCCGTCGGGGCCGGTGACGACCTGGACGAGCTCCCACCCGTCGGCGCCCCAGTTGTCGAGGATCTGCTTGGTCGCATGGACGATGAGCGGCACCGTTGCGTACTCCCACTTGGTCATGGGCGTCACCCTACGAGGGTGGCTGCCGCGGCACAATCGGGTCCATGCCCGCAGACGCCTCGCCCACGAGGACCATCCGGTATGCCGCGGGCGAGGCGGGCGTGGTCGACGTCTGGTCTCCCCCTGGCTCGGCGCTCGGTGTCACGGTGGCGCTCGTCCACGGCGGCTTCTGGCGCGCGGCATACGACCGGCACCACCTGGCCCCGCTCGCAACCGCGCTGGCCCGCGACGGGTTCCACGTCGCGTCCGTGGAGTACCCCCGCGTCGGTATGCCGGGTGGCGGCTGGCCCGGGACGTGCACCTCGGTCGTCGCGGCCCTGGGCGCGGTGGGTGAGGATCCGGACCTGCCGGACCCGGTGGTGGCCGTGGGACATTCGGCCGGTGGTCACCTGGCGACGTGGGCTGCCTCGGCGACCACGGGGAACTGCGCGGTGGCCGGAGATATTTCTCCGGCCACCGCGGACTTCTCCCGGCTGACCGGAGTGGTGGCGCTGGCCGGCGTCGTCGACCTCGGGCTGGCGGCGCGCCTCGGTCTCGGTGGGGGCGCCCCGCAGGCGCTCATGGGCGACGCGGACGAGGCCGGGTGGGTCGCGGCGGACCCGGCCCGGTCGCGACTGACCGCACCGACCGTCCTGCTCACCGGCGACGTCGACGAGGACGTGCCGCACGTCGTCTCGGAGTCGTATGCCGCGAGCCGGACGCTCGCGGACGCCCCGTGCGAGCTGCGGCTGCTGCCCGGGCTCGGGCACATGGACCTCGTCGATCCCGGCCACACGGCATACGCGGAGCTGGTCCGCGCGGTCCGCGACCTCACCTCCGCGTGACTGTCTGACCCAATTGTTCCGGCAGTCACCGATCGGGCGTGACTACCGGAACAATTGGGTCAGTTCGTGACGGTCAGCTGGCGACGGTGAACCGCTCGCGCCGGTGCGCCGGCGTCTCGATCTCGTCGACCATCGCAGCGGCATAGTCCTCGGCGCTCACGTGGTCGCCGATGAGGTGGTCGCCGCCGGTCCGGTAGGTCTCCGTCCGCTCACCGGGGGCGATGACCGGCGCCGGGGAGAGATAGGTCCAGTCCAGCTCTGCCGGGGCAGCCTTGAAGCGGTCGAACGCCTCGATTCCGGTCCGGGACTCCGCGGCATACTCCTCGGGGAAGTCCGGGGAGTCGACCAGACGGCTCCCGTCGGGCAGCAGGAGCGAGCCGGCGCCGCCGACGAATAGGACGCGGGCCGAGCCGGCGTTGGCGATGAGGGTGTCCACGGCGTCGAGCCAGGTGTCGTGAAGGCCGCCGGTGCGGCTCGGGCCGGTCGCCGACACGATGACGTCGTGGTCGGCGGCGACGGCGCGGATGTCGGCGGCGTCACCGAGGTCTCCGGCTCGGGGAGTCACGCCGTCGATGGCGGCGTCGCCGGATCGGGAGATGCCGGTGACGCTGTGGCCGCGGCCGGCGGCCTCGGCGGCGATGCGGGAGCCGACCATGCCGGTGGCGCCGTAGACGGCGATGCGTAGGGGTGTGGGAGCAGTGCGGTTCTCGGTCATGATCCGACAGTATCCATCAGAAACTGGTGTCTTCAACGTGCTATAAGTACCTGATGGAAACCATGGCCCAACCGGTCGACGCCCGAACGAACGGCTCCCTCCACGAGGCAATCCGGGGTGACGCCTACGACCCCGGCTGCCCGACCCGGGTCGTCCTCGACCGGGTCGGCGACAAATGGACGGTCCTGGTCATCGGCGCCCTCGCCGACGGTCCGCAACGCTTCACCACCTTGCGTCAGTCGGTCGGCGGCGTGACCGCCAAGGTGCTCACCCAGACCCTGCGGGCCATCGAGCGCGACGGCCTGGTCACACGCACCGTCCATGCCGAGGTTCCCCCGCGGGTGGAGTACGCCCTCACCCCGCTCGGCCACTCCCTCCTGGAGCCGGTCGACGCCCTGCGCCGGTGGGCCGAGGAGCACCTCCCCGAGATCCTCGCCGCCCGCGCCACCCACGAAACGGCGGCCCTTGTCACTGCCTGAACAGTTGGCCGGTCAGTCACATCGACGTGCGGCGACGGTATGCCGCCAGGCAGCGATCGGCGGTGTCGCGCCGGAACGCAGGCAGGTTCGGCAGTCCTGGCGGCGCCGGGTCGGCGCCGGCCAGGGCGAAGAACGCCCCGAACCCACCGAGGAACGCCGTCACCTCCTCGTTCTCCCGGTCGGTGAGCCCCGCCGCGCCCAAGAGTGTCTCGTATGCCGGTTCGCGGGCCCACTCGATCCCGAAGATCGCCACGTCGCACCACCGCGGCCCACGCCGCGCCTGTCCCCAGTCGACGAAGACGGGTTGGCCGTCGGCGGGACGGACGAGCAGGTTGTCCCATCGCACATCGAAGTTGAGCAACGCCTCCTCTCGGCAGCCGGCGCACAGCGCCGCGACCCGTTCCCGGACGACCCCCAGCTCGGCTCGCAGCCACGCCGGGAGCAGCTCCAGCTCGAGCGGGGTCGCCCCGTCGATCCGGCGCGCGATGGCCACCAGGTTGTCTGCGAGGGAGTCCGTCGGGGAACCCTCCGGCACGGGCGAGAGCTCGGCCGTCTGGGCCTGCACGGACGACAGGACCCGTTGCACCACAACGGGATCGGTGAGGTCGGGGTGCCCGCCGCCGACGTCCTCCAGCAGGATCGCGACCCAGTCCTCACTGTCCCGCGCACCGAGCACGGCCGCCCGCCACGGCGCGGGCCCCATCGCGGCATACGCCTGCATCTCGAGCCGGAAGTGGGAGGGTGTCACCGGGTTGACCTCGGGCCAGACCGCCTTGACGAAGGTCCGCGAGCCGTCCTCGAGGACGAGCGTCGCAGCCACCGCGGGCGACTGGCCGCCCACCCGCGGGATCACCTCCACGACGCGCGACCCGACCATCGAGGAGACCCACGCGCGCAGACCGGGCGGCGCTGCGGCATACGGGGTCCGTATGCCGGTCAGCCGGTCCCGCGTGTCCATGGCTTCACCCTCCCAGCACGGTCAAGGCGATTTCGGACTCCTAGGCTGGCGTCATGTCCGACACCGCCCCTGCCTTCCCCGGGGTACGGCTCCATGTCGTGACCGGCAAGGGCGGGACCGGCAAGACGACCGTCGCGGCCGCGCTCGCCATGGCCCTCGCGCGACGCGGGCAGCGGGTGCTCCTCGCCGAGGTCGAGGGCCGGCAGGGCATCGCCCAGACCTTCGACGTCCCCCCGCTGTCGACCCAGGAGGTCCGCGTCCTCGCCGACGGCTCCGGCGGCGAGGTGTGGGGGCTGGCCGTCGACGCCAAGGCCGCACTCCTGGAGTACCTCCAGTCGTTCTACAAGCTCGGCCGTGCTGGTGCGGTGCTGGAGAAGGTCGGCGCCATCGACTTCGCGACGACGATCGCACCCGGGGTCCGCGATGTGCTGCTCATCGGCAAGGTCTACGAAGCGGTCGGCCGGACGACGGGCAGCAAGCGCGGCCGCGGCGACCTCGCCTGGGACGCCGTCGTCCTTGACGCGCCGCCCACGGGCCGGATCGGGCGCTTCCTCAACGTCAACGCCGAGGTCGCCGACGTCGCCAAGGTGGGCCCGATCCGCAGCCAGGCCGACTCGATCACCCGCATGCTGCGCTCGCCGCGGACCGCCGTCCACGCCGTCACGCTCCTGGAGGAGATGCCGGTCCAGGAGACGGTCGACGCCATCGCCGAGATCGAGGGACTCGGTATGCCGGTCGGGGCCATCGTCGTCAACCAGGTCCGCGAGCCGCTGCTCGGCGAGGCCGGGCTGGCGCGGGTGGCCAAGGCGGCCGAGTCGCCGCGCAGCCGGGGCGCCCTGGCCAAGGAGGTGACGGCCGCCCTCGGGACGGCCGGAGTCCGCACCACCGCCGCGCTCGTCGACGGGCTCCTCGCCGAGGCCACCGACCACGCCGACCGGGTCGCCCTGGAGGCCGAGCAGCGCGAGGAGATCGCCGCGGCCGGGCGACCGGCATACGACCTGCCGTGGCTCCCCGACGGCGTCGAGGGCGGCGGCCTGCGGGTTCTGGCCGACCACCTCCTCGAGCAGGGGATGGTCTGATGGGCGCGTCCCGCACCAACGGGTCCCGCACCAACGGGTCCCGCACCGACGGGTCCCGCACCGACGGGTCCCGCACCAACGGCGGTTTCGACGTCGACGCGCTGTTGGCCGACGACACCGTGGGGATCGTCGTCTGCTGCGGCTCCGGAGGGGTCGGCAAGACGACGACGGCGGCGGCGCTCGGGGTCCGGGCGGCCGAGGCCGGGCGCAAGGTCGTCGTCCTCACCATCGACCCGGCCCGGCGCCTCGCCCAGTCCCTCGGCCTCACCGTGCTCGACAACACCCCGCGGGCCGTCACCGGGCTCGACCTCGGTCAAGGGGGCCGGCTCGACGCGATGATGCTCGACATGAAGCGGACCTTCGACGAGGTCGTCGAGGCGCACGCGACGCCGGAGAAGGCCGCCCAGATCCTCGCCAACCCGTTCTACGTCGCCGTGTCCAGCTCCTTCGCCGGCACCCAAGAGTACATGGCGATGGAGAAGCTGGGCCAGCTCCGCGCCCAGGCCGACCGCGAGGGGACGTGGGACCTCGTCATCGTCGACACGCCCCCGTCGCGATCCGCGCTGGACTTCCTCGACGCGCCCAAGCGGCTCGGGTCGTTCCTCGACGGCCGGTTCATCCGGCTGCTCGCCGCGCCGGCCAAGGCAGGCGGTCGCGCCTACCTGAAGGTGTTCTCCGCCGGTGTCACGCTCGCCACCCAGACCCTGTCCAAGGTCCTCGGCGGGCAGATGCTCATCGACGTCCAGACCTTTGTCGCCGCGCTGGACACGATGTTCGGCGGCTTCCGGGAGCGCGCCGACCAGACGTACGCCCTGCTCAAGCAGCACGGCACGGCGTTCGTCGTCGTCGCGGCTCCCGAGCGGGATGCGTTGCGGGAGGCGAGCTACTTCCTCGACCGGCTCGGTGAGGAGGGTATGCCGCTCGCCGGCGTCGTCGTCAACCGCATCCAGCGGGTCGCGGCGCCGGGCCTCACGGCAGCGCGCGCCGCGGCCGCCGAGGAGTCACTGGACGATGCCGGAGCGGGCGAGTCCACGACGGCCGACCTGCTGAGGCTGCACGCCGAGGTCGCCCGCACGGCGGCCCGGCACGCGGCGGTCGTGAAACGGTTCCGGACGGGGCATCCCGGCACGCCGGTCGCCGAGGTCCCGGCCGCGTCGCGCGACATCCACGACGTCGAGGGACTCCGGACCATCGGTGACGCCCTCGCGGCCGGGTGAGCACCCGGCATACGGGCCGCTTCGGTTTATCGGGTCGCCCGAGAAAGTCGACGGATACAGAGTTACCAACTCTGTCTCGCTTCGGTGTATCGGGTCACCCGATAAACCGAAGCGGGCGGGTGGGACGCGAGACGTCAGACCGCGACGCGCTGGCCGGCCCGAGCCGCCTGGAACACCGCGGCCCAGGACGTGACCTCGGGACGACGACGGAGCAGGGCCCGACGCTCACGCTCGGTCATCCCACCCCACACACCGAACTGGGTCCGGTTGTCCAGGGCGTCGGCGAGGCACTCGGCGACGACGGGACAGTTCTTGCAGACGAGCTTGGCGGCGCGCTGGGCCTTGCCCTGGACGAACAGCGCGTCCGGGTCGGTCCCTGCACAGCGGCCTTTGGCGGGCCAGTCGCGCGCCCACGTCTCCTGTGTCCCCTCAACCTGTACTGACATCCCGACCTCCCGGCTCCTGCATCGGCCTGCCACCGATGCACCCTGCACTCGAAAGGGTAGGGAGGTGAGCACCGTCGGCACATGACACAAGGGAACCCTTTTCCGGGGGGCCCGGAGTGACTAGTCACCCGGGGTTCGGGGGCTCCTCCGCCCCTCGTGGCTGGCCGGTTGCCCAAGGTTCCCGGGTTACCCTGAGGCGCATGAGTGGGACTACCCAGAACATTTCCAGGGTGCTGCGCGGCCTCGCGGCCTTCGTCACCCTGTCGGCGGTGATGGGCCTGCTCGCCGCCGGCCTGGCCATCCCGGCGGTGGGCGCAACGGGCAGCGCGATCAAGGGCGGCATCGACGTCTTCGACCAGCTGCCGGCCGACCTGACGGCGTCCCCGCTCAACCAGCAGTCCAAGATCCTGGACGCCTCCGGTCGTGTCATCGCGACGCCGTATGCCGAGAACCGGATCATCGTCCCCCTCGCCTCGGTCTCGCCGATCATGCGCAAGGCCCAGATCGCCATCGAGGACAGCCGCTTCTACGAGCACGGTGGCCTCGACGTCCGCGGCCTGTCCCGGGCCGTCGTCGAGACCCTGCAGGGCAACAAGCAGGGCGCCTCGACCCTGACCCAGCAGTACGTGAAGATGACGCTCCAGGAGAACGCCCTCAACGCCGACGACCAGGCCGCCGCCGCGGCGGCGTCGGCCCGCAGCGGCATCCAGGGCGTCGCCCGCAAGCTGCAGGAGCTCAAGTACGCCATCAACCTGGAGCAGACGCACACCAAGGACGACATCCTGGGCGCCTACCTCAACCTGGCCTACTACGGCGACCAGGCCTACGGCGTCGAGGCCGCCTCGCTGCACTACTTCTCGATCCACGCCTCCCAGCTCAACTACGTCCAGGCGGCCCTGCTCGCCGGGACGGTGCAGCGCCCGAGCGAGACCGACCCGGTCAACGACCCCAAGTCCGCGCTGGCCCGCCGCAACGTCGTCCTGGACCGGATGGCGCAGCTCGGCGTGATCACCCCGGCCCAGGCCACGGCCGGCAAGAAGGTCACGATCAAGTCGATGCTGAAGGTGCAGGGTGCCCGGAACACCTGCCAGCGCTCGAGCCAGCCGTACTTCTGCACCTATGTCATGGAGTGGCTGAAGACCCAGAAGGCGCTCGGCAAGGACGTCGCGGAGCGGATCAGGAACATCAACACCGCCGGCCTGACGATCCAGACCACGCTCGACCCCAGCCTGTCCAACTACATCACCAAGACCCTGTCCTCGAGGGTGTCGATCGGTGACCCCTCGGGCGTCGGGTCAGCCGCGACCGTCATCCAACCGGGCACCGGCAAGGTGCTGGGGATGGGCCAGACCTCGAAGTTCCCCATCGGCAACCAGAAGGGCAAGCAGTACACCCAGCAGAACTGGAACGTCGACGCCAAGTACGGCGGCTCGACCTACGGCTTCCAGATCGGCTCCACAGCGAAGATGTACATCCTGGCCGATGCCCTCTCCAACGGCATCCCCGTGAACGGCACGGTCTATGCCAAGGCGGCGGGCCCGAGCCGGCCGGCGTACTACTCCCGGTCCGACAACAGCGACAGCTGTGACGACTGGAACACCTGGCCGGTGCGCAACGACTCGAACTGGGGAGGCGGTGCGATGGGCCTGCGGACGGCCACTGGCCAGTCGGTGAACTCCGCCTTCGCGTCCCTCACCATGAAGCTCGGGGTGTGTCACGTCATCGCCACCATGACCAAGATGGGCCTGCACATGGGCAACGGCGCGTCGCTGCCGAAGTACCCGACGATGGCCCTGGGCGCCGGCACCATCTCCCCGATGACGGTCGCGGCCGGCTACGCGACGATCGCCTCCGGCGGCATCTACTGCGAGCCGACCCCGATCGTGTCGATCTCGGACGTCAACGGCAAGAAGCTCTCGTTGGGCGCGAACCCGTGCAAGCGGGTCCTCGACAAGAACGTCGCGGCCGGCGTCGCCTCCCTGTTGAAGGCTCCTCTTGCCCCCGGTGGCACGGCCCAAGGCCTCGGCGTTCCGGGCCGTCCGTCGGCCGGCAAGACCGGAACCACCGACTCCCACGTCCAGACCTGGTTCGCCGGCATCACGCCGCAGCTCGCGACGGCCGTCTGGGTCGGCACCGGGATCGGCAACGGCAACGGCCTGCGGACGACGCCGTTCAGCATGGCCGGCAAGCGCATCGGCGGCAACTACTACTCGCAGGTCTTCGGCGCCAGCATCGCCGCGCCGAGCTGGCGGTCGATCATGACCTACGCCTCACGGGATCTTCCCGTCGTGAGCTTCCCGAGCGCCTCGGACAAGGTGACCAACGGCGACCTCGTCTCGGTCCCCTCGGTCGTCGGCCTCAGCCGCGACGCGGCCACGGCCGCGCTGCAGTCGGTCGGGTTCTCGGCCTACGTGTCGGGGAACATAAACAGCACCATCCCGGCCGGCCTCGTCGCCGGGACAAACCCGAGCGGCCGGGCGATCCGCGGCTCGTCGATCGGGCTGTTCATCTCCACCGGCTACGTCCCACCGCCGAAGCCAAAGCCGACGACCAAGCCGACGACCAAGCCGACGGCGAAGCCGAATCCCACGGCGACGCCGACCTCGCCTCCCACCACCAAGAAAAGACCACATCGCTGACCGGCATACGGAGGGGCCAGGACCACCACGGTCCTGGCCGCTCCGTCGTATGCCGCGTGCCCGCCTTCGCGGGTCAGCCTCCGGCGAGCGCCTTGCGCACGGCCGCCGCGACCCGGCCACCGTCGGCGCGCCCGGCGACGACCGGCTGGGCGGCCTTCATGACCAGGCCCATCTGCGGCATACCGGTGGCGCCGGTGGAGGCGACGGCCTCGGCGACGATCCGGTCCAGCTCGGCGTCGTCGAGCTGCGCGGGCAGGTAGGTCTCCAGGATGGCCAGCTCGGCGTCCTCGGTGTCGGCGAGCTCGGCGCGGCCGGCGCCACGGTATGCCGTAGAGGCCTCCTTGCGCTTCTTGGCCTCCTTGGCGAGGACCTTGAGGATCTCCTCGTCGCTCAGCTCGCGGGCCTCGTCACCGGCGACCTCCTCGGTCGTGATGGCGGTCAGCGCCATCCGCAGGGTGCCCGAACGCACCTTGTCACGGGCGCGCATCGCGTCGTGCAGGTCGTGCTGCACGGTGGCCTTGAGGCTGGTCTCGCTCATGGCTCCATCCTCGCACCCGGCCGCAACCGCGATTCCGGCGCGTTTGAGAGGATGGCCCGATGACCTCCGCGACCCGGGCCACGGCCACCACGCTGGGCGCCGCAGTCGCGACGGCCGCTCTCGGGGCGGCATACGCCGCGGTCCTGGAACCCAGCTGGTTCGCGCTGCGCGAGTTCACAGTGCCGGTACTGCCGCCGGGCGCGCCGTCGCTGCGGGTGCTCCAGCTCTCCGACATCCACCTGGTCCCGGGTCAGGACCGCAAGCTCGGCTGGATCCGTGACCTCGCCTCGCTCGCGCCGGACCTCGTCGTCAACACCGGCGACAACCTCTCGCACGTCGACGCGGTGCCGCCGCTCCTCGACGCGCTGGAGCCGTTGCTGGGGCTGCCGGGCGCCTTCGTGCTGGGGTCGAACGACTATTACGCCCCGACTTTCCGCAACCCCGCGCTCTACCTCACCCGGCGGCACGCCGAACGGCACCCCGGTCGGGTCCACCTGCCCACCGGCGAGCTCGTCGCCGGGCTCGCGGCCGGTGGCTGGGTCGACCTCGACAACGCACGGACCTCGCTCACCCTGCGGGACCTGCCCCTGGAGCTCGTCGGCGTCGACGACCCGCACATCAAACGCGACCGGTATGCCGCGGTCTCGGCTCCCGCGTCGCCCTCGGCTGCCCTGACGGTCGGGGTGGTACACGCGCCCTACCAGCGGGTGCTGGACGCCATGGCGGCTGACGGGGCCGGGCTGATCATCGCCGGGCACACGCACGGCGGCCAGCTGGCGGTGCCGGGGTTCGGCGCGCTGGTGACCAACTGCGACCTGGACCGGTCCCGCGCCAAGGGGCTGTCACGGTGGTGGCCGGGGGCCGGACTGGACGTTCCTCGCCGCGGGGTGGACAGGGTGCTGCACGGTGGCACGGCCCGGCCCTCTTCGGCGGCTCCCGCCGACGCGGCCTACCTGCACGTCTCGGCGGGACTGGGAACGTCCCGGTTCGCGCAGGTGCGCTTCGCCTGCCGCCCCGAGGCGACGCTGTTGACCCTGGTGCCACGCTCGGCCTGAGCCCCGGCTCCTTGGGTTGTCGCCCTGGCCTGCTGGCAGTGCCTGCCGCCCGAGCGGCATCCCCGCGCCGGTGGGATGCCGCTCGGGCGACCTCCTGCCCGTTCGGCATCCCCGACGCCGCTGGGATGCCGAACGGGCAGGAGGCGCTTGCACGGTTGGGGTGCTGGCCGCGCGACATGGCGCGCGTTCGGCACCCCAACGACCCTGGGGGTGAACCGATTTCTTGGCCGGTGGGCCGGTCGGCTATCCTCGTGCTTCGCTGCCCGCTCGCGGGTGGCTGCCACGGGGTGTGGCGCAGCTTGGTAGCGCGCTTCGTTCGGGACGAAGAGGCCGCAGGTTCAAATCCTGTCACCCCGACCAACACGTTTCCGCAGGTCAGCGCCACAATCAAGGCCACTGCAACCACATCGAGCAGCACGAAAATCGCGGTTCGCGAGCCCATTACGAGCCCTCGCGTTTCTCGTCGGGCTCGCCGCGCTCTTGCTCCGGGTCGAGGGCAGCCGCCTCGGCCGCAGCCGCAAGGCCCTGCGCCATCAGGTCGGCGGCCCTGGTCAGGCTGTCGTTGAGCAGGTGCGAGTAGAGGTCCAGGGTCATGCTCGCCGTCGAGTGCCCGAGGAGCGACTGCACCGCCTTCACGTCCCCGGTGATCCGCAGCCAGGCGGTGGCCGCGGTATGCCGCAGGTCGTGGGGTCGCAGCCCCGGACGGCCGACGAGCTCGCAGGCCTCCTTCCACCCGCCGTCGCGACGCCAGTGCCGCGAGTCGAGCCGGGCACCCCGTGGTGACGGAAAGAGCGGCGCATCGGGTTCCCCGGTCCGGTGGCGCTCGACGATGGGCACGAGCTCGGGCAGGACGGGCACCATCCTGGTGACGCCCCGGCCGCCCTTGGTTCCCGGCAGCGTGACCCTCTTGCCCTGCTCGTCCAGCACATGCCGATGCCGGATGACCAGGAACAGGCGGCCGTCGTCGTCGGTCACCACGTCCCGCTCGTCCAGCGCGGCGATCTCTGACCACCGCAGACCGGCCAAAGCCAGCACGAGGGCGATCTCGTGATGCGGCGGCGTCAGAGCCGCGACGAAGATCCGCAGCTCGCCCAGCGACAGCGCCTGACCAGGCGTGCCCTTGGTCCCTGCGACCTTGATCCCGACGGCCGGATTCCGCGCGATGCGACCATCCTCGACGGCGAAGGCGAGCACTCCCCGGAGCACCCGCAGCGCATCCCGCTTGGTCCGCGGCGCAGCCGGCCCCGTCTTGGTCCTCAACCCGGCGACCCACTCACGCACCATCGGACCGGTGATCGACGCCACCGGCCGCTTGCCGAACGGTACATCGAGGTAGGAGTGCCAGATCGCCCGGTCATTGCGACGAGTCGAACCCTCGACATCCCGGGTCGCCAGCCACTTCTCGAACAACGACCCCGCGGGTACCTGGCCACGGGCCGGGTCCAGCCACGAGCCGCGATCGATCTCGGTCTTCTGCTCGGTCAGCCACCTGATGGCGTCCTGACGGCGCGCGAACGTCCGCGAGTCCCGATGGCCCCGGTACTTCAAGAACGCCCGCCACGCCTTCCCGTTCGGAGTCCGATATACGGTCATCCGGCGCTCCGGAACTTGTACGTCGCGGACTCACCGGGCTCCTCGGTGGCCGTGACCAGCCACTCGCGCAGGACCGACTCCCGCCACACGACCTTCTTGCCGATCTTCGTCCCCGGCGCGAAGTTGCCCTCCGCGCGCAGCGACCAGACCGTCCGCTCGCAGACGCCGAGAACCTCGGCGACCTCCTTGACGGTCATCAACCGTTCCCAACTGCTCATGTCCACTGTCATGGCTCTGTATCTCCTGCTCGACTTTGTATGTCGTCCCCGTCACGATTCGCGTCCCCGTTCCTCAGCCCGGACTTGGTCGTACTCGCGGGCTCGGGCGGCGGCGGCTTTGGCGAGCTGGGCGTCGCCGTCGGTGTCCCAGCCGGTGCCGGCGTAGGCCCACTGCCCGATGACGATGCTGGTCTGGTCCTGGTCGTCGTCGGCGAGGAGCTGGGCTTCCATCGCGGCCAGGTCGATGCGTTGCCCGGTGCGGGTGGCGTCGGTGATCAGGGCTTGCGCGCGGCGCCTCGCCCTACGGAGCGCGCCGAGGGTGACGGCGTAGCGGCGGGACTTGGTGGCGAAGTGGCCCCGGAACCCCAGCGCGGTGGCCCATTTCCCGAGCAGCCCGTACGGGGCGTCTTTGAGGTCGGCGCCGAGGCCGGCACGGACCCAGTCGTCCTCGACCCGGTCGGCCAACTCGTTGGCGGTCCGGGCGAGCCGGCGCAGGTGCGGGTTGCCGCCCGCCTGCTCGACGGTGTCGGCTGCGGACTTGGTGGCGTACTTGGCCAGGTACCCGGCAACCTGCTCCGGCGCCAATGCCCGACCGGGGTCGTCGGTGCGGTGTCCGACGCGGACCGGGCGGGCGTCGACCTGCCGCCCGAACCGCAGGACCCGAGCCTTGTCGCCGTCGTGGACCGGCAGCGCCGGGTAGTGCACGGCTTTCGCGGCGGCGTGGACAAGGTCCGCGAGGTCGGCCGCGGCGAACCCTTCGGGGGCGGATGCGAACCCTTGGTCGGTGGCGGGCCCGTCCAGGCGGATCAGGGCGTGGAAGTGGATCAGGCCGCGGCGTTGGTACTCGGCGACCTTGGCGTACTGCACGGTCGCGCTCTTCCGCAGTTTGGTTTCGGTGACGCCGAGGTGGTGGGCGACCAGGCGGCGCAGGGCGATGGCGAACCGGCGCCACAGCTCGGGGGCCCACCACTGCCACACCACATGCCCGGTGTACTCGTAACACTCCACACACAGCGGCTGACCCAGCAGCGGGTCGCCCTCCTCGTGGCGGGTATGGCAGGTCGCCGCTCGACCGTGTCGGCACCGAGCCTCGGCCGCGTAGGGGCGGCAGGCGCGGTGGTTGCCGCGGGTGCCGTGGACCGGCCCGAACGAGGGCGCGGTCAGGGTGGCGAACACCAGCGGGTTGTCCCCCACCGACGCCGGGACGCCCTTGCCGCCGGCGACCCCGGCCCGGATCAGGTGGAACGTGTCGGCCGCGTACAGGCGGGAGTAGGACGGGCACGCCGACGCGCGACGGTTGCCGCACCGCACATAGGTCACCCCGAACGGCTCATCGGCCGAGGAGTAGGAGTGGAGCACCTCCCCCGTGGTGGTGTCGACCCGGTCGGAGTGGCCGCGCAGCCGGACCGGGTGAGCGCAGTACCCGACCCGGGCGGCCTGGACGGTCCAGTCCTCGAAGTCCGGGGACAGCATCCGCTGGGTCGCCAGCCGGGCGGTGGCGGCGTCGCAGTCGCCAAGGTCCAGGCCGGGGCCCAGGCCGGGGAACGGGTCCCAGCCGGCCAGCACCCGGGCAGGCGCCTCCTCGACCGTGGCGATGCTCATCAGGCGGCGCCGTCCCACTGGCCCGACGACTCGTTGGAGTCGTCGGCGAGGGCATCATCGAGGACCGCACCGAGCGGGGTGCCGTGGCGGAGCCGGTCGGCCATCAGGGCCCGGTCGGCGGCGGTGGTGCCGCCCCAGATGCCGTACTCGTCCCCGAACGTGAGGGCGGCGGCCAGGCATTCACGGCGGACCGGGCACCGGGCGCAGATCGCGATCGCGTCGCGTGCCCCGGTGCTCATGTCCCGGGGGAACCAGGCTTCGGGTTCGGTCTCCAGGTGGACGCAGCGCGCCCTGGCCGCCCACCGTGGCGTGGCCAGCTCGCGCGGGGACGGTCCCCCCGTGGAGTCGACATACGGGAGTGGGGTGCCGAACGGGTGTTGCCACACCCCGGGTTCGACCATCACCCTCACCTTGGTCGCGTTGCTGGTCATGCTGCGTCCCCTCCTTCGTTCCTGGGCCGGACCGATGCCCGAGGCGACCGCTTCCGAGCCGGACGGGCACCGGGCTCAGACCCGGCCGGTGCCGTTGTCGAGGAAACGGGCCATCCGGGGGCCTCATCGGTTCGCCCGGGCCCGGACACGGGACGGTCGGCGCGTAGGGCGGGTTTGGCGGTGACCGTCTCGGCCAGCGCGTCAATGTCCGCGTCGGTGAGGTAGGCAGCCCGGACGCGGGCGATGGCGCGGGTGCCTTCGAGCCGGACGTAGGCGACACCGGGGGTGTGTTCGCTGATCCGGTCGGCGGTCGCACCCAGGTCGCGGGCGCCCTCGCCCAGGACCATGTCGACCTGGATCGGGTTGTCCAGCCGCATCGCAATCCTTGTGGGGATCAGGTCGCGCCAGGTGACGATGTCTTTGCCGGGGTCCTGCACCGCGGCAACGACGGTGATCCCGACCGCGCGGCCCTTGGTCAACAGCAGCCCGAGGGCTTGCTCGATCCGGCGGGCCACGGTCCGCTCCGCGAACGCGGTCAAGGTGGCAAGCTCGTCCAGGAGCAGCACGACGTGCGGGGCGTCCGGGGTGGGCGTGTGCTGGCGCACGTGGGCCCCGGCCAGCATCGTGGCGCGGTCGTCCATCACGGCGACCAGGTCCTCGAGCAGGCTGGCCATGGTTTCGGGGGTGCCGTCTTCGAACCGGGAGAACAACCGCTTGCCCGGTCGCAGTTCCATGCCGCCCTTGGGGTCGACCGCCCACACCTGCACCCAGCCCTGGTCAATCGCCCGGGACAGGCCAGACAGCAGGGACCAGAGGATGGAGCCTTTCCCGGCCCCGGTCGCCCCCGCGATCAACACGTGCGTTTGGGTCAGTTGGAACCGCCACGGGGTGCCGTCCTCGGCCAACCCGACCGGTACCCCGCGCAGGCTCGGCGATTCGGGGACCGGCAACGGCCGGATGGTCCGGGCCAGGACGTCGCGGCGGTGCAGCTGCACGATGACGCCGCCCGGTTTGGCCGGAGCGATGCGGGCTTCGCGGGCGCGGAAGGCGTGCGCGATGGCGTCGACCCGGGCGGCGACATCGTCAGGTGTGAGCCCGACCGGCAACCCGATCCCGAGCTCCTCCACCCCGGTCCGGGTGACCTTGACCCAGGCCAAATGCGGCCGTTGGGGGACGGCATCGGTGCGACCGTGGCCGTGGTTGTGCGCGACCAGCCCGGTCCGGGCGGCGACATGCGGCCACCACAGCCGGTACACCGGGGTCTTCCAGACCCGCGCGAGCACCGGCCGGGCGCGACGGGCGTAAGAAGCCGGCCAGGCGACCCGCCACACCACCAGGCCGATGGCGAACGCGAAGGTCGTCCAGAGGGCTGGGTCGAGGCCGGCATACCGCAGTAGGACCCACTCGGCGATCAGGAGTGGGAGGACGCCGGGGACCCGGATAGCGAACACCACGAGGGCGCATGCCATCCGGGCCAGTCCCCAGCACGTCCGGGCGACCAGTTCGATCAGCATCGAACCCAGGTCGTCCGGTTCGGCCATACCCCGGCGCTGCTCGGTGAACACCGGTCAGGCCGTCCGCCGGGCGGAGACCGCCGCATCATGGACCCGCACCACGGCCACCCCGAGGGAGCAGGCGGCCCGGTGAAGCGACCCGGCCACCTCCCGATCCGGCACCCCGACCATCTGGTCCTGAGCCCGCACCACCTCCACCCTGAGCGCCTCCAGGGTGCGGGCCTGCCGGGTCAGCACGGCCGGGACGTCTTCCACGGCGCAGCCGAGCTGGTCGGCCCACCCGACCGCCTCCCGCGGCGACATCGGTCACGCCGCCTTCGTTGACGAGGCAGCCGGGCCGGACGGAGCAGCGCTGGCGGGCTTGTCATCGGTCAACCGGTCGGCTTCCCACGTCTCCACCAACCCACCGGCCTGGTTCACCCGGACCGTCACCCGCAGATCCACGAACGTCACCGCGACGTACTCCCCCAGCACCGGCTTGACCGGCATCCCAACGACGACCCGGCCGGTCACCGTCTGCTCCCGACCCCACGCCGACTGCCGGTAGGCCACCTCCACCGACCACAACGGCATACCCGTGTCCTCATCCCGGGCCTGCACCTCCGACGGCCGTCGCTTGCCGTCCCGCTCCTCCCACTCCTTGACCTCCTCCACGATCCCGGTCGACTTCATCGACTGACGCTTGCTGTCCACTGCGTATGTGCTCACGATCTGTCTCCGATCTAGACGGTGAACCACTTAGAGGTGGTTCTATCGAGCACGGTAACACACGACACGATTAGAACCGGATGTATTTACCATCTTCTTACCTGGGGTTCATTACCGGTACCGTTAAGTCAGAAGGCATGAGACCGAGAGGAGTGCGGCATGGGCATGGGCTACCGCGACCTGGCCGCGCTCCTGCGCCGCGGCATCGACCAGGGCGACTACCCACCCGGGTCAACGCTCCCCAAGCAAGCCGACATGGCCGCCGCCTACGAGGTCAACGTCAAGACCATCCGCAACGCCGTGGCCCTGCTCGAAGCCGAAGGGCTCGTCACGCCAATTCGTCGGCGCGGCACCGTTGTTCGCAAACGCCCGCCCATGCGCCGGCTCGGAGCCGAGCGGTACTCCAAGAGCAAATGGAAGTACGGCGACAGCGTCGCGTTCATCGCCGACAGGGAGGCCTCCGGCCAGTCCTGGCAGCGCACCGACCAAACCCAGACCGTCGAGCTCGTCCACCCGCCCGTCCGCGCCGCCGACGTCCTGGGCGTCGACCCCGACAGCCACGTCTACGCCCGGGCGCGCATCGTCAAACAGGACGGCCGACCCACCCACACCCTGACCAGCTACTACCGGCCCGCCGACGTCGAAGGCACCCCACTCGTCGACCCGACACCCGGACCGGCAGGACGAGGCGGTGGCTTCGCCGTCCTCACCCTCCAAGGGCTGGAACCTCATGAGGTCACCGAGACCTTCCACGCCCGGATGCCCACCCCCGACGAGATGACCACTCTGGAACTACCCGCCGGGGAGCCCGTGATGATCCTTGAGCGAATCACCCGAACCAAGGACGGCCACGCCGTCGAATACGCCACCGGCGTCCACGCGGCCAGCCGGTTCTCCTGGACCTACACCTACGACATGCCGGACTAAGGAGCCAGCCATGACCGTCCTCGAAGACGCCCAAATCCTCTGGGACTACCACCAGATGCACCACGAACCACGCAACACCGACATCGCCATCGGTCTCGGCAGCCACGACATCGGCGTCGCCGAACACACCGCCGACCTCTACCACCAAGGCCGGTTCCCGCTCATCGTGTTCACCGGAGCCAATGCGCCGACCACCATCGAAGTCTTTCCCCGCGGGGAAGCCGTCCACTACGCCGAACGCGCCATCCAACTTGGCGTGCCCGACGACGCGATCATCATCGAACCCCACGCCACCAACACCGGAGACAACTTCACCCGCACGCGAGAACTCCTCGACAGCAAGGGCATCCAGCCACAGTCCGCGACCATCATTAGCCGGCCCTACCAACAACGCCGCGCCTACGCCACTTGTCGCAAGCTGTGGCCCGAACTCGACGTGGTCTGCGCGTCACGACTACTGCCCTTGCTGGACTACATCGCCTCAATCGGCGACCAAGACAAGGTCATCAACATGCTCGTCGGCGACACCCAGCGCATCTGGGTCTACGCCGACCAAGGCTTCGCAGCCCCCCAGGTCGTCACGCCCGACGCTATGAGCGCTTTCGGCCGCCTCGCGGCGGCTGGCTACACACGCCGCCTGGTCGAACCGACAACGAAATGACGAACGATTGCAAAATGCCGGCCTACGGGCGACGCTGCCTAGTCCTGAACCAACGGCGGGACCAGTACCCCAGGACAAAGGGTGTCAGCGCGGCTGAGAATCAATAACCCAAACAAGTGCATCCTTGAAGATGAGTCTTGAGGGACGAATGGAGCAGAGTTGCCTGTCGTGGAGCCAGACGAGACTACGCCTTCGGGTGCCTGGATCACCTATACATTCCCACTCCCATTTGGGCTTGGCCTGACATTGCAGGAAAGAGAGCACATCATGCTCCTTTTCGGAGCTGCTCTCGATCCGAAGGACAGCTCACTTGGGCGGAGTTGGGCGAAACCAGATCTCACCGCATTCGACCCTTTTCCGATGGTGAAACTTCGGTTCTTGATGCATCCAAATCCGTCCGCTGCAATCGACGATCCGAGTTTACCGGAGGTTATCCATCAATTCTTTGGGAATCGCGTTGATGATGAGGCGCTTGGTGGCGAGCCGTTCCTGATCCCGGGAGCATACGTGCAGTGGGTAACGGCCGAGACTCAGGCGAGACGCCTGGAATTCGAGCCGGAGGGCCCCGAGTATGCTTTCCATAGATGCCTTGGCCAACTAAATATGTTCCTAACCGCCTATGCAATCAAATACGGACGCGACGATGTCTTCCCGGTCAACACTACCCAACTCGGATGGCTCGTGACGAGCGGCGAACGCTTGGAGGACGGCGCATGGAGGATGACCGGCCCCGTGCTGATGCACCCAGATAATGTCCCCCTATACCCACCTGAGATGGCCATGGACGAGGACCTTGGGGCAGGCATCGCGGGTTGCCTAGAGGACATACACTATGGCCACCCCTATATAAGTGCCCGCTTGTGGTTCGATAAATCGAAGAGACAAGGTCGGGCCGGTGACCACGAGAGCCAGACCGTCAGCCTTCAAACATCGCTTGAGAGCCTCATATTCAGCACGTGGGCGATGACAATGGTCGATAGTGGACAGACCTCGCAACAAATACACGCCGCCCTCTCCGGCTTCAAGACTTTCGAGAGCTTGTTCAAGACAACGATTCCCAGGTTGCTCGGCGGCAACTGGGACCGCAAGGACCCCTCGACCGCCGCATACAGCTACTGGCAATCGCTCTATCTGCTCCGCAACCGTGTTGTTCACACTGGGTATTCACCAGAATCCACCGAGGCAGCGGCAGCTGAGCAGGGCTACCGGGCGATCAGAAGTTTCGTAAATGATCGGCTGTGGGACCAGCGGCGGCGCTTCCCACGGACAATGTTCGCGAGGCTCGGTCGGCCCGAGCTGATGGGTTACCAATTGGATGATTTCTCTCGTTCCTTCTACGAAACAATCACCCGGGATGAACCCAACCGATGGTGGCTACCTTTTGACGTACGAAACTGATGGTTGCCAAACCTTCACGCCACAGACGGCTCCGTCCGCTCCAAAGGCACGATGTACTTCACAATGCACCCGCACGGCCAACAGATGACCGGCCGTTGGGTCGGCCTCAGCCACGACGGCGACACCCTGACCGGGCTCGGCGCCCTGGCCCACGACGAAGGCACCGCCCGACGGCTCGTCCAGGAAGGCAAGGCCACCCCATGACCGACATCTGCGAAGTCATCATCACCGCCCCCGACGCCGACTGGCTCGCCGACTTCACCCGCCGCCTCATCGAAGACCGCCTCGTCGCCGGAGCCAACCAGATCGAACAGATCCGCGCCATCTACCGCTGGGGGGCGAGATCCACGACCACCCCGAAAGCCGCGTCGCCCTCCACACCCGCACCGACCTGGTAGACGCCATCGTCCGTCGAGCAGACGTGCGCACCGCCATTGAGCAGGAGGTTCGCACAAACCTGCCACTGATCAGCGATATTTCCCGCTACGAGTCGACTCCGGTTCAGTTGGTCGCGCTCACGGACGAGGTCCGCAAGAAGTGCGAAGGGTTGGATGAACTCAGAATCCGGCGGGAAGTCCGGGATGCCATGGATTCAGCGCGCTTGAAGATTGGCGCGCAGGGTCGCTCAGGCATGTCTGGCGTCCAAGATCACATTCGGCGCGCGACGGCCCGAAAGCTCGATCACGCGTAGTGCGGCTTGACGCCCAGCACCGCTCGCCATATGACCCTTGTCACCGCCGGAGCGTTGTGATCCGACGGAGCGTGGCTGGTGAGGACTTTCTTTACTGGCTCAAGAGCGCGGCTCCGCCACGCAGAAGCGCGGGGCCCCGCGATGGGGACCCCGCGCTCCGGGCGCTTCGCGCCCTATGCGCACCCCACCGCACCCCGCAATGCCTGTCGGCCGTCCCGCCTACGCTCTGACACGTGGACTACTGGCAATCGCTGCTCCCGGTCGTCTCGGGCCTGGTCGGCGTTGTCCTCGGAGGGGCGATGTCGCACAGGACAGCCGTCCGCGTACTGAGGGCACAGCTCGACGCAGAACGAGAGTCGGCGGCCAAAACCACCGATCAGCAGGCGATCCTCGACGTACTCGTCTGCTCGCAAATCCTGGTTCATCGGGCCAACGGGTTCCGCATGACAGTTAAGCTTGCCCAGGCAAGGGGGGCCCGGCGCGAGCGGCGTAACGGCACGGTCGCGCCCTTGGACCTGGACGCGGCCTATGACCGGCTCGTCACAGCAGACGAAGGGCTGAACAGGGCCTTCTCGACGCTCCTTCTCCACAGCGATCCCGAAACCGTTCGGCGGGCACGCGCAGTAAACAGGGCCGGCGCCAGCGTGATCGAAGCCACGATGGACCGACCACGCAGGGGACTCAACAAGGTGCGACGTCAGATTGAACTCGGTTACACCGCGGCCCTGCCAGGACAGGCCGACGAGATAGACAGGGCAGTGGACGCTCTTGTTCTGACGCAGGTAGGGCTCACGAACTACGCCCGCGACAAATATGGACTGGACTATGCCGGACCAGACTTGGAACCGACGCCATAGTTTGCCCGTCCGTACGACGGTGTCACGGCGCCGCCGACCCGAACGCCGAGCATCCGCCCACCTCCGGACCGCGTCAATGCCGCTGCGCGTCACTGCGTGATGGCCTCCGGCCAGCTTTGACCCGGCCGCTCCGGCAGGCTCTTGTGCTCCGCTATCGAGTTGGTGGCTAGTCCTGGACAACGGAAGCGCCGCGGCCGAGGTTGGCTGGACTCGCACCTCTGCCGCCACACTGTGCGAGTGAACAACGCACAATTCGGCATCGGGGACCTGCTGTTCTACGCCGGGATCGTCGCGTTCGTGATCAGTCGCATCATGGACGGCAGGAGGCGCGGCCACTCCGCCGTCGACAAACTGGTCCAGTCGAAGACATCGCCGATGAGCCTCCCGTCGGGACTCTTTCTCGGAGTAGCAGCTCTTGGCCTGCTCCTCATGCGGCTCGCCGGCTGAGCAGGGAGACAGCCGTGAGCCCCTCGCGAGCCCGCAAGCCCCCAGACACCCCCATTTGGCCCAAGTACTCGACAACGAATTGCATTGTGCTGCAACGTAATCCGCGATCCAGAAAATGCCTGGGGGCGTTCGGGACGAAGAGGCCGCAGGTTCAAATCCTGTCACCCCGACCAATACGTTTCCGCAGATCAGGGCCACAATCGGGGCCGTTACTACGGCATCGCCAACAGAGACTGACCACGGCGAACACGAGTCGAGTGCTCGAGCCGGAGCGCGAGTGGCTCAGGGCTTCGTGACGGTCTGGTCGAACTGGGTGGCCAGGTCGGTGAGGAAGCCCGCGATGACGTCGGGTCTCGCGTCCGGGTGCAGGGCGTAGGTCGACGCAAGTGCCCGCTCGTACTGCTCGAGCACCCACAGCATCGCGTGCCGGCCGGCCGGGGTCAGGTCGAGCAGGATGCTGCGACGGTCCCCGGGGTGCGGCTCGCGGACGACGAATCCGGCCCTGGCCAGGTGGTCGGTCGTGCTCGTCGTCGACCCGGTCGTGATGCCCAGGAGAGCCGAGAGCGCCTTGGGGGTCAGACCCGGCTCGCTCGCGACGTGGGTGAGGGCACTGAGCTCGGTCGGGTTGATCCCGAGCTCGCTGGCCAGCGCCGCGTGCAACCGGTTGTTGCCCATCATGACCCGGCGCAACGCCTCCAAGACGGCGTCCGCCTTGGCCGGTGATGGGGTGTTCACGACTACTCCTTTGACAAGTTATTTACGAGTCAACTCTATCCGACGGGCAACAACCCGGAGTCAAAACCCCAACAACCTGCCCAATTTGCACTGGTTTGTAGGCGTGAGATGGCCGAACGGACGATGCTCAACTAGTCCCTTCGTAGACGAGTTACTGTCTAAACATACTACTTGACTATCAAGTGATTGAATGGTTAATGTTCTCTCAGCGGGTCGCACACCGACCCCACCACGAAGTCACCATCAGGAGCCAGGAACATGTCCCTTCGCACCGCCCGCACGAGCCGCACCGGCCGCACCACCCGCATCGCCACGTGGGGCGCCATCCCGGCCGCGCTCGCCCTCAGCGGCGCACTCATCGCGCACTCCTCGTACGCCGCCTTCAGCGCGACGACGGTCAACCCGACGAACAACTGGACCACCGGCACCGTCGCGCTCTCCGATGACGACAGCAACACCGCCGCGTTCACGGTCAGCAACCTCGCGCCCGGCGCCACCGGCACCAAGGTCATCGCGGTCACCTCCAACGGCTCGCTCGCCTCGGCCGTCAAGCTCTACGGCACGAACCCGGCGACGACCAACGGGCTCAGCTCCTACGTCAACCTGGTCATCACCCAGGGCACCGGCGGCAGCTTCGCCTCGGGCACCGGCTTCACCCCCCTCGCGACAGGCAGCAACGTCTACACCGGCACGCTGGCCAACCTCGCCACCAGCGCCACGAGCTACGCAACCGGCCTCGGCACCTGGACCCCGACCGGCTCGGCCGCCGAGACGCGGACCTTCCAGATCAAGTACACCGTCGACTCGGCCACCCCGAACGCCGCCCAGGGCGGCACCGCTGCCATCGGCTTGACCTGGGAAGCCCAGAACAGCTGACCCTGAGGTCCGCAGCACCACTGGCGCCCGCCGCCGACCGTTTCAGACACGCGACACCCTGAGAGACGACGAGACATGGACCGCCACCGCAGGACCGAGCAGCCGCCGAGCGGCGCTGGAGCGGTGGCGGTCCAAGGCGTCTCCCGGCAGCCAGGCCTGTCTCGCGCGGCCGGGCCGTGGCGGATCATCCTGGCCACGGTGGCTCGGGTCATCCTCCTCACGGCGGTCTGCCTCCTCGGCTGGAGCGCGGCCCCGGCGGCGCTCGGCTGGGCACCGACGACGGTCATGACCGGGTCGATGGAGCCGAGGATCCACCCCGGCGACGTCGTCGTGGCCCGGCCGGTGCCCAGCACCGAGCTCGCCGTCGGCCAGGTGCTCCTCGTCGACGACCCCGACCACCCCGGTCGTCTGCGGCTGCACCGCTTCGTCGCCGCCGCTCCGGACGGCAGCATCATCCTGCGCGGGGACGCCAACCGCACCGACGACTCCACCCACGTCCAGCCCTCTGCCGTCCACGGCGTGGGCTTCATCCGGGTTCCCCTCGTCGGTATGCCGGTTCTCTGGCTGGCCGAGCGGCGCATGGTCGCGCTCGGCCTCCTCACCGGCGCCGTCATGCTCCTGCTCGCCGCTGCCCGCCTCGACCGCAGGCCGCCGCAAGCATCGAACGCGGCATACACCCCGGCACAGACCCCCGGCTCCGGTCAGGAAGACCCCGGCGTGACGCCACCGGTGCCCGCCACCGACAACGCTCCAGAGCCGATCTCGAGCACCGCCGGCCGACGAAGGGTCCTGGTCGGCGCCGGCGCTGCCCTCGCCGTCGTCGTCGTGTCCGCGGCCGGGCTGGTCGGCGTCCACGCGGCCGCAGGCGCCACCTTCTCCTCACCGGCCAAGAACCCCACGAGCAGCCTGTCGGCCAGCACCGCCTTCAGCTGCCTGGCCCCGACGGTCTCCGACAGCCCATACCTGTTCTACGGGTTCAACGAGGGTTCCGGCAGCACGGCTCCCGACGCCTCGGGCAACGGCCGCACCGGGACTCTCGTCGGTGGCACCTCCTGGCTCACCGGCTCGTGCGCCGGCGACGACAGCCCAGCGCTCACCCTCAGCACGAACGGCTACGTCTCCACCCCGACGCGCGTCTCGGCCGCACCGACGACGATGAGCATGGAGCTGTGGATCCGGACGAGCACGACGTCGGGCGGGGTCCTCATGGACTTCGGCAGCTCGCAGACCGGGTCCTCGAGCGCGACCGACCGCGTCCTCTACCTCACCGACGCGGGCAAGGTCGCCTTCGGTGTCTACGCCAGCGTCATCGGGGCGGAGGTCGCGACGAGCCCCAAGGCCTACAACGACGGCCAGTGGCACCAGGTCGTGGCAACCCTGTCAGGCACGAGCATGAGCCTGTATGTGGACGGTGCTCGCGTCACCCAGAAGACGACGGCCACGAGCGGTCGCGCCAACGCCGGCTACTGGCGGGTCGGCCAGGACGCCATCGCCAGCTCCTGGACCGGTGCACCATCGAGTACCTCGTTCGAAGGCACCGTCGATGACGCCGCCGTCTACACGACCGCCCTGTCGAGCACGAGGGTCTCGGCGCACTACACCGCCGGCCGCTGACGCCAGGTCCACACTGCGCTACGGACTGCGATTCCACCTCGCCCAGGACCATCCGGGTGCTAGCGTCCGAACCGGGGTTGCCGGCGCTGCAGGCGTCGGCATGGTCCGCTCTCGGAGGCAGCCGATGACATCGACTCACCTGGCCCGTTCGCTGGCCGTCGCTTCAGCGGTTGCCGCGAGCGTCCTGGTCGCCACGGGCTGCAGCGGGAGCCCCTCTCCCTCCACCTCGTCCATCGCGTCCGGATCAACCGCGGCCACGACGGCGACCGCGAACACCCCAACGACAGCCACCGCGGGCAGCTCCAGCACCACCACGACCCCTTCGAAGACAGCGGCTACCACACCGTCCAGCCGCACGCCGTCGACGCAGGGAGGGCAGGAGGGCGTTCCGGCCACCTTCCTCGCCGACCCCCGCTGCCCCCTCATCAGCGCTGCCAAGCTGAGCAGGGCGACCGGTGTCGCGCTGCACGCCACCGCGCCGACGATCGACTCCTGTGTCTTTGAGTCCAAGAACGGCTACCAGGTCGTCGTGCGGCGCGACATCCGGCTCACCCCGGACGTCCTCGCCGTCCAGGAGCGACAGGCCAAGGCGCAGAACCCGCCGGGCTCGGTCGTCGGCGTGACGGTTCCCGGCGCCGCAGCCGCCTACCTGTGGACCAGGAAGGCACGGCAGAAGCTCGGCGGTCCGGTGGTGACCGTGACGACCATGTGGGCTGCGTATGCCGGCCGCGGCGGGATCGAGTACACCATGGGCGGAGCGTCGGTGAGCAAGAAGCAGGTGGTGGCCCTTTCCGGGGCCGTCATCGGCTGAGCAGCCGACGCCCAGCACGCCGGTCCACGACCGCGCTGTCCCTGGCTCTCCGCCACGGCCGCATAGGCGCGGCCAAGGTGTGGCCGGGAGTGGACCACCCGGCATACGCTCGCCAGAGGACCGCACCCGAAAGGCCGAGGTGGGCGCAGATGACCATCGCATCGGAGCAGGACCGACACACCGCAGAAGGCGAGGCGGCCGAGTACGCGCGCGCGGGGAGCCTGGTCGTCAGGGACTTCATCGAGCCGGAGGCCGCCGAAGAGGTCGCCGGTTTCGTCGAGGGTATGCCGCAGGACTGGTGGTACGCCTCGACCTTCCCCGGCCACGACGAGGTCCGCACCGACATCCGCGGCCTGCCGGACAACCGCGAGCGGATCGAGGAGCACTACGCCATCGCCCAGCGTCGACGCAGCGAGGGGCGGTTCGCCTACGCGTTCTTCCGGACGCTGCGCCACCGGACCGGATGCGGATGTCCGCTGTGTGCGGTCATCGAACGCCTGCAAGGACCCGAGACGCTCGCCCGGATCGCCGCGCTCACCGGCTCACCCATCACCGAGTCGGGCGGGCTGTTCGCCAGCGAGTACCGCCCGACCAGCTTCCTCGACCCGCACACCGACCGCGACAACGGCCGCGTCGCCATGGTGTGGAGCCTCAGCCGCGGCTGGCAGCCCCAGAACGGCGGTCTGCTCCACCTGCTCGACCCGGACCAGCGGACCGTACGTCGAGTCGTCGTGCCGGAGTTCAACAGCGCCGTGCTCTTCGCCATCCCGGTCGAGGCCGGGACGCCCCACTTCGTCTCCTACGTGCCGCCGGGGACACCGGGCCGTCGGCTGTCGATCAGCGGCTGGTTCGCCTGACCGCGGGCCCCGGCAGCTGCCGGGCCTCCGGCAGCCAGCCCGAGCGCCCTGAGGGCAGGACCGTTCTCAGGCGACGGTCTTGGGCGTCGGACGGCCCAGATGCGTCCACTCCGCACCCGTGAGGTGATGGGTCACACCTCCGGGGTCGGTGAGGTAGAGCGCGGTCTGGCCCGCGTGGCGGAAGACCACGGAACCGGTGACGACCTGGTTGTCGACCGGGCGCGGCTTCTTGAGGCTGACCCAGTCGGCGTAGGTCAGGTGCGACACCGCCCAGGTGGCGGGCGCGGCGGTCCACTTGGTCGTCAACCAGACCGACGTGCTCCACGTGTACTTGTTCACTGACCGGGCCAACTGCACCGGTGCCGGCTTCCCGAGAGGCTGCCACTCGGCATACGTGAGGGCGTGGACCGAGCCATCGGGTCGCCAGGCGTACAGGAGGGTGCCGACGATGGCGTGGGCGACCACCGAACCTGGCGGCAGCTGGGTCTTCGGGGCGGGGAAGCCCATGGACTGCCACTGGGCAAAGGAGATCGGGGCCTGCTTGCCGGCAACGACGGCCCAGATGTGCGCGTCCCAGGGAACCTTCGTGGCTGTCCCGGTGGGGATGTTGAAGGGCACCGCACCGTACGTGGGGCGCACGCCCATCTGCGTGGTCAGTGTCGTCGTGCCGGGGCCGACCGACGTGGTGCCGTTGGGCAGCACCACGCTGGCTTGCGCCCCCGCGGGCACGGTGACCGTGACCTCAGCGGTGTCCGAGGTCCGGGTCCACGACACCGAGACGGTTCCTTGCGGGGTGGGCATCGACGCACTGGCGGACGAGGGCCCGGCATACACGGCCGGCCGGATGAGGAGCTTCCGGAACCCGGCCGAGTCTGCTTGCTGGCTGATCCCCGCGAGGTGCTCGAAGGCCCACTGGTTCGGGTAGCCGAGCATGAAGTGGGCGAGGGATCCATTGCCGCTCATCCCGGTCCAGTACTCCGGCAGCGCGGGCGCCCCGCTGGCCGCGAAGTAGCCGAACCCGGGAGGCGACTTCTGCATGATCAGTTGGTAGACCAGATCGTCGCGACCCATGTCCGAAAGCGCCTGGATGACGTTGCCCAGCCCGATCTCGCCGGTGTTGACGTGACCGCCGTATGCCGCGATGAGCGAGATGAGCTGACCGCGCACCAGGGTCGGGTTGGGGGCCAGACCGAGGACGAGCGCCATGGCGTTGGTCGCCTGCTCGGACCCGTAGACACCGTCGTGCAGGTAGGCCCCGTTGATGGCGGTCTTGATCGAGGCAGCCAGGCTGGTGTAGGTCTGGGCATCGCTGGTCTTGCCCAGCGTGGCGGCGATCCGCGCCATCGTCGAGACGACGCTGTAATAGCCCATCGAGACGGTCGCCCCACGCCGTGCGCCCTTGGCGGGGGTGATCCAGTCGCCGAGACCGAAGTCGATGAGGTTCCCGCTGCTCCGGCGCTGGACGGAGGCGGTGTACCGGCCCATGGCGTCGTACGCCGTGGCGAGAGTCTGTTGGTCACCGTAGGTGCGGTAGAGGTTCCACGGCACCATGACCAGGGCGGCACCCCAGTTGACGTCGCTGTCGAAGGGCGCATGGAAGGTCACCGTCTCCGGAGCGATCTCGGGCATCGACCCGTCTGCTCGTTGGGCCTCGAGCATGACGCGGACCATGTTCTGGCCGTAGGCGGACAGGTCGTAGCGCTCGGAGAGGGCACCGAAGAGAAGGTAGTTCTCCTCCATCCAGCCCAGCTTCTCGCGGTCGGGACAGTCGGTCGGGATGGACTGGAGGTTGGCGTCGATGGCGGTGTCGGTGAGGGCCTTGATCGCCATGACGTCGGCGTCGGAGGTGGTGAAGGCACCGGTGCGGGACAGGTCGGCCATGACTGGAATGGCCGAGAACTGTGCGGCCGAGAGGGTCTGGTCCTTGCCGGTGAGGCCGGTCACCCGCAGGTAGCGGAACCCGTGGTAGACGAACTGGGGGTGCCACGTCTCGGGTCCGCCGGCGCCTGCGGTCGTGAACTGGTCGTAGATCGGTCTGGACGAGTTGCCGGTTGCGGTGGACTGGTCGGGGACGCCGGCGCTCGTGAGGCGTTCGGCGGGGTACATCCGCACCACGGTGCCCCTGGCTGCCGTGATGCTCAGCTGCGGCTGTCCGGTGACGTAACCGCCGTAGTCGACCACCCAGTCCCCGGTGCTCAGCCGGGTGACCGACTTGGCCTGGACCAGTTGGTGGGAGACAACCGGCGGACTGGTCTGGGGATAGAGCTTGACGGAGGGCGAGACGTTGGCCACGACGGCCGCCGACCAGCCCGCCGCTGCGGTGAGCGGCGTGGTGGGCAGGAGCCAGGAGGAGTCGTCCTTGCCGGCATCGTGGTCCTCACCGCCGTACCAGTCGGCCACCGTGGTGCCACCGGCCCGGGCGACCCAGCCGGCACCCGAAGGCCCTGACGAGGTGTCGAACATCGTCGTGGACCCATCAGGGAGCGTCACGTCCAGACGAGCCGTCAGCGCGAGGGGCCCGCCGATGTGGGTGAGCTTGGAGTAGCGGCCGGGCAGGCTCACCTCGTCGTAGACCCCCGCGCCGAGCTGGACCGACAGGCGGTTGGCTCCGGAGTCGACGAGCCCGGTCACGTCGTACGAGCGGTACTCGACGCTCTTGGCCGGATCTGAGTAGCCGGGCTGCAGGACGGCGGTCGAGACCGGCCGACCGTTGACCCGGGGAACGTAGAGCCCCACCCCGGCCATCGTCAGGGTTGCCGACACCGGTTTGGCCGGCAGGACGACGTCCCGTGCCAGGTCCGGCATGGCGGGGTAGGCCTGACCGGCGGTCGGCATGATGTTCCACGCGCTCGAGGTGATCCAGCCCCCCGTGTTGGGCGGGGCGGCCGGCTTCGCCAGCGCGCCGGTTGCGGCAAGCCGAGTGACGTCGGCCGCCCGGGCCGACGTGCGGGGCGCAGCCCGGAGTCTCTTGCCGGAGTTGGCCACCTGTGCCCGTCGCGCGATCGTCGGCGCACCCCGCGCCGGTCCGGGCTCGGTCGAGGTGTCCGTGCCGGAGCCGAACGTCGCCGTCGGCGGCTGGGGGTCGGCTGCCGAGGCCGGTCCGGCGGCGAACAGGGTCGATCCCGCGATGGCTACGGCGACAGCCGCGATGAGTCGATGTGATGGTGCCACGAGTCTGCCTCCAGGTCCCCGCCCGACCTGGTGGATCACCACCGCAGTCGTCTGATTCGGTCCGCCTGCTCAGCTGACACCGCGGCCGGGGTGGATCCTACCGCCGGGAAACACCTCTCGAGGCCAGGTTTGGCCTCTCCGTGTCCCGAGTGGCGTATGCCGTGGGCTCAGTCGCCCCGGAAGACCGGCTTGCGGCGGTCGAAGAAGGCGCCGACGCCCTCCTGGAAGTCGTTGCTCTTGAGCAGGCCGGGCTGGCCCTCCTCCTCGCGGGCGAGGGCCCCGTCGAGGTCGAGCGAGGCGTCGTTGACTGCCCGGGTCGTGTATGCCGTGCCGACCGGCGCGAGGCCGGCAAGCCGCTCGATGAGCTCGGCCGAGCGCGCCTCGTACGCCTCGTCGCTGCAGGTCTCGGACACCAGGCCCCACTCGCCGGCGGTCACGGCAGAGACCTTCTCGGCGGTGAGCGCCATCCGCAGCGCGCGGGCTCGGCCGATGTTGGCCGCGACCAACCCGGTGGACCCACCGTCGGGCATCAGCCCGATGTTGGAGAAGGCGAGGACGAACGACGCCCGCTCGGTCGCCAGGACGTAGTCGGCGGCCAAGGCGATGGACAGGCCGATGCCGGCGGCGACCCCGTTGACGAGGGAGAGGACCGGCGTTCCGCTCTCCACCATGGCCCGGACGAGGCGGCCGCCCTCGTAGAGGGTCGCGTCGTCGACCTCGCGTCTGCCGTCGACCTCCTCGACCGCCAGGTTGGCTCCGGAGCAGAAGCCCCGACCGGCGCCGGTGACGACGATGACCCGCACAACGGGGTCGGCGTCGAACCGCTCGACCGCCGCGATCATCGCGCGCAGCATCGCCGGGTCGACGGCGTTGAGCCGGTCCGGCTCGTTGAGCGTGATCCGGCCGGCGGCGCCGTCCGCGGAGACGAGTACGGAGTCGGCGTGGGACTCGGCGTCCGGCTCGGCGACGCGCCCTGCGTCGGTCATGACGTCACGCTCACCGCAGGAACGAGCTCGCGCAGGCCGGGGACGACCTGCTCGGCGAAGGTTCGCAGGAACCGCTCCTGGCCCTGCCCGGGGCCGTGGAAGACGAGGTGGTCGAAGCCGAGGTCGGTATAGAACCGGACCGCCTCGACGACCTCGGCCGGGTCGGCCGAGACGATCCATCGCTTGGCGACCTGCTCGATCGGCAGCTCGTCGGCGGCCTGCTCCATCTGGGCCGGGCTGTGGATCGAGTGCTTCTGCTCGGCGGTGAGGGACAACGGCGCCCAGAACCGGGTGTTGTCCAGCGCCTGCTCGGCATCGGGGTCCCAGGACAGCTTGATCTCGATCATCCGGTCGATCGGGTCGCCGGCCCGGCCGGCCTTGGCCCGGCCCTCGGCGACCGCGGGGATGAGCTGGTCGGCATACAGCTCCCGGCCCTTGCCCGAGGTGCAGATGAACCCGTCAGCCACCCGGCCGGCATACCGCGCGACGAGCGGGCCACCGGCCGCGACGTAGACCGCCACCGGCTCCTCCGGACGGTCGAAGATCCGCGCGTCCCGGGTCCGGTAGTAGTCGCCGTCGAAGGTCACCGAGTCCTGCGTCCACAGCTCGCGCATGAGAGTGACGGCCTCGCGGAGCCGGGCGAACCGCTCCTTGAACTCCGGCCACTCCCCCTCCGACACCGACCCGACGGCGACCTCGTTGAGCGCCTCCCCCGTGCCGACGCCGAGGAAGACCCGTCGCGGAGCCAGGCAGGCCAAGGTCGCGAAGGTCTGCGCGACGACCGGCGGGTTGTAGCGGAAGGTCGGCGTCATGACCGACGTCCCGAGCAGCACCCGCTCGGTCCGGGCGGCCACAAAACCCAACCAGGCCAACGAGTTCGGCGCATGACCGCCGTTCAGCCGCCACGGTTGGAAGTGGTCGGAGATGGTCACCGAGTCCAGGCCGACCTCCTCGGCGAGGACGGCGTATGCCGCGAGCTCGGTTGGTGCGAACTGCTCCGCCGATGCCTTGTAGCCGATGCGCAGACCCATGGACCCCACGCTACGTGCTCACGTCGCGCGGTGGCGCTGCACCTCGATGAACGCCGGGAACGACCCGCGCGAGATGATCGCGCGCTCGAGACCCTTGGCGGCGGCCACGGCGACGTCCTTGCCGACGATCCGCGGCTCGGTGGCCGTGTAGTCGACGCCCTTCCACCGGATCGTCGCGCCACCGGCGGCCAGGACGTTCTGCGCCCAGTTGGTGCGCTCGCCCCACGGCAGCCCGATGACGAAGGTCGTGTCCGTGGGGAGGACGGCGACCGGGACCGAGTAGACCGTTCCGGACTTGCGGCCGCGGTGGGTCACGACGGCCCAGAGCGGGAAGAACCGCTTCCCCGCGAGTGCCTTGGCAACGGGCGCGGTGGCCTTGACGAGCGCGGCCGGCGGCTTGAACGACGGGCTGGCGGTGGTCATCGGGCAGCTCCTTGGTGGCAGGTGATGACGACTCGACCAGTGTGCACTATTTCATCGCGTGATGAAAGCTTTCCACTGCGGGCCGCCGGTTACCCGACTCGTTACCCGACCGAAGGTGTTGTGCGCACAGCACCTTCGGTCGGGTAACCAGCTCGGTAACCGGTCTCGGCACGACGCCTGCCCAGCGTGCGTCGACGCTGAGGGCTCGACACGAGGCCGCCTTGCTCAGGCGACCACTGGTCGACGCCAGGTACCACCAGCCATCGAGGTGTCCGCCGGCCAGTGGACTGCAACAGCGGCCAGTCCGCGAACCCGGCTCGGCGTGACCGCCGCCCACCCCGCCCCCGCTCCGCCCGGCCCCGCCCTGACGCGGGCGCGGGCGCGGAGCGCACGACACACGTCCGGGCCGGGCGTCAACGGATCGAGCGCCACCGTGCGACCCAGTACTGGACGCCCCACGGGTCGCCGTCCCAGAGCACCTCACCGACCAGGTCGGTCCGGTCCTTCAGCCCGTATGCCGCGAGCCGGAGGGCAGTCGCGCCGGTCACCATCAGCTCGTCACACAGACCCAGGTCGAGGTCGAGCAACGCCTCGGTGTCGGCGGAGTCGAGCGCCCGCAAGAGAGCCGCGTCGACCGCGAAGGCTCGCTCGTCGAGGTGTCCGGGCGCCCTCACCGAGCGCCGGGCCGACCCGTCCCCGACGACGAGGTACAGAGTCGTCTCGTTCCAGTAGTGGCTGGTGCCGGCCTGCACGTCGCCGTCCCAACCGGCCAGGTCGAGCAGGTGTCGACCGATCCGGACGCCGAGCGGCTCGCCAGTCCAGCCGCCGACGAGCGGCGCCCCAACGTCGGCGAGGACGACGACGGAGGAGGCACCCGGCAGCGCGTCAGCGATGGCCTGCACCGCCAGCCGGCGGATCGCGGCGACCGGATCGGCCAGCCCGACGTACTCCGGCAGCAGCATCGGCGAGGACGGCACGAAGACCGCGGCCGTCCGCACGCCCGGCGCCGTCACTGCAGGCCCCGCGTGGTGACCGACGGCAGCCGCTGGCCGGCGATCGTGGACACCATGTCGAGGACCTCCCGGGTCTCGCGCACCTCGTGGACCCGGTAGATGTGCGCGCCCAGCCAGGCCGAGATCGCTGTCGTGGCAAGGGTTCCGGTGAGCCGCTCACCGACCGGGCGGTCCAGCGTCTCACCGACGAAGTCCTTGTTGGACAGCGACACGAGCACCGGCCACGGCGTCGCGGTGAGCTCGCCGAGCCGCCGGGTCACCTCCAGGGAGTGCCACGTGTTCTTGCCGAAGTCATGGGCCGGGTCGATGATCACCCGCTCGGGGTCGACGCCCGCGGCCACTGCCCGCTCGGCATACGCGAGCGTGTCGTGCAGGACGCTGGCCACGACGTCGTCGTACTCGATCCGGAACGGCCGGGTCCGCGGCGTGACGCCTCCGGTGTGGGTGCACACGATCGCCGCGCCGAACTGCGCTGCCACGTCGACCAGCTCGGGATCGGCCCCACCCCAGGCGTCGTTGAGCACGTCGACCCCCGCCTCGCACACGGCGGCGCCCACCTCGGCCCGCCAGGTGTCGACGCTGATCACCAGGTCCGGGAACTCCGACCGGACGGCGGCGACGAAGTCGACGACCCGCGCCTTCTCCTCCGCGACGCCGATCTCGACGCCCGGTGCGGCCTTGATCCCGCCGATGTCGATGAGGTCGGCCCCGAGCGCGACGACCTCGCGAACGCGCAGGTGCGCGGCGTCGGTATCCCAGGTCAGGCCCTTGTCATAGAACGAGTCCGGGGTCCGGTTGATGATGGCCATGACCAGCCGGGCGTTCTCGTCGTACACCCGGTCACGGAGCCGGAACCTCACGACGACACCCCCGAGCCCGTATGCCGCGCGCACCCGACCCGCGCACCGGCATACCCCTCGATGCTGGTCGCCGGCGGTCGCTCCCGGACATCGACCGCGGTCTCTCGTGGGACGAATCCCGTTGCCAGTCGGTCGAACTGGCGCAGCGCGACGAGCTCGCGCAGGGCGGCCCCCGCACCCTCCAGCCGAGCCTCGCAGGCCGCCATGACCTGGACCGCCATCGGCCCCAGCGTGTCGTGTCGGTGGTGACGGTGCGCGCGCCGGCCGAGGTCGACCTGGGCCACCGCCTCGGGTCCGCCGAGGCGGGCCGCATCGACGAGCGCCGCGATCTCGACGCCGTAGCCGACCGGCATCGACAGCTGCTCGAGCAGCGAGCGCCGGATCGCCCACTCCCCCGACAGCGGCTGCACGATGCCCGCGAGCGCCGGCCAGTGCAGAGCCAGGAGTGGACGGGCGACGAGCTCGGTGACCCGGCCGCCGCTCTCGACCTCGTGGCCCGAGGCATCGAGGAGCGGCCGGTCGTAGACCGCCTTGACGAGCATGACCGACTCGGTGGTGAGCAACGGTCCCAGCAGGCCGGTGACGAAGTGGGTGCCCCATTCGATGAGGTCGGAGTCGAGGTGGACGACGAGGTCGCCGGAGGTGACGAACTGGGCCTTCCACAACGCTTCGCCCTTGCCCCTGCGGGTCCCCAGGTCCGGGCGGATCTCCCGCGCGCGGTGGACGGTTGCGCCCGCGGCCAGCGCCACGGCATACGTGTCGTCGACCGAGTCCGAGTCGATGACGACGACCTCGTCGATGAGGGGAACCGCGGACACCAGGTCCCGACGCACCGCCTCGACGATCCCGCCGACCGTGGCCGCCTCGTCACGTGCCGGGATGACGACCGAGACCCGCCGGCCCCGCTTGAGCGGGACCAGGGCCGATGCGCTCCACCGTCCCGACTGGGGGTACCCCCCGCGGGCGGGAGGGTGCTGCGCCACCGCTCCACCCGTCACGGCATCCACCCTAGACGGCGGGTCCGAGCGACGACTCGCGGCCAAGGCCCCCGTCGGGGTCGAACACCGTGTCGTAGAGGACGGCAGCCCAGCGGCGTTGGGTGGGCGTGAGCGAGGGCCGGGCCAGTCGACGCAGCTGGCCGGGCGGACGCTCACCGCGCCCGTTGTCGTCGAACCAGGCATCGAGGGCGGCAGCGCTGGCGACCATCGCCTCGAAGATGGCCGGCCCGTCGGTCGGCACCTCGTCCGGCGGCACCCCGAGGTGTTCGGCCACCAGCTCCCGGCGCAGGGCGACCGGGAACGGGTCCTCGTCCACCGGCCCGTCGTCGACCACCGCGCAGGAGATCTCCGAGTCGCTCGACCAGGATCGCCGGTTGAGGTTGTCCGACCCCACCGAGGCCCACCGGTCGTCGATGATGCACACCTTGGAGTGGACGTAGATCGGCCGGCCGGCGCGGTTGGACAGGCCGAACACCGCGACCCGGTCACCGCCGGCGGCCAGGATGAGGTCGAGGGCCAGGGTCCGGCCGTACAGCTGGACCACCTCGGCCACGCCCTCCTCGTCCGGCACCATCGGCAGGACGACCGCGAGCCGCAGGTCCGGCGCGGCCCGCAACGCCCCGGCGAAGTGCCGGCCCACCTCCTCCGACCACAGGTACTGGTCCTCGACGTAGACGAACTGCTCGGCCCGGGCGATCGCTTTGGCATTGCCGAGCGCGATGCTGCGCTCGCCCTCCACGGCGAAGTCGAAGCCGATCGGCCGGATCCGCGGGTAGGTCCGCAGCACCTGGACCGCGCACGGCCCGGCGGGCGGTGGCGGCGGCGCCTGTTCGCCCAACGCGTCCGGCCGCTGGTCCTCGCGCTGCAGCAGGCTGGACAGCCGGCGGGCCGGGTTCGCGGTGAGCGGCGCGCTGTCCTCCCACCTCTCCCGGAACGTGGTCTCGACATCGTGGACAGCCGGTCCCCGGATCGCCAGGTGGACGTCGTGCCAGGCCGGAGTCGGCCCGTATGCCGCGGCGATCGGCAGCACCTGTGGGTCACCCTCGTGGGCCAGGTCGTCACGCCGGCTGTGGCACAGGTCGATCCCGCCGACGTAGGCGACATCGCGGCCGGAGTCCGCGGCATACCGGATGACGACGAGCTTCTGGTGGTGCGCGCCGAAGGTCCGGACCCGCATGTCCCGCAGGCACTCCCCGCCGGCCTCCTGCAGGTCCTCGCCCAGGTAGCGGGCCTTCTCGGAGTGGTAGCCGAAGTGCCGCCAGTGCGAGCGCCACAGCAGCCCGCGGACGTCGGCGCCCCGCTCGGCAGCCGCCACGAGGGTCGCCGACACCGTGCTCGACGGGTCGTCGGTCAGCTGTTCGTCAGGGTCGCCACGCCAGTCCGCGAAGTACAGCCGGTCGCCGGGCCCCAACGCGCTGATCCGCTCGTGCAGCTCGGCGAAGTACGGCCGACCGTGGACGATCGGGCGCACCGAGCTCCCCGTGCTCCACGCCTCCTCACCCGGGTGCCCGTCGTCGATCCGGGTGTGCGGGTTGTCCCTCTCGGGCGCGGTGAGGAACCAGTCGGCGAGGGACACCAGTGCATGGTGTCACCCCGGCTACTGTTCCGGTCATGCTCAGAGGACGCGGGGACCATCTGCGAGTGTCGGTCCGGTTGGCGGTGGCGGCGGTCGTCGGTGTCGTCGCCGGCCTGCTCATCCCCATCCCGGCCGGCGAGACCACGGCCGCCCACCTGCTCGTGGGCTTCATGGCTTTGGGCGTGGCCTTCTGCGTGCCGCTCCTCTGGGTGGTCATGCGGATCGACGCCAGGGCCACCCACACCTTCGTCGACGGCCTGGACCCCACGCGCACGGCCGTCGACGCCGCCCTCGTCGTCGCCTCGATCGCCAGCCTGGCCGGGGTCGGCTACATGCTGATCGGGTCCGACGGGGGCAACAAGGTCTTCGAGGCCATCCTCACCGTTGTGACGGTGAGCGTCGGCTGGCTGCTCATCCACACGACCTACACCGTCCGCTACGCCCGGCACTGGTACAACGCCCAGCCCGGCTGCGTGGACTTCGAGGGCCAGGGCGCCAAGGAGCCGCAGTTCTCCGACTTCGCCTACCTGTCCTTCACTCTCGGCATGACGTACCAGGTGTCCGACACGGATCTGAAGACCGCGGAGATCCGCAAGATCGTCCTGCAGCACACCCTGCTGTCCTACCTCTTCGGCACCGTCATCGTCGCCGCGACGATCAACCTCGTGGCCGGCCTGGCGAAGTAGGCCGGCGGGGCGAGCCGGTCCGTCGCCGCTCCACGACGTACCAGAGCAGGCTCAGCACGGTCAGGGCGATGAGCCCGTATGCCGCGAGCCGGCTTCCGTCCGCGAGGGCCCAGTAGCCGCCACTGCCGGACGGTGCGGCACCGGGCACCGCGCCCTCGGCCGCCGAGGCGGCCACGTTGTCGGCGATCGCGCGGGCCCGGTCCTCGTCGACGGCCTGTTGGTGGGACCACAGGGCGACCAGCCCGGTGACGGCGGTGACGCAGGCGACCAGGACGAGCCAGCCCCGGCTGACGAGGTGGTCACCCGGTCGGCGCCACCCGACGTCCAAGGCCTGCCGCCCGTGCCTCGAGCGACGTGTCTGCGCCGGGGCCACGAGCACGTCCCGGTTGAGGACGGCCGCCGGGGACTCCCCCCGGAACCACAGGACGAGGAGGAAGAGCACGGCATACGTGACCCAGGCGAGAACGGCCAGCAGGCCGAGCCGGAGCCCGGCGAACACCCCGTCCAGGAAGGCTCCCGCGCCCGCCAGTCCGGCGACGGCGCCGCCGACCACGCACCCGGCGACGACGGTCAGCCAGCCGACGAAGTAGACCCAGACCGGGCGACTGCCCCGGTCCTCGGCCGACAGGTAGAAGCGGCAGGGCAGGTCGACGACCAGCCAGCGCGGCAGGCCGCGCAACCGCCGCAACGCACCCATCCGTCCCCCCGACGCCTGCCGCCGGCGTCAGGCCTGGCCGATGCCGACCAGCAGGTCCTGGTACCAGGGGGCGGACGTGTCGAAGGCCTTGCCGCCCTTGATCCGTTCGAACTCGATGGCCCGCAGCTCGTCGCCGCGCTCCTCGTCGTGGCCGACGACGCCCGGCTGGTGCGCGAGCGCCGACTCGACGGCCTTGTCGGTGCACTCCTTGATGAGGGCCAGGTCCGCGGCGTTGCTTGCGGCCGACCGGGAGAAGTAGCCCGACTTCTGCACCATCGTCTTCTCGGCCCCGAGCAGACCCGCGAACTGCTTGGCGAACCAGGCACCGGGGTTGACCTTGTCCAACTGGACGTGGCCGAACGGGTCCCGGGGCACCTCCTCGCCGGCTGCCTCGAGCTGGGCGACGATCTCGGCGACGCCGGCGCCCTCGGACAGGAAGATGTTGACGCAGCCGATCTCGTCCATGACCGCCTTGAGCCGGGCCGCCTCGGCCGGGATGTCGAGCGGGCTCTCCGGGACGAACACGGCGTGCACGTCCCAGCGACGCTGGTCGTTGCCGATGCCCGGGACGTACTCCTGCTCGCCGACCCAGCGGTGGTACTCCGCGGCCGTCGCGGCGGTCAGCCAGCCACAGTTGCGGCCCATGACCTCGTGGATGATGAGCATCCGCGGGTTGGAGGAGTGCTCGGCGATGATGTTCTGGGCGAAGATCGACCCCTGCTCGGCCGCGGTCCATGCACCGAGGCTCTGCCGGATCGGGATCACGTCGTTGTCGATCGTCTTGGGGAGGCCGACAACGGTGAGGTCGTAGTCGTTGTCCCGCAGGTATGCCGCCAGGTCAGCTGCCGTCGTGTTGGTGTCGTCGCCGCCGATCGTGTGCAGGACGTCGACCCCGTCGGTGGTCAGCTGCTCGGCGGCCACGTGCAGCGGGTCCTGGCCCTCCTGGACCAGGCCGCGCCTGACGCAGTCCTTGACGTTGGTCAGCTTGACCCGGGAGTTGCCGATCGGGCTGCCACCGAAGCGGTGGAGCAGGTGGGCACCGGCCCGCACCTCCGGGGTGATCTCGAGCGACTGACCGCGCAGCAGCCCGGCATACCCGTTGGTGTAGGCGATGATCCGCACGTCCGGTGCGACCTCGGTGTAGCGCTCGATGAGCCCACCCACGGCAGACGACAGGCAGGGGGCCAGGCCTCCCGCGGTGAGCATGGCAACGGTCTTGACGGCCACGGGACGTACCTCCGGGAATGGGGCGACGGGATGCTCGCCCCATTCTGCCGGTCGGCCGCGCGTGGCTGCCAGCGGACCGGCATACGGACCGAGTGGCGGCTCGGTCTAGCTCTTCGCGGTCGTGCAGGGCAGTGCGACGGTCTCGGGAGCCTGCTTGGTGAGCGGCGGCAGCGGCGGGACGTCGGCGAACGGGACCAGGTCCGTCCACTTGTTGCCGAGCACGAGGTCGAGCGTGAGCCCGGGGCGGTCGACCTTGACCAGCTTGGCCCCGGCGACGTGCTCGGCCAGGCGCTTGGCGGCGAGGTCACCGTCGGGGCCGTAGCGGATGAGGGCCACGTCGCTCGGCAGGTAGACCTTGTCGGGGTCGTTGCCCATCTTGCCGGGCTTGAAGTCGCGGGCGACAAGGTTGCCGAGGACGGTCTTGGCCAGGCCGGCGCGGTAGGTCGTGTTGTAGACGTTGACCTTGATCTGGCTCGGGCGCGGCGTCTCCCGCGCCGGCGGGTCGACCAGCTTGGTGAAGCCGGAGCCGACGACGAGGGAGACGGTGTTGGTCGTCCGGCCGTCGAAGAACAGGCGCGCCGACGGCAGCTGGTTGCGGACCGTGAGGGCGTCCTGGAGCGTCTTGGTGCCGTAGTAGATGACCCCGGAGTCGCGGATGTAGAGGTCCTCGGGCGCGTTGGACATGTCGGTGACCTTGAAGGCGCGCCGCTTGAGCTCACGGCCCACGGTCGTGGCCACCCCGGACTCACCGGTCGCGTTGAGGACGACGAGGTCGAAGGAGTGCCGGCTCGGAGCCTTGACCAGGGTGGGTGCGCAGGAGGGCGCGGGCGGGGTCTTGGTGAACAGGCCGGTGCCGTATGCCGCGGCGAACCCGGCCGTGCCGAGCAGGACGCCCGGCAGGGTGATGACGGTCGCCACCTGGCGCCACTGGTGCTTGCGGTAGCGCTGCTCGGGCGAGAGCGCGAGGTACGACTCCGCGCGGCGCCGACGCCACGCGTCCCAGTGCCGGAACCACATGTTCGAACCCTCCCTGATGACCATGCGCTGTACAACGAACGGTTGCCGGGCCTGGTTACCCCTGGGCCCGTTGCGCAAATACATCACCAGTCACACACATCACACGTGCAACACGCCGGGGGCGTATCGCAACCGTGACCTTTCAGCTCAGCGATGCGGCGACCAGCTCGGCGTTCGCGACCAGGTTGAGCGCGCCACCGGCCCGCAGGTTGTCCCCGCAGATGAAGAAGTCGACCGCGTTCGGCATCCGGGAGGACTGTCGGATCCGCCCGACGAAACGCGGATCCGAGCCCACGACGTCGGTCGGGGTGGGGTACTCGTCGTGCTCGGGGTCGTCGAGGACGACGACCGACTCGGCGTCCATGAGCGCCTGCCGGGCGTCGTCGGCGGTGATCCTCTTCTCGAACCGGGCATGGACCGAGACCGAGTGGGTCGTCACGACCGGCACCCGGACGCAGGTCGCCGACATCGGCAGGTCCGGCACGCCGAGGACCTTGCGGATCTCCAGGACCACCTTGTCCTCCTCGCTCGTCCAGCCCTCCTCGGTGGCCGCACCGACGAAGGGGATGATGTTGAGGGCCAGCGGAGCGGAGAACGGCGAGGGTCCGAGCTCGTGCTCGACGAGCCGTCGGACGTCGCCGGGCATCTGGCCCAGGGTCCGGTTGCCGCCGACGAGCGAGAGCTCGTCGTAGAGCCGGGCCATCCCCCGCCGGCCACCCCCGGATGCGGCCTGGAAGGTCGTGAGCACCAGCTCGGTGAGGCCCCAGCCGGCGTGCAGGACGCCGAGGGCGTCGATGATTGTGAGGGTGATGGCGCCGGGGTTGGCGACGATCCCGTGCGGGCGGTCGGCGATCCGGAACGCGTTGACCGAGGAGGCGACGAGCGGCACCCCGTCGGTGGTCCGGAAGTCAGTGCTGTTGTCGATGACGACCGCACCTGCCGCGACGGCGACCGGCGCCCAGGTGAGCGCCAGCCGTGGCGGCAGGTCGAACATCGCGACGTCGACGCCGTCGAAGAACTCCTTGGCGAGCCGCTGCACGACGAGGTCCTCGCCCCGCGCATGGACCACCTGGCCGGCGTCGTCGGGCGAGCCGGCGACCTTGACCTCACCCCACACGTCGTCGCGGAGCCGGAGCAGCTCCAGGGCGGTGCGACCGACGGCGCCGGTCCCCCCGACCATCGCAAGGGTCGGCTTGCTACGGCTCACCGCGATCTCCCTGTGACGAACGGTCCTGCTGTGACGAGCGGTCTATCTACCGGTTCCACCGTAGACGACGGCCTCACCGGCAGGATCGGTCGAGTCCAGCCCGAACGCGGAGTGGACGGCCCGTGCGGCCTCGTCGAGCCGGTCCTCACGGGTGATGACCGAGATCCGGATCTCGGAGGTCGAGATCATCTCGATGTTGACGCCGGCCTCGGCGAGCGCCCGGAAGAAGGTCGCGGAGACGCCGGGGTTGGACCGCATCCCGGCGCCGACGAGGGAGAGCTTGCCGACCTGGTCGTCGTAGAGCAGGCCGGTGAAACCGACCGACTCCGAGATCCGCTGGAGGGTCTGCATCGCCGTCACGCCGTGGGTCTTGGGGAGGGTGAAGGAGATGTCCGTGAGCCCGGTCTCGGTGGCCGACACGTTCTGGACGATCATGTCGATGTTGATCTCGGCCTCGGCGACGGCGGTGAAGATCTGGGCCGCCTTGCCGGTCGTGTCGGGGACGCCGACGACGGTGATCTTGGCTTCGCTGCGGTCGTGCGCCACGCCGGCGATGATCGGTGCCTCCACGGGCTCTCCTTCTGATGCGGCTTCTGAGGTGGCCTCGGGTGCGGGCTGGTCGGTGACGAGGGTGCCCTCCTTGTGCGAGAAGGAGGAGCGGACGTGGATCGGCATGTCGAAGCGGCGGGCGTACTCGACGCTGCGCAGGTGCAGGACCTTGGAACCGCACGCGGCCAGCTCGAGCATCTCCTCGTTGCTGATCCGGGGGATCTTGCGGGCGGCCGGGACGATCCGCGGGTCGGCGGTGAAGACGCCGTCGACGTCGGTGTAGATCTCGCAGACGTCGGCCTTCAGCGCCGCCGCCAGTGCCACCGCGGTGGTGTCGGTGCCGCCGCGGCCCAGGGTGGTGATCTCCTTGGTGTCCTGGCTGACGCCCTGGAAGCCGGCGACGATGACGATGTGGCCCTTGCTGATCGCCTCGGTGATCCGCCCCGGGGTGACGTCGATGATCTTGGCGTTGCCGTGGACGGCGGTCGTGATGACGCCGGCCTGGCTGCCGGTGAACGACCGCGCCGTGTAGCCGAGGTCACTGATCGCCATCGCGACGAGCGCCATCGAGATCCGCTCACCGGCCGTCATGAGCATGTCGAGCTCGCGCGCGGGCGGCAGCGGGCTGACCTCGGTCGCCAGGTCGAGCAGCTCGTCGGTCGTGTCGCCCATCGCCGACACGGCGACGACGACGTCGTTGCCGGCCTTCTTCGTCTCGGTGATCCGCCGGGCGACCCGCTTGATGCTCTCGGCGTCGGCGAGCGAGGAGCCGCCGTACTTCTGGACGACGATGGGCACGCGTGTTCTCCGGATCGAAGGTGGCTGGGCGGAGCCGTCAGTTTATCCGCGGGTCCAGTCCTCGGACACCGGGCCCGTATGCCGGACGCGCGGCATACGAGATCCCGCACCTCTCCCCGTGGCTGAGTGACCCAGCTGTTCCGGTGGTCACGGCGGTCTTGACCAAATGCGTTAGTCACGACTAACGTATTTCTCGTGACAGCACCGGCCGACGCACTCTCCGCAGCCGCGGAGCCTGCACGTCGCCGGATCCTCCAGCTGCTCGCCTCCGGTCCCAGGACCGCCGGCGAGCTGGCCGCCGAGTTCACCTCGACCCGGTCGGCCACCAGCCAGCACCTCGCCGTCCTCATCGGCGCCGGCCTCGTCGACGTCGTCAAGAACGGCCGCAACCGCATCTACTCGGTGCGGCCCGACGGCCTGGCGCGGCTGCAGCAGGAGATCAACTCGTTCTGGACCGGCGAGCTGGACCTGCTGGCCCGCGACGCCGAGCACCTGGCGGCCAGTCGGGTGTGACCGCCCCACCAGACCTCCGAACCCCCACCACCGATCCCTACCGATCCCACCGAACCGAAAGCGATGCCACCGATGTCCGCACCAGCCGAAGCCCGGGCCGCCGTGTTCACCACGTCCCGCGACCTGCCCATCTCCCCCGACGAGGCCTTCGCCCTCATCACCGAGCCCGAGCGGCTGCGCCGTTGGCAGACCGTGTCAGCGACCGTCGACCTGCGCGCCGGCGGCGAGTACCGCTGGACGGTCACCCCCGGGCACGTCGCGGCCGGCACCTACCAGGAGGTCGAGCCGGGCAGGCGGCTCGTGTTCGGCTGGGGCTGGACCGACAGCGACGAGCTCGGCCCCGACGCCTCGACGGTCACGGTGACGATCGAGCCCGCCGAGACGGGCAGCCGGGTCACGATCACCCACACCGGTCTGCCGACGCCCGAGCTCGTGTCGGGTCACGCGGAGGGTTGGGAGCACTACCTCGACCGGCTGGAGAAGATCGCCGCCACCGGCGACGCCGGCCCCGACGAATGGGCCGCGGTCCCGGCCGACCTCAACCCGATCACCGCCGCCGAGGCCACCCTCGCCGTCCTGCAGCCGGTCCTGCGCGGGCTGACCAATGAGGACAAGGTCAAGCAGACCCCGTGCGACGACTTCACCTGTCACGACCTCGCGGTGCACCTGTTCGGCGCGATCATCGGCGTGGGCACGATGGGCGGGATCGAGATCGTCAACGCCGGCCTGGGCTCGCTGGAGAACCAGGTCTCGGTGATGGCCGACCAGGCTCTCACCGCCTTTCGGGCTCGAGGGCTCGAGGGCACCGCGCCCGGCCCGGGCGGCCACGGCGGGGCGCCGGTCTCCCTTGCCCCGACCATCCTCACCCTCGAGTTCCTGCTCCACGCGTGGGACTTCGCCCAGGCCTCCGGCCAACAGGTCGTCGTCGCCGACGGTCTCGTCGACTATGTCCAGGGCCTCGCCGAGCAGGTCGTCCCCGGAGCGCGCGGCAACGGGTCCTTCAAGGCCGCGCAGCCGGCACCGGCGGGCGCCAGCAAGCTCGAGATGCTCGCGGCCTTCGCCGGTCGCACCGTGCCCGCCGCGGCCTGACCTGCTGCCAGCTCCCCCCGCCCCCGACCCTTGCGTCTGCGGATCTGGGGCCCCTGACCCCCAGATCCGCAGACGTAACCAAACCCGAACCCACCACCACCTAAGGAGACCCACCATGTCCCGATTCCTCGTTCTCTATACCGGCGACCAGCCGGCCGCTGACCGGATGAGCGCCGGCACCCCCGAGCAGCAGGCAGCCGGTATGCAGCAGTGGATGGCCTGGGCGCAGCGGGCCGGCGACGCACTCGTCGACCTCGGCACGCCCCTGTCCGCGGCCTCCGCGGGCGCCGACCCCGGCCTGGGTGGCTACTCGGTCCTCGAGGCGGACTCGGCCGCCGCCGTCCAGGCCCTGCTCGAGGGTCACCCGCACACCGCCATGGGCGGCACGATCGACGTCTACGAGAGCCTGCCCCTCCCCGGGATGTGAACCGGCACCCCGGCGGATGCCGGAAGCTCGTCTCGCGAACATGTCCTCCTGGGCCGATCCGCTGCGTCATCAGGGTGAGTGCGGCACCACGGCCGTGCTGAGATGGCACCAGCCGAACGGAGAACCCCATGAAGTTCATGCTCATCCACACCCTCGACGAGTCCGCGTTCCCGAACGAGGAGGAGTGCGGCGTCCCGGTCGAGCTCGAGTCCTGGGCCACCGAGATGGTCGGCCGCGGGATCGAGCTCGACGGCGCCCGGCTGCACCCGGTCTCCTCGGCGACGTCTGTCCGGCGCCGGGACGGCCGGACCCTCGTCGTCGACGGTCCGTTCGCCGAGACCAAGGAGCAGGTGGCCGGCTACGACCTGCTCGAGTGCCGCGACCTCGACGAGGCGATCGCCGTCGCCGCCGCCCACCCGACGACGGCGGTTGGCTCGATCGAGGTGCGCCCGTTGGAGGACGGCGCGCCGACGGTCGACCTGCCGGAGCCCGACCCGGCCAGGCAGCGCTACCTGCTGCTCATCTGCGCCGCCATGGGTGCGGCTCCCGTCGAGGACGCTGCGCACGCCGACCGCGACCCCGGCCACGACCCGGGCCACCCGGGCCACGACTCCGACCAGGACGACGACGAGGACATCGACCGTTGGGTCGATGACCTGGACTCCCGCGGCGTCCGGCTGTTCGGCTGGCCGCTCCAGCACCCCTCGACCGCGGTGACCGTGAGCCGACCGAACGGCCGGACGATGACGGTGGACGGCCCGTTCGCCGAGACCAAGGAGCAGATCGCCGGCTACGACCTGCTCGAGTGCACCGACCTCGACGAGGCCCTGGCGGCAGCCGCCGCCCACCCGGTGGCGAGCTTCGGCACCGTCGAGGTCCGGCCGCTCTGGGCATCCTGACCCGGCGACCGACCAGAGACCAGCGCCCGATGACCGACGACGTCGCCCTCGCCTTCGGTGAGGAGTGGGGGCGACTCGTGGCCGGGCTGATCGGCTGGTGCGGCGACTGGGACCTCGCCGAGGAGTGCGCCGCGGAGGCCTTCGCCGCCGCAGTCGTCGCCTGGCCCCGCGACGGCAGGCCGGACCGCCCGATGGCCTGGCTGACGACGGTCGCCCGGAACCGCGCGCGAGACCGAATCCGGCGACGCACAACCGAATCCGCTCGGCACGACGCCCTCGCCCGGCTCATCGACCAGGCCGTGCAACCACCCGCGGAGGTCGGGACCGGCGGCGTCGACGACCCGGAGATCGCCGACGACCGGCTCCGCCTCATCTTCACCTGCTGCCACCCGGCGCTGCCGATGCCGGCCCGGATCGCCCTCACCCTGCGCACCCTCTGCGGCCTGACCAGCGCCGAGATCGCGCGGGCGTTCCTCGTCACCGAGCCGACGATGGACAAACGCCTCGTCCGCGCCCGCGCCAAGATCCGGCAGGCCGCGATCCCCTACCGCGTCCCACCCTCCGAACTGCTCCCGGAGCGCCTCGACGGGGTGCTCGCCGTCGTCTACCTCCTCTTCAACGAGGGGTATGCCGCATCCTCGGGCGAGTCGCTGCTCCGGGTGGACCTGACGACCGAGGCGATCCGGCTCGCCCGACTGGTCCATGGGCTGCTGCCCACCGCCGACGAGGCGACGGCCCTGCTCGCACTCCTCCTGCTCACCGACGCCCGGCGGGCAGCCCGCCTCCGCGACGGGGAGATCGTCCCCCTCCCGGACCAGGACCGGGCTCTGTGGGACGCGAGCAGGACCCGCGAGGCCGAGCTCCTCCTCAGGGGAAGCAGCGGACACACCGGCCCGTATGCCGTGCAGTCACGAATCGCGTTGTGCCACAACCTGTCTGAGCGACCGGAGGACACCGACTGGGCCACCATCGCTGCTCTCTACTCGCTCCTGCCGGCCACGCCTGTGACCGAGCTCAACCGGGCTGTGGCGGTCGCCATGGTCGATGGGCCGGCCGCGGGACTAGCCCTGGCCGCACCGCTCGAGGGAGACCTGGGGGCCTACCACCTGTTCCATGCGACTCTCGCCGACTTCCACACCCGGCTCGGCGATCCGGCCGCCGCAGCCATCAGCCTGCGTGCCGCCATCACCCTCGCGCCCACCCCGGCCGAGCGGCGACTGCTCCGCCGACGACTCGCCGGTCTCTCGCTCGGAATGACCGAATGACCGAGGGATCGGGGCACCCGGCACGTATCGTCACGTCATGACAGGGGACCAGTCGGCACAGCAGCCGGCATCCGGGGGGACCGCCACTGCCGTGGGTGGCATCGAGGTCGCGAGTGTGCGCCGGGCGTTCGGCAGCGTGCTCGCCGTCGACGACATCAGCCTCACCGCGCGACCGGGCGAGGTGACCGCACTGGTCGGACCGAACGGTGCCGGCAAGACCACGCTCCTCCTCATGCTGGCCACGCTCCTCGTGCCCGACCACGGCACGATCCGGATCGACGGCTTCGACCCGGTGACCCAGCCGGGTGAGGTGCGGGCGCGGATCGGCTGGATGCCGGACGGCTTCGGGACCTGGGACGCACTCACGGTGCGCGAGGTCCTGCACACCATTGCCGCGGCATACCGGATGGGTCCGGTCGAGGCGCGGGCCAGGACCGAGGCGATCCTCGAGCTGCTCCACCTCGGGGACCTCGCCGACCGCCGGGCGCGCGTCCTGTCCCGCGGGCAGAAGCAACGGCTCGGCCTCGCGCGGGCCCTCATCCACGACCCGAGCGTGCTGCTCCTCGACGAGCCGGCGTCCGGACTGGACCCGCGCAGCCGGATCGAGCTGCGCGACGTGCTGCGCTCGATGGCCGCCGAGGGCAAGACGATCCTCGTCTCCAGCCACATCCTCACCGAGCTGCAGGAGGTCGCCGACCGGGCGGTGATCGTCGCGCGCGGCCGGACGACCGAGAGCCAGACCCTGGACGCCGTCGAGCTCGCGACCACCGTCGGCAGCTGGCGGATCACCAGCCTCGACCCGGACCGGCTCCGGTCCTGGCTGCACGACCACCACGTCCCGTGGCGGGCCGAGCTGGCCGCCGTCGAGGTCGAGGTCGGGGGCGACGAACAGGCCGCGCGCCTCCTGGCGGATCTCGTCGCGGACGGCATACGCATCACGGCCTTCGCCCCCAGCCAGGGTGCGCTGGAAGCCGCCTATCTCGCCGCGACGGAGGACCGACAGTGAGCCTCCACGGGATCCGCACCGTCGCCGGCCTCGAGCTCAAGCAGCGGGCCCGGACCTCGCGGTGGCCGATCGTGCTGCTCCTCTGGTTCCTCTTCGTCGCCGGAGTGACGTTCCTGTCGTACAAGGCGCTCAACACCGCGGCGATCAAGGCCGGACCGACGCTCTACGACGTGACCACGTTCCTCGTCCTCGGCCTGTCGATGCTCGTCGTGCCGTCGCTCACCGCGACCTCGGTCAACGGTGACCGCGAGGCCGGCGTGCTCGCGACCCTGCAGACCACGCTGCTCACGCCGGCCGACATCATCGTGGGCAAGCTGGTGTCGTCGTGGGCCATCGCCCTGGTCTTCCTCGGCGTCTCCTCACCGTTCCTCATCTGGGCGTGGATCGCCGGGGGCATCGGCTTCGGGCAGGTGGTCGGGTCGCTGCTCGTGCTCGCGTTCGTCCTCGCGGTGACCTGCGCGATCGGGCTGGCGTTCTCCACGCTCACGGCGCGGACGGTCGCCTCGGCCGTGCTGACGTACCTGGGGATGGCGGGGCTGGTCTTCGGGACCGTGATCGTCTTCTTCATGTCCTTCTTCCTCGTCCAGAACCGCGAGCAGGTCCGCTACTACGGGATCCCCGACTCGTTCTGGCAGTCCCAGCCCACCAACGCCGACGGCTCGCCCTCCCCCGACGCCGTGGTCCCCACGGTCGGCGACTGCCGCCACCTCACCCGGGAGGAGAACGTCATCCACACCGAGCGGATCTGGTGGCTGCTCCCGATGAACCCGTTCGTCGTCGTCGCCGACGCGGCCCCGGGCCGTGTGCTGACCAACCGGGACGTCTACACCGGGTTCCAGCCGATGCGGGAGATCAGCATCGGTGCCCGCGCTGCGCGGGCCGGCGCCGACCCCCGGGAGCGGCAGGAGTGCAACTTCGGCAACCCGGGCGACCCGGCCGAGCTGCCGCCGCTGCAGTCCGGGCCGATCTATCCCTACGGCCTGGCGTTCTACCTCGCCCTCGGCGCGGGCGCGACCTGGCTGGCCATCCGGCGCACCCGTACCCCGGTGACCCGGCTCCCCAACGGGACCCGCATCGCCTGAGGCCCTCTGCCCGCCTCAACTTCCCGCCCCATCCGGGAAAGTCATCATCGCAAGGGTTGGCATGCCTTGCGAAGATGCGGTTTCCCTTGCGAAGTCCATCCCGTATGCCGCGCGAACCGGCCCCCGTATGCCGCGCGCCCGCGCTCAGGGGTGCAGGGCGTCGAACTCCGCCTCGGAGACGATCTCCTCGTCGGCATCGAGCCGGACGTGGGCGAGCAGCGACTGGAACACCCGCAGGGCTGACGCGCCGCGCTCGCCCCAGTCGGACAGGTAGCTGAACTGCCACCACCACAGGGCCTCGGTGACCCGGCCGGCCTCGTAGTGGCGCAGGCCGTGGGCCAGCGCGTCGGCGATGACGGCCAGGTCGTTGGAGAGGGAGCCGGTCGTCACCTCCAGGGAGGTGATCGGGTCGATGAGGTCGGCGTACTCGTCGAGACCCTCGAAGAGGTTGGCGATCCCGGTGCGAAGCGGGCTGAGCTCGGGTTCCGGGCCGGCGTCGGCCTCGTAGCGCTCGACCGGCACGAAGTCCTCGACGGCGCCCAGGCGCGCACCCATCGCGAGGACCTGGGAGACGGCGAGCAGACCCATCGGCAGGGCCGCCTCGGGGGCCGAGCCGGACGCGATCTCGGTGACCGTGTCGAGGTAGTGGCGGGCCTCCTCGGCACACGCATCAGCGAGAACCTGCAGGTCGTGGTCAGGCATCGAGCAGTCTCCGTCCCTCGAAGGCGCGCCCCAGGGTGACCTCGTCGGCGTACTCGAGGTCGCCGCCCACGGGTAGCCCCGACGCGAGCCGGGTCACCCGAATTCCCATGTCCTTCAACAGTCTTGACAAGTAGGTCGCCGTCGCCTCACCCTCCAGGTTGGGGTCGGTGGCGATGATGATCTCGGTGACGACGCCGTCGGCGAGGCGGGTCATGAGCTCGGTGAAGCGCAGGTCGCTCGGCCCGATCCCGTCGATCGGCGAGATGGCCCCGCCGAGCACGTGGTAGCGCCCGCGGAACTCCCGGGTCCGCTCGATGGCCACGACATCCTTGGGCTCCTCGACGACGCAGATGCTCGCCAGGTCACGCCGTGGGTCGGCGCAGATCCGGCAGGTGTCGCCCTCGGCGACGTTGCCGCAGATCGTGCAGAACTTCACGCGCAGCTTGACCTGGGTCAACGCGTCGGCGAGCCGGGCCACGTCGACCGAGTCGGACTGCAGGACGTGGAAGGCGATCCGCTGCGCGCTCTTGGGACCGACGCCCGGCAATCTGCCGAGCTCGTCGATGAGGTCCTGGACCACGCCTTCGTACACCCGGTCAGCCTATGCCCTCGGTCCGACGACCAGCCCGTATGCCGCGCGCCCCCGTCCGCAGTCCTCGGCCACGGCCGCTGTCGGTCCGGCGAGTCCCTGGGGCCACCGGTTACCGGGCTGGTTACCGAACCGGCATGGTCGTGGTCCCAACCACTCCCGTTCGGTAACAGGTTCGGTAACCCGCCTGATCGGCATCCCGGACGTTCCGGGGCCGGCGCACCGGCAGCCACGAGGCTGGCGCGCCGGCCGATCTGGGGCGCATGCTGGTCACCATGTGGAGCATGGGGGGTATCGGCGAGGAGCCGACGGACGCCGAGCGGGAGCGGATGGAGCAGCTGCTCCGGCGACGGACGCGTCCGGACAACGAGATGCCGGTGACCGTCGCCCTCGACCTGACCCTGGCCCGGAACGACGACGTGGCGCTCGGTATCGGAGCCGCGATGGTCTACCGCAACGGCGTCGCGTTCCAGCTGCTGGCCGTGAGCCGGACCTCGACCTACCTCGACTTCTTCGGCCACCATCCGCGACGCCGCGACGGCAGTCACGGCCTCCTCCTCGGCGTCGAGTACTCCGACGGTCGCCGTGCGACGACGGCCGGGCGCACATGGCTGGACGCCGTCGACCGGGACGATGACGACGGTCCCGCCCTCACGATGGGTGGCGGCGGGAGCAGCGACCGCCGAGCCGAGGCCGAGTTCTTCCTCTCGCCGGTGCCACCCCCGGGGCCGCTCACGTTCGTCGTGCTGTGGCCTGCCGCGGGCCTGCCGGAGACGACCGTGGCCACGACCGCGGACCCCTTGGCCGCAGCCGTGGCAGGTGTGGTCGAGCTGTGGCCGTGGCAGCCGGTCGACCGCAGCTGCCCGCCACCACCGGATCTGCCGGCGAGCGGTTGGTTCGCTGGGCCCTGACCAGCCCGCTCCACGGTGCCCGAACGGCATCCCGGACGTTCCGGGGATGCCGAGCGGGCGGCATACGGCCCGATCGGCATCCCGCAGGTCACAGGGAGGCCGCACGGGCGGCCGAGGACCTCAGTCGCCGGGTTGGAAGCGGTAGCCCATGCCCGGCTCGGTGAGCAGGTAGCGCGGGCGGCTCGGGTCGGGCTCCAGCTTGCGGCGGAGCTGGGCGATGTAGAGGCGGACGTTGGCCGGCTGGTTGACGTAGGCCGCACCCCACACCTGGGCGAGGAGGAACCGCTGGGACAACAGGGCGCCCGGGTGGCGGACGAGGACCTCGAGCAGGTGCCACTCGGTCGGGGTGAGCCGGATCGGCCCGCCCGGACCGGTGACGACCTTGTCCGCGAGGTCGACCGTGACGTCCCCGATCCGCACGCTCGGCTCGTCGGCAGCCGCCGCCGCGTCGGTCGACGCTGCCCGCCGGGTCACCGCCCGGATCCGGGCGAGCAGCTCCTCCATCCCGAACGGCTTGGTCACGTAGTCGTCGGCCCCGGCGTCGAGCGCGGCGACCTTGTCCGGCCCGCCCGTCCGGCCGGACAGCACGATGATCGGCACGTCGGTCCACCCGCGCAGACCGTGGACGACCTCCACCCCGTCCAGGTCGGGCAGGCCGAGGTCGAGGACGACGACATCGGGCGGGTATGCCGCGGCGAGACGGAGCGCCTCGGCGCCGGTGGACGCGGTGTGGACGTCGTAGTCGCGGGCCCTGAGGTTGACTCGCAGAGCCCGCAGCAGCTGGGGCTCGTCGTCGACAACGAGGACGCGGGTCACGACGGATCCTCGAACGGCGCGGGCGGCAGGCGCAGCACCATGGTCAGCCCGCCGCCGGGCGTCTCCTCGATGGTCACCGTCCCGGCCATCGCCTCGACCAGGCCACGTGACAGGGCCAGGCCCAGCCCCAGCCCGGTCGTGTTGTCGGTGTCGCCCAGCCGCTGGAACGGCAGGAAGACCCGGTCCCGGTCGGCCGCCGAGACCCCCGGCCCCGCATCGACCACCCGGAGCTCGACGCCGTCGTCATCGGCCCGCCCGGTGACGAACGGCGGCCGCCCGGCCGGGGCGAAGCGGAGCGCGTTGGCGAGGATGTTGACGACGGCCCGGGTCACGAGCGCGGGGTCGCCGAGCGCCGGAGGCAGGTCGTCGGGCAGGTCGACCCGGACGTCTCGCGCCGGCTCCCCGAGCTCGTCCAGCGCGGGCGAGACGACGTCGTCGAGCCACATCGGGCCGACCGTGACGCTGAGTGCGCCGGCCCGCAGCCGGGACAGGTCCAGGACGTCGGCGACGAGCCGGCCGAGCCGGTGCAGCGAGACGTCGGCCGTCTCGAGCAGCTCGCCGCGCTCTTCGGCAGACCAGGTGACATCGGTGCTGCGTAGGCTCGACACGGCGGCCGTCGCGGCGGCCAGCGGCGTCCGCAGGTCGTGACCCACGGCCGCGAGGAGCGCGTCGCGCAGCCGCTCGGTCGCCTCCAACCGGGCCGCGACAGCAGCCTGCTCGCTGAGCCGGTCGCGCTCGAGCAGGGCAGCGGTCTGGGCTCCGAACGCGTCCAGCACCGCCCGGTCGCTGCCCGGCAGCCGCCGTCCGGAGAGCGCCAGGACGTAGCCGTCGGCCACACCCACCTGCGCGTCGGCCTCCCCCGGCGTGCCCGGCGGCTCGACCCCGGTCGCGTGGACCGTCACCCAGCCCGACGGCCGGGTTCCCAGCGACGGTGGGTATGCCGGGTGCTCACCAGCCGCTCGACCGGTCGCCTCCGCTGCCGGTCCGGTTCGGGGCGCTGCAGAGCGGTGCAGGAGCGCCGCCGACGTCATGCCGAACGCCGCCCGCGCCTGCTCGACGAGGTAGGGCAGCGCATCGGAGCCGTGGACCGTGCTGCTGGCCAGCAAGGAGAGCGTGCGCGACTCGCGAGCGGCCCGGTCGGCCTCGGCGGTCATGGTGGCGGCCCGGTTGACGACCGCGCTGACGAGCGCACCGACACCGAGCAGGATGACGAGGGTCGCCACGCTGTTCGGGTCCTCGACCCGAAAGGTGTGGATCGGCTCGATGAAGAAGTAGTTGAGGAGCAGGTCACCGGCGACCGCCGAGACGATGGCCGGCCAGAAGCCGCCCACGACCGCCGTGACCACGATGGCCGCGACGAACAGCAGGCACTCGACGGTGAGCCCCACCGAGGTGCCGACGAGATGCACGATGACCGTGACGAGCGCCGGGAGGGCGAGCGCGAGGAGGAGCCCGGCGACGCGGCGAGCACGCGGCATACGGACTCCTTCTCCTCGGGCGGACCCACGGTCGGCTCCACTGTGGCACGGGAGACTGGGGCGCCCCGGGAAACCCTCACAGGATCCTTGCAGCGCAGGCCCAGATCCCAACACCGTCCTCACGCGCGTCGACCTAGCGTCGAAGACATGTTCCGTGAAGTGTCCGTCGTCAAGCGTCTCCTCGTCGGTCGGCCGATGGACAGCGAGCGGCTCGGTGAGACGCTGCTGCCCAAGCGGATCGCCTTGCCGGTCTTCGCGTCCGACCCGTTGTCGTCCGTCGCGTACGCCACCGAGGAGATCGTCAAGGTCCTCACCCTCGGGGCCCTGGCCTACCTGTACCTCACGCCGTGGATCGCCGTCGCCGTCGTCGTCCTCATGGGTGTCGTCGTCGTGTCCTACCGACAGGTCGTGCATGCCTACCCGGGAGGTGGCGGGTCGTACGAGGTCGTCACCCAGAACCTCGGACGTAGCGCCGGGATGGTCGTGGCGGCGGCGCTGCTCGTGGACTACATCATGACCGTCGCCGTGTCGGTCGCGGCCGGTGTCGACAACGTCATCTCCGCGGTGCCGTCGCTCAACCCGCACCGGGTCGTCCTTGCCGTGGGCTGCGTCGCGGTCCTCACCCTCATGAACCTGCGCGGTGTCAGGGAGTCCGGACGGGCCTTCGCCGTGCCCACCTACCTGTTCGTCGGCGGCATCCTCACGATGATCGCCGTGGGGCTCGGCCAGACGCTGCTCGGACACACCCCGGTCGCCGAGAGCGCGGCGTACGGGATCCGGCCCGAGCACGTGGGGCTCACCGGCCTCGGGCTGCTCTTCCTTGCCCTGCGGGCGTTCTCGTCGGGCTGCACGGCACTCACCGGTGTCGAGGCGATCAGCAACGGGGTTCCGGCGTTCCGCCCACCGAAGGCCCGCAACGCCGCGCGCACCCTCGCCGCGATGGGGATCATCGCCGTGAGCATGTTCGGCGGGATCACCGCGCTGGCGATCATCGCCCACGTCAGGGTCACCGAAAACACCTGCGACCTGGTCGGATTCGCCGGCAACTGCGCCAGCGACCCGCAGCGGACGGTCATCGCGCAGCTGGCGTCATCGGTCTTCGGTGGCCCGACGAGCCCGATGTTCTACTTCATCCAGGCGACGACGGCGTTGGTGCTCGTCCTCGCCGCCAACACGGCATACAACGGGTTCCCGATGCTCATGTCGATCCTCGCCCGCGACCGGCTGATGCCGACCCAGCTGCAGACGCGAGGGGACCGGCTCACCTACAGCAACGGGATCATCGCGTTGGCCGTCATCGCCGGCGGGCTGCTCGTCGCCTACCAGGCCTCGGTGACCCGGCTGATCCAGCTGTACATCCTCGGCGTCTTCACGTCGTTCACGCTGAGCCAGATCGGGATGGTGCGGCACTGGAACGACGAGCTGCGGCGCGTCACCGCGGCCGGCGTCCGACGCAACATCCGAGTTTCTCGTGTTGTCAACGGTTTTGGCGCCGTCCTCACCGCACTGGTGCTGGTCATCGTGCTGCTGACCAAGTTCACCGGTGGTGCCTACCTCGTGGTCATCGCGGTGCCCCTGCTGTGGCTGCTCATGCGCGGCGTCGGGCGGCACTACGCCGAGGTGGCCACCGAGCTGGCGCCACGCGACGACGCCAGGTTCCTGCCCAGCCGGGTCCACGCCATCGTGCTCGTCTCCCAGCTGCACCAGCCGGCGCTGCGGGCGCTGGCGTATGCCCGGGCCACCCGGCCCTCGACCCTCACCGCCCTCACCGTCCAGGTCAACCCGGCCGAGACCGCGGCCCTGGAGCAGGCCTGGCTGGCTGCCGACCTGCCCGTGCCGCTCACGGTGCTCCACTCGCCGTTCCGCGAGATCACCGATCCCTTGGTGTCGTACATCGTCGAGATCCGGCAGGACCGGCCGCGCGACCTCGTCGCCGTCTACGTGCCGGAGTACGTCGTCGGCCACTGGTGGGAGTCGATCCTGCACAACCAGTCGGCGCTACGGCTCAAGCTGCGGCTCCGCCTGCTCGCCGGCGTCATGGTGATCAGCGTGCCGTGGCAGCTGACCGGAGCCGAGAGCGCGGTCGCGCACGAACTGGCGGCCGAGGCCGCATCAAGTCACCGGGCCGCGGAGCTGGCCCGTATGCCGCGCTGAGGTCTGACTCGGCCGCTCAGGGCAGTCGTGGGTCCGGATGTTGGTCCAGCACCTGCTGGGCATCGTCACCGGCGACGAGCCCCCTCGTCGAGCAACCACTGGATTGCCCGAGCCAGCCTGGCGCCCTGCTGTCTCGTCGCTCACGCCTTCGGCGAAGTCGGCCATGTCCTGGTACCAGACCCAGGACGGCAGGGGGTTGATGACAAGTAGATCCAGCTCGTCGACCTCGACCGGGTTCTCACCGTCGATGCCGGTGTCAGACGTCCAGACGGCGATCTCGCCGGTGCCCGGATCGATCATCCACCGATGCTCGTACTCAGTCTGGTCGGACAACGCCATCGCGATCTCTTCGAGATCGAGCTTCGCCAGGTCGAGCACTGATTCAGAGTAGATCCGGTCGAGGCCCGGCGACCAGATCCGATGGGCGACCGGTTTGCGTGCCTACAGTTTGGTCAGGCTGCGGAAGGGGCTGGTGACGCGCACCCGCTGCGATCCGAAGTCGACGACCACCGCCTGGTCCTCCTCAGCGGTGACCCGGCCGAGCCCGAACTTGTCGTGCGTCACTCGGTCCCCGACCGCGAACTGCTCGATCTCGGGGACGGGACGCGCGCGGAAGGGACTCCGCGCGGAGTATCGCGGCTCGGCTGCTGGTCGGGGTGTCATTGGGTTCAGTATGCGCCCTCCGCGCCGTATGACGTGTGTCCTGACCATCCGCCCAGCGCTGTGTCGCGTGTGCGGCAGCCCGGATCGTGCTCACACCGGGCCCCTCGGCGCGCTGCACACGAGGCTCCAACACCCAGGATGGGCCGGTCAGTGGCCGGCGCGGGCGTCCACTGCCCGGTCCCGGGCGCGGGCTCGGGCTCGTCGGCGACGGCGGACCAGCACGGTGGCCACGACGGCTGCGAACACCAGCACGAGGACCACGATCGAGGCGTCCGAGGCGAGCTCTCGAGCCCGGACGACCGACCCTCGCGCGACGAACCCGAGCGCCACGCACGCGGCCACCCAGGTCGACGCGCCGATGAGGTCCGCGACGATGAACGAGCGGAACGGCATACCGCCCATCCCGGCGATCCACGGGACGAAGGACCGGACGAAGCCGACCCACCGGCCGGTCCGAACCGCTCGGGCGCCCCGTCGCGCGATCCGGTCGTGGGCCTTGGCCCACCGCTCCGGACTCCGGCGGCGCCCCAGCCGGCTCGCCTCGAACCGGGGTCCGAACCGACGGCCGAGGAAGTAGCCGGTCGAGTCACCCCCCACGGCGGCCACGAACGCGATGATCGCCAGCAGCCACCACGAGACGTTGCCGCGAGCCGCGAGCACCGACGCGAGGACGAGAACCGTCTCGCCGGGCAGCACGAGCCCGGCGAACACGGCCGTCTCGCAGAAGATGACAACTGCCACCACGGCATACACGGGCCAGCCCGAGAGCTGGAGCAACGTCGTGAAGAACGCGGACATGATCGGCCGGGATCAGATCCCGATGGCTCCGCCTTCCGACGCGCCGGGCAGCTCGTTGTAGCCATCAACGCGCTCCTGACCCGACAGCTCGGCGATCGCGTCCATGACGTCGTCGGTCATCTTGCGGCGCGCTCTGCCCCGGGGCAGATCGGCGTATGCCGTGGGGCTGATCGGCGCGCCGAACCGCACCGTGACCTTGGCCAGGGTCGGGAACCGGGACCCGATCGGCTGGATCTTGTCGGTGCCGAGGAGGCCGACCGGGACGACGGGCACCTGTGCCTTGAGCGCGAGCCACGCGACACCGGTGCGGCCACGGTAGAGGCGACCGTCGCGGGACCGGGTGCCCTCGGGGTAGATGCCGAAGGCCTCCCCGGCGTTGAGTACCTCCAGAGCGGACTCGAGGGAGTCCTGCGCGGCGCTCGGGCTGAGCCGGTCGACGGGGATCGCACCCATCCCCTCCATCAGCTCGCACAACATCTTCCCGCTGAGGCCGGACCCGGTGAAGTAGTCGGACTTGGCGAGGAAGGCCACCTTGCGCGGGGTCGCCAGCGGGATGGCGAAGGAGTCGATGAACGAGAGGTGGTTGCTCGCGAGGAGCACCCCGCCGCGGCGCGGCACATTGTCGGTCCCCGTGATGGTGGGCCGGTATGCCGCGTGGGTGAGGGGGCGCAGCACGCCATGGATGGCGCGATAGAGCATGGCTTGACGGTAGTCGCCCCGTGCCCCCGGCTCGACGACGGCTCGCAGGTGGCGTCCGATGTCGCCCGGCCCAGGCGTCAGCTCAGTCGTCGATCTCGTCGATGACGGTGCCGCCGAGGAGCCGCTCGACGACCGACCGACCGGACTCTGCGGCCTCGTCGACCGCCTCGTCGTCGTCGCTGACGAGGTCCTCGTCGGGCAGGTCGTCCAGCGGTGAGGGAGCCCGTGGGGTCGCCGGGGCATCGGGCACCGCGGCCAGGTGCCGGCCGCCACCGGGCGAGGGGCTCGACGCGGGAGTGCGGGCGGCGTCCGTCTGCTCGTCGGCACCCTGGGTGGACCCTGCCGTGGACCCCGGGCCGAGATCTGCGACGTCGGCGGTTGCCCAGGACGGCGCCGTGGCAGCGGGCGGCGCCGCCGTGGCCCAGTCGCCAACGCCGGTGTCACGCGTGCGGGACGAGCTGTCCGGCGACCATCCCAGACCGGAGGCCGTGGCCGACGGGTCACCGCCGGCGCCGGCCGGGCCGGACGCGCCTCGCGGGCGGCTGGAGCCGTCGGACGGTGCGGAGGATGTCGACAGCCCGGAGGGGTCGGCGCCTGCGCCTGGCTCGCCGCGCGAACCGGAGCCCATGGCCCGGCCGGTCGCCTCGTGAGCACCCGTGCCGGGCCCGGGGAGACCCGGAGTGGGGGCGGCCGCCGAACCTCCCCTGGCCACCCCAGCACTGCCCGGCTCGGCGATGACCCCGTCCACCCGGGCGTCGACTCCCAGCACGTCGATCAGGGCCTGGCGGACGAGCTCGGCGTGCGGGCCGGTGCTGAACGCGGTGAGCAGGCCGGCGGTCGGCAGGGTGAGAGTGAGACGCTGCCCGTCATAGGCATGCACCTGGGCGTGGGCCGAGAGCAGGGTCCAGGTGGTCCGTTTGAGGGCGAAGATCTTGGCGAGCACGTCAGGCCACGACCGGCGGATCGCGGCGACGTCGATGCCGCCAGGACCCACGCTCGGCGCGGGCGCCGGTGGCCCCTCCGCCGGCGTCGACGCGGCAGGCGTCGACGCGGCAGGCGCGGCGCGGTCCCGGTCTCGGTCTCGGTGGGGGTCGAGGTGCCGGTCGGCGGCATCGTCGAACGGCGGCTCGTCGAACGGCTGCTCCACATCCGGCGGCTCGGACGCGTCCACGGCCCTCGGCCGCGAGTCCGGAGCCTCGGTCCGAGCAGCAGGCGCCTCGGCCCCTGCGCCGGGGGCAGCGGGAGCCGATTGGACGGGCGCAGACGCGGCCGCCGGAGCCGACGGGGCGGGTAGACCGGACGGAACCGGCCCGGCCGAGGGCGACGGGGTGGGGTAGCGATCCGGTGCCGACGTCAGGGGCGCAGGCACAGGAGGGGAGGCGACCGGCATACGGGCGCTGCTCGGGACTCCACCGACGTCGAGGCGACGTTCGAGGCGGTCCAGGCGCGCGGCATACCCGCTCTCCCCCGCGGCCCCGGGCAGGAGGACGCGCGCGGCGATCAGCTCCAGCTGGAGGCGGGGCGCGGTGGCGCCGGTCATCTCGGTGAGCCCGGCGTTGACGATGTCAGCGGCCCGGGAGAGGGAACCCGCACCGAACGCCGTCGCCTGGGTGCGCATCCGCTCGACCTGGTCCTCGGGCAGCCCGCGGAGCACCGAGGAGGCGCCATCGGGGACCGCCGCGACGACGATGAGGTCGCGGAGGCGCTCCAGGACGTCCTCGACGAACCGTCGCGGGTCCTGGCCGGTCTCGATGACCTTGTCGATGGAGGCGAAGACGGTCGCAGCATCGGCTGCCGCGAAGGCGTTGACCACGGCATCGAGCAGCTCGCCGTCGGTGAACCCGAGCAGCGCCGCCGCACCCTCGTAGGTGAGCCCCTCGGGACCGGACCCGGCGATGAGCTGGTCGAGGATGGAGAGCGAGTCACGCACCGACCCGCCACCCGCTCGGACGACGAACGACAGCACCCCCGGCGCCACCGCCACGCCCTCGCGCTCGCACAGCTCGGCCAGGTAGTCCGACAGGCGCGCGGGTGGCACCAGCCGGAAGGGGTAGTGGTGCGTGCGCGAGCGGATCGTGCCGATGACCTTCTCCGGCTCGGTCGTCGCGAAGATGAACTTCACGTGCTCCGGCGGCTCCTCGACGATCTTGAGCAGGGCGTTGAAGCCCTGCGGCGTCACCATGTGCGCCTCGTCGATGATGTAGACCTTGTAGCGGCTCTGCGCCGGCCCGTAGCTCGCCTTCTCGCGCAGGTCGCGCGCGTCGTCGACACCACCATGGCTGGCCGCGTCGATCTCGATGACGTCGACGCTCCCGGCCCCCCCGCGGGACAGCGCCACGCACGAGACGCACTCGCCACACGGGGTCGGCGTCGGGCCCTTCTCGCAGTTCAGGCAGCGGGCCAGGATCCTTGCGCTGGTCGTCTTGCCGCAGCCGCGTGGGCCGCTGAAGAGATAGGCGTGGTTGACCCGTCCGGTGCGCAGCGCCTGCATGAGCGGCCCGGTCACGTGCTCCTGCCCGATGACGTCGGCGAACGTCTCGGGCCGGTAGCGGCGGTACAGGGCGGTACTCACCTTCGGAACCCTAGCCGCCGCCCACGACATCCCGTTGCCGTGTGCCCACCTCATCCGGCGGCCGGGCCGGCCGGGTCAGGTTCGTGTTCGTCCGTTGCACCGGCGGCCGACATGTCGAACACTCCTGCGAGATGCGAACACTCCGCCACGGCTCCTCTGTATGCCGTGTGCCCACTTCATCCGTCAAGTCGCGGCGCGACGAAGGCCGGGGCCAACCGGGCCAGGTCCGACCAGAGCTGGTCGGTCCCGAAGCGGGCCTTCCGGCCGGGTCCGGCGATGAACCGGCAGCCGCTCAGTCGGACGACGGCCACCTGGGTCCCGCGAGCGGTGTGCGAGTAGATGCCCATCCACGACCCGTCGTCCATGGGGCAGCTGTAAGTGCCGTCAACGACCACCGTTCCCGCATCGACGTCGCGGGCCAGGCGCTGCGCGTCGGCCGCGCCGGCGTGCGTGACGGACGTGCGACAGGTCACGCCTGTCGTCTGGTCGGTGACGGCCCACACGAGGTCGGCACTGGTCGGGTCCTGGTCGAGCCAGACCAGCCCGGCGAGCTTCGTGTCCGGACCGTTGGCGGCGAGAGGGCTCACACACAGGCCCGACCCTGTCGGTGTCGACGCGGGCACCGTCGCCACCGTCACCGGCTGTGGCCGACCAGCGCCTGCCGTCGGCCGGTCGGACCTAGCGAGCCACCAGCGGCCGAGCCCGGCCGCCCCGATGACGACGGCGACGAGCACGACACGGATGAGGCGACGTCGCGGCACGCGAATCAGACTCACCCGCTCGGGAGACGGTTCCACCCGACCCGCCGCCGGCGAGTGCTCACCTCACAAGGGCGAGCCGGACTCTCCCCCCGTCGGGAGGGTGTTCGACTGTCGCAGGAGTGGCCGACATGTCGAACAGTCCTGCGACAAACGAACACTCCGCCCACGTCAGCCGCGAGGGCCACCATGACGAAGCGGCGACGCGGGGAACGACGGGCAAGGCGAGCACGCGGCATACGAACTCGGACTCGATCGCCGGAACACCCGACCCGCCGGGCCTGTCGGCCATCCGCAACTCAGCAGAGCTTGGTTCACCCAGCGCAGGTTGCACCCTCTGCTGAGAGAGCCAAACCCCTGTTAGCAGAGGTTGGCTCTCGGGGGCGAGGGGCCTCCGATGAGCAAGTCGCGCGAGGATGGGCGACGTGACGACCACTCCCGACGCCCCGGACGCCCCACCCGCGCTGCGCGCCGAGGGCGTCTCCAAGACGATCGGCCCGGTCACCCTCCTGCCGGAGACCAGCCTCGACGTCGCCCCGGGAACGGCCCTCGTCCTGCGCGGCCCCAACGGTGCGGGCAAGACCACCCTCCTGAAGATCCTCGCCGGCACCCTCGACCCGACGACGGGCGAGGCGACCATCGACGGACGCAAGGCCGACGAGCGCGACCGGGTCATCCGCGCGACCGTCGCCGCCCTGCTCGGCGCGCCCACGGCATACCGCGACCTCACCCTGGCCGACCACCTGACCCTCATCGACGCGACGTGGGGCCGCGACCCCGACACCTGCGACGAGCGGGTGACTGCGGGGCTGGCCGCGCTGGAGATCGAGCACCTCCACGACCGCTTCCCGCACGAGCTGAGCTCGGGGCAGAGCCAGCTGTTCCGGCTCGCGCTCACCCTCTTCCGGCCGGCCACCGTACTCATCCTCGACGAGCCGGAGCAGCGCCTCGACACCGACAAGCGGGCTCTCGTGGCCGACCTGCTCGTGGCCCGAAAACGTTCTGGCACAACGATTGTCGTCGCCTGCCACGACCCGGCGATGACCAAGACCATCGCCGACGCCGTCCTGGACGTCGGGGGCCCGCCCGATGCCTGACCCCTGGCGCGCCGACGACCTCGAGCGGCTCGACGACGCCCGGCACGTCCTCGGCGAGGGCAGCCACGCGATCCGGCAGAGCCTGTATGCCGTCTACGTCACCGTCCTCCTCGGCCTCACCTACGGGCTGACCGTAGCGCGGGCCCTCTTCCTCACCGCCGAGCCCGGCCGACTCCGGGACGAGCTCGTTTCGTGGCCGGTGGCCCTCTCCGTCCTCGCCGCCGTCGTGCTGGGTGTCGCCGTCGCGCACCGGGCCGGCCGATCTCGTGGACCCGTCGTCCCGCCGATGCCGTGGATCGACCTGGTCGCGGCGAGCCCGCTCGACCGGGCCCTCACCCTGCGCCGCTGGTGGGGCGTCGCCCTCACCGGCGCACTGACCGGCGGCGTCGTCCTCGGCGGGGTCCTCGGGGGCGGGCTCTGGATCGCCCACGTCGGTGGACCCGCGTGGCTCGCCGGCGGTGTGGGCACCGGCCTCGTCGCCGCCGTCCTCGTCCTGGCCTCCTGGCTGGCGGGCCAGACCTCCCTGTCTCCCGGCCAGGCAACCCCCACCACTACTCCACGAAAAGCATTGCGGCGCTTGACGATTGACGACCTGCGCCGCCAGGCAGCGCGGTCCACCCGCCTCGGTGGCGCGGTCCTGCTCGCCGACGTTCGCGCCCTCCGACTCGAGCTCTCCGCGCCCGTCACCCGAGGCCGCTCGCTCCGTCTCCGGTCGGGGCGACCCACCGTCGTCGTCGCCCGGCGCGACCTGCTCGGACTGCGTCGTATGCCGGGTGGTCTCGTCTCCGGTGCCGCCCTCACCGCACTGGGTGGCGCGGTCGTCGGGTGGGCGTCGAGCGACACCACGGTGCCGCCGCTCTTTCCCTGCCTCGGGCTCGCCGCCTGCTACCTCGGCTACGGCGCGTGGGCGGAGGGGCTTCGGCTGCAGGGCGACAACGCCGGGACGCCGCCGCTCATCGGCCTGGACACCCGCCACGAGGCCCGGGCCCACCTCGTCGTCCCGACGGCCCTCTTCGTCGTCGTCGCCGGCGTGGTCGGTCTCCTCGTGGCCACGGCGGGCCACGGGGAGGGGTGGGCGGCCGGCATACGGGCTGGGTTGTGGTCCCTTCCACTGGCCGCGGTCCTCGCCGGCTGCCACCTGCTCGCGGCGTTCCGGGGCATTCCTCCCCAGGGCCTCTCCGGGATGCGGTCGCCCTGGCTGCTCGCCGGGTGGATCGGGCTGCCGATGATCATCGCCGCCGTTGTCGGTGGGCTGCTCACGGCCGCCGTCGCAGGTGGAACGCTCACCCCTTGGGTCTTCGGCATCGGCGCCGGGTGGTCCCTGGTCATCATCGGCCTGTCCCGGGCACGAGCCCTCGCCGAGGCCCACCGGGTCTGAGCTGCTGCCGAGCACCCGTACCGGTTACTGCACGTGTTACCCGACCGGAAGTGTTGCGGCCACAACACCTTGGGTTCGGTAGCCGGCTCGGTAACCGGTCGCCGCCGCTGGCGCCGTCAGGCCCGACCCGGGACGCGGCACCGCAACAGAGGCCGATGGTGGCTCGCGCTCAAGGAGAGCCGAGTAGTCCTGGGCATACGGGGCTGACCGGGCTTCGGCGAGGAATCCGGCCGCTCGGACGACTCCGGGCACGAAGACACCCCGCGTACCTGGAAGAGCTCACCTGCCCTTGCTGCATTCCTGCCCTGGGGGAGTTCAGTGAGGTACCACCACACGGGGTGCCGGGATCATCATAAAGGACGGATGCAGCAGACCCGGCCCGCGTCCGAGACCCTCCCACGAGTCGACGTACCTGGCGCCCTGTCCCGAGCGAGTTCGTTTGCGCTGCAGCGAAATTGGCTATGTCCGGAGCTGGACGTATGTTCGTGTACAGGAGTACGACGGGGGCATGGCCAGGGCACCCGCACCAAAGCCTGCTACGCCTATGTGAAAGCCCGGGATCAGCGGTGTCGCTTCCCGGGGTGTACCGCCGCGGCCTACTTCACCGACCTCGACCACGTCCGCCCCTGGCCCCTCGGCCCCACCAACCCGACCAACCTGGCCTGCCTGTGCCGACGCCACCACCGGATCAAACAACGACCCGGCTGGCAGGTCCGCCTCAACCCCGACGCCTCGATGGACTGGA